>ENA-ORCT01000654-ORCT01000654.1-marine-metagenome-genome-assembly--contig:-NODE-654-length-15822-cov-3.546142_pt1 | contig 15822 bp, 16 predicted proteins | sample MGYA00248632_ERZ508511 | MGnify/ENA primary metagenome ERZ508511 (study PRJEB26182, sample SAMN06268839) | marine metagenome | isolation source: Tt an P1-techrep anaerobic enrichment on pine from sediment...
ATTATCAAGCTCAACAAACGGCGCGGTAACATCGTTCTGTCCCGCCGGGTGCTGCTCGAAGAGCAGCGCGAGAGCCTGCGCAAAGATACCCTCGCCACTCTGGCCGAAGGCCAGGAGGTCGAAGGTGTGGTCAAGAACCTCACCGACTACGGTGCATTCATCGATCTCGGCGGCATCGACGGTCTGCTGCACATCACCGATATGTCCTGGGGGCGTGTGGCACACCCCTCCGATGTGCTGGCGGTCGGAGACAAGATCAAGGTCAAGGTTCTCAAGTTTGACCAGGAGAAGGAACGCGTCTCCCTTGGCCTCAAGCAGATGATTCCCGACCCCTGGCTCAACGTGGCTGAGAAGTATCCCGTTGAAGGCCGGGTCACGGGCAAAGTTGTCAGCCTGACCGATTACGGTGCGTTCGTAGAGCTCGACGAGGGCGTAGAAGGTCTGATCCACGTCTCGGAAATGAGCTGGACCAAACGCATCAAGCATCCCAACAAGATTCTCAATATCGGTGACGAGATCGAAACCGTTGTTCTCGCTCTGGATATTCCCAACCGGCGTATTTCCCTGGGGCTCAAGCAGATCGAGCGCAATCCCTGGGAAGTCATCGGCGAGAAATTCCCTGTTGGCACCATCATCGAAGGCCAGGTCAAGAACATCACCGACTTCGGCATCTTTGTTGGCGTTGACGAAGGCATTGACGGTCTGGTGCACATCTCCGACCTGTCCTGGACCAAGCGCATCAAGCATCCTTCTGAAATCTACAAGAAGGGTGATCTGGTCAAGGCTGTCGTGCTTAACATCGACCAGGACAACGAGCGTTTCTCTCTGGGCGTCAAGCAGCTCGCTGCCGATCCCTGGCAGACCATTACGACTCGCTACGCTCCCGGCACCCTGATCAGCGGCAAGGTGACCTCGGTGACTGATTTCGGCATCTTCCTCGAGGTCGAAGAGGGTATCGAGGGTCTGATCCACGTTTCCGAGATCAGTAAAGAGAAGATTGACACGCCGAAGGACTTCGCCACTGTTGGTGATACCCTCGAGGCCGTTGTCCTCCATGTGGACACCAACGAGCGCAAAATTGCTCTGTCCATCAAGAGCTTGGCCAAGCAGAAAGAAAAGGCCGAGGTCGATGAGTTCATGGGCGCACAGAAGAATGCGACCTCCAGCCTGGGCGATCTGCTGCAGGGCGCCATGGACAAGGCCGGTAGCGATAAAGACGAAGAATAACAATGGTCCAATGCTCGAAGCCCGCGCGGTCACTGACCGCCGGGCTTCGTCTATTTGGTGGAAATGCTCATGAAGAAACGACCTTTTTTGATGGCCCTGCTGACCCTTGGGGCCATTTTTCTTTTTTTTCTGCTGCTGATCGTGGTAGTAGGGAAGATGTCCGGTCGTTCGGCGCATTTCGTTCTTGGCGATAAGGTCGGTTATATCACTGTCGCCGGTGCTATTACTGCTTCGGAAAAAATTATCGATCAGATCGAAGATTTCAAGGATGACGGATCTGTTAAGGCCATCGTCCTGAGGATCAATTCCCCTGGTGGCGGGGTCGGTCCTTCACAGGAGATCTACGACGAGGTCAAGGCCGCTGCAGGGGTTAAGCCTGTGGTTGTTTCCATGGGTGCCGTCGCCGCCTCCGGCGGTTACTATATCGCCGCCCCGGCACAGTGCATTCTGGCTAATCCCGGCACCATTACAGGCAGTATCGGCGTCATTATGCAGTTCACCAACGTTGAGGACCTGCTTGACAAAATAGGGTTGAAAAACGAGGTTGTAAAAAGCGGCCTCCATAAGGATATCGGTTCGCCGGTGCGACCGATGTCCGATGCCGATCGAAAAATCCTGCAATCGCTGATCGACGATGTGTATGATCAGTTTGTGCAGGCGGTCGCCGAATCGCGGCAGATGGACCTGGAGAAGGTTCGGGAACTGGCCGACGGTCGGATTTATACCGGGCGGCAGGCTCTGCAGGCTGGCCTGGTCGATGAACTTGGCGGTTTTCAGGACGCCATTCGTGTGGCGGCCGAATTGGCCGGTATCAAGGGCGAGCCAAGGGTGGTCTATCCGGCCCCGGACAAAGAAGAATTACTGGAATATTTCATTCAAGAAACTGCCCGTGCGGTAAAAAATGGGGTGTACAGCAGCGAAGCCGGTTTGCAGTTTCTCTGGTCTGGAAAATAGGAGGGTGACATGACTAAAAGTGAACTGATTGAAAGGCTGTCCTACAGTAACAATCTGTTGGGTAAGAAAGAGGCTGAGCTGGTGGTGAACACCTTGCTGGATGGGATCCGCAACGCCCTGGTTGACGGGGAGCGGGTAGAGATCCGTGGTTTCGGTTCCTTCACCGTGCGTACTCGCGACGCTCGAGAAGCCCGCAACCCCAAGAGCGGCGAGGTGGTTCAGATTTCCGCCAAAAAGACTGCCTTTTTTAAAACCGGCAAGGAACTGCGCGAACGAGTCGACAACGACGAGTAAGCTTTCCGGTACCAACTTGCCTGCTCAAAGGTTCATTTGCTGATGAAATCGAATACCCATTTGTCCATTTCGCCTACCTGGGTCGGAACCGCAGTCGAGCTTGCAAAAGACCGGGCCGTTGCGCAACTTGAAACCCGTCAGGAGATGTGTGCCGACGAGGCCGGATTGATCCACGGTGGTTTTACCTTCGGGTTGGCCGACTATGCTGCCATGTTGGCGGTAAACGACCCTCATGTAGTGCTCGGTGGGGCCGAAGTAAAGTTCCTGGCTCCTGTGCGTTGTGGTGAGGTTATGTCAGCCACCGCTGTAGTTCGGGAGGTAAAGGGGAAGAAACACCAGGTGGACTGTCGAGTTTTGGTTGGTGAGCGGCTGGTGTTCGAAGGTCAGTTCACCTGTTTTGTCCTGGAACAGCATATTCTCGACCAGTAAACCGGTCTGGAGGCAATCGACTTAACTTGCCGCTACAACTTAAATTCTAGTGAAAAGGCCCCTCCTTGTTCAGGATGGGGCCTTTTCTTCTTTGGCAGACCGTCTCTATTGCAGAAGACGTCAGACCCAAAGAAGGGCTCCGGGATGCCGGGCGCCTCCTGTAATCATAACCGGCTTAACAAATTCGGCTTTCGGCAGTCACTTTAGGCGTCCCACTTCGTGGTGGGCTGGCTCACCATGACGCAGGCCGAAACCGTTTGGCAGAGCTGTTGGTTATCGACTATAGGAAGCATCACCGGTCATCCCAGAGGTGATGCAGGGCGTCTCGCCCTTGTGCTTTCAGGTTATCAGGGTCCTATCGGCTGTCAAGGATGCCGGGTATATTTTCTGTGTGAAAGGAGCACTTAATAAGGTCAAGACACGGCGGCCAGGGGTATGCTATTATCCGATGCGTCAAAATCAGGGATTTCAGGGAGGAATGCAACCATGGCGTCCAGGCTTTATCGCCTGACCGTTGATTCGCAGGACGAAGGCATGCGCCTCGATCAGTTTGTTGCCGGTCAGGTCGGTGACCTATCTCGGGGTGCTGTCCGAAAAATCATCGATCTTGGCGGTGTTCACGTGGCTGGACGGCGAATCGGGCGCTGCTCTCAGTCGGTGCGTGCAGGGCAGGCGGTTGAGGTATATCTCGACGGAAGGCCGCTCGACATCTATTCCCTTGAAGAGGGGAGGATTCTTTTTCGGGATCCCTACCTGTTGGTGATCGCCAAGCCGCCAGGTGTTGATTTTCAACCGACCCACGCCCGCTTTAAAGGGACTCTGTACGAGGCTGTTCGGCGCTACCTTGAGAAGCTGCCGGGCGGTGGAAAACGCCCCACCATCGGCATGGTACAACGTCTCGATCGGGAGACCTCCGGGGTCGCGGTTTTTTCCATTCATCAGCGGTCCCATGCTGTCATGACCCGCCTGTTTGCTGACCGCAGGGTCGATAAATGCTATCAGGCCCTGGTGGCCGGATCGCCGATCGCCAAAGAGGGCGAATTCCGCTCCCTGCTGGCGCGTCAGCATCGTACCAACCTGATGAAATCGGTGAAAAAAGGTGGCAAGGAAGCCATCACCCGCTATCGGGTCATCGCGGAGTTTGGCGACTGTTCGCTGGTTGAGGTGGAACTGGTGACCGGCCGCTCCCATCAGATTCGCGCCCATTTTGCCGAGGCCGGACATCCTCTGGTCGGTGATCATCGTTACGGTGGCCAACTCCTTGTCGCAGGGCTAGAAGCCGGGCGAACCATGCTGCATGCGCAGCGTCTGGTCTTTGACCATCCCGTCAACGGCGAATCCCTGCGATTCGAGGCGCCGCTGGCCGAGGATATGGCCGACCTGCTGGATCGGTTGAGCAGTTGAACCAGTTGCTGATTTGTTATTTGCTATCCCGTATAGAACATTGAAGGAAGGTTTATGCTGAGCTATCCCCAGATCGATCCTGTTATCGTGCAGATCGGCCCCCTGGCTATCCGCTGGTATGGGCTGATGTATCTGCTCGGGTTTGTTGCCGCTTATTATCTTATCCGGCATCTATGTCGCTGGCGCCGCATGCCGTTGACCGGTGCCGATATTTCTGATCTGCTTTTTTATTGCGTGCTCGGGGTCATTCTCGGCGGCCGGCTCGGATATGTGCTTTTCTATGACCTCTCATATTATCTTGAGCATCCCCTGCAGATCCTGGCGGTGTGGCAAGGCGGGATGAGTTTCCATGGCGGGCTCGGCGGGGTGGTAGTGGCGGCTTCCTGGTTCTGTCTACGTAAAAAACTACCCTGGTTGCTCACCGCCGACGTCCTGGTAACGGCGGCGGCCATCGGTCTTGGCCTCGGCCGACTGGGTAACTTTATCAACGGTGAGTTGTGGGGCAGGGTGACCGAGGTGCCCTGGGGCATGGTTTTTCCCGGTGCTGGACCCTTGCCGCGCCATCCCAGCCAGCTCTATGAGGCCACCCTGGAAGGGGCTGTGCTCTTTTCAGTCCTGTATCTGCTACATCGGCGCCGGGTCGCGGCCGGCATTCCGTTCTTTACCTTCTGCCTGCTCTATGGGCTGTTTCGTTTCGGGGTTGAGTTTGTTCGTGAGCCGGATGCGCATATCGGTTTTCTGTGGGGAGCGGCCACCATGGGTCAGTTCCTGTCTCTGCCCATGGTGTTGATCGGGCTGGTAGGCCTCGGCTGGCTCCTTCTGGGCAGGAGGAATGAATGAGCCGGACCAAGGGCATTATTTTCGATTGCGACGGGGTGTTGTTTGAAAGCCTTCAGGCCAACCTGGCCTATTACAACACCGTTTTTGAACGCTGCGGTTTTCCGTTGGTCAGGGAAGACCAACCGGACAAGGTGCATGTCTGCCATACGGCATCGACGCCGCAGGTTTTTTCCTCTCTGCTCAGCCCCGAACAGGCGCAACAGGCTCTGGCTGTCGCCCGGGAGCTTGATTACCGGCAGTTTATTCCGCTGATGGTTCCCGAGCCCGATCTGCAGGAAGTGTTGCAGCATCTTCAGGAAAAGCATTCCCTGGCGGTCGCCACCAACCGGGGCAGGGGGGTCAAGGAACTGCTGCTCCATTTCGACCTGGACAATTTCTTCACCACCGTAGTCAGCAGTGCGGACGTAGCGCGGCCCAAGCCCCATCCCGACATGCTGCTGCTGGCGGCCGAACGCCTTGGCCTGGAAACGTGCGAGTTGTTGTTTGTAGGCGATTCGGAACTTGATTGTCAGGCCGCGGAAAAAGCAGATATCCCTTTTGTTTCCTATAAGAATAACTTTTCCGGCCAGCCGGCTATCGAAGGGCATCGGGATTTGTTGCCGCTGCTTGGGCGAATGGCAGCATCTAGCCCGGAATATTCATGAATGCTTCAACTGCACCCGCCCATTGCACGCCATTTCAAGCCGTGCTCGCTCTTTGCGCTTCGACGTACTGCACGCACGACTGCAGGGCAAATCGCTGCGCTTGGCCTGCTCTGATGCACACCTGCCGGTTTCGCGACGATGCCTCATGAATAACCCGGGCTGGGATAGAAATGTTCAGAAGAGGGTTTTTTCCATTTCCAGAACGTGCCCGCCATCGTATTTCCGGTAAGAAACTCGATCCATCAGGCTTCTGATAATAAAAATACCGCGGCCGTGTTCGGCCAGGCAGGAGGGAGGCGGTTCCGGCAGGTCACAGAGGCTGAAACCCTGGCCCTGATCGTAAACCTTGATGGTCAGGCGGCGGTTTTCGACCCGGATGGTCACGTGCAGTTCCGTACTTTTTTCCAGGTTCGCAGCGTGCTGAATGGCATTGGCCATCGCTTCAGTCAGCACCAGATTGATGTGGTAGGCCAGTTCTTCCCGGTCGCCCGGATAGGACTCCAGACTTTGCGCAAGGTATTCCCCGATCTTGCCGAGCAGCCTCAGGTAGCCGGTCTCGTTGGGGACTCTGATGTCAAGGAAGATGCTTTCGTTCATCTGGGTACCGGAGGCTATTCCAGGAAACTGTTAAGGGCCTGGCCAGCGTCGGGAAAAATTTCGAATACGCGGTGCAGTCGGGTCAGCTCGAACATCGACTGGACCTGGGGCTGCAGGCCGCAGAGTTTGAGATTGCCGTTACGTGCACTGGCATTTTTAAAACCCGAAACCAAAGCGCCGAGGCCCGACGAGTCGACAAAACGTACTCCCTGAAGGTCGACCACCATGTTTTTTTTGCCTTCTTCAAACAGGGCCAGCATCTGGCCCTTCAGGTCCGCACTGTTGTGTGCATCGAGACGCTCTTCCTGAATCTGGATCAGAGTAATGGCGTCTCTGGACTCGATCGTCGCAAGCATTGCGTTCTCCTTGAGGCTTGATCGGGCAGCCGATATAATTCCGGGTACATTGCCGGAAAATATCGGCTCAAGCATTGTTATAATGATACCACGTTATCCAGTGGAGAGTGTTGAATATTCATGCCACGGGCAGGGCTGCCGTCGGCTGCGAAACTGCTGGCCAAAGGTGCCTTGCCGCCAGGCCCGACTTTGTTCCGGCAAGTTTTGTAAATTTGCTAACCTGTTGAACTTGCGAGGAAGATTATCATAATGAAAGGACCTGTAAAAGGTTTTTCCTTCGCCTATGGCGATTGACGGTATGAGCGTAATATGATAATTATCTTAACCGGTCGATGCGTTGCAGATCCCTTGCTGCCCGGTCGACCCCCCCTCTTGTCAAGCCGGTGACAGATTCCCGCCGATTGTTCCCAGGAGCCAGAATGGCTGCAATTTCTGTGATTCTTCTTCTGATGCTAGCCTGCCTGGCCGGTTGCCCAATGCCTCCGGGCAATTCTGCCCCGGAACCACCCTCTGCTGAAGTGTCGGATCCGGATTATGTCTCCCATATCGAAGATCCCGCTGCCAAGGCGCTATATCACTTTGGCGTAGCGCGACTCACTGCGATCGATGGCAATTATCCTGCCACCGTTGCTGCTCTCGAGCAGGCCTTGCAGTACGATCCCCGTTCGGCTTATCTGCATCTTTTTCTTGCTGAAGTCTACCTATCCATGGGGGAAGTCGAAAAGGCCGTTCGTGCTGCCGAAGATGCCTTGATCCATGCTCCCGATGATCCCAGGCCCTATCTGCTGCTGGGCAATCTCTATTTTGACCAGGAGCTGGATGAAGAGGCCATTCCTCGTTTGCAGAAAGCAATCGAACTCGATCCAGAACAGCAGGAGGCCCATCTGCGCCTGGGAATCGCCTACGCCCGCAATGGCGATAGCGAGCAGGCTGTCGCAGTGCTTAAGAGCCTGCTGCAACGCGATCCCGATTCGCTGATGGGAAGCCTGACCCTGGCCCGGGTCTACCGGCAAATCGGCCTGTCTGCCAGGGCTGTGGAAGTCTATAACGACTTGATGACGCGACAGCCCGATATCGATGCTCCCTATCTCGAACTGGCGGCAATGTACCAGAGTCAGGGTGAGTTCGCCAAAGCTGGGGCGGTGCTGCGCAAAGCACTGGAACATAATCCGGCCAACAGCCTGATTCGACTGCGTCTGGTGCGTCTGCTCGTCGCCGGGAGCAGTTATGGCGAGGCGCTACAGGAACTTGACGTGGTCATTCGTCAGCATCCCGAGGGGGTTGAAGGCTACCGCCTGCGCGGCCTCATTCTCATGGAACAGGAACAGTGGCCTGCAGCCGCTGCTGCCCTGTCCAAGGCTTTGTCCCTTGATCCGGAATCAGCTCGGATCCGCTTTTACCTCGGTACGGTTTACGAACGCCAGGAACAGTGGCAACAGGCTTTTGAGGTGTTTGAGGGCATTGCGGTCGACAGTGACTTATTCGCCGATGCCACCGGCCATATGGCCTTTCTGCTTCATCGCATGAAGCGTATAGACGAGGCCGTGGCTCTGTTGCGGGAACGTTTGCCGGACCTGCCGCCGAAGGCCGAACTTTATTCTTTTTATTCGACTCTCTATCAGGAGCAGGGCGATGTCTCTACTGCCCGGGCCGTTCTTGAAGAAGGCCTGATAAAACTGCCGCAAAGTGCCGATCTGCACTTTCATCTCGGTCTGTTGCTCGACAATGCCGGCCAGAGAGATGCCGCGATTGGCGCTATGCGCAAAGCCATCGAGTTGAACGAAAACCATGTCGAAGCTTTAAATTACCTGGCCTACACCTTTGCCGAGCAGGGGATACAACTCGATGAGGCACTGCAGTTCGCCCGGCGCGCCCTGGCCCTCGACAACGCCGGCCATATTCTCGACACCCTGGGCTGGGTTTATTTTAAACTCGGCCGTTTCGATGAGGCGCGGCCGGAACTGGAAGCCGCTGCGGCACTGCTGGCGGACGATCCTGTAGTGCAGGAGCATTTGGCCGACCTGTATCGGGCCCTGCAGCTCTACGATCGGGCCCGTCGGACTTACCGCAAGGTGCTGGAGATCAAGCCCGACAGCCCGGCCGTCATCGAAAAACTTCAGGCTCTGCCCAATGGATAACTTGTTACATCAGCGCTTCGAAGAGAAGGCGAGGGGGAGAAGCCTGTCTTTCCAGGTCGGGATGCTGCTGGCGGCCGGTCTGGTATTGCTGCTGAGTTCCTGCGTGCCTGCTCCGAAACCTCCTTTGCCCCTGCTCAATGAGCAGGATCTGTGGCAGCGTCTTCAGGCCAACGCCAAGGCCTGGCACAGTCTGCGCGGTATGACCCGAATCCGTACTGAGAACAGTGCCGGTTCTGCCTCTGCGCGTCAGGTTTTGCTTCTGGCCAAGCCGGATAGTATTCGTGCCGAGGTGCTCAGTCCTTTCGGTCAGCCGCTGTTGTTGCTGACTGTTCAAGATGGGCAGTTAAGGGTCTTGTTGCCGCGGGAACAGCGTTTTCTTCAGGGGGAGGCTACTCCTGAGCGGATTGCCCGTTTTATTCGCCTGCCTTTGTCGGCCGAGCAGATGGTGCGCGTGGCGTTGTATGACCTGCCGCTGATCAGCCACGAAGAGAGTGCCCTGAGTCGCCACGAGGCAGGCTATCAGTTGTTGCTGAGTGGTGCGGACCACCGTCAGCGACTCGATTTCGATGCCAGTGGCCGCCCGCTTGGCGCCTCTTATTATCGTGGAGACCAGTTGCTGTTGCAGGTTGCCTACGACAATTTTGCCGCAGCCCTGGACGATTTTCCCCGCCAGGTAACGGTGACCATGCCTGGGCAGGATGCCAGTATTTCGATGACCTACAACGATGTGGAACTTAATTTCCAACCGGCTGCGGAAAGTTTTCTGTTGCAGCCACCGGCCGGAATAGTGGTGGAGGATTTGCCATGATGAGGCTAAATAGCATGGTCGGTTTGTGGTGTGCGCTGCTGATGTTGGGAAGCCTCTTGCTTACGTGCGGCTGCGAACGTCGTGATGGAAGCTTGTCCGGATTGGGGGCGGAAGGTCCACCCGTCGTGGGCGATACCTTGATCATGGGGTCAGGCGCCGATGCCGTCAACCTGCTGCCGGTTCTTTCCAGCGACAGCGCTTCCACCGATATCCAAAACTTTGTCTATAACGGTCTCGTGCGTTACGACAAGGATCTCAATATCGAGGGAGATCTGGCGGAAAGCTGGGAAATTTCGCCGGACAACCTGACTTTAACCTTCCATTTGCGCAAAGGGGTGCGCTGGCACGACGGTGCACCCTTTACCGCCGAAGACGTGCTTTTCACCTACCGGCTGTTGGTCGACCCGAAGACTCCTACCGCCTATGCCGAGCGCTATCTGCAGGTGGTTGAGGCCGAGGCGGTCGATGCTTATACCTTCCGGGTCCGCTATCAAAAACCTTTGGCCTCCTCCCTGATCAGCTGGGCTTTTCACGTTCACCCCAAACACCTTCTGCAGGGGACCGATATAACCAAGAGCCCCCTGGCCAGCCACCCCATTGGTACCGGTCCCTATAAATTTGTCCAATGGCAGCGGGGTGAGAAGATCGTGCTCGAGGCCAACCCGGACTATTACGAAGGGCCGCCTAACATTCATCGGGTACTCTATCGGGTGATCCCCGATGCCTCGACCATGTTTCTCGAACTGCAATCCGGCGGTCTTGATTTCATGGGCCTGACACCGCTGCAATACGCCATGCAGACCGACACCCCTGCTTTTCGCCGGCGGTTTAGCAAATACCGTTATCCGGCTTCCGCGTACAGTTACCTCGGTTACAATCTGCGCCGACCGCTGTTTCAGGACAAGCGGGTCCGCCAGGCCCTCGCCTACGCCATCGACAAGCAGGAGATTATCGACGGTGTGCTGCTGGGGCTGGGGCAGGTTGCGACCGGGCCGTACAAGCCCGGCAGTTGGGTTTATAATCCTGATGTTCAGCGTTATCGATACGATCCGGAAAAAGCCCGCGATATGCTGGCCGAGGCCGGTTGGCGGGACATCGATGGTGACGGGGTGGTCGAGAAGGACGGCCAGCCGCTGGCCTTTACTATTGTCACCAACCAGGGCAACGACCAGCGGGTCAAAGCCGGGGAGATCATTCAGCGCCGGCTGGCCGAGGTGGGGGTGAAGGTCAAATTACGGGTCATCGAATGGGCCGCCTTTCTCAAAGAATTCATCAATCCGGGCAATTTCGACGCTACTATCCTCGGTTGGAATATTCCCCCGGATCCCGACGGATATAACGTCTGGCATTCCAGCAAGACCGGACCCAGGGAGCTCAATTTCATCGCTTTTAAAAACGCCGAGGTTGATCGCCTGTTGGAAGAGGGGCGAGGCACCTTCGACAAGGCAAAACGCAAACAGGCTTACGACCGCTTTCAGGAAATTCTGGCCGAAGAGCAGCCCTATACCTTTCTCTATGTGCCGGATAGCCTGCCGGTGGTGGCGTCCCGTTTTCGCGGCATTCAGCCGGCGCCGGCCGGCATTACGTACAACTTCATCGAATGGTACGTGCCAAAAGAGGAACAGAAGTACCGCCGCTGACGAGGGTTTGAATTTGTGCTTTTGGAAATGAAAAATCCTCTATAAAACAAATAGTTATTTATCGGTACTTGATATGTTACTTTATCTTGCCAAACGCCTCATGTTGATGGTTCCGCTGCTGCTGGGGATTACCCTGATCTCTTTTGTGGTGATTCATCTGGCCCCCGGCGAGCCGACCGATCTGCAGACCCAACTCAATCCCGAGGCCAGTACCGAACTGCAGGAGCGCCTGCGGGCTCAATACGATCTCGACAAGCCGTTGATAGTCCAGTACGGCAAGTGGCTCGGCCGGCTGGTGCGTTTCGACTTCGGCGATTCGTTCTCGCAGGACCGCCGGCCGGTGGCCTCCAAGATCGCTGAAAGGTTGCCGGTGACCATTCTTATCAACGTGCTGTCGATCGGCCTGATTCTGGCGGTGGCAGTGCCCATCGGCATCGTTTCGGCGGTGCGGCGCAACTCTCATTTCGACCGCCTGACCACCGTTTTCGTCTTTGTCGGTTTCGCTACGCCGTCCTTCTGGCTGGCCCTGTTGCTGATGGATGTGCTCGGGGTGCGCTACGGCCTGTTTCCCATCGTCGGCCTCAAATCTCTCGGATACGACTATCTCGGCTGGTCCGGGCGCATTTTAGACATCCTCCACCATCTGGTGCTGCCTGTGTTCGTCTCCGCCTTTGGCGGTCTGGCCGGTTTTTCCCGCTACATGCGCGCCAACATGCTGGAGGTGATTCGCCAGGATTACATTCTCACCGCCCGGGCCAAGGGCCTGACCGAAAAGGCGGTGATCTGCAAGCATGCCCTGCGCAATGCCTTGTTGCCGGTCATCACCATTCTCGGCCTGTCGGTGCCCGGGCTGATCGGCGGCAGCGTGATTTTCGAGACTATTTTTGCCATTCCCGGCATGGGCAAGCTCTTTTACGACGGGGTGATGATGCGCGACTATCCGCTGATCATGGGAATTCTGGTGATCGGTGCGGTACTGACCCTGGTCGGCAATCTGCTGGCGGATCTCGGTTATGCCCTGGCCGATCCACGCATTCGGCATCGTTGACCGGGTGCGGGGCATTTTTTGCAATTGACCCGATTACTTCTTTCAGGAGGAAACATATGAAAAAGATCTTCGTGACAGGCGGCGCCGGCTACATCGGTAGCCACGTGGTAAAAGCCCTGGGCGAGGCCGGTTATCAGGTCCTGACCTACGACAATCTGTCCACCGGCAATCGCTGGGCGGTTCTGCACGGTGATCTGGTGGTCGGCGAACTGAGCGACCGTCAGCTGTTGACCGATACTCTGCGCGACTTTCAGCCCGATGCTGTGATGCATTTTGCCGCTTATATCGAGGTTGCCGAGAGCGTCAGCAACCCTCTCAAGTATTATCGCAACAACACCCTCAACGCCTTGCAGTTGCTCGAAGTGCTGCGCGAGCTGGGCATCGGCCGCTACATCTTTTCCTCCACCGCAGCAGTATACGGTATTCCCGAAGAGATTCCGGTGGCCGAAACAGCTCCTTTGCTGCCTATCAACCCTTATGGCACATCCAAGATGATGTCCGAGCAGCTGCTGGCCGATCTCAGCGCCGCCTGTCCGGAAGAGTTCCGCTATGTGGCCCTGCGCTATTTCAACGTGGCCGGTGCCGACAGCGGCGGCCGGATCGGCCAGGCTTACCGCAATCCGACCCATCTCATCACCCGTGCCCTGAAAACAGCCCGCGGGCAGTATCCGGCCCTGCAGTTGTTCGGCACCGATTATCCGACCCCTGACGGCACCTGTATTCGCGATTACATTCATGTCGACGATCTGGCCGAAGCGCACCTTGTGGCCTTGCGCCACCTGCTCAACGGCGGCCGTAGCGACATTTTCAACTGCGGCTACGGCCACGGTTATTCGGTTCGCGAGGTGATCGAGGTGGCGAAGAAGGTCAGCGGTATCGATTTCAAGGTAATCGAGGCCGAGCGCCGGGAAGGGGATCCGCCGGCCCTTACCGCCAAATCCGACAAAATTGTCAAGGAACTCGGCTGGCAACCCCGTCACGACGATCTGGAATACATTGTTCGCACCGCCTGGGAATGGGAACAGCAGGTTGACGCCAAGATGAGCGAGTGAATCTAGACATCCCGTTGGCCAATGAAACAGCAGGGGAGGGCGCATGAGCGAAAATAGACCGAAACTCGGCCAGATGCTGATCGATGCCGGCATGATCGACGAAAAACAGCTTAAATCGGCCCTGGTTCATCAGCAGCACTGGCGCTGTCTGTTCGGTGCCTCATTGGTCAAGCTCGGTTATCTGAACGAAAAAGATCTGCTCGAGTTTTTGGCCGAAGCCTTCAACCTGGTGCGGGTCGATCTCAAATGGCGCGCCATTCCCAGGGAGCTGCTGGAACTTGTGCCGGAGGCCAAGGCGCGGGAATACCATGTCATCCCGGTGGACCGCGAGGTGCTGCACGGTACGGCTTATCTGCTGCTGGCCACCAGTGATCCGACCCATCTGGCCAACCTGGATGAGCTGGCCTTCCTTACCGGTTGCGAAATTCGGCCGGCTCTGGCTACCGAAGAGGAGATAGGCCACGCCATCGATCGCTGTTACTGCGGCCAACGGGAACCTCTGGCCGCGCCGGAGAAAGAAGAGAAGGGGCCAACGGTCGTCGATCAGGATAAATTCCATAAACTCCTCATATTGCTGATGAGCAAAGGCCTGATTTCCGCCAGTGAATATGAGCTGCTCAAATAGCGGATGGTTATGGATAAGGAAATAAGAGAATCCTTTTGGCGGCATGTTTTCTGGCCCCGGTTGCGTAGCAACCGGATGGCCATGTCCGGTGCCGTTATCGTGTTGGCCATGTTTCTGCTGGCCTTGCTGGCACCGCTGCTGGCCCGCGATCCCGGGCATATCGATATTGCCCTGCGCCTGCAGGCGCCCAGCCTGCAATACCCCCTCGGCACCGACGATCTCGGTCGCGATGTGCTGGCCCGGATTCTCTATGGGGCCCGTATCTCCCTTCTGGTCGGCTTCGTTGCGGTCGGTATCGCCACGGCCATCGGTGTTGTGCTCGGCGCTCTGGCAGGCTACTACGGTCGCTGGGTCGATACCCTGATTATGCGTTTCGTCGATATCATGCTCTGTTTCCCGAGTTTCTTTTTGATTCTGGCGGTCGTGGCCTTTCTCGAACCCTCGATCTGGAACATCATGATCATCATCGGCCTGACCGGCTGGATGGGGGTGGCCCGATTGGTGCGAGCCGAATTTCTCTCCTTGCGGGAACGGGATTTCGTCCTCGCAGTCCGGGCTGCGGGTGCTCGCGACAGCCGGATTATCTTTCGCCACATATTGCCCAACGCCCTGTCGCCGATTCTGGTATCGGCGACTCTCGGGGTGGCGGGCGCCATCCTCACCGAGAGCGCCTTGTCGTTTCTCGGTATCGGCGTGCAGCCGCCGACTCCTTCCTGGGGCAATATGCTTATCGCCGGCAAGCAGACACTCGGCAGTGCCTGGTGGCTGTCGGCTTTTCCCGGCCTGGCCATTCTGATTACGGTGCTCGGCTACAATCTTCTCGGTGAAGGGATTCGCGATGCCCTCGACCCGCGCCTCAAAGAGTGATGGCGACCCCATCCTGTGAACCAATGGTAGGGCTGGCATAGGACCTATAGGTCGTATAGGTCCCATAGGACATATAAAAACCAACATGAAGACCGGACGTAACGAGCCCTGTCCTTGCGGCAGCGGCCGAAAATATAAAAAATGCTGTATGGCTGCCGCACCGCCGGTGTCCCTGGCCGAATTGACCCCGGTGCAGCTGGTAACGGCCAGGGCCCGCGCCTTTGCTGAGGGCGATTTCGCTTTTATCTACGACAGCTACCACCCCGAATCGTATTTCTACCGTCATTTCCCCGATCGGGCCGAATATCTGCGTTATGCCCGCAGCGAGTTGCAGGGCCGCTACCACATCCATCTTTGCCGCATTCTGCGCGACGATGCGCCCGCTGCCGACGAAGCGCGGGTGCTGTTTTTTCTCGACCTGGAATACGGCGGCGAACGCCATCGCACTCTGGAATTATCGCGCTTCTTGCGCACCCCTGCCGGCTGGCGCTATCATTCCGGCCAGAAGATACCCCGCGAGCAGTTTCCCGGTCCCCTGGAGGAGATTACCATGGCAGATGTCGAAGCCCGGTCTGAGGGAATCTGTTTTTAGCCCGGATTATTCATGAAGACTTCTACTACAACCGCCAGTTGCATGCCATTTCAAGCCGTGCTCGCTCTTTGCGCTTGGCTCGATCTGACGCACACTTGCCGGTTTCGAAACGATTTCTTATGAATAACCGGGGCAAGAGGGGAAGGGTAGTATGACTGCAGCAGTGCAAGGAGTTGTTTCATGAACGGCAATAACCGGCCCCGTGCCATGTGGGCGAGCCGCTTCGGTTTCGTCCTGGCTGCGGCCGGCAGTGCTATCGGCCTCGGCAATATCTGGAAGTTCCCCTACATTACCGGCCAGCATGGCG
>ENA-ORCT01000655-ORCT01000655.1-marine-metagenome-genome-assembly--contig:-NODE-655-length-15808-cov-3.248300_pt1 | contig 15808 bp, 9 predicted proteins | sample MGYA00248632_ERZ508511 | MGnify/ENA primary metagenome ERZ508511 (study PRJEB26182, sample SAMN06268839) | marine metagenome | isolation source: Tt an P1-techrep anaerobic enrichment on pine from sediment...
CGGAGCCCCCTGGGTGGGATTTTCCCCGTGGGGCTCTGTACCGTACGGCACGTGGCAGTTGGTACAGTTCATGCCCGAATTGTGGTCTGCGGGAATCGCCCGCAACACCGCGTAGTCAGCCAGGCTGGCCTCCGGATCATCCGGTGTGGTGATGGTCTTGCCACCCTCGAATTTCACGCAGCGTGTCAGATTCTCGGTTTGATATGTAATCTCGCCTGCGGAGACTCCGCTGACTACGTTACCGTCGGCATCGAGCAGTTCGGCGTTGTTGGTATTGACCGCGTCGTTGTCCGAAATCCGTACCGGCAGGGCCATGGGCACCAGGGCCTTTGGCCGATTGGTCCAAGGCACTTCGTTACCGTCCTCATCGTATTGAACCGGGTGGTTCGGGTCGCCGCCGGCCACGAAATCCTCATCTATGACCGAGTGATCGGCCCAGGTAATGTAGCTGTACCAGATGTCGGTCTTGTGGTTGGCGGTGGCGCCGCCCCAGCCGGGACCGGGTCCCTTGGCCTCGCCCGGACGCAGCCCCTTGGGGTCTTCCTGCCAGGCAATGGCGAAACCGGCACCATCTGCCCCGCCGCAGAAGACCTGGTTGGCGTCACGACGACCGGAGGTCAGGCGCTCGGGCTTGAACCAGACGATGTCGCCGATCTCTTTGTCGGCCCACCAGCCGCCCTTGTTGATCTCTGCCTGGGTGACGATCAAGCCGCGGCAGGTCCAGACTGCGCTGTAGGGCACCTCGCCCACTTCCGGGTATCCCTGTTCGGTGTAATCCACCGAACGCTGAGGACCGGATACGCCCCAGAAATCGTCTACGACATAGGGATCGTCCGGAGTGTAGTCCGGGCCGCATTCTTCGTTATCGCCCGAGCCGTGGCAGGTCTCGCATGGATCCGGTTCGCCGTCGCCATCAAGGTCCTGGCAGACCTGAATCGAATAGCGGGGCTTGCCGCCCTTGGCGAATTTGCTGGTCCAGGCGATAAAGATCTTGTTTCCTTTGACCTGAAAAACCGGCTTTTTACAGTGTCCATAGAAGGGCTCCCCTGTGGCCAGGGTAAAAGAGGAGCGGGCGGCCATGCGCGAGATGTTCTTGCGCTTCCAGGTGTGGCCGTCATCTCTGGATACGGCGGCGAACACGTCGGCGGCGCCGTAGCCGTCCACCTCATCCGTGTAAACAACCACCAGGGGTTTGGCTTCGGTTGCCGTACGGATCAGATTGCCTTCTTCATCATAGTACGGAATGCCCCCCATTTCAGTTTCCGTTTCGCTGTCCAAGAATGAGGCCGCTTCACCATTGGCCTTGAGAGCCGGAAACCACACCGGCATGACGTTCAGCTTGGCCTTGGCACTGGCCAGTTCCGGTGTTTTGGCTACGTTCTTGCGGAACATTGTGCCACCGACGCTTTTTCCTAAATGCCCCGCCGCCGCATCTTTGCTCACCTTTACCAGGTTCAGGTCCGGATAGCCGGTGCTTTCGGCAATGGTTGCGTCGATAATCGCTTCAACTTCGGCATCATTGCCGAAATCGACATCGGCCAGGTTCTTTGCATCCAATGCCGCCTCGAAAGCATCCACCACCGACTGGCTGATGGCGATGCCGCCGGAGGGATCACCGTCGGCATCCAAACTCTGAAGCAGCCAGGCCAGGTTGACCACCCGGTTATCGTCCATGTCTCCGCCTTCGAATACGTCCACTGGCGAAATCTTGTGATCGATCAGGGCGTTGCCCAGGTAGACCTCACCCAGGGACAGGTCGGCGCGTTCCCCCGGAAAGTAGTCGAAGGCCCCGGAATCATCGGTCTTACCCTGGTGGGTGGGGGTTTCAAATGACAGGCCGGCCACCGGCGAGTCGATGAAGTGGGCCCGCCGGGGATGGGCCATCTCGTACACCGTGCTGCCCCAGTGGTCCAGCAGGGCCTGGTTGATCACCCCGCGCATGACGCGAACTCGGTTTTTGACATTTCTGCCCTTTTTAACCTTGTGCGATTTCTGCAGTCGGCCCTGGCCGATTGTGATTTCGTCGTATTCCCATTCATCCGAGGCCACCTCGATCTCGAAATCGGGGTCGAAGGTCCAGACATCCTTGATCGCCAATTGCTTGCCGGTCTCCAGGTCCACCTTGACCAGCACGGCGCGCACACAGACATTTTGGCGGCGCAATTCTTCATAGGGCTGTCCCCAGCGAAAGCCCAGGTCGGCCTCCAGGTCCAGCACCAGACTGTAGATTTCGGACGGATCGCCATAGGTGACGGAATAGGGGAACTGGTCCACCAGGGGGTTGCCGACCTCATCCACCGGCACGGGATCGGCCCCCACATAGGCGTGAACCGTCTTGACCTTCCACTGCTCCACCTCGCCGTCTTCGGTGAGGCCCTGGTTGGGCACCACGCGCAGCTGGAGTTTGGTGCGTGTGTTCCAGACATCCACCGTTCCGGTGCAGATGTAATCCACGTAAAGCTCTGTCTGGTCCGCAATATCTACAAATTCGCCGCGATACAGCTTGATCTCGGACAGTCCGCCGGGCCCGGAGAATGCCTGGGCCCCGCCGAGCCCAACTGCTATAATGAAGATTAGCGCGATACCAACGGATGCCATTTTCATAGCGATTCCTCCTTTTTCCCTTAAATTTGATTGAGTGTGGAAAACCGTAAGAATGTTCGGTAGTCCTTAGTGCGAAACTTCACCATCGGGTTCATCCATGTCGTCTGCGGTTTGGACTGCGCTTTAAGCTTGAATAGAAATAACAATTCGAGGGATCGAAATCCGGAACGTAATTCAGTGGGCTGAGCATGAGAAATATTCAAGCGGTATTGGCCGCTGGTACTTCTCAGCGCGGGGTAATATGTTTTCCTTTTTCACCGGTTTCGGGCGCCATCGCTTCTTTAAGCAATTTGAAAGCCAGTATGGAGTATAACTCATTTTTTTGATTTAACTAATTGAATTTAAATGAGTATATGCCTTGATTAGGCTGCGGAAGCGAAAAGGGAAGAGGGAAAAATCTTCACCCATAAGGGCCAAAATGAAAGGAAAAATCTGAACCTCAAGCAAGTTGCTCGCCTCGACCATGGCTGCCTCTGGCCTCACCCATCGAACTGACGGTTATGCGGGCGTCACCAGACTTGGATACATGTTTAGGTGCTCGCGTCCTTTGCCAATTTCCCGAAATCCGTTCACCATTGCCGTATCGCCGCGCCAGTGCGTTTGCGTGTTTCTCCCAGCGGCCTTCTGGTTGCCCTCTCATCCGATTGCCCCCGGGCACGGTTTGTCGCCTGCCATATCAGCATAATTTGATACCCGGCATCGAAAAAACTGCCATTCCGGGCGCCAGAGTTATTTTTTGATACGGATTGAAAAAAAGAGAATTGTTACGGGGCGCGCGGAACAGTGAAGGGTCTATGAAAAGAAGATCACGCGCATCTCGCAGTCGCTCGAAGAACCGGCCCTGATCTTTAAATGTATAAGTTATCTTCAAAATGTTCGGGTCGGCACAGATATTGCTTGTTTAATGGTGCGAGCAAGGAGAGTGAAAAGTGAATAATGGTTCGTATCGTTTAAATTCAAGCGGGATGGGGCACCGCGGGTGTCCCTTGATATAAAGCTGTAAACGATAAGGCACAACATTGTGTAATTAATTTCACAGATGCCAGCAATATTAATATTGATGTTCCATGAAAATGAGAAGCTTTGATTAATACCAATGAGGCATTGCGGAAAAGAAGTTGTAACTGTTGGAAATGTTCCGGTTTGAAATCTCCGCAAAGCAGGCGGTGTGATTCCACTTAACATTCTCGATGGACTGCAGGTGATCTGAATATATTCATGAATTGCTCGTAAAGGGAAAATCGGGCTGTGGATACGACACATCAACTTAAAATGACACCACTATATAGTATCAATATAAAATCCGGTTCGGAGATTCTTGAAAGCATTGAAGAAGGGGTGTTTACGGTGAATCTGGACTGGCAGGTATCGTATTTCAACCGTGCGGCCGAAAAAATTATCCGTATCCCCCGCAGGGAAGCCATCGGACGGTTCTGCTGGGAGGTCTTCAGAACCGACATCTGCAAACGAGGCTGCAGTATGCGTCAGGTGCTCGCATCGGGGAAGCCGATTGCAAATCGATCGGTCTATTTTCTGAACGCCGATCGAAAACGGATTCCTATAAGTGTCAACGCCGCGCCATTGAGAAATGCCCGGGGAAAGGTGATCGGCGGGGTGGAGATATTCCGGGACCTCACAGCCATCTCGGAACTGCGTCGCTCACTTCTAAAGCAGCAGTCCTTCGACGACATTATTAGCAAAAACGGGAAAATGGGAGATATTTTTACCCTTTTGCCCCAAGTGGCTGCCAGCAAAAGCACGGTATTGATTCAGGGCGCCAGCGGTACAGGGAAAGAATTGCTGGCACGAGCTATCCATAACCACAGCCCACTTAACAATGGGCCGTTTGTAGCCGTCAATTGTGGAGCGTTGCCGGAAAATCTTGTTGAATCTGAATTGTTCGGATATAAGGCCGGAGCATTTACCGATGCCAAATTCGACAGGCCGGGGAGGTTTGCCCAGGCCCGCAATGGCACCCTGCTGCTGGATGAAATCGGCGAGATGCCGCCGGTGCTTCAGGTCAAACTACTTCGGGTCCTGGAGCAGAGAACTTATGAACCCTTGGGCTGTTCACAATCAGAAACCACCAACGCACGTATCATTGCCACCACCAACCAGGATCTTGAAAACCTGGTAGCCGAAGGTAAATTCAGGCGGGATCTATTCTATCGGATTAACATAATGCGGTTCACACTGCCACCGCTGTCTGAACGTTTGGAAGATATACCGCTTCTGGTGGATCATTTCATCGAACGCTACAACCGCATCTCCGGTCGGACCGTTTCAGGAATATCCCATGAAGCCATAGCCGCCATGATGCTTTATGAATGGCCAGGAAACGTGCGAGAGTTGGAAAATGTTATCGAGCGAGCCTTCATTGTATGCCGCCAGGATCTGATAGACTTGAATTGTCTGCCGATGAACTTGCGGCCCAGTTCAAATACTCCATTACCGGTTAGGGCCGGCTATACCTTGAGACAAATGGAAAAACTCGCTATCGAAAATGCTTTGCTACGCAACAACTGGAAACGGATGAAAACCGCCCGCGAGTTGGGTATCGACAAAAATACCCTCCGACTCAAAATCAAGCGACTGGGAATAGAGATGCCCAATTAACACAGTTTATCATCGTATTGCTAAGAGCCTGTTTAAAACCAATGGATGCCGCCCCTTTTTCTTGTTCCACCTCCACTTGAAGTTACGGCACTGATCGCTTTGTATCCCCCGCTCTCTGTTCCACCTCTCCTTTGATACAGCAGATGGCATGGTTCCACACCACATCATGTGCATAATCAGGAAACATCCGTTTGAAAACTTTCCAGAAGATTTTTCCGATCACGCCCCGGCCTCGCTTGAAGTCAAAGGCCGTGTAGATGACCAGGCGATTGTTTCCGTCCTTGGTTGGGGTTACATCAAAAATCAGTTTTCCTCGCTTTGTGAACAGCTCTCCCGGTTCATACAGCAGGGTTTTGCCGGGGATGCATCGCGCCAGGCGAATATCCATGGAAATCGGCAGCACCCGCAGACGGTACCTGACCACCGATCCCTCCTGGTTGGGCAGTCCTGAAATTCTCCGGACATCCACAAACCTCAGCCTGAGAAATTTGCCGCTCACATCTCCAAACCGGCCCAGTTCGTCAAATATTTCTTCAGCAGAGGCTCTGATTTTTATTGCATACATCCGCTCCATTTCCGGAGCGGCATCCAGTGTTATTTCCAGAGGTGCCGCTATGGATTCCTTAAAGTACTTCCGTTTTTCCTTCACGATTACCGTCGGATATCTGCCATATTCTTCCCAGTTGAGACCAAAAAACATCTCGGTAAGGACATTTCGGACGGTCTTATATAAACCGGTCAGAAGAGAACGGACAACGGGAGGGGTAAATAATTCACGGAATACGGTTTCATGGTCAACGGTTCCGGTTCCAATCTTTCTGAGTACATTTCCCAGCGTCCACCGGTCCATTTTCCTGAATTTCATTTCAGTGGCAAACGCCTGGTAAACGACTCGGCTCAGAAAAGGCGATGTAAAAGCCATCCGGACAGCTCCGAACACCAGCCGGCCATAGCGGATGTCCGTTTCCAGCCATTTTATAACCTTCCCATATCCTTCTTTCAGACTGTTTCTGTCCGTTCCCTTGTGAATCACCGTTTCAGCAAGCGCACGGGCGGTTACAAAGGCAGAGTAAAGCCCATCCCAATACAGCCGTGCACCGGCTGCATCCCCGATTACGGCTGACCGGTGTCCAAAGGGCTCTGCTGATGATCCTGCCGCCATATACGGACTGCATGTGCAGGCGACCGGTGTGTTTTGCGGGTTGAGGTGGGGAAGGATCATTCGAATATGACTCAGGGAAAGGAACGCATCGATGATCTTCCCGGTGTCTCCGGGCAGGGATGCCTTTTCTATGCCATCGCCCACAAGGGCAACGGTGAGATAGTCTCCTTTGGGTACCAGAGCGATGTGATCCAGGCGCAATTGCTTTGAACCGGATGCAATGAAGTAAATCTCCTTGTCCATATATTTTTTCAGATACGCCCGGCCCGGTTTCAGCTCAAAGACCAGGGTGCGTTTGATCTTCGGCGGTATGAAGTGGGGATTGATTAACTGATAGGAGTGTAAAAAACCGTTTCCGTTGGGAACGGTTTCCGGGCTGAGGGGCATCCCCGTGGAAATCGCTGCAAAATCAGTTTCAATGGTGCAGGGCTCTCCTGACGGAACGCCTATGGTCAGAAGCGGTTTTCCTGAAGGGCTGTATTGAATCTTCCGAACCTCTCCAGCCATAACGTGTGCACCTGCTTCCACGGCCGTATTCAACAAAAAGCTGTCAAATCCGCCGGAACGGTCTTTTCTCCCCCTGGGCAGAGTGCCCCTGAAAACCGAGACCATCCTCTGCCCCGGCGGAATTCGGAGGGGGAAATTTTTCCACAGTCCGTGAATCCAGACATGGGTAAATTCTTCGCAGATCAGATCCTGAGGAAGCCGGATGCCGATGGTGTTCATTTCGTCGTGCAGTCGCGGCGAGATTCCGCCTGCACAACAATTGCAGCCGTTGATCAGCCACGGCGCCGAGCCGGGGTCACGGACACTTTTTTTTTCAATGATGGTGACCGTGATGTTCCGGTTCGCCTGCCTGGCTTCCCGGAGAAGATGGATGGCGAAAAAAGAGCCCGCAGGTCCCCCGCCGATGACCGCGACGCGGCTTCCCTCCTGAAGCGCCGTTGATTTCTGGGGTTGATTGTCCAAAGGCTGTCCCATCAGTCCGTATATTGTGCAACCCATTGTTTTTATATTAAAAAAGCTATATCACGAAATTTGGGAAGCACGGTAGGTTATAATGCAACTTGTTTAAACTTATGATATTGACTGACAATGACAAAGCAATAGGTTTTACCCACTAAAAAGCCAACTATCATCTCCTATTGCCCTTATGCCTCACCGTACGAATATTCAATTCGCAGCAAAATGATTTAATGACAATCAGCTTTGAACGCAGCTGATATAAACGATAATTTTTTTATTTATAAATGTTTCGTGGAGAAAACGTTATGAATACACACACTGAGACATTCGGTACCTTTAAGGATGAAACCGGTGAAACCTACTACTGCCCGCTTGGCGGAGTGTCCGACAACCGCATCGTTTCCGATGAGGATTTCGACAATTGTGTGGAAGCGTCCACAGTTGGTCGTTATTCCGGAAACCTCAATGTAATTGACAGATTTACATCCTGAATTGGAGGATACCATGAATATTCAGTTGAAATGCTTTGCCGATCTGGCCAAACAACACACTTGTGATTACATGGCGGCTACCCCAGTGAGTTTGCCTGATGGTGCCACGGTGGCAACCGTAATCGACAACGCCGCTATACCGGAATCATCGATCAAACTTGTGTTTGTCAATGGAATTATAGCCGGCGCGGACAAGCCGCTTAAAGATGGTGACAGGGTTACCCTGGTGCCGCCCACTGGCGGTATGTGATTGAGTTTGAATATATTCTGACGCAGACAAGCCGCATGCAAAATCTCATCACCGGCGCTATAAATAGTCGCCTAGTATACCTGCTTATTGAAACATAATTTTATCGGGATCGAAATCGCTATCGGGATCGAAATAGAGATACTCGATCCCATAGCGTGCGGAATTTTATTGACGCAGCAGTCTCTTCAACCCAATTTGCAGAGCTTTGCGACAATTATATCCAATAGGGTCTCGTGCACCCCGGTTCTACATACTGTCCAGCGCCTTGCTAACGACCAAAATTTCCTGGGTCGCCGTGTTTTCAAACAGGCTCTTACCGTTGCCTACAGCAGTAAAGCGGTATCGATTGACCGCCCCTGAGCCGGTGCTCCCGAGAAGGCAGATGAATCCCGGTCTTAATCTCCCGGCCTTTCTATAAACCCACACCACGCAATCTACAGCAAGGCGGTACACATCCCGTTTTTCATGTCCGCGTCCCATGTCTATTCGATTTCGATCCCGATCCCGATTTTTGAGACTGCTATTATCGACTTGACATGACTATATCGAATCGATATTAAATGTATCGTTTCGATATATTATTTTCCGATACACTAATAATGCCCTATGGATATTCAGCACATTATTCTAGGTTTTCTTATGGATAGGAGTATGACGGGATATCAGATCCGTCAGCGATTTTCCCTTTCGTTTTCTTTTTTCTCCGGAATCAGTTTCGGTTCCATTTATCCGGCATTAAAGGCTCTGGAACAAAATGAGCTGATCCGTACCCGACTTGAGATTCAGGACGGTGCTCCAAATCGTAAAATCTGTACCATAACCGAGAAAGGTCGACTCGAGTTTTTAAAAAGCCTCAGGGCGCCGCTTGCCGTTGAACGTTACAAGAATGCATTTATCGCACGGATGTTTTTTTTCGTCCATCTGGCACCGGAAGAGCGACTGAAATTTGCTCATCAATATCTCGACGTTCTGGATGAAACCCAAAAGAAATTAATGGACATCCAGCCCCAGATGAAAAATCACGCCGACCCGTTTGAGTATATCTGCTTTAAAAGCGGCCAGCGAATCATAAGGGATTTAATCGAAACGATTCAGGAGGCCGTTGAGTCCCTGAAAGCGCTGGAGAAAGAGAAATAAACACGCACAATTCGCAACAATTTAAAATTCATCGTCAGTGCAGGCAATTACTTTAATCAGGCAGGGGGAAAATGACTGATTTCAAGAGAATATTTAATCCTCGCCGGTTGGCGATCGTTGGCGTTTCCGCAGACGACAGCAGCTTCAGTTTCGGTACCGGGATTCTGCACTCCCTACTTCGGATTGGATATGAGGGGACAATTTACCCGGTGAATCCAAAAGGCGGCACGTTAAATGGATTGACCATCTACAGCCGGGTCGAGGACATCCCGGAGACTATCGATTTTGCGATCATAGCTGTTGCAGCGAGACTTGTGCCTGAAGCGCTTGAAGCGTGCCGGCAAAAAGGAGCGGCCGGGGCGGAAATCCTTTCATCCGGCTTCAGAGAGCTGGGGTCCGCGGAGGGCAATGCTCTTGAATCTGAGATAAAGCAGATCGTCGAAAAAGGAATCCGCGTGATCGGTCCGAACTGTTTCGGCGTGTACAGTCCGAAAAGCGGATTGACTTTTCTTCCCGGGCCGGATTTGTCTCGTGAATCAGGGGGGATCGCCTTTGTGTCGCAAAGCGGCGGCATGGCCGTGGATGTGGCAAGCACGGGGAAATGGTTCGGTTTGAAATTCTCCACGGTGATCAGCATTGGAAACGGAGCGGATGTCCGCGAATCCGAGCTGCTTTCTTACTTTACGAACGATCCGGCGACCGACATTATTGCAATGTACATTGAAGGGGTCGAAAACGGCGAGGTGTTTTTCAATACGCTGAAATCGGCGGCCGCCCGAAAACCGGTAATTATCTTAAAGGGCGGTCTGTCCGAGGCGGGCTCACGCGCCGTTGCCAGCCATACCGCGTCGATGAGCGGACGGCGGATTATCTGGCAATCGGTACTGAGACAGGCCGGCGCCGTTCAAGTGGAAAGAACGGATGAGGCGGTTCAACTCTGCCTGGGTTTTTCGATGCTTCCGCCTCATCCCTACCGGGGGGTCAGCGTGGTTGGGGGAGGCGGCGCGCTGGGAGTTGCGGCTTGCGACACGGCAGATTCCTACAATCTGAAAATACCGCCTTTCGATCGACCGCTGGCTGAAAAAATCATGTCCTTTCTTCCCAAGCCCGGATCGAGTGCCGCCAACCCGATCGATGTGGCCAATCCGTTCGTGTCGCCGGCCATGCTGAAAAATGTGCTGCTGTCCGCAGCCGAAGACGATCGCATCGATATCCAGGTGCTGGTTCAGTTGCTGGATCACTACAAGGTGCTGGCAATGAGCTTGAATGCCCTCGATTCTTTGGATGATTTGACGCCGTATCGGGAACTGTCTCAGGTTATCAACGACGTGACCCAAAAAACCGGCAAACCGGTTGTCCTGGTCATGCCGAGAGTTCGCCTGAGCACAGATGATCTGGATATGGAAAAGGTTATGCGAAATGCCCGCAGGACGTTTCTCGATCAGGGGATCCCGGTCTATGACACATTGGCCGATGCCTTTTTTACGATTTCACAACTCTCTGATTTTTCCAGGCGACGAGCGGTGCTGAATTCTTCTCAGGCCGATCACAAGCCGGCAGCATCAATGCCAGATCCGGACGGTGCCGCGGAAATCATCCAGTCTGCGTTGACAGATGGAAGACAGATGCTGTCGGAGTATGAATCCAAAAAAGTGCTTGCCGCTTTCACTATTCCCACAACCCGCGAAATTCTTGCAGCAAATTTCATGGAGGCGAAAGGGGCGGCGGCGACAATCGGTTTCCCGGTTGCTGTCAAAGGGTGTTCTCCAGAGATCGCACATAAAAGCGAGTCGCAGCTGATCCGGCTGAATGTCAAAGACGATGCGGAACTGGATGCCGCATGCCATGCCATTCTGAATCAACTCGGAGATGACGGGCAGCTGTTGATCCAGGAAATGATCGACGGCAAACGGGAGTTGGTTGTCGGTGTGAACCGGGACGATCAATTCGGCCCCTGCGTGATGTTCGGACTCGGGGGGATTTTCACCGAACTGCTGAACGATGTGACGTTCCGCAAAGCCCCTCTCACCCGGCAGGACGCCCGTGACATGATCCGGGAGATCCGGGGCCACCGGATACTGGATTCTGTCCGGGGCCTGCCGCAAGTGGATGAGGAAGCGCTGGTGAGCGTTTTAACGGCGGTGGGGCGCCTGGTCACCCAATTTGACTGCATCCGGGAGATTGATATCAATCCGCTTATCATCCGGGGAAATCAGCCGGTTGTCGTTGATGCGCTGATCGCCCTGGACAGCGCCTAAGGGCTCACTCAAAAATAACTTCACATTTTGGGCGCCGATTCATCCCGTCTGACTATGTTGCGAAAACTCGGCATATACCCGATATACCTGCGTTTTCGCGTCTTGTCAGCCGGGCGCCTCAACTCCCAAAATTGCGAACTTATTTTTTCGTGAACCCCAAGGGGCGCGCATTCAGGTATGCAGTCAGGGCCTTATTCCCAATCGCTATCGGGATCGGGATCGAAAAGCCATGGGACCGGGGCACGACAAACCGGATGTGTACTGCCTTGCAAAAGACGGCATTCTGCCGGCTATGGGATCGAGAAAGTCGATTTCGATACCGATAGCGATCCCGATCCCGACAAGCGGATGCACCAGACGCTTATTCTTGGCACCGGTGATACGTGTTTGGTTGTGGCTTATCCGCAGTCAGACCGTTTCACACAGAACCACGGATACCGGAATGCCCAGATTGTCGGTCAGCCGCTCGGCGGTGTCCGAGCGAATTTTTTCCAGATCCTTGATTTCGTCGGAGAAGAAGCGCTGATCGATCCGGATGCGGATCTCCAGAAGGTCCCTGAAGTTGTAGCTGGTTTTTAGGAACCGATAATCGGGAAGGGCGGGGCCGAATGCCCCTTCGATCTGGTCACGGATCTGCTGCTTGTCCACTTTCACACCGCAGATGATCATCAGGTCGTCCATCCGTTCCGGCAGCCAATCGATGCGCATGCGGTTATCGCCGCAGGGGCAGGGCTCTTTGATTTTGCGCGCCCGGTCGCCGGTCCGAAACCGGATAAGGGGAAATGCGCGGGCGGTCAGGGTGGTGAGGACCAGCTCCCCTGTCTCTCCATCCGGGACCGGGGCGCCGGTCTGCGGGTCGGTGATCTCGGCGATGATGTGGTCCTCGTGCAGGTGAAGGCCGGCGTGGCGCCCGCATTCGAAACCGATGGCAGGACCGGGGATTTCGCTCAACCCGTAATGCTGCCAGGTTGTGACGTGCAGCATTTCCTCCAGCTTCCGCTTTTCCGCAGCTGCAGCCGGCTCGCCCACCAGGATCAGGGTCCGCAGGTTGAAACCGTTGGGGTGGATGCCGTTACGGTACATATATTCGGCCAGTTCCAGGGCCCCGGCCGGGGTGGTGATGAGCACGGTGGTCATGTAATCCTTAAGCACCATCAGCCGCTTTTCGATGGACAGCTGACTGCCGGGGATCACACCGGCGCCCAGCGTCTCGGTGCCGTCTCGGTAGTCGCGGGCCCAGTTGGCCAGGCCCGGGTCCAGCTGAATCTGCAGGATATCGTTGGGCGTTACCCCGGCCGCTGCCAGGGAGTCGGAGATGATTCGCTGCCACACGCTTAAATCCTGCCGGGTGTAGCCGCTGATCGACGGGTTTCGACTGGTACCCGGAGCGGTGTGGATCCGGACGATGTCCCGAAGGGGAACCGCAAACAGACCGTACGGGTAATGGTCGCCCAGATCGCCACGCCGCATGAAGGGCAGTTTCGCAAGGTCTTCCACCGCGCCGATTTCCCCGGGGTCGATTCCGGCCGCCCGGAACCGGCTCTGGTGAAACGGTACATTCCTGAAGGCCCGGTTTAGGGTGCTCTGCAGCCGCTCCAGCTGAGATTGCAGTCGTTCGTTGCGGTCCATGTCGTTGATCACCTTTTATGCCCTCCCGTCAGTAAACTCGCCGTAATCATTGCCAAGATAGGCCCGTTTGACTTCCTCGTCGCAAAGCAGGTCAGCCGCCGGCCCCTGCAGCACGACCCGGCCGGTCTCCAGGACATAGCCCCGGTCGGCGATCTGCAGGGCCGCCCCGGCGTTTTGTTCCACCAGCAGGATGGTGAGACCTTCTTTTTTGAGCAGTTCCAGGGTGGAGAGAATTTTTTCCACCATCAGCGGCGCCAGACCCATGGATGGTTCGTCCAGCAACAAAAGGGACGGCTTGGCCATCAGGGCTCTGCCGATAGCCAGCATCTGCTGCTCCCCGCCGGAAAGCGTTCCGGCCGGCTGACCGGCCCGTTCCCGCAGGATCGGGAACAGGTCCATGATCCGATCCATGTCCCGGTCGGCCTCCCGTCCGTTTTTCTTTCGGTAGCGGGTGTAGCCGCCAAGCTGCAGGTTGTCGCGCACGCTCAGCGGCGGGAAGATCAGGCGACCTTCCGGAACGAGACTTACTCCCCCCTCGACGATGGCGGGAGGGGAAAGCGACTTCATGGATTTGCCCGAAAATTCGATCTCCCCGGTCCAGTTCCGGTGCAGGCCGCTGATCGCGGACATGAGGGTGCTCTTCCCCGATCCGTTGGCGCCGATGATTGAGATCAGCTCGCCTTTTCGAATCGAGAGGCTGACCCCCTTCACCGCCATGATCTGGCCGTAATAACACCGCAGATTTTTGATTCTCAACATGGATTTATCCGTTTCGGTTCATTGGGATCACCGGGAGCTGCGCAGGATTTCCGCGCCGGTCCGGCCCGCCTGCTCCAGAGCCGCTTTCGTGGCCCCTTATGAGTTGATGTTGTGCGTTTCAGTGCAAAAACAGTTTCCGGACAGATTCTCAGCCCGTTGCACAATTCGCCCCGAAGCCCAGGTAAGCCTCCATCACCGCTTCGTCCTCCTGAATCCGGCGGGGCGGCCCTTCGGCGATTTTTCGGCCCTGGTCCAGGACAATGATGTTGTCGCAGATCTCCATGGTCAGGTTCATGTCGTGCTCGACCAGCAGCGTGGTCACGCCCCGGTCCCGGATCCGCCCGATCAGGTCGGCCAGGGCGCGGGTTTCCACGGCATTCAGACCGGCGGCCGGTTCATCCAGCAGCAGCAGTTGCGGGCGGGAGGCCAGCGCCCGGGCGATTTCCAGCAGCCGCTGCCAGCCGAACGCCAGGTCCCGGCTGGGGGCGTGGGCCAGGTCTGTCAGGCCGACGAATTCCAAGAGTTCCATGGCATTTGCCCGGGCTTCGCGTTCCTCCCGCTTCACCCACGGCAGGCGGGTCAGGGCACCCCACATGCCTGATCGGGTCCGCACGTGGAGACCCACCAGCACGTTCTCCAGAACCGTCATGCTGCCAAACAGTTCCACGTTCTGGAAGGTGCGGGCAATGCCCGCCGCAACACGCTGGTGCACCTTGCAGGCGGCCATGTCCCGGCCGTTGAAATCGATGGTTCCGCTGTCGGGGGGGAAGATCCCTGTGATCAGGTTGAACAGCGTCGTCTTGCCCGCCCCGTTGGGGCCGATCAGGCCGGTGATGCTGCCCGGATCGATGGCAAATGAGATGTCCTTCTGAGCCTGCACACCGCCGAAGGCCTTGGAAAGGGAGCGGACGCGGAGCAGGGGGGCTTCCCCGTTATTGCAGTTTTCCTTTTTTACTTCTTTCATAGATATCGATGACTCCCCGTGTCAGCCCCTGGGGCATGAAGATCATTACGGTGATCAGGATCATCCCGTACACCACCATCTCAAAGTCGGCAAACGAGTGCAGCACCTCGGGCAGAACGGTGAGCAGGACGGCCCCGAACAGCGCGCCCCAGATACTGGCCATACCGCCGATCACCACCATGGTGACCATTCGCACCGAGGCGATGAAGCCGAAGGACTCCGGGCTGATGAAACTTACGAAGTGGGCATAGAAAAATCCGGCCAGGGCCGCCAGGGCCGCACTCAGGACAAACACCTTGAGCTTGAGGTCACTGGTGTTGACCCCCACGGCCCGGGAGGCGTTTTCGCTGTCGTGAATGGAGCGCAGGGCCCGGCCCATGCGCGAGCAGACGATCCGGCGGCAGATTTCGATGACCGCCAGGACCGTAAACCACACCAGCAGATAGTAGTTCCGGGGAGATTCAAACGAAATGGCTCCCAGCGACAGGGACGGGATGCCCACGAGTCCGGAGGCCCCGCCGGTGACAGAGGCCCACTCGCGGATCAGGATGTGAACGATCATGCCGAATCCGAGGGTGCCCATTCCCAGGTAGTACCCGGAGAGTTTCAGGGTGGGAACGCCCACCAGGTACGCGATGATGACGGCCAGCAGAACGGCCAGTATCAGGGCGGCCCAGGGCGAGATGCCGTAATTGGCCGTCAGGATGCCGGTGCCGTAGGCCCCGATTCCGTAAAACGCGGCGTGCCCGAGGGAGATCTGCCCGGCATACCCCATGAGCAGGTTCAGCCCCAGTGCAAGGATCACGTTCAGGCCGATGAATGTCAGCACCTGCAGATAGTAGGGGTTTTCGACAAATGCTCCCGCCATGAGCACCACCGTGAACAGCACGGCGTACCGGATGACGGTGGCGGTTTTTCCGGCGGTCGCCGATTCGGCTGTATGGTTACCGGTCATGATGCTTTCCCTAAAAA
>ENA-ORCT01000656-ORCT01000656.1-marine-metagenome-genome-assembly--contig:-NODE-656-length-15776-cov-3.236958_pt1 | contig 15776 bp, 15 predicted proteins | sample MGYA00248632_ERZ508511 | MGnify/ENA primary metagenome ERZ508511 (study PRJEB26182, sample SAMN06268839) | marine metagenome | isolation source: Tt an P1-techrep anaerobic enrichment on pine from sediment...
TTCATTTTCACGTACTTGGCTGATGGCATAGTTATTGGTACTTACTACACGTTCAGTTTTTATAATGGTATGACCGATATTGTGACGCATAATTTGTTTATTATTTTTAACCTGACAATAAAACTACTTTTTTAATTTTCAAGTGTTTATATTTACCCTAATTAATTCAGCACATATTGGCCGATAAAAAAACAATAACGACCGTACAGTGTTATTGTATTCATGCTAATTTCAGCTTATTAACCGATAAAACCCGACTGAAATTGTTTTATTAAAAAGGGACAAAAAAATCACGAAAATTTATCGGTGGCCAAATCAGAAACAGCCTGAACAAACAATTGAACGATATGAACGAAAACCCATCAAAATAAGTGAAAAAATTTATCTTTGTAGTTCTAAAATAAATCTATGCAGAAAACACCAACGGAAAAAGACAGTGAGCAGTTGATTGATGCCATTCTGGAAGGAATTCAACGGATAAAAGGAATGGACATCGTAAAAATAGACTTAACAAAAATTAATCATTCAGAGTGTAATTATTTCATTATTTGCCACGGTAATTCGACCACCCAGGTGGATGCAATTGCCCACTCGGTTGAAAAGACAGTTGAAGAAATGGTTGGAGAAACAGCCTGGCACAAAGACGGATACGAAAACTCAATTTGGGTACTTCTGGATTATGCTGACGTAATGGTACACGTCTTTCAACATGAGACTCGCAAATTTTACGATTTAGAAAATCTTTGGGCTGATGCAGCCATCGAAAAAATACAAACAGAAAATTAGACGAAATGGCAGAAGATAACAACAAGAATAAACAGCGGCCAAACCTGGGTAATTTTAAGACCGGAGGAAAACCGCCCAAATTTAATCCTTACTGGATCTATGGAATTGTGATTGTAATATTTCTCGCAATTCAATATTTTAGTTTTGGAGGAGGTCCGGTCAAAACGACCTGGAACGAGGTTAAGAATGAAATGCTCGCCAAACGCGACATTGACCGCATTGTCGTCGTTAACCGCGAAGAAGCTCAAATCTATTTAAAAGAAGACAGCTACGAAGACTATTCGGACAAACTGAATACGGGCTTTGGTGCGCCATCGAAGTTCGGACCGCATTTCGTTTTTACAATTGGCTCAGTTGAAACATTCGAAGATAATTTACAACAGGCACAAGCCAACTTTAGCGAGTCGGATAAAGTCCCTGTTGAATACACGACAGTCCACAATTATTTTAGTGAAATTTTAAGTTGGGTGCTTCCCTTTTTGATCATCATTGCGATTTGGTGGTGGATATTCCGCCGCATGAGTAAAGGAGCTGGCGGTGGCGGTGGTGCCGGAAATATTTTCAATGTTGGAAAATCTCAAGCCAAAGTATTTGACAAAGACTCACACGTTAGCACCACCTTTAAAGACGTAGCCGGCTTGGCTGAAGCCAAGCAAGAAGTTGAAGAAGTAGTCGCTTTCCTGAAAAGTCCTGCCAAATACACCAAACTCGGAGGTAAAATACCGAAAGGCGCGTTGCTTGTTGGTCCTCCGGGAACCGGAAAAACATTGCTGGCAAAGGCGGTTGCCGGCGAAGCCAACGTTCCGTTTTTCTCCATGTCGGGTTCTGATTTTGTGGAGATGTTTGTCGGTGTTGGCGCTTCGCGTGTGCGCGACTTATTTAAGCAGGCTAAAGAAAAAGCCCCTTGTATTGTCTTCATCGATGAAATTGATGCCATCGGGCGTGCCCGGGGAAGAAATCCCAACATGGGATCGAACGATGAGCGCGAAAATACGTTGAACCAGTTGCTGACTGAGATGGATGGTTTTGACACCAACTCGGGAGTGATCATTTTGGCAGCCACCAACCGCGCCGATATGCTCGACCGTGCCCTGATGCGTGCCGGACGCTTCGATCGGCAGATTCATGTAGAGTTGCCTGACCTGAATGAACGTCGCGAGATTTTCCAGGTACATTTGCGCCCGATAAAACTATCGAGTGACATTGATGCCAGTTTTCTGGCCAAACAAACCCCCGGATTTTCCGGAGCCGATATCGCCAACGTATGTAACGAAGCCGCATTGATTGCCGCCAGAAAAGATAAGGAAGAAGTGGGGCGCCAGGATTTTCTTGATGCTGTTGACCGCATTATTGGTGGATTGGAAAAGAAAAACAAGATTATCTCCAAAGACGAGAAACAACGCATTGCGTATCACGAAGCCGGGCACGCCACCATCAGCTGGCTGCTTGAACATGCGCATCCTTTGGTAAAAGTAACCATCGTTCCCCGCGGGAAGGCGCTGGGTGCAGCCTGGTATCTGCCTGAAGAACGCTCGTTGACCACCAAGGAACAGCTTCTGGATGAAATGTGCTCCGCTTTGGGAGGACGTGCAGCAGAAGAACTCATTTTTAAAACCATTTCGTCGGGAGCACAGAATGACCTGGAGAAAATTACCAAACAGGCCTATGCCATGATCAGCATTTTTGGAATGAGCCCGAAAGTTGGGAATGTCAGTTTCTATGATTCAACCGGACAAAATGATTACGGTTTCACCAAACCCTACAGTGAAAAAACTGCAGAATTAATTGATTCTGAAGCCAAAGAACTGATCGACTCTCAATACAAAAGAGCCCTTCAGGTACTGAAAGAAAACAGCGAGGGCCATAAAAAACTGGCTGAACGCTTGCTCGAAAAAGAAGTCATTTTCGGTGAAGACCTGGAAGAAATCTTTGGGAAACGGCCCTGGATCAGGGAGGAACTGACTGCTGAAAAACAGACAGTAATTGATCCTAAACCAGCAGAAGAAGCTAAACCGGCAACTTCAGCCTAAGCCTGATTTTTATGAACTCATCACGGGAAAAAATACTCAACCGGCTAACGGAAGCTCAAAATAAAAGGGGGGAGCAAACATTGCCCCTCCCCGATTTTGAATCACCCATATATCTTCCATTCGAAAACGAAATTGCAGAAAGGTTCAGAACCAACCTGGAATTGATTGGAGGGCAGGTCTTTCGGGTGAAGGATTTGAAAGAAGCAGTCGCTGAAGTAAAAAAGCTCTCCGAATCCGAAAGGTTGACCAATATCGTGTGCCTGCACCCCAAACTGCAAAAAGCTTTAAAAGGGGCATGTGAATTTGCTACTTCGATGGATGATTTACAACATATCGGTGTTGGCATCACTACCTGTGAGTTCCTGGTAGCTCATCTGGGATCAGTCATGGTTAGCTCCGGTTCCGATACAGGCCGCCGGCTTAACGTTTTTCCTGAAATACATATAGTTATTGCCCATAGCGAACAACTGGTCGACTTTCTGGATGATGCTCTTGCCGGAATGGAAAAGAAATACCCGAACCAATTGCCAAGCATGATTACCAATATTACCGGGCCAAGCCGGACCGCAGATATCGAGAAAACATTGGTGATGGGAATGCACGGACCCAAAAAATTATTTGTACTTTTAGCTGACGAACCGTTTTAGATACCGTAGATTGTTTCGTGCCGTGTTTCGGCTCCTAACAGCGTATGATAGAAAATACGGAAAATAATTAACAGGTCCGTGACCTTAAAAAACCAAACCATGGAAAAAGATTTAGTCGTTGTCTATTCCTCCGATCAGGATTACCAGGTGCAGATTGCCAAAGAATTACTGGATGAAAATGGAATTGAATCTTTCACGCTGAATCAGCACGATTCAGTCATCCCGTCGATTGGTCTGATTGAGCTTTACGTGAATAAACAAGATCAGCAAAACGCTGAACAAATCCTCAAAAAGCTCAAGAATTGAAAAACCTCTTTGTCAGAACACTTACCGGAATAGCTTTCACAGGGGTTGTCATCGGTAGTCTTTTACTCAGTAAATATACCTTTGGGCTACTTTTTCTGTTTGTGATGATTATTGGCTTGCGCGAATTTTTCAACTTCTTCAGGAATGCCGAAATTTCGCCAAACAAATGGTTGGCGTGCGCCATTGGGACGCTGTTCTTTATAACTTTTTTTCTGGTTGGTTCCGGGGTCTTGCCTCAGCTAGTCTATTACTGTCTGATTCCAATATTTCTGCTTGTTTTTATTTCTGAATTATACCGTAAAAAACCATTCCCCTTCGAGAATATGGCAGCCGGGATCCTTGGACTCATCTACATCGCCTTGCCGCTAAGCATGACCAGCCTGATGGTATTCAACGCTGATCACGACTACAATCCGAACCTGCTGTTTGCCTTATTCGCCTTAATATGGACCTATGATTCCGGTGTCTATTCGGAATGACCTTCGGAAGGAATCGACTATTTCAGCGAATTTCACCAAAAAAATCATGGGAAGGAGCCATTGGAGGAGCGCTTGCGGCAATTGGTGCGGCATGGACAATTTACCACTTTTTTATTCCCTCCATTGCCCTGTATCACTGGATCATTCTGGCTGTAATTACCGTTATATCCGCCACCTTTGGTGATCTGACGGAATCGCTGTTCAAACGCCAGTTCAATTTGAAAGACAGCAGTAACTTTCTACCCGGACATGGAGGGATGCTTGACCGTTTCGACAGCCTGTTTTTTGCCGTTCCGTCCGTCGTCCTCTATTTCAAGTTATTCATTTGACATACAAACGAATAACACGAGTCTGTGAAGATTTTCAGACTTTAAGCTGCACTCATTGCAGACAGTAAAAACACGTGATTTTACGCCACTACAATTAATTTCTGTACTTTTGCCATCATAAATCCGGTGGCCGTATATCGATCCGCGGACTAAAAAATGGACGTAAGAAGTTAAGAATAAAGTCATTATACAGTTATTGAACATGATAAAATTTCATCCTGCAGGAAAATCAATCATCCGAAACACGATCTTGATTGTGGTTTTGTTGAATCTGGTTGGTTGGTTGCTGCTTTCCTGCGCCATCATTGGGTCGGTTATTTCCGTCGCCTCGCTCATCCTTTTGATTCTGGTTCTGCAATTTTTTAGATATCCGCAGCGAACAGTAGTACCCAACGACAAAAACATTATTGCCCCTGCCGATGGCACCATTTGCCTGATTGAGGAAACCACAGAAAATGATTATTTAAACACGGGTTGCAAGAAGGTTTCCATTTTTATGTCTCCGCTAAACGTTCACATTAACTGGGTTCCGGTTACCGGAAAAGTTACCTTTCTCGAACACCGGAAAGGAAAATTCTATGCTGCCTTTAAGGATAAGTCGGCCGATGAAAACGAGCGTACCTGTGTGGCCATCCAGATGAAAGATGGCCGCGAAATGATGGCCAACCAAGTAGCAGGAGCTATGGCTCGACGCATTTTAAACTTTTTGCATGTTGGCCAGCAAGTTACACAGGACATGGAAATGGGCTTTATTCGTTTTGGCAGCCGGGTGGATTTATACCTTCCTTTAGACACCGATATTCAGGTAAAACTGGGCCAAAAGGTAACCGGATCACAAACCATTATTGGAAAACTTTGCTAAATGAGACGAGTCAGCGAACTATTCTTTTGGGTACCCAACTTCATCACCTCACTCAACCTGGCGGCAGGTAGTTTGGCCGTTTTTTTTGGTATTGAAGGACAACTGGGCTGGGCAGCGATTTTCATCCTGGCAGCTTCTGTTTTCGACTTCCTGGACGGACTGGCAGCGCGTTTACTACAGAGCTATTCCGAAATTGGCAAACAAATGGATTCGCTCGCCGACCTGGTATCGTTTGGACTGGCTCCGGCGGCCATGCTTTTCACCATGCTCGAACTGGCTCTTTTCGGAAAAAACCAACCCATTTTCGAGATTGAAGCCACGGTCATGCAATGGATCTTTCTTTTTTCAGTTTTGCTGGTTCCCATTGCCGGGGCATTTCGGCTTGCTAAATTCAATTTGGATACCCGCCAAACCGAAAGCTTTCTGGGCTTACCCATTCCGGCCAATGCTATTTTCTATGCCTCTCTGGGATTAATTCTTGAGTTGGGTACAAACCCGGTCGTCAGCAAGATCATCTTGAACCGCTTCAACCTGCTGACCGCCGTGGCACTGCTGTGCGCCCTGATGATTTCAGAATTGCCCATGTTTTCGCTGAAATTTAAAAATCTGAAATGGCAAGACAACCAAGTCCGTTATGTTTTTGCTGCAATTTGCGTGGTGCTGTTAGCGCTGCTGCAACTCTACGCTTTGCCGCTGTTTATTGTCAGCTATATTCTGATTTCGCTTGGGCAGAAGATGGTGGATTAAACGAACTACGATTTAAAACAAAGGAACCGATCTTTCTGGAAAGATCGGTTCCTTTGTTTTTCTACTCACCCACCGGGAATGTTCCGCGTTTTGCAGCCCTGCGATGTTAGTGGCAATCCTACGGTGAGTTCTGTCCCAGTCTGTTTTTTCATTTATTTTCAAAAATCGCTGAGCATTTATTTCATCCTAGTTGTATTAGCTTATATAGAATGATTCTAAATGAATGCCTATGCGAGCTTTTCTTTTTAGCACAATCTGCTTCTTTTTTCTATTCAATCCAGCGTATTCCCAAAACGGAAAGAATCTTTATACCATGTACTGTGCGGGATGTCACGGAGCTAATCTGGAGGGTACAGGTTCTGCATCTAAGTTGTATCGTCCGATTTGGAAACACGGATCAGAAAGAGATGACATCATCAACACCATTGCGAATGGCGTTCCTTCTACAACGATGATCCCCTGGCAAGGTGCGTTAACAAAAGCTGAAATCGAATCACTTGCCGATTACATTTTAGAAGTTCAAAAGCTACCTCCACGGGAAGTAATCAATACAGCAACGGAGTATATTTCCACTTCAGACTATAAGCTAAAAGTAGAGAAAGTTGTCACCGAAAACCTGGGAATACCTTGGGGAATTGAATTTTTAAACCAAGATTCCGCTTTAGTATCTGAAAAATCCGGCCAACTAAAATGGCTTGTCAAAGGACAGCTGGATGAATCTACAATAAAGGGCTTGCCAGTTACCCACCTAAAAAGTAGTACCGGAGGATATATGGATATCGCTTTAGATCCCAATTATTCCCAGAATGGATGGATCTACCTGGCTTACAGCCACACAGACGGAGATCAATTGGATGAAAATGCGAAAGCTTTGACTAAAATTATCAGAGGACGGATAACAGACCACTACTGGACGGATCAACAAACGCTTTTTGAAGTGCCTGATTCCTTGAAAGTAGTTCGAGGTAATCGCTGGGGATGTCGCTTCCTGTTTGACCAACAGGGCTACCTATATTTCACTATTGGAGACATGGGTAAGGCTCAGGATTCTCAGCGTTTAAATAAAGCTACAGGCAAAGTTTTTCGCATTAATCCGGATGGCTCAATACCCCAGGACAATCCCTACATCCATGACCAGGACGCCCTTCCTCAAATTTACACCATCGGCAACCGAAATGTGCAAGGTATTGCCCAACATCCGACTACAGGTGAAATCTGGGCTACCGAACATGGTCCAAGAGGAGGAGACGAACTAAATATCCTGAAAAAAGGCGCCAATTACGGTTGGCCTGTCATTACCTATGGGATTAACTACAACGGAACAATTATTACCGAAAAAACACACCAGGAAGGCATGGAACAACCCATTGTTGAGTGGACTCCCTCCATTGCGGTTTGCCCTGCTGAATTCTGCTCCAGCCCTTTGTTTTCGAAATGGAAAGACAATCTTTTGGTTGGCGCTCTTGCTTTTCAGGAAATTCGAAGATTAACTATCCAAGGGCAAAAAGTTACCGGTCAGGAGCTTTTGTTGAAAGGAATGGGAAGGATAAGAGAACTAAAATTTGCACCGGACGGCTCGCTGTATGTGTTAACCAGTGGCCCCAACCAAATTTTAAGACTGACCCCGGTTGAAGCCCCTTAAAAAAGCTCAGCCGCTTTAATTTTGACAATTAAAGCACCCCCGCCATGTTAATCCGGCAGCAAAGTCGTTCCACCCTTTTGCAGTCCGGGAATGTTCGTGATTCGAACTTGGCTTACGCCTTTCGATATCGCATTGAAACTGTTATCCAGTTTAGGAATCATCCCCGCATGAATGGCTCCCGATGCCTGTAACGCTTTAAAACCGGTGTGGTTTAGTGATTGAATGACTGAGTTATCGTCATCGGCATTTTCGAGCACCCCCGGCTTTTCGAAGCAAAATACCAGCTCCACATCAAAAAACTGACTGAAGCCGATGGCTGCTTCTGCTGCAATGGTGTCGGCATTGGTGTTGAGCAGTTGGCCATTCTTATCGTGTGTTAGCGGAGCCAGCACGGGCACAACATTTTTTTCGACAAGTAATTTCAGTTCATCTACATGTACCGATACCACATCGCCCACAAAACCATAATCGATGTCTTTCACCGGACGTTTGACCGCCTGCATGTAGTTCAAATCGGCACCGGTAAGACCAACCGCATTGACGCCACTGGCCTGCAATTGCGCTACGATTTTTTTGTTGACCAATCCGCCGTAAACCATCGTCACCACTTCGAGTGTTGCCTGATCAGTAATGCGGCGTCCATCCACCATTTTGGTTTTTATGCCGAGTCGTTCGGCGATCGCCGTTGCCGAACGACCCCCGCCATGCACCAGCACTTTATGACCATCCAACAGAGAAAACCGGCTTAACAGATCTTGAAGGGAATCACTTTCTTCAACGACTTTTCCGCCTACTTTAACCAGGGTAAGTTTTTCTTTCTTCATAGAATTAAGTTTGATTTTGTCATCCTGAACTTGTTTCAGGATCTGTTGATTGCCCGGAGAGATCCCGAAACAAGTTCGGGATGACACGCTCCAAAAAGATCATTATTTCATTTTGTCCAACATCATCTTCAGCACCGCTTGTGCCGAGAACAGCCGGTTTTCAGCTTCAGGAACGACAATCGAATTTGGTCCGTCGATCACCGAGTCACTCACAATCATGTTCCGCCGCACCGGAAGGCAATGCATAAATTTAGCATTGTTGGTGACCGCCATTTGCCGGTCAGACACCGTCCAGCTTCGATCTTTGGATAGAACCTGACCATAGTCTTTGTAAGATGCCCAGCTTTTTGCGTAAATGAAATCGGCTCCTTCAAAAGCTTTCAGCTGGTCGTATTCGGGTTTCAGATCACCCATAAATTCGGGCGCCAGTTCATAACCTTCCGGATGTGTGACGACCAATTCGTAATCGGTTTGGCGCATCCACTCAACAAACGAATTCGGCACAGCCTGTGGCAAAGCCCGCGGGTGAGGCGCCCAGGTTAAAACGACCTTCGGACGGGGTTTGGTTTTGTGCTCTTCAATGGTCAGATGATCAGCAAACGACTGGAGCGGATGGCGTGTAGCCGCCTCCATGCTCACGACCGGTACTCCGGCATAGTCGATAAACTGCTGGATAATTTTCTCCTGATAGTCGTCTTCCCTATCCACGAACTTGGCAAAAGAACGCACGCCAATGATGTCGCAATATTTACCAATCACTGGCACCGCCTCGCGAATGTGCTCCGGTTTATCACCATCCATCACCACACCAAGCTCTGTCTCCAATTTCCAGCCACCTTCGTTAATGTCGAATACAATCACATTCATTCCGAGGTTAATTCCAGCCTTCTGGGTACTCAGCCGCGTGCGCAGGCTGGAGTTAAAGAAAACCAACAGCAAGGTTTTATTTTTTCCAAGAGATTGAAATTGATACGGATCTTTTTTTAGGTGCAAAGCGAGCTTTAAGGCCTCATCAAGATTATCCAGATCGTGTACTGATGTAAAGTGTTTCATAATATGAATAAATTCTAAGTTTTAAATTCCAAATTTCAAGTATTGCATACAACAACTAAGCCCCGTCATCCCGAACTTGTTTCGGGATCTCTTTCATACAGGGAAAGGCAATTAAAAAATACAGATTCTGAAACAAGTTCAGAATGACTTGCTCTACGCCATTCTACTTCGGTCTTACCTGCCCATTCCCATCAATCAGGTATTTATAGCTGGTCAGCTCTTCCAAAGCCATCGGCCCCCGGGCGTGCAGTTTTTGAGTTGAAATCCCAATTTCAGCACCTAAACCAAACTGTGCGCCATCGGTAAATGCAGTCGAAACATTGCAATAAACCGACGAAGCATCCACCATTTTACGGAACAGATCCAACCGCTCCTCGTTTTCTGAAATGATAGCTTCACTGTGTTTTGAGCTGTAGGCAGCGATATGATCCAAGGCATCGATAAACGACGGAACTGTTTTAACTGACATTCGGTACCCCAGAAACTCGGTGCCAAAAGATTCTTCGGTGGCTTTCTCCAATAATGTAGAAGGATAATGGCCATCAAGGGCAGCATAGGCTTTTTCATCGGCATAAATGACCACCTTGCTTTTAGGCAAATCAGCACAAAGTTGTGGCAAATCAGCCACTCGGCTTTCATGCAGCACCAAGCAGTCCAGCGCATTACAAACACTCGGACGGCGGGTTTTGGCGTTCTCCACAATGGCTTGTCCCTTGTCTGCATCGCCATACTCATCGAAATAAGTATGGCAAATTCCGGCGCCTGTTTCTATAACCGGGATGGTTGCATTTTCGCGCACATAATCAATCAAGCCTTGAGAACCTCGTGGAATAAGCAAGTCAACAAACCCCCGGGCATTCAGAATCTCCGCTGTTGCGGCCCGGTCTGCAGGTAAAAGCGTCAGGATATTTTGGTCAACTCCGTGCCTTTCCAACACAGCATGAATCACCTTAACAATGGCGGTGTTAGAATCAATCGCATCGCTTCCGCCTTTCAACACACAGGCATTTCCCGACTTCAAACATAAGGAGAATACATCAAACGTAACATTGGGGCGGGCTTCGTAAATAATTCCAATCACGCCAAAAGCGACGGAAACTTTTCGGATAACCATCCCGTTCGGACGAGTTGTTTCGCTTAAAATTCGTCCCAAAGGCGAGGGTAACGAAGCAACATTGCGGATGTCGGCGGCAATTCCTTTTATCCGATCCTCAGTTAATTTTAAACGATCAAACTTGGGATCTGCCGGATCCATTCGGCTCAAATCCTTTTGGTTTTCAACCAAAACAACTTCGGTATGCTCCAAAGCTGCATCGGCAAGATCATTCAATATTTCGTTGATCTTGTCTTCGCTCAGCAAGGCTAAACTCCTACTGGCTTTCAATGTTAATTCCAATTGTTTTTTTACCTCCATGGTTCCTCCTGTTATTTTATTAAAAGTCCCCTTCCCTGGGGGAGGAAGGGGACAAACTCAGAATATTTTGACCGTTGAAGTCAACAAAAAAGGGGGTTAATATAGAAAAGGGTATAAATAATAATATCCTGAGTCTTTATTTTAAAATTTTTAATCTTCACTTAAATACAAATAATCGTAATGCACCACTGGTTTCTGTTTAGGTGATTCGCTTTCAACCTTCACTTTTTCAGCCGAATACTGCGATTTACCCCAGCCGACCAGCCGGCCATTTTCGTCAATAATTTTTACAATGTCGCCCCGCTTAAAAAGCCCTTTCACCTCTGTTACCCCAATGGGCAACAGGCTGGTTGCTTTAGCGGAATACAAAGCATCCCTGGCTCCACGGTTAATGATCAGCTCACCTTTGGCGAAACTGTGAGAGTAGGCAATCCATTTTTTTACATTGGACGACTTCCGCTTTTCAGCTTTAAAGTAGGTGTGACTGATCTGCCGGTCTTTGCTCAAAATATCAGTGAGCACCTCATTTCGCAAGCCATTGGCGATATGAACAGCAATACCTTCTTTCGCTACTTTACGGGCGATAGAACTTTTGGTTAGCATCCCACCGCGTCCAAATCCCGATTTTTGTGGTAAAATTTTGTTCATCCAGTCGCGGTCTTTCACATGAATCTCTTCAATGATCTTCGACTCGGGCAAATTGGGGTCGCCATCAAAAATCCCATCAATATTGCTGAGGATAACCAGCGCATCTGAATTTTGCATGGAAGCGATCAGTCCCGACAGCTCATCGTTGTCGGTAAACATCAGCTCGCTCACCGAAATGGTGTCATTCTCATTAACAATGGGGACCACTCCATTTTCGAGTAAGGTGGTGAAGCAATTCTTCATATTCAGATAATGATTGCGCTCGCCAAAATTATCCTTGGTGGTCAGCACCTGCGCACAGGTAATCCCGTGTTTGTTAAAGAAGCTGGCGTACTGATTGATCATTTTCACCTGGCCAATCGCCGACCACAACTGCCGTGATGATACGGTGTCCAGTTTTTTGGTCAGTTTCACCTCGCTTCGTCCGGCAGCGACAGCTCCCGACGATACCAGGATGACCTCAACTCCGCGCTTATAAAGGCTCGCAATCTGGTCGACCAAATGCTCCATCCGGGCAACATTCAATGTCCCATCAGACTTAGTTAGAACGTTACTACCTACCTTAATGGTAATTTTTTTATAATTGAAACTCATGTTTCCTGTTTCTAGCCACGCTCAATTTTATTGAACGAGGCAATAAGACCCTGAATGACAGACGAACTGAATCCTTTATGCTCCATCTCGTTAATTCCTGTTATGGTGATTCCTCGCGGCGTCGTCACTTTATCGATTTCGCGCTCCGGATGATGTCCGGTGTTCATAATCAGTTGCACGGCACCCTTGACCGTTTGCGCGGTAATAAACTGGGCCATTTCAGCGCCAAAGCCCATTTCAACGCCACCTTGCATGGCCGCACGCACGTAACGCAAGGCGAATGCGGTTCCGCAGGATGCCAGTACTGTTGCCGCTGCCATCAATTCTTCATTAATCACCACCGTTTTTCCCAACTGATCGAACAGTGCTTTTACTGATTCCAAATGCGCATCAGACTGCCCGTTGCCGGAAATACAGGTCATCGACTCCTGCAAAGAAATGGCCGTATTGGGCATCACCCTGAATATGACGGATTCGTTGCCAATCAGCTTGGCCAAATCGCTCAAAGATACACCCGCAGCAATGGAAACGATAATTTTATCCAGTGTCAGAGCTGGCTTAATCTGGTCGATCACCTTTTCAACATGATAAGGTTTCACCGCCAAAATCACCAAATCGGCTGTTTTAACCGCTTCCAGGTTGTCCTGAAACGTATTAACTCCATTGGCTTCAAAGCCCTCCAAAACATTTTTCCGGGGATCGGCAATGGTGATCGATGACGGATCCACATAGCCTGATTTCAGCAGGCCATTAACAATGGCTCCGCCCATGTTTCCCGCTCCTATGATTGTAATTTTTCCAACACTCATGTTTAGTCTATTTCCGTTGAATGAATAGCTAACTCACTCAATACTTTTTCGATTTTTTTGATAAAATAAGCTGCCTGTTCCATGCTTAGCGACAACGGTGGAAGCAACCGAATAATATGCGCACCGGATACTCCGGTAAATATTTTTTCTTCAAACAACAGTTTCTGGCGAATCGGCTTTACTTCTTCGTCAAACTCAATCCCAATCATCAAACCTCTGCCACGTACTTCTTTAACACCGTTAACCCGGGAGAGTTCTTCTAAAAGAAAATTTCCTACGTTTTCAGCGTTGGTAAGCAGCTTTTCTTGTTCCATAATCTCCAGCACCGCAATGCCGGCGGCACACGCCAGGTAGTTTCCGCCAAAGGTGGTTCCCAGCATACCGTGCCAGGGCTTCAGTTCCGGGCTGATTAAAACCCCGCCAATCGGGAAACCATTGCCCATTCCCTTGGCCATCGTAATCATATCGGGTTGAACTTTGGAGTATTGAAAAGCAAAAAACTTTCCACTTCGCCCATAACCGGACTGAATTTCATCCAGAACTAGCAACGAGCCATATTGCTTGCACAGCACACTCAATTGCTCTAGAAAATCCACGTTAGGCACATGGATGCCACCAATTCCCTGAATGCCTTCCACAATCACCGCGGCTACTTGTTCGCCCTTCAAGTGTTCCTCAACAGCCTGAATATCGTTTAACGGCAGAATCACCGCATTTTCTGTTTCATTTACCGGTGCAATAATTTTGGGATTGTCGGTAATTGCGACTGCTGCCGATGTCCGACCGTGAAAACCTTTTTTGAAGCTGATAACTTTTCTCCGTCCTGTAACAAACGACGCCAGTTTAAGGGCATTTTCATTGGCCTCGGCTCCAGAGTTGCACAAAAACAGCTGGTAGGTATCAAAACCCGAAAGCTGTCCCAATTTGTCGGCCAACTCTTGTTGCTGCGGAATCTTCACCGAATTACTGTAAAAACCAATCTGCTGCAACTGCTCGCCAATCTCACTGACATAAACCGGATGGCTGTGCCCAACCGAAATCACCGCATGACCACCATACAGATCCAGGTAGCGGTTTCCGGCATCATCCCATACGTAACATCCTTCGGCTTTTACCGGGGTAATGTCAAACAATGGGTATACGTCGAATAATTTCATCTTTAATGAGTTTCAAGTCCCAAGTTCCAAGTTGTCCAGCTCAAAATAGCGCTGCAAAATTTTGCTTGGTCGGACTTGGATATTTTTGTTCTTATTTCCTATTTCTTTGATTTCGACCAGCTATCGCCGATCGAGATTAAAACGCCACCGCCTTTAAATTCAAGCCTGCCTTTTCGTCCAAATCAAACATCAAATTCATGTTTTGTACTGCTTGCCCGGAAGCCCCTTTCAATAAGTTGTCCGTCACACTCAAAACCAACAGTTTGTTGCCATGCTTCTCCAAATAAAGAATGGCTTTATTGGTGTTCACCACCTGCTTCACATCCGGGTTTTCGTTGGTCACAAAAACAAATGGGTGACTGGCATAATAATCTTCATATAATTGTACAGCCTCCTTGGCAGTTCCTTCAAAATCAGTATAAACCGAAGCAAAAATACCCCGGGTATGATTTCCGCGCACCGGCACAAAATTGATGTCAAAGTCAAACGAATTTTGTAGCTGTGTAAAACTTTGCCGGATTTCGCCTAAATGTTGGTGCTCAAATGCTTTATAAACCGACACGTTACTGTTTCGCCAGCTAAAGTGCGAGGTTTTGCTTGGCGCCTGGCCCGCTCCCGTAGAACCTGTGATAGCGTGCACATGCAATTCATTTTTCAGTAAGCCAGCGGCAGCCAGTGGCAGCACCGCCAGTTGAATCCCCGTGGCAAAACAGCCCGGGTTGGCAATGCGATTCGACCCACGAATGGCTTCGCGGTTAATTTCAGGCAAGCCGTAAACAAAATCATCCCCATCGGCTTTCAGACGGTAATCGTGGCTTAAGTCGATGATTTTGAGTGTTTTCGGGATGGTTGTATTTTCAATGAACTCCCTTGATTTCCCATGGCCCATGCATAAAAACAACACATCGGCTTTGGTCAAATCAGGATCAGCTTCAAAAGTTATACTCGTTTCGCCAATCAAATCGCGATGAACTTCATCAACCAGATTGCCGGCATTACTGCTGCTTTGCACAAAAGCAATTTCTGCTTCCGGATGGTTTAGCAAAATCCGAATCAATTCACCTGCTGTATATCCGGCTCCTCCTATTATTCCAACTTGAATCATGAAAATGCTCCGAATTAATATTTTTTATTGACTGAGTTGTAAATTTTCAGTGATGTTCCCAGTATCTTAGTGAAGCCTTTCACATCTTCGCTGGTCCAGGCTTTGTTCATTTCGCCATACTCCCCAAAATCTGATTTCATCAAGTCATAATCTGATTCAACACCGACCAATACGTAGTGGTAGGGTTTCAGCTTGACGATGACTTTCCCGGTTACGGTTTCCTGCGTATTTTCCAGAAATTTTTCGATGTTCCGCATGACCGGATCAAGATACAGGGCTTCGTGCAAAAACATGCCATACCAGTTTGCCAGTTGCTCTTTCCAGTACATTTGCCATTTGGTCAG
>ENA-ORCT01000657-ORCT01000657.1-marine-metagenome-genome-assembly--contig:-NODE-657-length-15766-cov-3.276117_pt1 | contig 15766 bp, 13 predicted proteins | sample MGYA00248632_ERZ508511 | MGnify/ENA primary metagenome ERZ508511 (study PRJEB26182, sample SAMN06268839) | marine metagenome | isolation source: Tt an P1-techrep anaerobic enrichment on pine from sediment...
CGGCGACCGATAATTAATGGTGAAGCAAGATATGAAAATATACCTGACCGGTTTTGGGAAGAAAAAGCATACGGCTGGCTTGACGATGCAGATGTCAGAGTATCTGCATACTGGAGCATCATTGCCGGAGCAGCCGGATACACCTACGGCTGTAATGATATCTGGCAAATGTATGATGTCAGTCAAGTGCCAATCATTAATGCACGGACGGATTGGCAAGCAGCGCTTCAGCTGCCGGGTTCTTCTCAAATGGGTTACATGAGACAAATTTTTGAGAAACTCCCCTGGCAAAAAATGATGCTTGATCAAAATTTGATACTCAACAGCAATCCCGGGAATGAATCCTATATTTTGTGTGCGATTGATACAGACAAAAAACGGATTGTTGCCTATACACCTTTGGGGAACGCAATAACGGTAGACTTATCAAAAATGGATTCGGAGAGAATTCATGCCTATTGGTTTAATCCGCGGAGTGGTAAAACAAAATATATCGGTGATTTTGAGACGACTTCGCCGACTGCGTTTAAACCATGGTCGAGTGGCTGGGGCAGTGACTTTCTGTTGATATTGACAGCCGAGAATGATAAGATAGATTTTGAAATTGACTAACCCGCTGCCCGTCAGGATATGTATATAGCTAGCTGCGGCTGGATCGGATTTGGAATCCGATCCGTTGTATGCCAGGATTTATAATCCTGATGAGGAACAATTTAAAAAACGAACAACATTACACCAATAACAACCAACAAAAAAAATGACCAATTACACAACTAAAAAACTAAGCGATGAAAAGAATACTAATCGTTGTCCTGTTTATTCTTGCTGCTAATTTGGCAAAAGCACAGTTTATAAAAAATAAATCGATTAATGCGCAAATTGGCTATGGAGTGAGTTTGCCGTTTAATAGTGTTGCCGATATTGGCAACGACGGAATTTTTCTACAAGGAGAATACGTACTGAGTGTCACTTCGTGGTTTGAAATCAGGCCCTACGCTGGTTTCATTTTTACAAAATCGAATGGAAAAGACCTGGATGACAATCCAACTTTTGAAAAAGCCGAATCGCAAGCCATGCTGATTGGAGGAAAGACTAGACTGAGGGTGCCGATTCGTTGGGTTGCTCCATACGTAGAAAGCGGGATCGGCGCGTCAGTCGGGAAATTCGAAACGTTTACGGCATACGCGAATATCAACAAGAGTGGATTTATTTACCATATTCCCTTTTCTATTGGATTGGAACTGGGACGCCACAACGATGTCGATTTAAGTTATAGCTTTTATTATCAACCAACGGTTGAACAGCTTGTCGGTGCATTTGCGATAGGCATTTCAATTCCCTTAAGAAAACAAGCTTAGTTCGACCCCAAACTCTCCCGAACCCTGGCAAAGCGATTGGTAAAACGGTAGAATTAAAACAGTTTTATATAAAAGCAGGCAGCGGTAACAAGCTGATAAAACCAAATAAAAATTGACAAATACAAATGGAAATAGAATTTTCACTTAGCAGAGCTGACTACATTGATTTTCAGTTGTTTGCTGCAACAAAGTCAGAGACGACCAGAAAGAATAGAAAAAAAGGAAGAAACAGGTTGCCAATTATCTACTTGATCCTTGGGACAATACTGCTAACACACCCCGACAAAGCCTATGCAATAATTTTCTATGTGATTGGCGTTCTGTGGTACTTATTATTCCCGGTTTTTGCAAAGAAAAGATACGCCAGGCATTATGAGAAATATGTTGATGAAAATTTTAAGAATCGTTTTGATACAAATATTAAAGTAAAATTTGCAGACGATCACGAGACGATTGAAGCAACTGATTTTGAAGGAGAATCAAAATTTAAAACATCTGAAATTGAAAGAATAATTGAAATTAAAAGATTCATCTATATTAAAATGAATTCGGGCTCACATTTAATACTGCCAAAATACAAAATTGATGATGTTGATAAATTGAAAGACGAGTTAGAAAAGATCTCTAAATCAAAATCTTTCAATATAGAGACCGAATTTGATTTAGATTTTAGAATTGTTGACTAAAAAGAAATGGCTTCTGGGCATGCTTGAAAAAAAACGACATGATTCAACTTGAAACCCTATTTAGTTCGAATACGCCGGTTGACTGTCACCTATTAAAAGGTCGATTAGAACGTGAAGGAATCAATTGTTTTGTATTTGATGAAAATATCGTTTGGGTACATCCTTTTAACGCAGTGGCCGTTGGAGGCGTAAAACTGAAAGTCCCCGCTGACCAGCTTGAGCTCGCGAAAACAATATTGGAGCAAATTGAACAAGGCCATTTGTTCGATGAAAATGGTGCCTATGAAATAGCCAAAATCTTGCATTCGGAATATGAAAAGCAAGTGGAAATTTTAAGAATAAAGTCTGAAATCCGGGAAAAGCCAGCTTTATTTGACAGACCAATGGAGATTAAGTCATCCATGCTGAGCCGAAACGAGCTCGACCAGATCATTGATTCTGAAAAGGATTTTCAAACCTGGTCAAACAAGAAGTTTCAATTTACAGCTAAGGACTTCTTTTATGAGCTGTTCGACTTTGACCGGGATGTTTTTAAATATCTAAGAATTAGACCGGTTGAATATTATCTGGATCAAGAAATGGTAGATTATTACCGATCCAAAAGCTCATCCGATGTTGCTGTAATCTGCCCAAATTGTAAATCAGATAATACAAAAAACGGATACGCCATAGACTATCAATGGGATGTTCCGTATTTAATTTTATCCTTGCTTTTATATGCTCCATTTCCCTTGGTCAGAAAGAAAACGCATTGTTTTGATTGTGGCTATAATTTTAAAAAACAATAGGCAGCCGTTGGATCGACTTGAAATCAGAGGTGCAATAGCCTCGATTTATGGCCTCCCCCTCGGCTTAGGTAAGCGGGGGAAGCTGTTTAAATTTTTTAAAGACGTACTTAAAACTTAAAGAACTACAAACATGACAACACCAGAAATAAGCGAGGCCAATTGGCAACCACTAATCGAACTGATCCCTATCATTGAGCGGACTGAGAATTTTGGAGAACACATTGAGCCAACCGTAACGGAAGAAAACGTAATTACCTATAATGGCTACTGGGCAGCAAAAGTGGTTGGTGATTTTATGCATATGGTTTATGATTGCGGGTTGATTTACGATTTTGATTGGATGAATTGGGATTGGGGGAGATCAATGCTGGAAGATCGGCCATACACACCGTTTGAAAATTATGACCTTGATACCCTAAACAAGTTTGTGATCGCCATCGTACGGAATGACCGTTTTTGTGAGGGTTATTTATTGAGTAAATTTTCCGATGGTACGATATTGCAACTGTTAAAGTCGGCAAAATCATGGATCGATTTGGAATCAGAGCAGTAAAACCCCCGATTTGTGGTCTCCCCCTCGGCTTAACGAAACGGTGACGCGGGGAAAGCTGTTTGGAGTTTGTAACTTCCTTTCACAATAAAAAACGAACAACACAACAATAATCTGGCACAACTGAGTGGCGCCAAATTTACTTTATTCTTGATGATGGTTTGAACAGGAGGTAGCCGGAAACCTGCTGCTGTGCGTTAGCGGGGCGAGAAAGGCAAAAAAAAGAGGTGCCTTTTATTGATATTTCGGGTTTAAGCACCTCTTAGATTGTAACTGTGGCTTTTTAAGCTTTTTACCAATATAGAATGCGTACCCGTAATATTGATTGTATTTTCGATACAGCATTCCCAACTTTCCATCGTCTTAGCGACGCGGTGACGAGGGTTGCATTCGTTCTCAAATTTTAAAGCAAGTCTTAAGAGACTTAATATTTTAAATAAATGAAAAATCAGACTATTATTTCTATAATTTTATTTGCCGTGGTTTGGGCGATTTTGCATTTCGTTTTGCAAATCAGATTTATTGGATTGCAAAAGCTATGGTTAATGGCTATCTATTTTATGATTCATTATGTAGTGAGCTTGTTGACGAAAAAGGATATTTTACAACAAAAAGAAGATGAAAAATTTAAAGATTGGCCGACTTCGGGACCTATCGGAAAATATGGTCAGAATGGATTGTTGTTTGTGTTTTATACAACAGGATTGCTAACTTTTTTGAATCCTTTTCAGCTTTTTCAAATAATTCGGCAAGCCATCGGAAACTCAAAGCTAAAATCGAACAAAGACAAGCTTATTGAAAGTGCAGAAAATTATCCAAATGAAACCCGGTACATTTTACCATTTGAAAAAAACACAGAATGGTTGGTGTACAATGGTGGTGTGACAGAGCAAAGTTCACATTCCTGGGGCGTTGTCACACAACGATTTGCCTATGATTTTGTTATTGCAGACCGAAAACACATCAGACATAAAAACAAAGGAACAAAACTTGAGGATTACTTATGTTTTAACCAAAATATTGTTGCAGTCGCAGAAGGAACGGTTGTAAAATCAGCAAGTAAAAAGAGAAATGCTCCTTTTGTTGGCTATGGGATTTTAGATTTCCTAACCACGAGTTTTATTGGCAACTATGTTATCATCAAACACACAAAAAATGAATACTCTTTCTACGCGCATCTAAATAAGGATACTGTAACCGTAGCTGCCGGCGATGAAGTAAAACAAGGTCAAATCATTGGCAAATGCGGACACAGTGGGTATAGTTCAGAACCGCACTTGCACTTTCATTTGCAAGACAAGGCAGACTTTTTTAATGCCATGGGATTGCCGATCAGGTTTTCTGAAATCAAAGTCAACGGAATTGTTAAGACAGATACATTTATTACTGCTTCTGATAGGGTGGAAAACGTGAAATAAAATTTCCTGTTGCTAATGAACAAGACTCTGAGTAGCGTGCAACACCCGGCAATGATGGCACTTGCAGCCTTTACGCAAGATTTTCCTGCAGGCGTCTCCTGCATTGCACGAGTCCAGGAACCGGCCTGAATCAATATCCTGATTTTTCTTTGCCGCTTTCCCAAAAAAAAATGGGCTGCCTGGGGCTTGGAAAGCTTGTCAAACGGTATTGGGAGCCGGAGCATACTGATGTTGAGGATGAAGAAAAGAAGAGGCACCACACTAAATGGCAGTGCCTCTGAAGTGGATTATTGGTCAGACTTTTTTACCGATATAGAATGCGTACCCGTAATATTGATTGTACTTTCGATACAGCATCTCTTCGTGTCGTTGATTGGCAATAAAACCTTCGGCAAATTGATTACCTGCGTGTTTTTTAAGAAAATCCTCCCGTGGCTGAACCTGTGGATCATAAAAATGCTCTGTCCAGCAATTTTCGGGCAAAACGAATGAAGCGACCGGAGCGTATCCTGCTTTTTGCATTTGTGCTATTTTATTCGGAATTGTGTCGATGCCGGGATAAGCATCCATCCAGAATTCTTCAATTTCGGCAGGTCGCTCATCGGTAAACCAGGTCGCTTCAGAGACTACGATATAGCCGTCTTTCTTTAGAAACCTGCGCCACGCATTCAGGCCTTTTTCAAAACCAATGTTGTAAATTGCACCCTCACACCAAATCAGGTCTAGTTCTTCATCCTGAAATTGCAGGTTATCCATTGACCCCACGATACATTTCACTCGGTTTTGAAGATTTAAACGCCTGGCATTGCTGTTGAATAGGTCAACAAATGAGGGGAAAAGGTCCACGCCTGTAATTTTTCCTTCAACGCGACTGGCTAAAACCATTGTTTGTCCACCGGTACCGCAGCCAATGTCGGCTATGTGCGATTTCGCTGAAAGATTATCGATAAAACTTAATGCTTTAAGGGTAACTTCCGGGCTGCCACATCCCTGGCGTTCGGTCGTTGAATAATATTCGACGATCAGGTTGACGTCGAAATCGTGAATTGAACTATTGTTGCTCATGATATTTAAAATTTAATTTTTGACTGACTTCGGAGTCAATGCTCTTGAAATGAAGTCGTTGTTCTACTTGTTATAAGTACATGAAAATAACTCTGACAAGAATTTGTCTGAGTTGCGAACGGATAATCAAAGCCAAAAAGAACCTTGATTATTTACTTTACCAGTTCCGAATAAATTTTAAACATCCAAAAGTTTTAGCGCAACAAAAATACACTTTTTATTTTATTCAGCCTAAATCCACGATCTTTTATAATATACTTCGGTGTAGCCTTTTGCACCCGCCCCTCACTTCTTTCCAAAAATCCATCTCATATTGTCTGTAAATAGTGAATTGCCCGAATAATTTTCCTTTGATCGAATGGTTTGAACTTGCCAGTATTAATACAAAAACACATGACTTTTTAACGAGCAGGTATTAAATTTTACCTTACACGCAACTTTCAATTTGATTTTTAAAACATATTGCAGGTTGTAATTTAAGTGGGTATTATTGATAAATTTTATAAATTCAAAGTAATTGGCCTGATTTTATAAATTTCCCGGGGTAGTTTTATTCCAAGTTAAGCGACAAAATCAACAAACAATAATCAACTTTACTAATTTTTAAAAAAACCAAAAATGGCTAATATCAAGTATCATTTAGGAGAAGAGATCCCATTGGAAATGCACAAGGTAAGAATGGTTCAACGCTTAAATCTTGTGTCAATTGACAGAAGACAACAGGCAATTAAAGAAGCTGGAAACAATACTTTCCTGCTTTTTAATAAAGATATTTATCTTGATATGTTAACAGACAGTGGCGTAAATGCCATGAGCGACAAACAAACAGCAGCGATGCATGTCGTTGATGATAGTTATGCTGGTTCATCAACCTATACAAGGCTTAAGGATAAATTGACAGAAATATTTGGTACAGAATACTTTTTACCGGTACACCAGGGAAGAGCATGCGAGAACCTGCTTTCCATGTTCTTTGTAAAAGAAGGTATGTTTGTTCCGATGAACTATCACTTTACAACGACGAAGGCACACATTATGGTTAATGGCGGGACGGTTTTAGAGTTGTACAAAGCTGAAGCTCTGAATCCGGTGAGTTCTGATCCTTTTAAGGGAAATATGGACTTGGATGCTTTACAAAAATTAATAGAAAAAGAAGGGAGCGAAAAAATAGCCTTCATACGTATGGAAGCAGGAACGAACCTGATTGGAGGACAACCGGTTGCGTTAGATAACTTTCTTGAGGTAAGTAAAATTGCCAAAAAACATGGAATCCCTTTTATTATTGATGCCAGCTTATGGGCCGATAACCTTCATTTTATCAAAACACGTGAGGAGAAATACAAGGATCTTTCAACACGCGAAATCACCCGGGTCATGACCGATTCGGCTGATCTTGTCTATTTCTCAGCCCGGAAACTTGGACACGTCAGAGGTGGCGGAATCATTACCAATAATGAAGCGTACTATAAAAGTTTGCTGGAGATGTTGCCGCTTTATGAAGGATTCTCCACATACGGGGGTATGTCAACTCGCGAGATGGAAGCAATGACCGTTGGTTTGGAAGAAACAATGGATGAGGAAATGATCAATCAGGGACCGATTTTCATTAAATATATGGTTGAAGAATTGGTAAAGCTAGGCATTCCTGTTATCACTCCTCCGGGGGGCCTTGGATGCCACATTGATGCCATGCAGTTTCTTTCCCATGTTCCGCAAGAGCAGTATCGTGCCGGAGCGCTGGGTGCTGCCTTATACATTGCAAGTGGTGTTCGGGGGATGGAACGGGGTACTGTTTCAGAAGAAAGAAATCCCGATGGAAGTGATCATCTTGCTGCAGTGGAATTGTTAAGATTAGCTCTGCCTCGTCGTGTTTTCACGCTCTCTCAGGTTAAATATACCATTGACAGAATTGCCTGGTTGTATGAAAACAGAAAATTGATTGGTGGACTTGAATTTTACGATGAACCCAAAGTATTGCGTTTCTTCTTTGGTAAATTGAAGCCTACATCAGATTGGCAAGATAAATTAGTTGCCAAGTTTAAAGCTGATTTTGGAGATAGTTTATAGCGCATTGACCCTGCAAATGAATGTCTGTTGCAGGGCAAACATTTGACGCACTGATAAAAGAATAAACAACCCGGTTGCAATTTTTACCGCGGCTACGGGGTTAAGGTATCTAAGAAAAGCTGATCAGAAATGGTCAGCTTTTTTGCTGAAATAATGTTGGCGTAATACGCTTTGGCTCTGCCAGGAGGATAGTTGGTTTTTAGAATTTTATCTATTTATCTTCTCCCAGTGGGCCATTCCGCCTTTCGCCGAATCGACAGAGATTCGATAATCGCCCTTACCGGATACCAGCCAGCGCACTTTAACGGTTCCCATGCCGGGGATGTTGGCTACCGCCAGCTTTCCCGGTGTGTTTTTTTGCTCACTGACGATGTTGAAGTCATCGTTCTCCACCACCATTCCAACAATTACATCCGGCCCTTCGATCGTTACATAATCCGGGCGCTCAATCTTGTTTTTCAAATCCTGGTGACTGTGCGTCGGCATCAACCGTTCGTTGTATATGGTGGCAGTAATTTCCCTCAATCCGTTTTCCAGCTTCTTCTCCTGCACATCCAACACTTGCAATTTCGGCGTGTGATAGCCGTGATAAACGGAAAATGCCATGTTGCGGTGGGCATCCTGTTCCAGCAAAAAGCCGGGATGTATGCGTCCAAAATTTTTCTTGAATCCACCTATTTCAATCTGTCCAAACTGGGGATGATCATATTCCTGCCATTTCACGAACGCATCGCCAAAAGTCAGGTATTTATCCACCTTGAAATGCTCCACATCCCGCGGTCCGTTTTCGTTTTTATGGAAGTAGAGGTAGGAAGTCATCAATTCGTTCGAGAAGGTAAAAATTCCCCGGCCGCCGTAAAACCAGTCCAGCTCGCCACCATACACCGAGTAAAGATCTTTATAAACCACCAGGTAGCGATAACCGGGTATCATCTCTTCTCCCTTTTCAGCTAGGATATCGAAAATGCGGACGTCATCGCGATTATAGACCTCAACATCATCTTTCGCACCCGGTCCGCGTAGGATCATGCCACCATAGTTATGGTAGCTTTGCGCCCCTGCGATGTTTGGATGGGCCAGCACAAAGTCGGCTACTGCCCGGTTTTCGGGCAAGCTGAAGGGATACTTATAAGCGCCTGACTGAACGTAGTCGGGCTGCCAGTTCCAGGCCCAGTCGCGGTTCGGATCGTAATAACCAATTCCGTCTTCGTTGACCCGGCCGTCGCCGTCGCGGTCCACTCCTTCAAACCCCAGGATTTCATATTCACCTTTTTCTTCCGGCTCCACCCGTTTTAACAGTTCGGGATTTTGCTGATCTTTAACATAGCGTCCGTCAGGCGACTTGCGAATCATCATGGTAATGTGATTATCCCCGTTCAAGTCATCGAACCGGTCTTCGCCGGCCAGGCCATCCCCGTCATTATCCAGCACCAACATGCCGGAACGCGGTGAATGTGGCGTATTGGGCTCATTCATGAAATTATCGCGGGCATCGGGGTTGATTGTTGGCAAAATGTAAAATGTCTTATCCTGAAGGAGCTCTTTGATGAAATCCAGCTCACTGTACATTTCCGTGAGATACCAGGCTGTGTAGAGCGAAAATTCGGCTCCCTGAACTTCATTCGAATGGATATTTCCATCGATGTACATGGCAGGTTTCTGGTCCGGATTACCGACATTGAAATCGGAAACGGTGAGTGCCCAGATATCGCGCCCTTCAACCGACTTTCCAATGCTTTGCAGGCGTGTAAGGTTCGGATGTGCCCGGTTTATTTTTTTCATCAAGTCAACCAACCCCGCGTAGGTATTGTAGCGGTTCCAACTCACCTCTACTTTGGGTTGATGAGGTGTCCCAATGGCATGAAAGAATTTTTCCTGTCCATGAGCTTTGGAAAAAGCCAGCGTACCCGCAAAAAAACAAATGATGAGCGTATAGATCGTTTTATTCATGACTATAGTTTTACGTTTAAGGTGGCAAAGCCGGTGTGTGCAGCACCCGCTTTTATCTCAATTGTTCCCTTGCCCTTGATCACCCACGAAAGTGTTTGGGTTTCATAGGCCCCCAATTTATTGATCAGGCTGATGCTGTTGCCGGCAAGAATCTCTTCCTTGTCTTTTTTGATATCGACACGAATTTTTCTTAGCCAGCGGGAACGTTCACCCAGCTCCGAATGGGTGGGAAGCGGAGCGTTATTGAACAAGTCGACGGTGATCCGTGTCAACCCACCATCCAGTTCGTCTACTTTCAGGTTATGAAATTCGAGGTGGGGCTGCATTTCTGCCAGTTTCAAAATAAAATCGGCGTGTTGCGATGCCACGGAATCAAGCACAGAAAGAGGAGGATTGTACATCACAAAGGGTTTGATTCCACCGACCTCAACATTTTTATCCGGAAAATCGGGATGATCTATTTTTTCCCATGGAACAAACACATCGGTCAGGCCCTGTTGCTCCGCCCACCGCATAAAGTTTACTTCTTCAGACTGATTTTCCGTTTGATCCTGCTTCTCCTTTGCTTCCTCTTCCTTCTCCACTTTGACCTCGGGGACCCACCAGCCGGGTGTACTGAAACTCAATCGACCAAAGTGAAAGTAGGCCCATTGAAAGAAATCACCATCGGTGCCTTGATTGGTCTGCTGAAACGGCTTTTCAGAAACCACATCGTTATACAGGTCGGAGATCATTTGGTTGATTTCAACATCCTTCTCAAGCATCGAAGTGATCACCCGGTTTTGCGCTTGCTTTTTATCGTATTTGAGTGGTGCTGATAAATTGTTAGCCGGGCCAAAGGTGACAAACGCGAAGATGTTCCACTGTTCAAACAGGTAGTCGACAAGGGCCCGGGTTTCCTTTTGCGAAACCGGATAGTCGCCTGCCAGCGGCTGAAACGCCGGGAATTTATAGGTGAAGTTTTTGTTGAAGGCGATGCCTTCCTCCCCATCTTCATTGAACTTTCCATCCTGATCATTATCAATTCCTTCGGTGAAAACCAGGTAATTGCCCGCTTCCCCCTTTTTTCGATTGGCGCGAACCATCAACGCTGAATGGCCAGGATGCGTTTTGTAGTGACCAATCGGTGTCTCCACGCGCATCAGGCTGATGTAGCCGTCGCCATTCAAATCTTCGTAAGGATCTTCGCTCACCTGCCCATCGCGGTCCTGATCAACCGGAACGGAATTTCCGCTGCGTTCGTACTTCAAAGCTGCCTCGTACTGCCCGTAGGCATCGGGAGATAGGTTTGGAAAAACATAGAAGGTTGTTTTATTCAGAACATCAGCATGTTCGTTAACCAACTGCTCGGCAAACCGCAGCGCCAGTTCAACACTGAGCAAACGAAAGCCTTCGACTCCTCCAACGACCGCAATTGCCGGTTTTTCGTCTGTATTTTCCGTACCTATTTTCAACGCCCAAATCGTCTGGTCTCCTGCTGTTTTTGCCAGAGAAACAAGAGAAACAGCCGGGTGTGAAGCTACCGTTTGTAAGCGTGTTGAGATTTCTTCATTGGTCGGATAAGCTTGCTGAGACCAGGCCATGGACATGATCCCCCAAAAAAATAGCGTAAAAAGGAAAGGTTTTATCATCGCATTTAATTATAGTTCAAGCGTTGTTTTTATTCACTATGCATGAGTCTGAAAGTTGCTGAAACATTACACTGGTTTTGCCTGTCTGGGGCTTTCCGCGTGCAGAATTGCCATTGGATTAAATATCGGTAAAAAAATTGAACAATCAGTTTGAACCCATTAAAGTCTTGATCTGACTATTGTCAGTATGCACGGGATCAACTTACAAATCCGTTTGTGAATTCGACACGCTCCTTGTTATTTTGAATGAAACTAAATTATGTCCTGCAAACAAATTGATTGTATATAATTCCATAACTTGTGGAATTCAAAAAAATCAAGCATACGTTTACAATATGAAAAAAATCGCCATTTTAATCCTATTGATGCTCCCAACCTTTCTTTTTGCTCAAAACACCATGTATTTTATGGATCGCCTGCCTCAAAATGTTGCCTATAATCCGGCATTTGTTCCCGACGTCAGATTTCATCTGGCGCTGCCCGGTATCGGAGGAACCGCAGTTCAGGCATACAATTCCGGATTCAACTACGGTGAGCTGGACGAATTTATTGACAATCTTCCGGTAGCAGGTTATAATCCTGATGATTTCGTAAATTCGATCGGAGACTTTAATCGCTTAACGACAAGTATGAAAGCGAATATCTTCAATCTTGGATTTCGGCTTCACGATCAAGGTTACTTTTCCTTTTTGGTTGATGTTCACAGCTCGACAACATTAAGAGCGGCATCGGATATTGCCTATTTGGTTGCCGACTACGATGATATCAACCTCGATAAATTTCCCATTGTTGTTGACGACGTGGACTTGTTGACCAACAGTTATCTGTCGCTTGGGTTTACCTATTCGCGAAAAGTCAATGATCATCTCACCCTGGGAATTAGTCCAAAGCTCAATTGCAGTATTTTGGGGATAGAGACCAATAGCATTAGTTACATCGTGACAGCGACGGAGGAAACGGATGAATTTGGATTTACCAACGTAGTTTTTGACGAAACGATAGAAGGGCAAGCCATTTTAGGCTTACCAACAGAAATTAATCCGGATGCTGTTACTGGAAACGAATTGGATCTGGATGAAGGCTTATTCCCGGATTCGTGGGAAGAGGATTACGAAATGTCTGATCTTTTCAAAAACACCAGCCTTTCTGTTGATCTGGGTGCAACGTACAAGCTTCGAAACTGGGATTTCTCTGCCAGTATCCTGAACATTGGAGCATCCCGCTGGAAAAGGAACGGGTACCAGCTTAACGGCAATGACGATGTTATTCAAGTGACGGAAGTGGATAAGATAAAGATTGGAATTCCGACCGTGATTTATCTGGGCGCCTCCAATCAGTTCGCGCCCAAATGGAACTATGGGATGGTTTTCAGAAATACTTTTTACAATTCGGGCGCCATTGCCGCCGGGACTTTGTCATTGAACGGAGCTGTTGGAAGGGCGCTTTCAACATCGGTTAGCTATACCGCAGGACCTCGGTTTAATAATGTTGGCCTCGGTTTGCGGTTACGTTTTTTCCCGGGAATGGATATGTATTTTGTAACCGACAACCTCATCCAGGCATTTGATTATAAGAAAGCCCAAAGTGTTTCCGGTGCGTTTGGAGTGAATTTTTCTTTTGGAGTTCGTAACAAAACGAGAGAACGTTCAGAGAGTGAAACGGATTCCTGATACGAAATTAAAATAAAGGATATTGTAACCAAAAACTAAAACAAATGAGATCGAAAACATGGATTGTCGTGGCCTTACTGGCCGTTTTTTTATTGTTTGAAAGTACAGCATCTGAGTCCCGGGCTTCGAAAACGGGAAGCTTCAAGGTGGAGAAGGACTTGTTGCTGGCTCAATTTGATTGCAAGACAGATGTTGATGATCTGCATACGGTGGCTGCTATGGTAACCCTACTGTCGGATGCGCGGTTTTCAGCGGTCCGTTATCATGCTGTAGCAGGAACTTATGGTACTCAGGACGGGCTCTATGTTCCGCCCAATGACTTGTTTCGGCTGGCTTTCGGAAACAACTGGAGCGATGCCCATGAAGATTTTGAATCCGCGGTTGAACAGGTGAAAGGACTGATTGCAGCTACCTTGGAAAACGGGGGTGATATTTGGATTGCTGATGCTGGTCAATCTGATTTTTCTGCCGCAGTTGTGCGGGCGCTGGCAGCCGATTTTTCAGAGGCAACGATTAGCGAACGGATTCATGTAGTGCAACATAGTAATTGGAATGAAGAAGTGACTGCACCTGATAACCTGCAGTTTGTCAAGGAAAACACGGATTACAATAAGATACCCGATGGCAATGCCGTGGGAAACGGGACACCGGGATTTCGTTCGCCTGATTATACGGGCTGGAGCGACAAAATTAAAAATGCCCATTTGCGCGAAGTTTGGCAGTTGGCAATTGAGTTGGGAAACCGGTACAACGGGAAAGACGGGCGTTACCTGAATGAGGCCGTTTCGGCTGGCGGACTTGATTTCTCCGACCTTTCCGAAGTCTGTTGGATTTTGGGAGTAACCGAACTAAAAAATACCGCAGACTTTTTCGAGCGCTATGGCAAGTAAACAGACTGGTCGTTGGTCATTGGCAATTGGTCATTAGGGATTTAGTTGTCATTGGTCGTCAGCAATGGAAAACTAAGGCTGGTGCTGAACAGATCGTTGCATCGGCATGGATAGAAAAATAGCAGACAGGTATGGGCCCTGTCTGCTATCGATTCAACTAACTAAACTAAATGAACGCGTGAATCAACCTTCTCGCTCATTCAATTTCTTTCAATGAATTTTTTAAGTCGTTAAATTCATCTTTTATTTCGTCGCCGGCATCGGCCAGCTCGTCACCTGCTTCATCGCTCCAATTCTGCAATTTGTCGTGCAGATTTTGGCTTTTTCCACGGATGTCGTCAATTTTGGCCATCAGTTCCTCGTTGGCGCTTTCGCCTGTTTCCTCCAGATCGTCGCCAATTTCTTCCATCTTTTCGTCGAAGTTCTCCAGTTCCTGTTCAAGCTTTTGCTGAAAATCAGGATCCTCTTCCGACAGGTTGCTCAGCTTTTCCTCCAGCTGGTTCAGTTCCGCCTCTACCTTGGTCCAGGCGGAATCATCGGTGTTCTTTTTGGCTTGCTGCTGACAGGAAACAAAAATTCCGCTGACAAGCAGTATAAGTAAGGCCAATTTCATTGTTACATTTGCTTTCATGACATTTTAACTTTTAAGGGTTTTACATGTGTTTCAAACAGTTTTCGAAAAATGATGCCAAAAAAGAAGATTCGTCTGTTGTTGATGTAAATGTGTTGTTATATAGTGTATTATGCTGTTCGTTGGTCGTCTGTTCGTGGAAAAAATAGCCATGCCGTTGGATTTCTATGGGGATGTTTTTGCGCATGCTGTGGAAATAATCGACAGTTTGGTTTAACTACCGGAGTCGGGTTTGGTACTGCCCACTGTTTGACGTATTTTTTTCTCATCCAGCCACTGTTTCACGAACCCTTCCCACTCGGTAAATTGCTCCCGATTCATTACGCGTTCCATTTTTACCTGTCCGCCTTTCTTTTTGCGGTAGGCATTCCAGTCGTGAAAGCAGGCTTCCGAAACGGTACGCACAACCACCCCTTTCAATGCTTTTGAGCGGGCAACAGCATAGTTTTTATTCGCTTCTTTCAGGTTTTTATCCAGCGCCCAGGCTAGCGCTTTGGGGTTGCCGTCACAGGCCAGGTACCAGACATGGTGGAACTCGCCATCCATTTTTGTTGCCGATAGGGTGAACTCCGGAATCTTCAGGTCAAATAGTTCTTCCAGCTTAAGCATGGCCGCATTCATTTTGTCCACTGACAGTTGTGAGCCAACCACGTTCATAAAAAATTTGGTTCGTCCGGTAATCTTAATTTCCGCCCGGTCTACATCAGTGAACTCAATGGTATCGCCAATCATGTACCGCCACAAGCCTGAAACGGTACTCAGCACCAAAACATACTCCACACCTTCTTCTACTTCGGTTAGGTTTAAAACCGGCGCATCATCATCCAGACTTCCGTCTTCATTCATGTTTTCGGGAATAAAAGGCACAAATTCGAAATAGATTCCGTTATCCAGTACGAGTTTCATCGATCGGGTTTCCGGTCGTTCCTGAAAGGCAATAAATCCTTCGGAAGCCAGATAGGTATCGATAACAGTGATGGGGTGGGCAAGTAGCTCGTTGAAACTCTTTTCGTAGGGCTCAAAGGCTACGCCGCCGGTGGTGTAGACCTGCAGATTGGGCCA
>ENA-ORCT01000658-ORCT01000658.1-marine-metagenome-genome-assembly--contig:-NODE-658-length-15698-cov-3.763844_pt1 | contig 15698 bp, 13 predicted proteins | sample MGYA00248632_ERZ508511 | MGnify/ENA primary metagenome ERZ508511 (study PRJEB26182, sample SAMN06268839) | marine metagenome | isolation source: Tt an P1-techrep anaerobic enrichment on pine from sediment...
GTGTTTTTCATCTGAACCTGCAATCCGGAAACGGTGCCCCTGATGGATCGACTTGCGTTGCGGGCCGAGGTGGTATAAATATATGGCTTTGCGGTATTCCTGCCAAATTTTTTGCTTGTATAAACCTCTGGATTGGATGATGGAGCGTTTTTCGGATATCGGGTTTATTCTGCTTCCCCTGATAGCTTATCTTCTCGGGTCCATCCCGTGGGGACTGGTATTGACGCGGGTAGCTGCCAAGGATGTAGATATACGGCAGCACGGCAGTGGAAACATCGGTGCGACCAATGTGCGCCGTGTCGCCGGAAATCTCCTGGGGATGCTGACCCTGACCGGGGACGTGCTCAAAGGTGCGGTGCCGGTTCTGGCGGCATCGATCTGGGGACCCACCCAGGGCGTCTGGAACGATTTGTATGTCCCGCTGGTCGCACTGGCCGCATTTGCAGGTCATTTGTATCCGGTATATCTGGGGTTCAGGGACGGCGGAAAAGGCGTAGCCACGGCGGCAGGGTGCTTTTGTGTGATTTCTCCCCCCTCCGTTGTCGTGGCCGTATTGGCCTTTGTTGTCGTTGCCGGTTGGAGTAATCGCGTCTCTGCGGGATCCCTGTTTGCATCGGCCGTGTTGCCGGTGGCTGTCTGGGAGGTGACCGGTTCGGATTGGCTCACCGGATGCGCTGTTCTTATTGCGGGGTTGATCGCCCTCCGTCACCTGGAAAATATCAAGCGGCTGATGGATGGAACCGAGCCGAGGATCTGTGACAGGCAGAGCAAATCTAATTCAGCTTCGTAACCCGGCCATGCCAGAGCCCGAAAGAGAGCATAACCACGAGTGCGACGGGCATGAAGAAACAGTCGGATAAACGAAATTAAGGAACGCGGATCTAATTAATTGCAAGAAATTGTAATTAATTAAATTCGCGTTCCTACGCCCGGGGTGCCCGTCGCTCCGGCACCTTGTCGGCCGGCCGTTTAAAGTTTTAAAAGTGCGGACTGATTTATTCGTGAACCCTCAACTCACGGGTCCGCACAGAGCTGTCCACAGCCCGGCCAGCAGCCCGGCCAGCAGGAAGTGGGATTCCACCGTAAATTCGAGCCGCAGCAGCGGGAGAGAGTAGCCGCGTTCATGGAGCGTGAGAACACCGAACAGTGCCAGCGGGCAGACGGCGAGGACGAATCCCAGACTGGGGATCATCCCGGATAGGCCGGCCAGCACCAGCAGGATGCCGATTCCAAGGAGAATGGTTTTAACCAGCGCCAGCGTTCGCTTTTCGCCCAGTATAATCGGCAGCGTCTCCTGGCCGATAATTCGATTGCCCTGAATGTCCAGGCTGTCGAAAAATGCGGTTCGGGCGAACACCATCCCGGCTGTCCAGATAAACGCGGCGATCATGGGAAAATCAGGGTGTATGGTGGTGGATAACGATGGCAAAATGGCGGTGACCAGGCCCCATGCCATGGCAATGAGGAAGGTTTTGGATCCCGGGATGTCCCGTATCCTGCGGTATTGAAATCGGCTGGCCAGCTGTTCCGGGATGATGATCATATTGTAGGAAAGCCCCATCAGGCTCATGGTCAGCAGGACAATAAAAGGCACTTTTCCCAGCAGCGCCGCTGTAATCAGACCTGTGCCGCCGGTTATAAAGGCGATGATGGTCAGCAGACGTTTATGTTTCTGATAAAAGGCCGCCCGGTCCGGGTCATTGTATTTGTCCGATTTTTTAGCGGTAAGGTAGTTCAGAATATGCATGGAAAGCACATACAGGGTCGCAATCAGCACATACGGCGTATACCGCGGAATTTCCTGCAGCGCGGCCGCTGCAAAACAAAGACACCCCGCGCCCAGAGCAACGTAAAAGTTGGTCAGCAGCAGCACCCGCTGCAGCGAGAACCACAGACTTCGCCAGCCCCGTCTCTGGGTCATCAGATTTCTTTCCAGAGCCTGGTGAACCTGTTTGATAATCCAGTTGGGTGTGGAAGCACCGGCCGTGATGCCGATACTCTGAGCTGTTGACAGTGCCTGGAAATCCAGATCCGCTTCGGTTTCCACGTGGAAGGCGGGTTTGCCCGCCTGGTGTGCAATCTCCACCAGTCGCATGGTGTTGCCGCTGGCCCGGCCACCAACCACTACAATGGCATCCACCGCCGTGGCCAGTTGAGTAACTTCGGCCTGTCGCTTTGAGGTGGAATCACAAATCGTGTCAAACACTTTGTAGGTGGGGTGGTTTTTTTCAGCCCAGGCTTTTACCGCCCGAAAAAACGATGTGTTCTGGGTGGTCTGGGCGACAATTATCGCTTTGTCGAAATCCGGCAGAGCATCCAGTCCCGCCAGGCTGTCCACCACGTATCCGGTATCACCGGCATATCCGAGAAGCCCAATCACTTCCGGATGATCCTTGTCGCCGATAATAATGGACGCATATCCCTTTGCTGCATGCTTGCGGATAATGGACTGAACCTTGATTACCCGGGGGCATGTGGCATCGATGACCGTGAATCCCGCACGCGACAGTGCTTCACGGGTTTCAGGAGGTACGCCGTGTGCCCGGATCAGGACGGTTCCGCGTCCGTTTTTCGGGATATCGTCGAGAATGTCGATACCCTTGTCGCGAAGAAGGTTCAGTACCTGGGGATTGTGGATCAGGGGACCGAATGTCGAGATCGGCTCCTGGTATCGCCGTGGCGCATCGAGAACCATCTCAACGGCCCGCCTGACCCCCATGCAGAAGCCGGCTGTCTTTGCAATGACGATTTTCATCTTATCCAGCCGGGCGATTAATTTCCTTCAGGAAAATTTTGTGATCGACCAGCGACAGGGCGTGGATGTAGGCATTGAGGAATTTCTGCTCGCCGAATATGCTCTGCAGGCGAATACCATCCTCACCCGGTTCTACCGTGTCTACGGCTTCCATGATCAATTCGGTTTCCTCACCGTTGATCAGATATGCATTTGCTTCACACATGACTTGAGTCCTCCGAGTCAATATAGTCCAGGTTATCGCCGATGAGCGCCTCGATCAGATGAGGAAGGGGCGCCGGGGGCAGCCCCACAACAGTGACGTTTTCCTGGGTCAGGGGGATCAAAAATTTTCGGGCCGGGCTGTTGGCAACAGCCTCCGCCATCTGTGGCGTCAGTTCACCCATCATGGCGTTGGCCATGATGATGCTGAGCGGACCGATGATCAGGTCCGCCTGCTTGACCGTCCGGACAATGGCATTTTCCCCTGAAGCACCCCGGTTGGCCTTGGCTTTGAGCATCTGGGCCGTGGCAATGGCGTTTGTCCCCAGTGCAACGATTTCAATCGATTCGCCGAAATGGTCTTTAAGCTTTTTAATTACAGCGCTGCCGATGCCGCCTCCCTGGCCGTCGATTACGCAGATCCGTTTTAGACTCATCTATCCATCCTTGGGAGAGAGCGTATTACTTTGTATTGAGCATGGTTAAAATGCGATCCAGATCGTCATTCGAGTAAAATTCGATTTCGAGTTTGCCTCGCTTTCCTTTACGATTAATGCGAACCTTCGTGCCGAATCGGCGGGAGAGATCTTCACCTACGCTGGTGAAGTAAATGTCATTGGAGCTTGGGGTTTTGTCCGGCGGCGTGTTGGTCCGGGCTTTCAATCGTTTTATCAGGGCTTCAGTCTCCCGGACCGACAGTTCCTTGGTCATGACGACCCGCCAGGCCTCAATCTGACCGGCGGCGGTGTCGATGCCCAGAAGGGCCCGGGCGTGTCCCGAGCTCAGTTTGCCATCCATCAGGCTCTCCTTGATGGGGTCAGGCAACTGACGCAGCCTGAGAAAGTTGGCCACCGCCGGGCGGCTTTTTCCAACTTTGTCGGCGACCTGATCCTGAGTCAGATTGAATTCGGAAATCAGCCGGTAATAGGCTTCGGCCTCTTCGATCGGGTTCAGGTCTTCCCGCTGGATATTTTCGACAATCGACATCTCGAGAAGCTGGAGATCACTGAGATCCCGGATGATTACAGGGACCTGTGTGAAGCCTGCCAATCGTGCTGCCCGGAGTCGCCGTTCTCCGGTGACCAGTTCGTAGCTGTTGCCATGATTTCGAACCAGCAGGGGCTGGATGATTCCCTGCTCCCGGATGGACAGGGACAGCTGCTCCAGGTCATCCCGGGGGAATTGTTTTCGGGGCTGGTAGCGGTTGGGCTGGATCAGATCCACGTCGCATTGCACGTAGTCCCGGTGCTCGCTTTGTTCGGGTTCGGCAGCAGGTATCAGTGCGCCGAGACCCCGACCTAGGGCCATTTTTTTGCGCTTTTTAGTGCTGGTACTTTTCTGCATTGGAATCCTTGGTCATATGAGCTGGAAATCATGGAGTTAATGGATTGATCGCAGGGCTGGATTACAAAGCCCTGGCCTGTCGTGCCTGTACTGCCTTTCTCTGCAGCGCCCCATACGCATCCTATGGACCTGTATGCGGGGTTCAGCCATAAAGCGTGGCGACTGTGCCCATCGCCCGGCCTTTTCCATGGCGGTTGTCACCCTCTGATCGAAACCGGTGAACGTTGCTGGCGGTCGGGTATGTGCGGAAAATCAGTTTTTCATGATCTCCCTTGCCAGATTGAGATAACTGACGGCGCCGGCTGAGCTTGCATCGTAAAGAAGAATCGGTTTTCCGAAGCTTGGCGCCTCACCCAGTCGAACATTGCGAGGAACCGTTGTTTTGAAAACAAGCGTGTTGAAGTATTTCTCCGCTTCTTCCGCGACCTGTTGCGACAGGTTCGTTCGTTTATCGAACATGGTCAACAGGATGCCGGCAATGGCCAATTCAGGATTAAGACTCTTTTTGATGAGCGTTACGGTCTGCATCAGCTGCCCGAGTCCTTCAAGTGCGTAAAATTCGCATTGCAGGGGGATCAGCAGATGCCTGGCCGCCGTCATGGCGTTGACCGTCAGGAGGCTTAATGAGGGAGGACAATCAATGATAATGTAATCAAAATCGTTTTCGATGGCTGACAGCAGATTTTTCAATGCATTTTCCCTGCCGGGCGTGTCCATCATTTCAACTTCAAAGCCGATCAGCTCAACGCGGGCCGGGATCGCTTTGAGTGTTTCGATTTCGGTATCGTGGATCAGAGCCTGCGGACCCGTATCACCAATCATGCCGTGATAAAGGGATTTGTCGATTGCCGATTTATCAATGCCGATACCGGTGGTGGCATTTCCCTGGGGATCACAATCAACCAGCAGCGTGCGAAGCTCCGAGGCTGCCAGTGCAGCCGACAGGTTTATCGCCGTTGTCGTTTTTCCTACGCCACCCTTCTGGTTGGCTATGCATATGATTTCAGCCATAGATGGAGAACTTATCATAAAAGTTGGTGTTTGAAAAGAATATAAGCTACAGTGAATACGGTGGTGGAAATGGATCGCGCCTCATGATAGATACCCTGAGCGGGAGCGAGCGGCCCGGGTTTCTGCCGGAGGTTGGAAGGGGCCGCCGGCGCCTTACAGGGATGTCTGCAGGGAAGTGTTTCCGCTGCCGGAAATTCGTTGAAACCCTGATGATTTAAGAGAGAAATACCAATTCATTTCAAGGCCCTGTTTTCTCCGAAACAGGGAACGGAACGAATCAGTATGAAAAAATGGATTTGCGCACTGCTGGCTGGGTGCTTTTTTTTCGTTGCCTTTGCTCCTGATTACGGATGGAGTCTTACCGTAAGCCAGGAAGAGGAGCTGGCCCGAAAATTTCTGAAAGCTGCCAAAAAGCAGTTTGAATTTATCGATGATCCGTCAGTCGTCAACTACGTCAATCGAGTCGGCAATCGAATTGTCTCAGGCATTCCTTCGCCGCGGTTTTCCTATCGGTTTTACGTGATAAAAAATGACGAATACAATGCCTTTGCCATTCCTGCAGGACATATCTTTGTCCATACCGGTCTGCTGACCGCGCTGGAAAGTGAAGATGAACTGGTCGGAATTCTTTCTCACGAAATTGCCCATGTGGAATGCCGACACATTTCCGAGCGGTTCGAGCAGTCCAAGAAGATTCAGGTGGGTACCATGGCCGGGCTTGCGGCAGGTATTCTGCTGGGGGCAAGCGGGGCAGGCGATGTGGCCAGTGCCGTGGGAATCGGTTCAATGGCGGCGGGGCAGAGCGCCACACTTGCATACAGTCGGGAGCATGAAAGCCAGGCTGACCAGATGGGACTCTCGTTCATGAACCAGTGCGGGTACAGTGGCGCCGGGCTGCTGTCTACTATGCAGAAACTTCGTGAAAAACAGTGGTTCGGTCCGGAGCAGGTTCCGTCCTACCTGCGAACGCATCCGGCCTCCGAGGAGCGGCTCGTTCAAATTGGCGCCTGGCTGGATACGCAGGATCGGCCGATAAAGCGGTCAGGGGAGGATTCTCTCGGCAATTTTCAGATGATTCGAGCCCGGGTGATTGCTCTTCATGGGAACCCGGATGATGCTCTGAGACGGTTTAAGCTTGATGTGGATAAAGATCCCTCCGATGCGGTTTCGCAGTTCGGTTACGGATTGGTCCTCGACAGGACCAACAAGTGCGATGAGGCGATCGCTCACCTGAAAGCAGCATTGAGTAATCGGGCCTTTGACCCTGAAATTTTAAAAAGCCTTGGAATCGCATATTATAACGGCGGAAAATACCACGATGCATTGAGCACTCTGGAAGCCGCCACCATGCTGGCAAAAAAAGATCCCGAACCCCGATTTTATCTGGGACGCACTCAGGCGGCATTGGATAACGTTGACGCTGCCGTGGATATTTTTGAAGATCTTGTTGCCGATTGGCCGGCGTTTGCGCCGGCGTATTACTTTTTAGGCGAAACGTATGGCAAACTCGGCAAACTCGGTGACGCGCATTTTTATCTGGGCCGGTATTACCAGATCAGGAAAGATAATAAAAATGCAGTGTTCCATCTGGAAAAGGTCCTGAACAGCTCGGCCGATGATGCGCGAAAAGAGCAGGCCCGTGATTCGCTTGCCGTGATTCGGAAAGAACAGGCGGCCTTTGAGAAAGACAAAAAATCGTCTGAGTCGGCAAAACCGGCGCCTTCCCGGTATCCGAGGAGGCGCCTTGGCGGGTGATCAGTGGAACACCTGACTGCACCTTCCCTGCGCAGCTGGAGTCAGCCGGCAACCCCCTGTGGTGCCGGCTTTCTTTTTTTAGGCGGGATGCGATGGCGGTGCAGGGCGACTGCCGATTGGTAAGTTGCTGCCAGCAGCTGGCTGAACGCTAAATCCGGTCAAAATGGGAGAACTGCATGGTAAAGGTTCCCCGGCCCTGGGTAGCGGAACGCAGCGCCGTGGAATATCCGAACATTTTGGACAGGGGGACCACCGCCCGGATCATCTGGGCACCGCTTTTGTGCTCGATGGATTCGATTTTTCCACTTCTGGAGTTGAGGTCACCAATGACTTCCCCCATGAAGTCTTCGGGAACAAAAACCTCGACATCCATGATCGGGTCAAGAAGGTAGGGGGGACCGTCGGCAAGTGCCTGCTTGCAGGCCATCGATGCGCTGACCGTATAGGCCAGATCGCTTCCCTGGGATTCCCGGTACGATCCGCCGGTCAGCGTCGCCTCGATATCGACCGTCGGGTAACCCATCATGGCACCGCTTTCCAGTGATTCCATAACGCCCTTTTCAATGGCGGGCAGAAATTCGACCGGAATCGTGTCCTCTGAGACCTCGGAGATAAACCGGTTCCCGGCCCCCCGCTCCACGGGGCGCAACCGGATACTGACCTCTGCATAGTGCCGGTGCCCGGCCACCTCATTGTCGAAAACCGCGGATCCGACAGCTTCGTTCTCAATGGTTTCCCGGTAAACGACCTGGGGTTTGCCGACATTGACGTTGGTGTTGAACTCACGCATCATCCGGCTGATAATAACCTCCAGGTGCAACTCGCCCATTCCGGAGAGGATGGTCTGACCGGTATCCTCGTCTTTTCGGCACTGGAGGGTGGGATCCTCTGCCGTGAGCTTTTCGATCACCTGGTCGAGTTTTTCCTGGTCCGCATGGGTTTTGGGCTCAATGGCGATGGAGATCACCGGTTCGTAGAATTCCATTTTTTCCAGCAGCACCGGCCGGCTCTGGGAGCAGAGCGTTTCGCCGGTGGATGACTCCTTCAGCCCCACAACGCCCACGATGCTTCCGGCGCCGGTCTGATCGACCCGCTCCCGTTTGTTGGCGTGCATACGAAGGATTCTGGAAATTTTCTCTTTTTTGTTTCGGGATGAATTGTATACATCCTCCTTGGTTTTAAGCTTCCCGCTGTAGACCCGGACAAACGACAGCTTGCGTCCTTCGGTCATCTGCACCTTGAAGATAATGGCTGAGAGAGGTTCAGAGTCCCTGGATTGAAATTCAAAGACCTCGCCGGTTTCCGGGTGCACACCGGAAACCGGCGGAATGTCGGCCGGGCTCGGTAGAAAACGCTGGATGGAATCAAGAAGGGGCTGAATGCCTTTGTTCTTTAACGCTGATCCGCACAGTGTGGGAACGATCTTAAGACCGATGGTCGCCCGCCGGATGGCATCGAGAATCTGGTCGTTATCGATTGATGCCTCCGACAGGTAGGCTTCCATGATGTCATCATCCGCCTCGGCGAGCGTTTCAATCAGTTTTTCCCGGTATTCCTCAGCGGTTTCCCTGAGATCCGGCGGAATTTCGCCGGTTGAAAAGGTGGCTCCCAGAGTGTCTTCGTTCCAGGTGATCTGCTCCATTTTGACCAGGTCAATGATAGCCGTGAAATTATCTTCGGCACCAACGGGCAGTTGGATGATCAGCGGATTGGTCTTCAGGCGTTCCTTCATCATGTCCACGGTGCCTGTAAAATTTGCCCCGATCCGGTCCATTTTGTTGATAAAGGCGATTTTGGGCACGTGGTATTTGTCGGCCTGACGCCAGACCGTTTCGGATTGCGGTTCCACACCTCCCACCGCGCAGAAGACCCCGATGGCACCGTCCAGCACGCGAAGCGAACGCTCGACTTCTATCGTAAAATCAACGTGCCCCGGGGTGTCGATAATCTGGATTTCAATATCTTTCCATTGACACGTCGTCACTGCAGAGGTGATCGTGATGCCGCGTTCCTGCTCGTCCGGCATCCAGTCCATGACGGCTTCACCGTCGTGAACCTCACCCATCTTATGAGACCGGCCCGTGTAATAGAGGATTCGCTCGGTGACGGTGGTCTTGCCAGCGTCAATATGCGCCATGATTCCTATATTTCGAATATTTTTAAGTGCTGTGCCTTTCATTGTATGTGCCGCATGGTCCCTGTTAAGGTTTAGTGAAACGTATTCCCGGCAGGTTGTCTGTTGCTTTCCATTTGAATGCCATGGGGTTGAAAATCTGCTCGTATGTAAGTCAATCCGATAATGTTGTCAAGGTGAAGGGGAACACCGGCAGGGGGATTGAAAGCAACATGTGGTATATTTCATGCATGTCAGGTGAGGATGCTCTGGCAGCACCTGAAGCTGTTGTTCTGGCGGGAAAAAAGTCCGGCGGGATCGTGATGCCGGGAGAAAAACGGATCCCCGCACCGCGAATCCGTGTTTCTGGGATTTTAAGCCAGCATTGAAAAACCGGTTCGTTTTGCATCCGGCATTCGCAAATAAAAAAAACGGGAGCAGCATTTGCTCCCGTTTTGATTTTTTTTGTGGTGGAGCTGAGGGGGCTCGAACCCCTGGCCTCATGACTGCCAGTCATGCGCTCTCCCAGCTGAGCTACAGCCCCGCGCGATTGGTGAGCATGACCTAACAGGAAATCTCAGGCCTGTCAACGTAAAAAATGCAACACTGCGGATATTTTCATCCGCCGAACCCGGTCTGTCTCCCCGGGATGTCGCTAATTTGTTGACAAAATTTAAAATTATAAATAGAAGAGATAGGCTGATGTTTTAAGCTGGTCGAAGAATGAGTGTTTTCGGCTGCGAGGAAAGACGTGGCAGTGGCCGGCATGCGGATGCTTTTCGGCTCCGGGCCGCTGCTTATGACAGAATTCAGGTAAATTGGCAACTCAGCTGTCATTTTGATATGCGGCAACAATCCGGTGCCATATATCGTCATGGGAAGTCTCAGAACAGAACCTTGACAGTTCCCGGCAATGGGACCGCGTCGGGGTTATTTTGTTTAGGGCCAAAGCCGCCCGGTCGGTATTGCAGCATGTTGACAGATATCCGAAGGCCGTAAAGCCGGTTCGGTTCAAACACCATATTTATATAGCCTGTTTCATTTGAATACTGAAACCATAGGTGGGTAGAGAGGAATCAAATGCTCGATTTGATGCGGAAACACGCAGGGTCCTGGTTGGTCAAATTTATACTGGCAGCTATTATCGTCGTTTTTGTTTTCTGGGGCGTCGGCAGCTACAAGGCCCGCAAGGCTACCCGGGTGGCTCTGGTTAATGGTGAGCCCATTACCGTTGATGAATTCAGAAACGCATACAACAATCGCATTGAGATGCTGCGCCAGCAGTTCGGTAACAACCTGACCGAAGATATCATTGAAATGCTTCAGGTCAAGCGGCAGGCGCTGGATCAGGTTATTGATCAGAAACTTCTGCTCAATGAAGCCAGGCGACTGGATATTCGGGTATCTGACGAGGAGTTGATCACCGCCATTCAACAGATCAGCGCGTTTCAATCTGCCGGGGTTTTCAATAAGAGCCGTTACCAGAACGTCCTTAACCGGTACCGGATGACACCTGAGGTTTTCGAGGCCCGGCAGCGGGAATCAATGGTCATTGATCGACTTCAATCGCTGATTACCGGCAGTGTGAAAGTATCGGAGCAGGAAGTCCGGGAGTGGTACAACTGGAACCAGGCAAAGGTTAAAATCGATTATGCCTTCTTTGACCCGTCGATTCAGACCGAACTGGTGCCTTCCGAAGAGGATCTATCGGCTTTTTTTCAGGAGAATCAGGAAAAGTATAAGACTGCTCCGAAACGCAAAGCAGCATACATGCATTTCAAACCGGAGGATTTTACCAGCGGGATTGAAGTTCCCCAAGATGATCTTCAAAATTATTACGACAGCCATTCTGAAGAATTTAAAACACCCCGGACCGTGGAAGCCAGACACATCCTTTTCAAACTCGATGAAAATGCGGATTCCAAAACAGAGGATCAGGCCCGGCAAAAAGCTCTCGAGGTTCTGGCAAAAGCCAATGAAGGTGAAGATTTCGCAGAATTGGCCAAAACGTATTCTGAAGGACCCAGTCGTGAACGGGGAGGAAGTCTGGGAGCGTTCAAGCGAGAGGATATGGTAAAGCCTTTTTCTGAAAAAGCGTTTTCAATGAAGGCCGGAGAAATCAGCGAACCGGTGCGCACCCGTTTTGGATGGCATCTGATACAAGTGGAGAAAATCAACGAAGCGTCCACCCGCTCGCTGGCAGAGGCATCCGAGGAAATTCGACAAAAATTGACCCTTGAGAGGGCCAAAAACCGCGCATACGAAGCAGCTGAATCCGTATATGAATTATCCTTTGAAGAAGACGATTTGTCACGAATTGCCGACGGTCAGGAGATTGCGGTTCAGTACACGGATTTTTTTACTCGGCAGGGACCGGCAACGGGTGTGATATCCCGCGCGAGATTTGCCGCGGCTGCCTTTGAATTGCCGGTAATGGAGATCAGCGATGTATTGGACCTGGGTGATGGGTTCTATATCCTTCAGGTAGTGGAGGAGCTTCCGGCGAAGATTCCGGCACTTTCGGATGTCGAAGCTCAGGTTACCGCTGATTTTGTGCGGAAAAAGCAGGACGACATGGCCCGGAGCGATGCGGAAGCTTTTCTTTCAGCGCTTAAGGAAACGGGCGGCAGCTCTGACAAGATTTCCGAAACGATGGGGCAAACCATCCGGTCAACCGACTGGTTTGGGCGAACCGGAGAGATCTCCGGCATTGGCAGCGAACCGGAAATCACTGCAACAGCTTTCGGCCTGTCTGCCGGTAATCCACTTCCGGAAAAAGTTCTGAAGGGGAAAAACGGATATTACGTAATTCGTTTCAATGAAAGAAAATCCCCGGACGACGAGGGATTTAATAAAGAAGAATCAACCATCCGGGAGCGGCTTCTCCAGCAGAAACGAATTCGATCCTACCAGTCACTGTTGACTCTTCTCCGTGACAACAGTGAGATCGAAATCGAGGATTCGTTCCTGCAGTAAACGGTTGAAAATACCGGAGCTGAAGTGGTGGGATGAGAGCCTGTCTGAACACTATGAAATTGAAGCGAAATTGGGTGAGGGCAAGGGGAAATTCTATGTGAACAGCCTGAGAGCCTGCAGAACATTGGAATTGCTCTCACGCCGCCGCAGCCAATGTGTCGATCTGCAGACAGGCTGAAAGAGCGTCGGGGTGATTAAAAAACCGATTGATCGTTTGTCGGCTATCTTCAGGCGCGTAATAGCTATACACAATGCGAATTGGATTGATCCGCATTTTGATGAACGTGTCTGCTTCATCAAAACAGGTGATTACAGCTTCAACGTATTTCGACGATGTGCATCGTCACGCAGGCACTTCCGGAGGAAACTATGGCCGGGACAGGGAAGGATTCAGACCAAGCCAAACGATTCAGTTCCAAAAAATGCCATGAGTGTTTTGCCTATATCCCGCTGGAGGCAACAATCTGCCCCTCATGCGGAAAAAAAGTCGGGGAGATCGATAAAAACGGCATTGCCGTCAAACCGACAAATTGGATCGCCTATGCCATAGCCGCTCTTGCATGGGGTGGGTTTATCTTTTATCTGTTTCTGCTGGGATGGGCCGAACCGATTAAGGATTTTCTCCCGCATCTTCTGGATTGGGTGAAAGAGGCCGGCATTTACTTGTGGCTACTGGTCACAGGGATAGTTGACTGGTTTATTGAATCGTGGGCCTCCCTCCTGGAATGGCTGGTGAATGGCTGGAAAGATTTTATGTCGGACATCAGCTGATAGCCTATCTGAAAGCCACTTCATTCCCCCTTTCCTCTAATCAAACGTTGAAACAAGGATTGCTGCGGACCCGGTGCTCATGGGCGCCGGGGCACGGTTTGTGACAGATATCCGCCTTGCGGCAATTGTCTGGCGACGGATTTATGCCACGTTGCCTGACATGCCCTCGATGTGGGGATTGAGCTTCTTCTGCTCACGCCGCCTGCGGCTGAACAAACAGGACCGTAAAACGACTGATTCCCTTCCGTGACGGAAGCGGTTTGGCTCTATTTGAAAATATCCGGAATTGAACCGCTCTGCCATATCTGTCATCCAACTCATTGGTTTTCAATCAAGCTCCACGTAATCCTTCAGGCCCTGGGGTTGCCGGAGTTTTTTCACCCTGCCGGTCAATTTCTATTCCGCTGTTACAGCCTTTTTTATGTTATTGTATCGGTGTTCGCCGGAGATGATCGAGCACCCTTTCCTCCGGTTACCACCAGTCTGTTGCCGGTTTGTAGAAATAAACCATTTTACTCTCTGCAGATAGAAAACAGCGTTGAAATGCCCATCAGACGGTCATCAAGGGGAATCCGGATGGTTAAAGGAAGAGCAAAACAGGTTTGCTGACCCGTCTGAACGGAACAAAAGCAATTAAAAAATTTCCATATAATTCATTGGGAAAGGGCGCTTGAAGGATGTATTTCTATTATTTCATTTTTCTTTTCTATTTTTATTGACTTTTTTATTAGGGGTCATATATTGTTTTGGCTATAAACGCGGAGAAGTTAACCATTCAAAATTTTTTCAAAAAGGGGGGACTTAGAAATGAAGAAAATTCAGGACCAGCTGCAAACGATCGCGAAAGCATTGAATTCAATTTCCCAGCAGCTCGAGCAGATCACGGGTCAGGTAGACCAGCTGAATTCAACAAAAGCTGCCGTGCCGGAAGTAGCTCCGGTCAAAAAAGCAGTTGCCAAAAAGACCGGCAGAAAGCCTGCTGCCCGGGCCAAAGTTGCAGCCGCAGCGAAAAAAGATGAGGGAAAAGGCTCTACCGTTTTGGATACAGTCTTCGAGGTTATCAAGAAAAGCCGCAAAGGCGTTTCCATTGCAAAACTGAGAGATAAAACCGGGCTCGAAGCCCGACAGCTCAGCAATGCCCTTTACAAGCTCTCCAAACGCGGAAAGATTGAAGCCGTATCCCGCGGGCTGTATGTAAAGAAATAAAGATTCTCTTTCCGGTTTCTCAGCGGGCAGCTGAGAGAATTTTTTCAATCGGCTGCAGTTCAAACAAAAAGCTTCCTGCACGGCCAGTGACACGTGGCCCGGCGGGAGGCTTTTTTTGTTTCCGTTTTTCATCGCTGCAGCAGCATGATCCAAATCGTTGAATTGTTGCAAGGTGATTTGACATGCGTTATCGTTTCTTCTGTAACCTTCGACTTGACGGGAAAGATTTCCCGGCTGCGTAATTGAGTGTAAGAAGGTTTTTTGGGGCGTATTTTTCAGCCTGAAATATCGGTTTAGCCGATTGATCAAGGAGTTGTCCATGACAGTTTTCCACGTTATGCCCGTTTCACCAAAACGGTGCGGGCCACGAATCATTGCCACCGCACTTGTCGGATTATCACTTGTGATTTCTCTGTTCGCCGGTGCAGTCAGTGCAAAAACAGAAGCAGCGCTGCCGGGGAAATCTCTGCCCGAGGCTCATTCGGTACTTCCAACAGACAATACCGTCTTTTGGCCGCACGAGAAAAGCGATCTGAAACCCGACCCCAGCGTCCATTTCGGAAGACTGACAAACGGGTTCCGGTATGCTCTGATGAACAATGCGGAACCGAAAAACCGGGTCAGTATGCATCTTGTGGTCGAGGCGGGTTCGCTGAATGAAACTGATGAGGAACAGGGGCTTGCCCATTTTCTGGAGCATATGCTGTTTAACGGGTCCACGCATTTCAAACCGGGTGAGCTGGTAAAGTACTTTCAGAATATCGGTATGCAGTTCGGGCCGGATGCCAACGCTCACACGGGGTTTAACCAGACCGTATATGATATTCTGCTTCCCGATGGCAGCTCCGGCAGCATTTCTGACGGCCTTTTGGTGTTGAGTGATTATGCCGACGGGGCGCTGCTGCTTGAAGAAGAAATCGAGCGGGAGCGGCATGTCGTTCTTGCGGAAAAGCGCACCCGGGATTCGGCATCCTACCGAACTTTTGTCTCCACCCTCTCGTTTGAACTGCCCGACGTCAGAATTTCAAAGCGACTGCCTATCGGCCGGGAAGAGGTGATTCGCAACGCGGACCGCAAATTAATGAAGGACTTCTACGATGCCTGGTACCGGCCCGAGACCATGATTCTGGTGATGGTGGGCGATTTTGACGTCAACACGGCGGTCCCGCTCATCCAGGATCGTTTTGGAAAGATGACCGGTCGTGCTCCCCCGAGAGATGAACCGGATTTCGGTACAATCGATCATCAGGGTGACCGGGCATTTTTTCATTTTGAAAATGAGTCCGGCAACACCTCGGTCAGCATCGAGATGGTTAAAAAGGTTCAGCCGCAACGTGATTCGGTGACGCTGCAAAAAGAGCGACTCACGCTTGATGTTGCCAACCGCATCGTCCAGGAGCGGCTGAATGCCATGCTCAGTGAGCCGGATACCCCTTTTACATCGGCACAGGTGGGAGCCGGCGTGTTCCTGCGCCAGATGGCCTATGCCGATATCTCTGCCGACTGCAAACCGGAGAACTGGGACCGCTCCCTTCAGATGCTGGATCGGAGTCTGCGGCAGGCTCT
>ENA-ORCT01000659-ORCT01000659.1-marine-metagenome-genome-assembly--contig:-NODE-659-length-15688-cov-3.428608_pt1 | contig 15688 bp, 10 predicted proteins | sample MGYA00248632_ERZ508511 | MGnify/ENA primary metagenome ERZ508511 (study PRJEB26182, sample SAMN06268839) | marine metagenome | isolation source: Tt an P1-techrep anaerobic enrichment on pine from sediment...
GTTTGAACCGGTTGCACAACAGGCTCTTCATCCACCTTCTGTTCAACGACAACCAACTCAGGCTGTCTCTCCAACTGACTAATTTTGGCCAGCTGATCCACCGGATATTGTTCTTGCGGTTTAATCCGCAGGGCTTCATTGTATCGGGACTTTGCCTGAGCCCAGTTTTCGTCATTGAAGAACTGATCACCCAAACGAATCGCTTCGGCATAACCAGCCTCGAGAGCTTCCACGCGCTGGCGAATCAATTCAAGCTGCTCCTTGGGATATGCCGCATCAGGTTTGTAGGAAAGTCCTTCTTCGTATCTGCTGCGCGCATTTAGCCACTCCTGGTTCCCAAATAAGCGGTCGGCCTCCCGAATCGCATTGGCATAACTGGCTTCAATACCTTGCTTCTCGAGCATTTTTGCACGAACCAGTTCAATCCGTCGATCCACCTCGGCGGTTTTAGCCGGTAAAATTTCCTTCGCCTCAAAATAAGAGCTTATCGCACTTTCAAATTGCTCTGCCTGCTCCAACTGCTCAGCTTCTGTCATCTTTTGGTTGTACGCCCGTTCTCTAGCCCGCTGCAAAGAATCCTGCTGAGCCTGGCGCAACCGTTCCATGCGTGCAAGCGCTTCCTGCTCGATCAAAAGGTCAATTTGTGCGATCCGATCTTTAGGAAACTGTTCTTCAGGAAAAATATTCAAGGCCTCGACCAAATGATTTTTCGCTGTTGCATATTCCTTTTGTTCCACTGCCCGCTCGGCATCAGCCAGCGCTGCTTCATAACTGGCCCGCTTGGCCTTCATGATGGCTTGTTGTTGCGCTGCCTCCTCAGCTGCCAGTCGGGCCAACTCCTCCCGTTGCGAAATCAGGGTTTGAATCTCGGCAATCCGCCTTGGGGGCAACTCTTCTTCGGGTTTAAGCGTGCCTGCCTCACCAAACAAGCGAAGGGCTTCATCCAACTGGTCAGCTTGAAACATACTCTCAGCTTGTCGCATGGTCTGGGCATATTGCTGGTCAATTTCCTCACGCCTCTGCATTTCTAGCAATAAAGCATCAATTTTCGCGATTTGCTCTGTCGGATAGGTTTCATCCGGCTTGAGCGTACTGGCCTGTTGGTACAAGTTTTTAGCCTGTTCGAAACGGGAGTTATTGAAAGCCAGTTCAGCACTTTTCAACTTCTCATCATATTCCCGCTGAATTTTTTCACGCTGTAACTGATCCTGTGCTAATTGCTCCAAGATGCTCGTAATTCGGGCAATTTGAGCGGTGGCATAGCTATCGTTTGGCTTTATTTCTAAGGCTTCAGAATACGCACTTTTCGATTCACTGTAATTCTCGGCTTCAAAAAACTGATCGCCGGATGCAATTGCCGCCTGAAAAGCTTTTTCCCGCTCCAATTCAATTAATCGATCAATCTCGGCCAGTTGCTCTTTGGGATAGCTTTCTTCGGGAAGCAAGCTTAAAGCCTCTTGGTAAGACGAACGAGCAGCATCATACTGCTTGTCAGCCAACTCCGCGTCAGCCCTTCTGATCACTTCATCATAAGACGCCCGAAGTGCTTCAGCCGCCAGTCGCTCTTGCTCCATTCGAGCCAGCGTAGCATCAATCTCTGCTATTTTTTGCTGCGGATAGGACTCGTTCGGTTTCAAATTCAGAGCGGCTTGATAACGCTCTTTAGCCGAAGTATAATTTTCTGAATCCAGGAAGGTGTCCCCTGCCTGAACAGCAGCCAGGTAGTCAGCTTCAAGCTGTCTTGCGGCTTCAAGCTGGGCCAGAATCTGATCAATCCGCTCAATCTGATTTTGCGGGTGCGCTTCCTGTGGAAGAATGTCCAGCGCCTGCTGATAACCGGCTTTGGCCTGCTCGTACTCTTCTTGCTCAAAAGACTGATCGGCCTGGGCCACCAGCCCATCAAACTGTTGCCTCTGTTCCTGTTGACGAATTTTTCCCTCCGTCTCGCTTATCCGGTCTTGCACCTGCTGATTATCGGGCTTTAAGGCCAGTGCCTCGTTAAAGCCGTTGAGAGCGATCTGGAATTCACTTCTGCCAAATGCTGCTTCAGCATTCGCCATGGCCTCATTAAACTGTTGTTCCAGTCGGGCCTGCTCTGCCAGTGCGGCCAAAATTCCGTCAATCTCTCGAATTTGAGCTGCCGGATATTCCTCATCTTTCACCTCCAGCGCCTGACGGTAGAGCGATTTTGCCTGTTCGTACGCTTCATTTACTTTGGCAGCATCCGCGCGACTAATCAAGTCGGCATAAGTGTTCTCAAGCTCAAGCCGGGCAATTTGCTCGTCCATTTCCTGCACTTGTTTGCGAACTGCCGGGTCATCTTTAATGAGCAATGCCTGTTGCAATAGTTGCCTGGCCTGTTGGTATTCTTCCTGGCTGGCAAACATGGCAGCTTGCTCAAGTAATTGGTTAAACTGCGACATGAGCGCCATAGCCTCATCGATCTCAGCAATTTGCTGTTTCGGATAAGTTTCATCTGGAAGATAAGTGAGGGCCTGCGTAAAATGCGATTTTGCCAAGGAAAGATCTTCGTTGCGAAGGGCCTTTTCAGCTTCGGCTATACTTTGGTTGTAACTTTCTCTATTTTGAAGATCAATAAGGATTGCCTCCGTTTCGGCAATTTGCCGACTGGCCTCTTCATCGGCTGGCTTAAGAACCAGTGCCTGCCGGAAAGCATCCAAAGCATCCTGATAATTCTCTCGTCTAAGCGCCCGGGTTCCCTGCTCCATCAACTTGCTGTACTGCGCTTCCAGTTCTGCAAGCGCCTCTTGTGCCGCCAGTGCATCATTAATTTTAGTGATCTGCTCGTTGATGAAAGCTGATTCTGACGGCTTCACCGCCAGTGCTTCCTCATACAATCCCCGGGCCTCCATCCATTGGTTGTTATTGAAAAAGTTCTCCGCGCGGGAAATCAAATCATTGTATTGAAAATCAATTTGCTGTTGTGCAATCAGCTCATCTGCCTTGGCTATTTGTCCTGTAGCGTACGTATCATCGGGTTTTAACTCCAGTGCTTCACCATAAACATCTTTCGCCTGCTCATACGATTCGCTTTGAAATAAGGCATCGGCCTGGCTGATTTTTTCCTGGTACGCCTGCTCTGCCTGACGCCGGCGTTCTTCGGCCAACCGCAGCGCACTCATCAAATCATTCAATTCAGCAATCCGGTCTTTCGGATAATCGCGCTCGGGGAATAAACCACTGGCACTTTGAAACTGGGCGATGGCTTCTTCATACCTTTCTTCGGTGGTCAAGGCATTGGCTCTGGCAATTGTCCGTTGATAATCGGCTTCGCGCTGGGCTTGCGCCGCACGCTGTTCCTCGGTCAGTGCCTGTTCCTGCGCACGGGCATTAGCGGCTTGCTCTTCCAACTGAATATCGGAAAAATAAACTTCCGAATCAAAATTATCGATACTGGCATTATAATAAATCCTTCCAGCAGGCTTGTTGGTGAAACTTTTATCTACGCCGGGAATTTCTTTAACCAAGGAAACATCAATTTGAAAGGGGGGAAATTTGCTGTCGATGTCCAATACTTCTTGCGGAACATGCGTTGAAACGATGATTGTTTTTTTATAATAACCATCTTTAAAAAAGGTCATGGTAAACTCGTTGTTGTACTCAAACTCGAAACTAAAACGCCCATTTCGCGGAGGTGTAAAAGTCTGTTCTTCAACCCCGTTTTTCAGAATTAAAATCTGAACGTTCTCATTATTTCCGTCGTCGGTACTTAATCGTCCGGCAACAACAAAAAAATCTTCTTCCTGAGCATATCCCTCAGTCACAAGCCCCAATCCCAATACTAAGAATAGTGTTCCAACAAATAAATTTCCCAACTTCGTTCGCATATCGTCATGGTTTCCTTCAAATGTCTGACAGCGCATCAACGCAGTCAAAAACCGTTCTCTGTTTGAGCGCCAATTTAATAAATATCTAATCAAAATGATTATTAATTCGGGCTAAAACATGAATAGCATCCCGCAAATTTCTAAATTTTCGCATTTATTCCGTTATTTACAAACGTTAAATATTTAGCCCAAGTATGGCGTCCATGAAAAGAACACCCAATTTAGCCGAGGCTTTGCTTCCTATCGTCTGTCTCATTGCCCTTTTGACAACCAATGTTTTTGTTTTTGAAGACACACTTGCAGGGTCGAACCAAATTGCCTTACTTCTGGCAGCTACTGTTGCCGGGATTATTGTTCGGCGCAACGGGCAGAAGTGGGAACAAACCAGCAGGCAGGTCATCAAGACCATTGGCTCGGCCATGCCTTCCATGTTAATTTTATTGCTGATTGGGTCTCTGGCCGGCACCTGGATGATCAGTGGCATAGTACCGGCGATGATTTATTATGGGTTGGACATTATCAACCCCCGCTTATTTCTCATGACTGCTGTGGTTGTCAGTGCGCTGGTTTCGGTAGCTACCGGAAGTTCCTGGTCGACCATAGCCACCATCGGGGTGGCCTTACTGGGCATTGGCAACGCCATTGGCATCAGTGAACCAATTGTTGCGGGAGCCATCATCTCTGGCGCCTATTTTGGCGATAAAATTTCGCCACTGAGCGACACCACCAACCTGGCCCCCGCCATGGCCGGAACCGACCTGTTTACCCATATCCGTTACATGTTTTTCACAACGGTTCCGAGCATTGTCATTACGTTGCTCATTTTTTTGATTATCGGAATCAACTATGATTTCAAATCTTCAATCACCGACATCGAGCTGGTTAAATCGGCCATTGGCGAAGTCTTCAATACATCGCCCTGGTTATTTCTGGTTCCTGTTATCCTGCTTGCGATTATCATATTAAAAGTGCCGCCGATTCCATCGCTGATGGTTGGAACCTTGCTGGGAGGTTTATTCGCCGTGTTATTCCAGCCGGAACTGGTTTGGGAAATCGCCGGACGTGGAATGGGCTATACCAAGGCATCGTACATCAGTTTTATGCAAGCCATGTTTGGCGATGTTTCTCTTTCAACCCAAAATGACAATGTGAACCGCCTGCTGAGTACCAGCGGAATGCGAGGAATGCTGGATACCATTTGGCTCATCCTTTCGGCCATGGTTTTCGGTGGGATTATGGAAGCCGGCGGTTTGTTGCAGCGTATTACCCGCCCAATCATGAAGATGGCCAGATCAACGGGAGCATTGGTGACGTCGACGGTTGGGACATGCGTTTTCTTTAATGCGACAGCGTCAGATCAATACCTGGCCATTGTCGTTCCCGGCCGAATGTACCGTAAAGCCTACGAAGAGCGCGGACTAAAGCCCGAAGTTTTAAGCCGTACACTGGAAGACTCCGGAACCATGACTTCGGTTCTTATTCCATGGAATACCTGTGGTGCAACACAATCGCGCGTGCTGGGTGTGGCCACTTTCGATTACCTGCCCTACTGCTTTTTCAACCTCATCAGTCCGGTTATGAGTATTTTCTTTGCCTATTTCAACATCAAAATCCGGCGGTTCGTTAAACCCGAAGAGCTGGCCAAACCAAAGCCAGAAGTGATCTAAGCAAACTATTCCCTATATTTGATGCGCACAAATTAATCCAGCCAATCATGATTCCAGGAATTGTGTTGATTATTTTTTACTTCGCCTTCCCCATTCTGCTTATTTACCTCACGCATATTTCAAAATTTCTAAGCAAGATAGGTGCGGTAGTCTTGGCTTACATCATCGGAATGCTTTTGGGCAATATCGGCTTATTTCCAAAGCAATCTGAGGCTTTTCGCGATCTTTTGGCCGGTCAGGCAAGCCTTCCGCAAGAGCAGGCTGCCGCATTTTTCAACCGGGGTTTAATTACCGAAAACGATCTAATGGCCAATCACATTGCCGGCATACAAGATCTGGTCATCACCCTGGTTATTCCAATCGCCATTCCATTGCTACTGTTCTCGCTGGATATCAAACGCTGGTTGAAACTGGCCAAGCAAGCACTTTTTTCATTGCTACTGGCCATGGTTTCGTTGCTGGTTGTCATTTTTACAGGCTTCTTTCTTTTTGAAAATAGGATTCCCGAAACCTGGAAAATTTCGGGTATGCTCGTCGGAATTTATACCGGAGGGACTCCAAATCTAGCGGCGATCAGCACCGCAGTCGAAGTCAATCCAAATCTCTTCATCCTCACCCATACTTACGATCTCATGCTGGGCGCCATTTGCCTGGTGTTTTTGATGACCGTTGCCCAGCAGCTGTTCAATTCGTTTTTGCCCGCTTTCCGCGACACTTCAACGGTGATACTTGCAAAAGCGGATGTCGGAAACAACCAGGTGGACAACTATCGGGGCATGCTAAGTCGAAAAGGACTTATCCAACTACTAAAAGCATTCGCCCTTTCGGTACTGATTTTTGCAATAGCCGGAGGACTCAGTCTACTGGTTCCCCCTCAGCCCAGATGGTGACGGTCATTCTCGCCATCACCACATTCGGCTTGGTTTTTAGCACTATCAAATCGGTCCATCTTCTTGAAAAAACTTTCCAACTGGGCATGTATTTCATCATCGTTTTTTCGCTCGTTATTGCCAGCATGAGCGATTTGAGAAGCATGTTTCAAATTGAATTCCTGAATCTCTTTTTGTACGTATCCCTGGCCGTATTTGGCTCCATGGGTATTCATGTCTTCCTTTCGTGGATTTTCAAGGTCGATTCCGACACCACCATTATCACCATCACCGCACTCACTTTCTCACCTCCGTTTGTGCCGGTTGTTGCCGGAGCCCTGAAAAACAAGGAACTCATCATCTCCGGCTTGACCGTTGGAATTTTAGGATATGCCTTTGGCAATTACGTGGGCATTGCCGTCGCTTTTCTTCTGAAAGGATTTTAGATTTCTGACCAATTCCCACAAAATTGATGTTATAAAATAGTCTGCCAACTGTATAAATATCATGCTTTTTCAAAACTGGTTCGATTAAATTGAAGCCAATCTAAAATTGAAAAAACGATGACAACTTTCGATCCGGCTACACGCATTCAGAAACTTCGGCAATTTGGTGAATTCGGGGACGTGAATCCCTCCATAACCGATTCATCCACCTACACGTTTTTACATGGCGACGATATGTTTGAAACTTTTCTGGGCCATACGCAGGGCTGCTTTCTGTATTCGCGACACTGGAATCCGAGCAACAAATACCTGGCTGAAGTTATGGCTGCCATGGAAGATACCGAATCGGCATGGGTAACCTCATCGGGAATGGCTGCCATCACCTGTGCTTTGTTGCAACTATGCAGCACCGGCGACCACATTGTAACCAGCATTACCACCTATGGCGGAACATTTGCCTTTTTGAAAAATTACCTAAAGAAATTTCAGATCGACGTTTCGTTTGTCAACATCTCCAACCTGGAAAGCGTAGAAGCCGCCATTCAGGAAAACACCAAAGTGATCTACACGGAAAGTGTGACCAACCCACTTTTGCAGGTTTCAGACATTCCGAAGTTATCCGAAATTGCCAAACGACATGGCGTAAAACTCATGGTTGACAATACTTTCACACCCATGATAATTGCTCCCGCGCGGCTCGGGGCTGACATTGTGGTTTACAGCATGACCAAGTTTATCAACGGAAAAAACGATTGCGTAGCTGGTGCCATTTGCGGTACCGATCAATTTATACATGAGCTCTCCAATGTGAATGACGGAACCGCCATGTTGCTCGGGCCCGTGCTCGATCCGCTGCGTTCATCATCAATCCTGAAAAACATCCATACGCTGCATCTGCGCATGAAGCAGCACAGTAAAAACGCACAGTACCTGGCCGAAAAGCTGGAAGCCCACAGGATCCCGGTTAACTATCCCGGGCTGAAGAGCCATCCCCAGCACGTGCTGCACAGCCAATTGATGAATCCCGATTTCGGTTACGGAGGCATGCTGTCGATTGATGCCGGCACAGTAAAAAAAGCCAATGCCATGATGCAAAAAATGCAGGAACAGGATGTGGGCTACCTGGCTGTAAGCCTGGGCTATTTCAAAACCTTGTTTAGCTGCTCCGGAACCAGCACATCGTCTGAAGTCCCTGAAGATGTGCAAAGAGAGATTGGACTTTCCGAAGGTTTGATCCGCTTTTCGGTTGGACTGGACAATGACATAACATCAAGCAGTGAAGCCATCCTCCAGATCTGCAAAGAAGAAGGTTTGGTGAAAAAAACGAAAGCACCCCATTTTGATTGATTCCCGCCGTCAGCCAGGTCTAAAACAAATAATTCAGCCCCATGTAGAAGCCTGAGGTGCCATCGCGTTTGTCAGCAGCCAATCCATAGTCAATGGCAATGATGAAGTTTTCATTCATGGCCACGCGTAAGCCGGCACCATAGGAAACATGCATTTCTTCAGCACCCCGGTCAAAATAGTCTTTTGGATTATTGGCCAGGCTATATTCGACGAAAGCATTATTGAGTTGAAAATCAATTTTATCAGTAACCTGTCCGAAATCCATGAACCCGTTCAGTCCCAAATAAAAGTTATTGTTTTTCAACTGAAAACGGGCAAATTTCCACCGCAGTTCGGCGTTTCCAAAGAAGATCCCATCGCCAACCACCCGGTTACGCCTGATTCCTCGTAGGGTTTTTGAGCCACCCAAACCTTCGGAAGTCGATCCGGTCATAATGGAAGTCACCACCTGCGATTGATAATAAAAAGGCAACTCACCGCCCAGTTTAGTTTGCCAGGCCAGGCGGTAAGCAAACGACAAATCTTTTGGAATCAAGGTAAAATATTGGCGGTGCGTTAAGCTCAACTGCGAAAATGAACCTTCGGCCCCCAAAATTTCGGGAGAAGCCACCAAAACGGCTTCAGTCCATACCCCACGCATAGGATTGGGCTTATTGTCGCGGGTATCGAACACCAGGCCACCTTTAAATGTTGGAACAAAACCACCGTCGGACTCTGCTTCAGAAATGATTCCCCACTCCTGGTATTTATCGAACAGACCATCTACATCGGGCAACAAGTCATCACCCTTTTTTCCTTTATTAAGTTCCTCAAGATCAACCGGTGCCACCTCAAAATTCAGGAAGTTTAATCCGGCAATCCAGCGAAATTTCTCACTGGTAATTTTTCCCTGCAAATCAATTTTCCACCGGAACAGCTTACGATCGTACTTGTAAAACACGCGCGACACATAGTCGTCCGACTCCTCATCAATCCACGACTCGTTAAACACGGCGTCATAGCCGTTAAATCCATAAAAATCATAGGCCTGATCCGTCAGGTAACTTAAGTCCATCGACGTCTGTAAGCCTTTGATCAACAGGTCTGAATCATAATAAAACCGATAAATCCCGCTCCCCTTGGTAAAACGTGAAACTTCAAAATAAAGTGAGTGGTTGTAGCCAGGATAACGGCTCCCATCACCGTAATGATACAGATTAACCAACGCACCATATTGAAAGCCCAGATCGGTATCGAAAGTAATGGTGGGCAAAGCACCAAAATTCCAACCTTCCTTAATCAACTGTTCTTTCTCGCTGGTCTGTGAAAATGCAGTCAGCCAAGGCAAAGCGAAGAGCAAAAACAAACGCAATTTTTTCATCAGATTCAATTTAGTCAGAAACGAAGATAACGCTTTTTGCTTCTTAAAAACCACACATCTTTAAAATCGAAGGATTGTATCGTTTCAAATTAGAATACAAATAAAACAGCTTCATTCTTTCGATGAAAGCGGGATTTCTTATTTTTACAGGGCCAAGTCGAACACAAACTCTTGCAGGCCGAAAAATGACTCAATTTTCAAGGATAGATTCAGACTCCGAGGTTCCCAAATACAAACAGGTGGAAGACCTCATCCTCTCCGATATTGAAGCCGGAATATTCAAGCAAGGACAGCGAATTCCGTCCATCAACGAAACCAGCGAAGAGTTGCTGCTTTCGCGCGATACGGTTGAAAAAGCCTATGTGCATCTAAAAAAGCAGGGAGTTTTGTCAGCGGTTCGTGGCAAAGGTTACTACGTAAACAAAACAACAGCTGGCAAAAAGCTGAAAATCGCCCTGGTCTTTAACAAGCTTAGTAACTACAAACGGAGCCTGTACGCATCGTTTATCAACACCATGGGAGCAAAAGCGAGCGTCGACGTCTTTATCTATAATTACGATCTCGCCGAGTTTGAAAATATCCTGAATGACAATCAGAATCAATACGATTACTTTGTTATTTTACCCCACTTCAGAAACGAACAAGCAGATGTAAGCACGGTGATCAAAAAAATTCCGAAAGAAAAGGTTTTAATTATTGACAAAAACCTGCCTGAATTGAAAGATTATCCGGTTGTTTACCAGGAATACGATCAGGACATTTTAAATGCATTGGGCCAAGCACTTGACCTGCTAAAAAAATACAAACGCCTGAATTTGGTGTTTCCCAAAAACGAATTCTATTCCCGATACATCAGCCGCGGATTTCAGATTTTCAACCAGATTCATGATTTCGAATACCAGATTTTAGACTCGTTAGATGAAAAAAACATTTGTCAACACGAAGCCTACATCTTAATTTCAGATAACGACTTGTTTGACCTGATTAAATTAATCAAGGAAATCAAATGGAAGCCGGGAGAAGATATCGGGATTATTTCGTACAACGAAAGTCCGGTAAAGGAGCTGCTATGCGAAGGGATTTCAACCATTTCAACCAATCACGATCAAATTGGGCAGATGGCAGCTGAAATGATATTGAAGCGTGATTTTAAGCGAGTGAAAAGTCCATTTGAATTTATTCGTAGAAATTCTTTATAAGCCCGAATACTATTCTGAATTTTAAATTGGCAAATAAAAATGAAACAAGTATCTTGAAAACCGATATTGCTAGCAAGTCAAAACCTCATATAAGACCAGATGAGCAAAAACCAAATTAATATCCTGATTGCGGAAGATGAGGAGTTCAACTACCTCTACCTGGCCGAAGTACTGAACGAATTTAATGTCCAGCTTTATCGTGCCAAAGATGGCTTGTCAGCTGTTGAATTGTGCAAATCAAAGCCCGAAATCGATCTGGTTTTAATGGACATTCGAATGCCGGTGATGGATGGATACACTGCAACCAACGAAATCAAAAAGTTTCGCCCCGACCTGACCATCATTGCACAAACCGCTTATGCCATGGAGTCGGATCGGAAACGGTCGTTGGAAGAGGGTTGCGACGACTATATTTCCAAACCCATAAAACGTGATGATTTGATTAAGATCGTCGACAAGCACGCCCCCAATAATTGTCCGCTAAGGGAAACAGTATAAGAAAATCAGCAACCACCACCCTACCTGTAAATCATTTTTTTGGTCATCCCGCCATCAACGACAAAGTTTTGGCCGGTAATAAAGTCGTTGGCCGGATCCAACAAAAATAAAATCATGCGCGCAATATCTTCGGCTTTACCCACCCGCCCAGCCGGATGCTGTGCGTGATCTTCACGCTGCAGTTCGTATTGTTTAGCGAGCGATTTTTTCTTCACCCCCGACACATCAATCCAACCCGGGCTAATGGCATTGACCCGCACGTCAGGTCCTAAACTCAAGGCCAAAGCGTGAGTCAAAGCCAGCAAGCCACCTTTTGACGCCGAATAAGACTCGGTATCTGCTTCGGACTGTAAAGCCCGGGTGGAACAAATATTGACGATAGAGCCGTGTGACTTTCGAAGCTCGGTCTCCGCATATTTCACACACAAAAAAGGACCGGTCAGGTTGACCGCCAACGCCCGGTTCCAGTTTTGCAGGTTCAGCTCTTGAAAAGATTTAAACACTTGGTAAACCGCATTATTAACCAAGCCATCAATCCGACCAAAATGATCAGTCGACTGTTGAATGCCAGCCTTCACCATTTCTTCATCCGACACATCCACCGTTATTGCCAGCAAGTTTTCGTTTTGCAATTCTGCCCTCAACTCACCCAGTGCCTCAGTATCGAATTCAAAAACGGTGACCGCATAACCTGCAACCAACAATTCACGGACTGTAATTTTGCCTATTCCCTGTGCTCCACCGGTCACAATGATATTCTTCTTCATGGTGCTTGTTTTTTGTTCGATTCAGGTGCTGACAACTTCATTGTCTCATCAAAATGGATAACAATCCCGATCAACTACTCAATGAACATCAAGCCAATCGATCAACACCTCACCCTGGTCCACATGCAATTTTATTTCATTGTCACCCGCTATAAAGTTGTGCTTTCCGAAGTTTTCAAACATCCATCCGTCACTCAGCAGCTCCAGTTCGAGCTTTTCGCCATTGAGCATCAGCTCCAACCGGGCATTTTCAGACAGGGCTTGCACTTTCAAGGTGAGTTGATAAGCCGCGGCTTGCAAACTCTGCACCCGGTATGCCGTCCACTCGCCGGCTTTCAACTGAATGGCCTGCTCCGACGTCCGGCTTCCCTCAACATTCGCAATGACCACAACAGGGACAGGTTCGTCAGTTCGATAGTTCTCGGATGTGGCCTCGCCGTCATAGACAAAATACGACTCATCCATTCCGTCGTGTCCATAGTTTTCCGCTTCAATTCTCAACGGAACCCTCCGTAGCATCGCATTGACCACATCGGGATGGTAAACGCAATTTTCCAGCTTTATGTTCTCCTCCAGTTCTGCAAAAATCCGGCTTGCTTCTTCTTTCGAAGGTTTGGCCTCGCCACGCGAATATGCCCTGACCAGATCCCACCCTTCGGGAGGCAATATGGAATAGGGTGTATTCTGCGTATCCATCTTTTTCCATGGCCAGAACGACCAGCCAATGTTATTTTTTTCAAAATATTGCGAGGTAGCAAAATAAATGGCATTGCCCTTCTCCCCTGTTTCACCCACCCATACCGGGACATTGAGTTCATCGCGGCGCTCCAGGAAATGCTCAATGCTGTTTAAATGGTCGGGGCGGTTCCAGCAGTAGTAGTGAAACTGGTAAAAAGCATTGTCATCCAGCGGCTCATCAAACAGCGACCAGTTGTTCGACCAATTGTACCCTTCTATGGTAAACATGTGTTTCTGATCCACCTCGCGAATAGCCCGAATCAGCCGCTTATAGAGCGGTACAAGCTGATCCTTGTATTTATCGGCAGCACCGGTGTTCTCAGGCAGCGGTTCGTTCAGCAAATCATAGGCTGCCACCGTGGGCTCATCCTTATAGCGTCGGGCAATTCGCACCCACAGCTCGACCAGTAAATCCTGATTTTTAGGATCGGTAAACAACTCGGGGATATCATTGGGGCTGTCGTCGATATTCTGCCCGGTTTGCCCGCCCGGTGCACCATGCATATCAATAATGACATAAAGCTGATGTTTCTTACACCAGGCAATCAACTGGTCCAACAATAAAAAGCCTTCATCAATAAACTGATTGTTCTCCCCTTCTGTAACAAACAGACGCGAATTCAGCGCCGGACGCACCGAGTTAAACCCGAGTTCGGCAATACGCGCAATATCCTTTTCGGTGATATAGTTGGCTCGAAATGACTGCCAAAAATCAGCGGCCTCCTGCTCTCCAAGCATGTCCGAAACCAATTTTTCAATCCGTCTCGGGCGATCCCCATCTTTACCAAATCGCCACATATAACCTTCAGGAAGCATCCAGTTGCCCAGTCCAACGCCACGCAGGTATACGGCTTCGCCATCTTCATTGACGATATCCTGCCCATCAGTTCTCAGAAATTGTTGTGCCGATGCCAAAACAGTCAGCAATAAAAATGCAGCTATTAAAACGAATTGTCTTTGAAACATGCTTATGTTGTAATTTTGGGTCATTTTGCTTAAAAATTAATTGATTATCGTTTTTACCGCAGGATTTGTCCGCGGACGAACCTGTTTCTGTTTTGCTATTGTCATTCATCGTCCTTAAATAATCGTGCGGATATCCATTTTTTCGGCAATCTACCACACGTACGTGGCCACATCGCCGGCGTTTAACTGAACGGTCGCAGTTCTCTCTTCAAACTTAATAGAAAACACCTGTTCTTCATCCGATTCGTTCATCACAATCAGAACGATCTTCCCATCGGGAGTTTTGAAGGCCACATTAGGCAAGTTTTCCTGCTCATTGCTGGCAATACGGACCGAGCCCGGCCGGACAAACTTCGATGCATGAGCGATAATATAATAAGCCACATTTCTGGTCACTTCATCCCCGATCGTTAAAGCACCCAAACAACGGGTACAGCCCCCTTCGGTATGCGGATCCTGATTGGCGTCGGCAGCCAGGTTCCACTCGAGCACTGTTTTACACCAGTTGCGGCTGGCTCCGATAATCAGATTCTTGATGTGCCACGGCATGTTCTCCTCAAACTTACCCGGAGCGCCCACCCACTGCTCGGTGAAGTATAAATTCTTATCCGGATAGGCTTCGTGCACTTGCGACAAAGCTTCAATTTCTCCACCATACAAGTGAAAAGCAGATCCATCAACGTATTGCGCAGCTTCCGGATCGTCCAAAATCTCCAAGGGATAGTCAATCCGGTCGGCATTGTGATCGTAAATCACAATCTTCGTTTCAATCTGATTGGCCTCAAAAGCAGGCCCCAAATGATTCTTGATAAATTCGGCCTGATCTTCTGCCAGCATCAATAAGCTGGGATTATTGCCCGGATGCAAGGGTTCATTCTGAACCGTGATCGCATCAATGGAAATTCCTTCGGCTTCCATTGCCTGGACGTATTTCACAAAGTAGTTGGCATAACTGGCGTAAAACTCTGGCAACAAACTTCCACCGATAGAATGCCTGTTATCTTTCATCCAAACGGGTGGCGACCAGGGCGACCCCATGATTTTAATGGATGGATTGACGGCCAGAATCTCTCTGAGCAACGGAATCAGGTGGAGGGTATCCGGCCCGAGATTAAAATTAGTCAAGTCCGGATCGGTTTCACCCGTAGGCAAATCATTGTACGAAAACACGTGGTCGTCCAGATCCGATGCTCCAATACTGACGCGCAAATAACTTATACCGATATGGTTTCCGGTTGTGGAAAATAACTCGTCGAGCAAGGCCGCACGTGTCATATCTTCCAGCCGATGAATATGAAAAGCACTTCCTCCGGTCAGTGAAAAGCCAAATCCATCCATCGTTTGATACTGAATGTCCGGATTCACCGCAATGATTTTTTCGGTGGTCGTCCTGGAGTTATCAAACAAAATGGGTTCTGCTTGCAGCTGAAATTTCAGCTGCCCGTTGCGCGTTGAAAGCCAGCATTCGGCCGTTGGAAGGCTAGTACTTTTCGTGCAACTAAACCCTAAAAACAAGGCGGAAAAGAATATTAAACAGGAACGAATAGCTCGTTTATTCATGGTCATTTCATTTAGATTAAAAAAACTGCACTCCCCGAAGTGCGGCTGCAATATACAAATTTTATCAGGCAACTTCTACAGATTTACGGCCGCTGGCCAGCCAAAACGACCGTTTTCACCTGTTCGTTCAGGCATAAAAACACAACACCGAATTAAGGAAGCCGACTTATAAATTCGTAAATTTAAGGTCACATTTCTTATCTAATACAACAAATATGAAAAAAACCTTTGCACTCGTTCTTTTAATCGTACTGTCCGGTACTGGATTTAGCCAATCCCTGATTTTAAAATCGCCTGACGGCAAACTACAGGTTCAGGTTAAAATTGGCGAACAAATCAGCTACTCGGTCACCCACGAACAAACGGAAGTTCTGGCTTCCTCTCCTATTCCCATGAGTCTGAGTAATGGCACTGTTTGGGGCA
>ENA-ORCT01000661-ORCT01000661.1-marine-metagenome-genome-assembly--contig:-NODE-661-length-15682-cov-3.298622_pt1 | contig 15682 bp, 10 predicted proteins | sample MGYA00248632_ERZ508511 | MGnify/ENA primary metagenome ERZ508511 (study PRJEB26182, sample SAMN06268839) | marine metagenome | isolation source: Tt an P1-techrep anaerobic enrichment on pine from sediment...
CCTTGCTTAATGAGTGCTTCAGTTTCGTGTCCGATCTCACTTTGCGTCAACGACCGTCGGACAATGGCTTTATTTTTGGCGCGGAAGGCACAATAGGTACACTCGTTGGCACACAGGTTTGAAATATAAAGGGGCGCAAAAAGTACAAGTCGTTTGCCGTAAATCGTGTCCTTTATATGATTGGCTGTTTGAAACAGTTCATGCAGCTGCAGTGAGTCGCTGATTCCAGTTAATACCGCGACCTCCTGCAAATTAAGGCCTTTCATTTCGGCCGCTTTGGACAATACATCGCGCACCTGTTCGTGGCTCGGATGACTGTATTTTTCGAGAATTTTACTGATTTTCTGTTCGTTAATAAAAGTTGCGGTTGTCATCGGAATTAATTTTTTGCCAGTCCTGATTTCACCTGAATACCTTCAATTGTTCCGAGCCGTCCGGTTAATTTCCCCAGTTCGTCAGTGGTGCAGTCTACCACCAACGTAATTACCGAGTTGTTGCCCTTAATTCTTGGAATTCCGGTCCGTGCCAGAATGAGATTCGCATGTTCGCTCAGCAATTCATTCACTGCATGGGCACTGGTCGTTCGGTTTTCAATAATGATTCCCACAAAACCCAATCGTTTTCCGGTATTCATGATTTTTATTTTTATGCGGGAAAAAGGAAAGAATCGAAATTTGGGCACGACCTGATTTCGGATGAAATTTGAAACTGCCAGCTAGTCGTTTTGATTTTTCCCCTTGAAGTCAGCCGTTTGACCTTCCCGCAGGTTTGCGGTAAAAGTACAATAGTTTCGCGAAATGAAACATGGTGAAAACGCATCCTTGACAATTTTTTTACTTTTTAATATCGACTTAATTTCGCTAATTTGTCGCCGGTAAAAACACAAGATGTCCGATTTCGACACGATTTTTAAAAGGTATCACCAGCCGCTGGTTTTGTATGCTCATAAATTTGTAGCCAATGAAGAAGTTTCTTTGGATTTGGTGCAGGATGTTTTTGCCTTGATTTGGGAAAAGCAAAAGCTGGGTTTAGACGAGGAACATCTGAAGGCCTACTTGTTTCGTTCAACCCGTAATGCATGTCTCAACTTCCTCAAGCATCAAAAAGTGATGAAAAAGCATCAGCAGCTTTTGGTCTTGGTTGAACTCGAAATCCGGCATTTTGAAAGTGGCGAAAAGTCATTGATTGAAAAGGAAAGCCTGGCCAAAATCTATGAAGCGATTGACTCATTATCGCCTCTTCAACGCGAAGTGATCGAGCTGAGCCGTTTTGATGGGCTTAAAAACAAAGAAATTGCCGAGCGGCTTAACATTCCTGTTCGTACGGTGGAAACCCGTTTGTTTCGGGCATTGGCTTCGCTAAAGGAAAAACTTTCTGAAAAGTTGCTTCATATCTTATTTACTATCTGTCAGTTGAAAGATTAGTCGATTTTTTTTGACTTTGAATGACGTAATTTTTGTTTGCTGGTTGTGTTGTTCGTAAATGACCTGCAAAAGGTATGACAATGAACAACAGCACAACCTACGAACAGCGTATTGCCCGGTATTTAAACGGAGATCGTAAAGCAGAGGATGAAAAGGCTCTTTTGGAGTGGGTAGCTTCAAGCCCGGAGAATGAAAAGCTTTTTCTTGAAATAAAAGACACCTGGGATGCCAGTCTAAAAACTTCGCAGCGGGACACCGAGCAACTTTTAAAATTCTATCAGCGACAAGCGATGCAAAAGCGTACGCGCTCCTTGCCGGCCTGGTTGCCGGGAGCTGTTGCCGCTGCAGTGTTGCTGGTGGGCTTTTTTCTGGGTAGTGTGTTGCAGCCTGGCTTTTTTCGTCAGCAAGCACAAGTTGAATCCTATTACGTGCCGCAAGGATCCAAATCGGAGTTGGTATTGGTTGATGGCACCAGGGTGAAGCTGAATGCCGACAGCCGTTTGGAAATCAGTCCCGACTTCTCAGCTAAAAATCGAGTAGTCCGCTTGGCTGGTGAAGGCTATTTTGAGGTGCAGTCGGATGCGAAACATCCTTTTGTTGTACAAACTGAAAAGTTTGATGTGCTGGTGACCGGAACCAAATTCAATGTCAGCAGCTATGCCGAAGACCGGCGAATAAGTGCCACACTTTCTGAAGGAAAAATAAAACTGACCACAATCAATAAGCAGGTGGTTGAGCTAAGCCCCGGTGAAAAAGTTAGTTTCGACCAAAAAACGATGCAGGGCAAATTGGAGAAAACCGATGTTACTTCCGAATTGGCATGGGTGAATGGGGAGTTTATCTTCACGGAAATTCCCTTTCCCGATTTGGTGAAAAGGCTGGAGCGTTGGTATGATGTTAAGCTGAATTACCAATCAAAAGAACTGGAAGCGATAACCTATTCCGGGAAATTTAGAAATCAGGAAACCATATGGGAAGTGCTGGAAGCGATGAAGCTGACTGCTCCGGTTGATTTTGAAAAGAACAATTTACGAGAGTTTGAACTAATTTATAAAAAGAAGTAATAAGCAGAAAAGACGGGTTGTCGCCACAACTTCCCGTCTTTAATTAACAATCACGTGAATAATTGTCTAAACATTCCAAATTTATGAAAAAAAAACGAATCAAAGGGGTATCCCATTTGTGGGTTGATGTCCCCAAAATTTATCGAATTATGAAACTAATCTGTTTGCTTATGTTTGCGGCTCTGTTGCAGGTTTCTGCTTCGACCTATTCGCAAAACACAAAGCTGAGCTTGTCAGGGCAGAATCTGACAATTGAGCAATTGCTTGGCAAGATTGAAGACCAATCTGAATTTTCTTTCTTTTATAACGTGAATGATGTGGATTTATCAAAAGTTGTCAGCGTTAATTATAAGAATGAAACGATTGATGAGGTTGTGAGTTCCTTGTTGAAAGAGACCGGATTGTCGTATACTGTCAATAATAAGCTAATCATCATTCATCCCTCTCAGAGTAATGGCATGAGAGATTTCAGCTTGCAGCAAAATTTGTCTGTGTCGGGAACTGTTACTGGTTCAGATGGGGAGCCCATACCGGGAATTACGGTAATTGTGAAAGGGACCACAACCGGAACTATTACTGATTTTGACGGTAAGTATACAATTTCAGGGGTTCCGTCTGACGGGGTGCTTGTTTTTTCATTTGTAGGAATGCGAAGCCAGGAAGTTTCAGTTGCCGGAAGATCGGTACTGAATGTGGTAATGGAAGAAGAAACAATTGGACTGGAAGAAGTTGTCGCAATTGGGTATGGTACGCAAAAGAAGGCAAACCTAACGGGAGCGGTTTCTGCCGTTAAAATAGATGAAACGATTACCAGTCGGACACTGCCCAACGTTTCAAGTGGTTTGCAAGGCCTTGTGCCAGGTTTGGCAATCAGCCAAAACACTGGGATGGCTGGAAAAAACGATGTGAGTTTGTTGATTCGGGGTTTAGGTACGGTTAACAATTCCAGACCTCTTGTCGTTGTTGACGGAATGCCTGATGTCGATATCAATCGACTAAACATGAATGACATCGAAAGTATTTCCGTGTTAAAAGATGCAGCATCATCTGCTGTTTATGGCTCGCGTGCTGCCAACGGTGTAATTCTGATCACAACCAAATCAGGGAAAGGTCAGGCCAAAACAAGAATCAATATTTCGAGTTCTTATGCCATCGAGGAGCCAACTAAAGCTTATGAATTTATGGCTGATTATCCCAGGGCATTAACACTGCACCAACAAAGGGCTGCTGTAAACACACTACGTTCTAACTTTAATTTTAAAGATGGAACTATTGACCAATGGATGGCCCTGGGAATGATTGATCCCTTGCGATATCCAAACACTGACTGGTGGGATGTGATTATGCGTACCGGAGAAGTTCAAAATCACAATGTGTCGGCATCGGGTGGCAATGAGGTGTCAAACTTCTTTGTTTCAGTTGGTGTCATGGATGAAAAGGGCCTACAGGTTAATAACGATTATTCCCGTTATAACGCACGCTTTAACTACGATTATAAAGTCCGTTCAAACATGAATGTAGGCGTAAAATTTGCCGGAAACTGGTCAAAGTACACTTATGCACTTGAAGATGGATTTACTGATGATGCCTCAACCAATACAGCTGGTTTTGATATGCAATATGCGATTGCGGGTATTGTGCCTTACGATCCTGCCACTGGTTATTTTGGAGGGGTAATGGCATACAATGAAGACCCACAGGCTTATAACCCATATACACTATACATCAACAACCTTAACCGTCAAAACCGGCAGGAAGCTAACGTTAGTGGCTACTGGGACTGGACTCCTTTAAAAGGACTTACCGGCCGGGTCGACTATGCGCTGAACTACTATAACCAATTTCGGTACACCGCGGCTATGCCTAACCGCTCTTATAACTTTCAAACGGGATCGTTTGGTTCGAGAGTATATGTTGGCGAAAATGCGGGAGTAGCTAATTACACCAACACAGGCTACAAAACCCAATTAACCGGACGTTTAAATTATGATATTACCATTGCTGAAGGACACGAACTGAGTGCAATGGCTGTATATAGCGAAGAGTATTGGTATAACCGTTATCAAATGAGTTCACGCAATGACCGTTTGCATCCTTCCCTGCACGAAATCGATGCTGCATTGACTGACATCATGGGCACTGGGGGAAATTCAAATACCGAGGGCTTACAATCTTATATCGGACGTTTGAATTACACCATTTTTGACAAATATTTGCTGGAAGCAAATTTCAGATACGACGGTTCTTCCAAATTTCTGCCGGGCAGCCAATTTGGCTTCTTTCCATCTGCTGCATTTGGCTGGCGTTTTACAGAAGAAGGTTTTATCAAGCCGCTCACGGATGGTTGGCTGACCAATGGTAAATTCCGCGTTTCATATGGTAGCTTGGGGAACAACAGTGGTGTTGGCAGATATGAACAGCAGGAAACTTTAGATGCAAGTGCATATATGATTGGCGGTAGTATTGTAAAAGGTTTTGTTAATAAAAAAATGGTTAATCAAGATTTGTCTTGGGAAACCACCAATGTTTTAAACTTTGGATTGGACCTGGGCTTCGTAAACAACCGCCTGACAGTTGAGTTAGACTATTATGACCGCTTAACAACAGGAATGAACCGGCCTTCAGAAATGTCGATCTTACTGACAGGCGCGTATGATGCCCCCCGCAAAAATATTGGAGATTTAAGAAACCGCGGTATTGAGGGCAATTTTACCTGGAGGGAAAGAAGAGGGGAATTTAATTACTTGCTGAATTTGAATGGCTCATACAATACGACAGTGCTGGAAGAATGGAATGAATTCCTTGGTCGTGGCTGGGTATTCCTTGATATGCCATATCATTTTGTATATACTTATGAAGATTTAGGTATTGCACAGACCTGGCAGGATGTTTATAACGCGACGCCGCAGGGGGCATCTCCCGGAGATATTCTCCGAAAAGATTTAAACGGCGATGGCAGAATCGATGGAAATGACAGGAAGGCCTATCCTCATGCTCAACGGGACAGGCCAACGACAAATTTTGCATTAAATGCCAGCGTAGAGTGGAAAAACTTAGATTTGTCGGTCCTCATCCAGGGTGCAGCTGGTCGCAAAACCTACTGGTTGAATATTTATAACAATGTTGACTTTGGAAATCAACGTTATGCTTCAACCTGGGATCATTGGGAAAATCCCTGGTCAATTGACAACCGCGACGGTGAATGGCCGCGTTTAGGCGGAAGTAACAACCGTCAGGAAACAAGCTTCTGGCTGGATGACCTAAGTTATGTCCGCTTTAAAAACGTACAATTGGGATACACATTACCCCGCAGTCTGCTACAGCGGGCCGGAATTGACAACGTGCGTATTTTTGGCTCTGCCGAAAACCTGTTTACCTTGACAAAGTTCCGTGGTCTTGATCCTGAAAAAGGAGGAAATGCAAGTGATGCTTATCCTCTTAATAAAACATTCTCGTTAGGTATTAACATTGGAATTTAAAAAATTTGTTATGATGAAAAAGATAACAACCAAATTATCAATCATATTAGTGCTTGCAGGATTATTGCTTTTTCCGTCCTCCTGCACAGAAAACCTGTTGGACCAAGAACCTACAGTAGATTTGGGAGCAGCCGCTTTTTGGAAAACTGAAGCGGATGCAACCTACGCTCTTCAGGGTGCCTATGCTTCGATCCGCCCACTCTTCGACCGCGATTACTACTTTGATGGACAAGGTGAATATGTAAGGGTGCGGAGTGGAAACAACAGTACGGTGAGTGGAGATCTTCGCCGCGGTGATGCTTATCGTGCCGATTACAATCCGAGTGGCTATGGAGACAATTTTGATAACATGTATAGATATCTATACGGAGGCGTTAACCGGACGAATTATGTTATTGAAAATGTAACGGCAATGTTGGAAACAGCCAGTCCATCATCCGTTGAAGGTTTGGAAACTATTATTGGGGAAGCCAGGTTGCTTCGCGGTATGGTTTACCTTCGGTTAATTTCCATGTGGGGAGATGTTCCTTATATTGGTCGTATTATCTACGATAACTCAGAAGTTGAAAACCTTGAACGCATTCCCATCGCACAGGTGAAAGACTCCATTATGGCCGATTTTACCTATGCTTTTGAAAAACTTCCTATAAAAGGGTCAGCAATAGGCCGGGCTGGAAAACCGGCTGCTTTGGCTTTCCGTGGTAAACTTCAGTTATATTGGGCTTGTTGGAATAAATTTGGATGGCCTGAACTGAGTACTTTTACCCCCAGTGCCGCTGCAGCCGATGCGGCCTATAAAGCTGCTGCAGCCGATTTTAAAAGTGTCATTGAAGATTATGGCTTGAACTTGTTTCGTAATGGAGAACCGGGTGAATGGGGTACTTTGGGCGACGCCAGTGTCTTGCCCAACTACTATTACCTATTTATCCCGTCCACAGGAAACCCAAATTCGGACGGTGAGATGATTATGACCTTTACCCATGGTGGGACCGGTACCGGACAGGGAGAAGAACTCATGCGTGATGTTGCAGGGCGTTCTCACGAGGGTTCGCAATGCTGGGTTTCTCCTCGTTACGAGATTGCCGACCGCTATCAATCAACCATTACTGGTGACTTCGTTGAACCGTTGGTTCCAATGAACCCTTCAACAGCCGGTGCCCGAACTACCCCGGGGTCGGCCGTCAATCCCGAAAGTTATCTCAATCGCGATTACCGGATGAAATCATCCATTATGTGGGATTTTGAAAAAAGTATGGGTATGATTTCCCTGAAAGAAACAGGATGGGTTCCTTTTATCTATAAAACCTGGAACCAAAAAGTGACTATTGACGGAGTAGAATACACAAGTTATAATACTGACGGAACAAACTCAGGGTATGTATTCCGGAAATTCCTGCGCAACTATGCTGGGCAGGGACGCAGCGACGGCGATTACAACTGGCCAGTCATGCGTTTGGCCGATGTTTACCTGATGTATGCTGAAGCAACAAACGAAGCCTACGGACCTCAGACAGACGCAATCGAACTGGTGAACAGGATCCGTCATCGGGGTAACTTGCCAGCCCTGGCTGCCGATAAAACTTCGGATAAAGATGCATTCTTTGCAGCTATCGAACAAGAACGTATCGTTGAACTATTAGGTGAAGGACATCGCTCTTTTGACCTCCGCCGATGGAGAGCTATTGAAAGGGTATGGGGTGCCCCGTACAGTAGTGGCGTTTGGAGAAGAGACACCCATGGTGCAAACCAGCAACGTTATTTCCAAAATTCTTCGGAAAGAACCTATGAGCAGTGTTACATTTTCCGTATTCCACCTGGAGAACGTGACCGTAACCCCAACTTGACCCAGAACACCCCATGGCTGTAATAAACGAACACGAAAAATTTAAAACGATAACAATGAAAATTTCCATTAAGAGAGAGCAAGGCTCAGTTTTGGTTGAAGCTTTGTCGAACCGAATAAATTTCCTCGAAATGAGAAAATATTTAATTATTCCATCAGTAATTATCATGTTCATTTTGGGGTGGGTTGGTTGTTCCGATTTCCCGGTTGATGAGGATGGTCTGCTAATTACGGAAAGGGCCGAATGCTATGTGAGTAACTTCGAATTGTTAGGTGCCGACTTTCAAACAGTTCGCACACAAAACGCTGTTATTGATACTACTGCCCAAACCATTGGTGTTGAAGTATTTTTTGGAACAGACCTTAAAAACCTTTATCCGCAGTTTTCACTGGTTACTGATGCCAAACTTGATCCAAAAATTACAGGTAAAGTTGATTTTTCGGATCTGGCTAACCCAAAACAATGGACTGTGGTTTCGGGCAACCGTCAGGTGAGAAAAACCTATACTGTATTTATAACTGTTCAACAGCAACAATAAACTGAAAAAATATGCAACGTAAATATTATAGTTTAATACCAATTATGTTTCTGATCGTGTTCCTTTTTGCTTGTCAGGAGGATGAATATTCTCTGCCCGAACCAGGAACAGAACTTCAGAATGATGCAATCAAACGCACTTTAGGGCCAAACGTGGTTGGACTGAACCTCGAGTTTGCTTATGCCATGGCACTGCCACAAGATGAAGGGAAAATAGTGTCGGCAGAAGTGGAAGCTTCAATTGCTGGTGCCGCCGGCACCTACTTGGAGAACAAATCATATTATACCAACGGCTCGGGAGATGATATTGGTGTGGTTGTTGGAGGCCCTTCTGCAACAACAGGGAAGACAACCGTCGTTACATTTACTAAAGATACTTGTGCGGCAACTCTACGCTACTATTACGTTATTCCGGAAGAAGCGAGGGGAAACGAAGTGACTTTTACTTTTTCGGCTAAAGCAAGTAACGGTGAATCTGTTTCGTATAATATGGGGCCATACGCGGTTGCCAATATGGATTTAAAACTCGATCTTGTTGCTACTGACGGCGCTGCCTGTTACTTATCAATAGCCGACATGGCTTTATACGATGCCGCTGGGGCTGCAGCAAATCCCGATAAAATTGATTTGGTCTATTTGTACCGGTCTATTTCAGGGATTACATTCGCCCATGCGTTGGTTTCTCCAGCCGCAGAGTCGCAGTATTTGCCAGGAGTGAACTTGCCATCGGGGGTTAATAACAGTACAAAGCAAATGAAAGCTTGGGACCTTAGAGATCAGCAGCTTGCACGGCTCCAATATGGAGTTTTTATTGATGATCTCGATTTTCAGGAACTTGATTTTGCTGGCGCTCCGAATTTTGCAATTAATATGAAAGCGGAGTCGGGGCTGTGGGTTGAAACTGAAGACGGTAAATACAGAGCTTACATTTTTGTAAATGGGGTGAATAATTCAAACAAGAATATGACGCTGAGTATTAAAAGGTACCAAATGAATTGACAATAGAAATCCCCTCTGGATTGAACTTTCAGTCTGGGGGGGTATGCTTTGATATGCTGCCAAAACAGGCTATAGAGGCAGAACGGATGATCTCTAATATCCTGTAAGCTTGCTGCACGACAAAAGTAAGATATCGCTGGAGATTTCATTTCAGAAAAACAGCTCCAGAAAATTCAGAACTAAAATGCAGTACTGGTTTGGCATTCTGACACTTCGTGGTTTTCCGGATATTTAATAGATTACACCACTAAACCTAAACAGCCATGAAACGATGTTTTTCTTTCACTTTGGTCGTATTCCTTATTTTGTCTTGCCTGTCAGGAACTACCTATGCCCGCCAATTTAATCATCCGGGTATTGATCAAACCAAAGAAGATTTGGACTATATGAAAAAGCAGGTCCTTCATGGAGAACAACCGTGGAAGAACGCCTTTGACCAATTAATAAAGTCGACCAATCTGGATTTCGAAGTAAGGCCCTTTGCTCATGTACTGCGCGGCCCCTACGGAAAGCCGAACATAGGAGGCGACGAGTTGTCGAAAGGAGCCGACTTGGCCTATAACTGTGCACTTCTTTGGTACATCACGGACGAAAAAGCGTATGCCCAAAAAGCCATTGAAATACTGAACGTATGGTCTTCGGTTCTTTGGGATTTTGATTACAATGACGCCAAGCTGCTGGCGGGCTGGACTGGGCACAGATTATGCAATGCTGCCGAAATCCTTTGTTACACCAAGGCTGGCTGGCAATCAAAAGATATTGATAGCTTCAACGAGATGTTGATGATCGTTTATTACCCCCTGATGCGGTTTTACTTCCCGCAAGCAAATGGCAACTGGGACGGGGCAATCATTCATTCCATCCTGGCAATTGCTGTTTTTACCGATAACCAGGAGATGTTTGACAATGCCGTAGACCATTTTTTGCACGGTCCGGTAAACGGAAGCATCTTTAAATACATTTATCCCAGTGGACAGTGCCAGGAGTCGATGCGTGATCAGGCGCATGTGCAATTGGGACTGGGCGAATTTGCTGGGGCTGCCCGTATTGCCTACACCCAGGGAACTGATCTTTTTTCAATTGCTGATAACCGCTTGGCACTTGGATATGAATACACCGCTCAATTCCTTATGGGGAAAACCCCGCATTGTTATGGTCCCATTTCAGAACGGGCGAAAAAGGTACGCGATGATTATGAATATGTTTATCGTCATTACACGGCCCTTGGGATGGAAATGCCATACACAAAAATGGCGGCCGATTCGGCTCGTGCAAATGCCAGCCGTAGCATACTGACTGCTTTTCGTGCACCATCCGGAAAAGCTGTAAAGCAACTTTCCGCGCCGGCACCGTCCAAAATTGGCTATCCTGCGGGTGCGATGGAAAAAGCTATTGCCAAAGCCCCTGTGTGGGCGATCCGGGTCCACCCGGGTCAATCGCTTCAGGCTGCTTTAGACCAGGCGTCCCACAATGGCGGTTGGGTGCTTGCAACCGCCGGTGTGCACATGCTTCCTTCAACTTTGAAAATTGCAAGCGGAGTTACACTTTCAGGAGAAGGGGTGGAAACGATTTTGTTTTTAGATCCGGCTGGCGGACGGGATGCCATTGTTGCCGAATCGCCTGATTTGCATGATATTGTAGTTTGCGATTTAGTGATAGAAGGCGCAGCAAAAATTGATAGGGGAACCGACCCCAATTCAAGCCGTTCATTCCGGAGTTCCTCCAACCGGGGCGGGATTATGCTTTTAGGTGAATTTGAAGGGCAGATGAGAAATATCACCCTGAAAAACCTGACAGTAAGAAATTGCACTTACAATGGCGTATTGGTTTCCGGGGCAGAAAACTTAAATGTTATTTGTTGCGACTTTAATGAGAATGGCTCCAGTGTGGTGCCCGGACCCAGATTGCAACACAACTTGCTGCTGTCGCACTGCACAAAAGTAGTTGTTAAAGACAGCCGTTTGGATACCTCGCCTTTTGGCAGTGGATTGGCGTTAACCAAATGTAAAAACGTAAGTGTCAGCAATTGCGAAATTGCCCGCAACGGTTATTACGGAATGCTGATCACCGAGTCTACGAAAATTTCAGTAAGCGGAAACTTGATAGAAGGAAATGACCGTAGCGGCGTGATGGTTGAGTATTTGTACCATGGATCTGAAGAAATTGAATTGAAAAGCAACCTGATTCATTACAACAATGGGTTCGGACTAGAGTCTTATTCGGCAAGAAAACTAGTATCAGAAGAGAATGTTTTTGTCGGAAATGGAAGGCTGGATGAGCAACAGAAAGTAAGTGTTGACAAATTCATCATTATGCAATAATCTTGAGGTATGAAGCACTTTATTTTAATGATCGCTTTTTATGTGCTTGGTTTTACATCATGCGCACAAGACGAGCCAGACGAAATTTACAACGGGGAGCTGATCTTCCAATCCGGTTTTGAGCCTGCATCAAAAATAGTTACAAAATCTCTGGATGCTGATATTACCGGCATTGATCTTTCACTTTCAAGCCACAATGATTGGGTGGACAATTTGGACAATCACCCCGACATCGGAAATTTCAATCTGCAATATCAGGGAGGCGATTCGACCATGCGGTACGCTAAAATTATTGCAGAGCCGGAAAATCCGTCAAACCACGTACTACATTTTTGGCTCGACAAACCGAATGTTGAAGGTAAAAAAGGCCGCATCCAGGCAAACCTTTACGGCAATGCCGGAATGAGAGAGTTTTACCAGTCGGAGCGGGTTTTTCTACACGATGATTTTAACACCGTTCGCACGTTTCCCGATAAAATACACTGGCTGACCATTGCTGAATTTTGGAATAACATCACCTGGAGCCAGACGGTTCCTTATGGTTTTCGAATCACGCTGGGAATTGGCAAACCAATTTCCGCTGAGAGCGACCTTTTTTTTATTGTCGACGGGCAGGATTGCCAATTGTTTGCTGATGGCAGCCAGAAATACACTACCTTGTGGTCAGACACCAACAACCGGGTGAAAGTACCAATTGGTAGTTGGTTTACACTGGAATATTATTACAAGGAAGGAGATGCTGAAGACGGTCGGTTTTACATGTCCATTCAACCCGATGGGGGCAAAAAAGAAGTAATTTTTGATTTGAAGCGGATCACCCATAATACGAAAGACCCGGCTCCGGACGGTGTAAGCGATTTCAACCCAATCAAACTTTACACATCCAAACAACTGATCGATTACATGCGCAGCCAGGGAAAAACCTTGCAAATTTATTGGGACGATTTTAAACTTTGGAAGGATAAAAAGCCATAAAAGTCAAAAATAAGGCGTCATGTTGTCCGGCAGATGCCGGATCAGCATTCCTGTTTGAAACAGACCCTGAAATAAGTTCAGGGTGACTTTTCTCACATGTGGGGAATAATTTGATGAAGGATTCAAAATAGCAAACCAAAACCAGATAAAAATGAAACTTTTTACAAACACCCTCTTTTTAATTCTACTAGCATTTTCAGCAATTGCAGGTACAGCTGCGAAATCTGATCTGGAGCTTATTCGCCAGCGTTTTATCGATGAGCTGATGGCTCCGGAAGTCAATAACGCAAAAATTGACGCGCTGATACACTCCATTCAGCCTGATGGAACATGGGCAGATATTGATTATAAAGACGTTTCGCGCACCGGGTTTCAACATGCCGAACATTTAGGCAACCTGGTCGAAATGAGCCGTGCTTTCAAAAAGAAAGGGTCGAAATTTAAAGGAGACCAACAATTAAAAAAGGCCCTTTTTTCGGCGCTTGATTTTTGGGTGGCTAACGATTTCATCTGCGATAACTGGTGGCACAATCAAATCGGGACACCCAACGCTTTGGTTAGCGTTTTACTGATCATGGATGAAGATTTGACCAGGGAACAAGTCGCCGGCATTTTGCCGATGGTGGGACGGGCCCATTTGGAGGCAACCGGAGCACGCCCCAGTGGCGACCGCATCAAAATTGCAGGAATCCTCGCCAAAACTTTATTATTTCAACGGAATGAAAGCCAATTTAACGATGTGGTTCGTGTAATTGAAGGCGAGATTAAATTTTCTACTGGCTTTCGTGGAATGCAACACGATTACAGTTTTCACCACCGGGAAGACCGGGTGAACAATACCCTTTCCTACGGATTGGGATACGCTGATGCTTTTGCTGAGTGGGCGGCCAATGTTTCAGGCACGGAATACCAATTCTCAGAAAAACCACTTCAGCACCTGACCGACTACTACCTGGATGGGATTTGCAAAATGATGGTTTTCGGAAAATACAGTGACCCTGGAGCCAAAAACCGCGACATCACAAGGGAAGATAGTGGGAGGGGTTATGGTATATCAACGCCTGAGCGGTTATTAAAAGCGGGTAATTATCGCAGGAACGAATTGGAAGAGATTATCAAAATAAGACGGGGCGAAGCCGATGCAACGCTTGCGCACAGCACATTTTTTTGGCAAACCGAACATTTTACTTTTCAGCGACCTGGCTTTTTTACCTCGGTGCGGATGTATTCAACCCGGAACGACAACATGGAAGTGCCATACAACAGCGAAGGTTTGATGAACCACCACCGGGGTGATGGTACAAATTATATTTCGCGCACAGGCCATGAATACCTGAATATTGCTCCTGTTTATGACTGGCAAAAAATTCCCGGTGCAACCGTATTGCAAAAACCTGAACTACCTTCCGAAGATGAAATTCAGAAAAACGGTTTGACTGAATTTGTTGGTGCGGTTACGGATGGTTTGTACGGGGCCGTCGCTTTTGATTTTATAAGCCCGCACGATCTGCTTAAAGCTAAAAAGGCTTGGTTCTTTTTCGATGAAGAATATCTCTGCCTTGGAGCTGGAATCCAGGCAGGAACAAGACTGCCGGTAGCTACTACCATCAACCAGTGCTTGTTGCTAAGTGAAGTGCTTGTGCTAAATAAAGACGAAAAATCCGTTTTAAGGAAAGGGGAGCATGAGTTCAATGAGACAAAATGGATTTTGCATGATGGTGTTGGCTACTTTTTTCCAGAACCGCAGAAAATAAGGCTGTCCAATCAGGCACAGACCGGAAGCTGGTTTAAGATAAACCAACAGTCAGATTCACCAAAAGAGGAAATCAGCATGGATGTTTTTAAACTTTGGATTGATCATGGTAGTCGTCCACAAGCTGCAACATACGCTTATGTGGTTGTGCCGTCGGCTAATGAGCAAAAAATGCAAACCTACAGCAACGCCAAGTTTGAAATTTTAGCCAATAATGAAAAAATCCAGGCAGTAAGACATGCCGGGTTGAACATTTATCAAGCAGTTTTTTATACTTCCGGAGATCTTCAGCTCTCAGAAAAAATAAAACTGGGAATTGATTCTCCAAGCACAGTGATACTTCAAACAGATGGACAGGCCGTTAAAACCATTTCGGTTGCCGATCCGAGCCGCAAACTTGGAAAGCTTCATTTGACGATATCAGCAAAGATTGAAAGGAAAACAGAAAAATTCAATGCTGTTTGGAATGCCGAAAAAGGCATTAGTGAAATTACCGTTGATTTGCCACAAGCGGTGTATGCCGGGCAAAGTGTAACCCTTGATTTATAAAAATACAAAAGCTCTAAACTTTAAAATCGATACTTTACCATGATAAGACTAAATTTTTTAATTGCTTTTTTGTTTCTGATCATGACCTCAGCCACCTGCAGCCGCGAGGATGTTGAAAACGAACAGTCCAATTCTTCAGAGCACCCCCGGATACTGCTTCTGGAGGGGGAAGAAGCTGCCATTCAGCACTCGATTGCTGCAAGTGTAACCTGGCAGAATATGCACGAAGCCATTTTAATCGAATGTGCCCGTATCATTGCCCAGCCGCCCGTCGAGAGGATACAGATCGGAAGACGCTTGCTGGACAAATCGCGCGAATGTTTGCGCCGCGTGTTTTTTTTATCGTATGCCTACCGGATGACCGCACAGGAAAAGTATCTTGAGCGTGCCGAACAGGAAATGCTGGCCGTTGCCAATTTCTCGGACTGGAACCCCTCTCACTTTTTGGATGTGGCTGAAATGACCATGGCAGTTGCCATCGGGTATGACTGGCTGTTTGACCAGCTTTCGGATGAATCGAAACAAACCATCCGCGAAGCGATCGTGAAAAAAGGCTTGGAACCATCGTTCGATGAAAAGTACAATTGGTTTCTCAAGGCCGAACATAATTGGAACCAAGTATGCAATGCCGGGATGACTTTTGGTGCGCTGGCTGTTCATGATGATTATCCCGAACTGGCCAAAAAAGTGATTGACCGGGCTTTTGAGACCATCCCACTGGCAATGAAAGATTATCA
>ENA-ORCT01000662-ORCT01000662.1-marine-metagenome-genome-assembly--contig:-NODE-662-length-15673-cov-3.127982_pt1 | contig 15673 bp, 13 predicted proteins | sample MGYA00248632_ERZ508511 | MGnify/ENA primary metagenome ERZ508511 (study PRJEB26182, sample SAMN06268839) | marine metagenome | isolation source: Tt an P1-techrep anaerobic enrichment on pine from sediment...
GCCCGGCATTGGCAGTAAGGTGGCGTCGTTGGCTGACAGTCGTGGAGTGCCTTGCCATGTCATGTTCGACAAAGGTTTTATAGGGCAACTCATGGGCAAGGGGGAGCGAAGCGTCGTGGCGCTGCGTTCCGGCTCGCTTGCGGAGACGATAAACAATGAAATTTTAAGATACAAGCAGATTGCGGGAGAGGCCTGATGGGTGAAAAAATGCGAGTGCATGAATTAGCGCAAAAACTGGGACTGGACAACAAAACGCTGCTGGAGCGGCTGAGAGCTGCCGGAATTGATGTAAAGAGCCACCTGAGTGTGCTGGATGCGGCGGCTATTGACCTTTTCAACAGCGAGCAGGCTTCTGCGCAGCCAGAGGCCGAAGAGGCCGTGGAGGAAAAGATCGAAGAACGCCGGATTACCCCCGGTATAATTCGCCGCCGGCGTAAGGAAGTTCCAAAGGCTGCTGAGCCGGCCCCTGCGGCTGAAGAGGCACCCGCAGTCCCGGTTGAAACTGCCGAAACCACAAAAGCCGCTACGCCCGTTACAGAACAAGTCAGTGCTGAACCTGAGCCGGCTGTGGAAGAAGAGCCGACAACGAAAGAGTCTCTGGAAAAGCCTGTTGTCGAGGAAGCAGCGGCTGAAGAGCCTGCCCCTGCGGTTGAAGAGGAAACTGCTCCCCAAATTGAAACCGAAGAGCCGGCTGAAAAGGCTGAGGAAGAACCGGTCGAAAAGCCGGCGCCTGCCGTCCAGGAGCAGGAAGCTACCGCTTCCCAGGCAAAGATTCTCGGTCGCGTTGAACTGTCGCAATTGTCAAAGCCAAAGGCCGAGCCTTCCAGGCCTGCCCGACAACGTCCCGAGCGCAGCAACGGAGCACCCCGCGGTCGAGCCAAGACGCCCCAGGTGGTAGCTCCTGAGATGCTTGTTCAGGAAGATCCTTCCCGCAGCGGTAAAAAGAAGAAGGGCAAGGGAGGCAACGGTCGTGACATGGATCAACGTGACGGCGGTCGCGGACGTCGACCGCGGAGGGAGATTTTCGAGCCCGATCGGGAACGCCGGCCTCGCAAAGGCAAGAAGAGCGCCAAGCCGGTTCATAAAACCGAAGTCACCACGGCCAAGGCCATCAAGCGGATTATCCGCATCAGCGATGTTATCACCGTCGGTGAACTGGCCAAGCGCATGGGTATCAAGGCCAACGACCTGATCAAGGAACTGATGCGTCAGGGCAGTATGGTTACCATCAACCATCCCCTCGACTTTGAAACCGCCGCCTTGCTTGCCTCCGAATTCAACTACGAGGTAGAGAATGTCGCCTTTGACGAGGATGTGATCCTGGAGGATACTACCGTCAAGGTCGAAGGGCCTGAAGAGACCGAAGGTCTCGAGGTGCGACCGCCGGTGGTGACCATCATGGGCCATGTCGACCACGGTAAAACCAGCCTGCTCGATGCCATCCGAACCACCGACGTGACCGCCGGTGAAGCCGGCGGCATTACCCAGCACATCGGCGCTTATGACGTTGAGCTGGACGGCCGCAAGATTACCTTCCTCGACACCCCGGGTCATGAGGCTTTTACCGCCATGCGTGCCCGTGGTGCCCAGGCAACCGATATCGTCATTCTTGTTGTTGCTGCCGACGATGGCGTCATGCCTCAGACCAAGGAGGCCATCAGCCATTCCAAGGCTGCCGGTGTACCGATTATCGTGGCGGTCAACAAGATCGACAAGCCCGAAGCCAATCCTGAACGGGTCAAACAGGAATTGACCGAGTTCGAACTGGTTCCCGAGGATTGGGGTGGCGACACTATATTTGTCGAGGTGTCCGCCAAGCAACATACCAATCTGGAATCCCTGCTGGAAATGATCTTGCTGCAGGCAGAAGTTTTGGAGTTGAAGGCCAACCCCAACAAGCGAGCCAAGGGGATCGTCGTAGAAGCCCGCCTCGACAAGGGAAGGGGAGCGGTCGCCACGGTCCTTGTTCAGGAGGGAACGCTGAACATTGGCGATCCCATCGTCACCGGCATTAATTTCGGTCGGGTAAGGACCATGACCGATGACCGCGGTCGTCAGCTTAAAGAGGCTGGTCCGTCCTGTCCTGTAGAGGTTACCGGCCTGTCCGGAACCCCCGACGCCGGTGATGCCTTCCATGCCGTCGAGAATGAAAAAGCGGCAAAAGATGTCGCCAGTCACCGTCAGCGCAAGCTGCGTGAAGCTGAACTTGCCAGCTCCAGCAAGATTTCCCTTGATCAGCTGTATGCCCGTCTCCAGGAAGGCGACGTCAAGGAGCTTAAGGTTATCATCAAAGGTGACGTGCAGGGTTCTGTTGAGGCGGTCAAGGACTCTCTTGGCAAGCTCTCCACCGAAGCCTGTCGCCTGGTGGTTATTCATGGTGCTGTCGGCGGCATCATCGAAAGCGACGTTTCTCTGGCTTCCGCCTCAGATGCCATCATCCTCGGCTTTAACGTTCGTCCCGAGCCCAAAGCCAGCGCCCAGGCTGAGCTTGAGGGTGTCGATATCCGCCTCTACAATATTATTTATGATGCGGTGGAAGACGTTCGCAACGCCATGGAAGGCCTCCTGGCGCCTGTCTACCAAGAGAAACACCTCGGTCGCGTCGAGGTACGGGAAACCTTCCATGTCTCCAAAGTCGGCACCATCGCCGGTTGTTACGTTACCGACGGCAAGATCGTGCGTGGCGCCCAGGTTCGGCTGGTACGTGACAACATCGTTGTCTGGGAAGGCAAGATGAGTTCCCTGAAACGGTTCAAGGACGACGTCAAGGAAGTTGCCAGCGGTTATGAATGCGGCATCAGCCTGGAAAACTACAACGATATCAAGGTCGGCGATGTGATCGAGGCTTTTGAAATGGAAGCGATTAAAGCGACGCTCTGATTCGGGTAGTGAACTATGGTTGTCGGTGTTCTGCGCCTTGAACTGGCATTGCATGATACGTCCAGCCTGAAAGAGAAACGCTCGGTGGTCAGAAAGATACTCGGCCGATGCCGCAACCGTTTCCCGGTATCCTGTGGTGAAACCGGATTGCAGGATTACAAGCAGAGCAGCCAGCTTGGTTTCTCAATAGTAGTTGGGTCTGACGCAGCGGCACACCGTGTTTTTGAGCGCATAGAAGAAGAAATCGAGTCGATCGGCATGGCTGATATTGTCGATCGATTCGTTGAATTTTTGCATTATTCATAGAGGCATCATTGCAGTTTCAACGGTCCCGCCGAGTCGGGGAACAGATACAGAAGGAAATTTCTGCTTTATTGCTGAAGGGCTTGAAAGATCCTCGGGTCGGTTTTGTCACTATTACGGAGGTCAGGGTTACCTCCGACCTCAGCCAGGCGAGGGTCTTTTTTACGGTGATGGGTGAAGAGGACATGCGCAAGCAGACGGCCAAGGGGCTTGCCAGCGCTGCTCCCTTTCTGCGGCGTGAACTTGGCAAGAGGTTGCGGTTGAGACATGTTCCGGAATTGGTCTTCGAGTTCGATACAGCGCTCGAATACGGCAACCGTATCGAATCGCTGCTACGGGAGCTTCACCAAAAGGAAGAACATGATTGATGCTATCCTGAGCACCATTCGTCAGGGCAAGCGCTTTCTGGTGGCCTCTCATGGCAACCCCGATGGGGATGCCTTGGCCTCGACCATGGCGCTGGCCAATGCCTTGCTGGAAATGGGTAAAGAGGTAGTTGCCTACAATCAGGACGGCATGTCTGCCGAACTCGCTTTTCTGCCCGGCGCCGACATGCTGGTCGATGTTATTGACTCCGATCAACTGTTCGACGCTGGCTTTGTGCTTGATAGCGGCGAACTGCGCCGTGCTGGAAGCCATCTGGAACAACACTGCAGTACCCTGGTCAATATCGACCACCACCCCCATTCGGAACAATTCGGTAAAATTCATTTTGTGGACGAGACCGCCTCTGCTACCGGCGCCCTGATCTATCGTATTCTGCGTGCTGCTGAGCATGACATCTCGCTGCCGGTGGCAACCTGTATCTACACGGCCATCCTGACCGATACCGGTTCCTTTCGTTATTCCAATGCCGATCCGGAGGCCTTCAACATAGCCGCTGAACTCGTTGGTATCGGGGTTTCTCCCTGGGAGGTTTCCGCCAACATCTATGAAAACCGCCCCGAACAGCAGTTGCGCTTATTGACTGCTGCTCTTGATACTCTGAAGATATCCCCCTGCGGACGGCTTGGCGCTCTCAGCGTTACGAATCGGATGTTTGCCGAAACCGGGACCGGTCCGGAACACACCGACGGTTTGATCAACTACCCTCGCTCCATTCGAGGAGTGGAGGTCGCTCTGCTGTTCCGCCAGACCGCTGAAGACAGTTTCAAGGTCGGATTCCGCTCCAAGGGCAAGGTCAACGTCGGCGAACTGGCACGCAAGCTAGGTGGCGGCGGGCACCATAATGCTGCCGGAGCGACCCTGGCTGGGAGCCTGGCCGACATTCAGGAAACAGTATTTCAGCGCCTGCAGGACCTTCTGCCCTGATTCATGAACGGCCTTCTGATAGTAGACAAACCGGCGGGGATGACCTCCCACGATGTGGTTCGTCGTTTGCGGCGATTGTGCCGTACTCGGCGTGTCGGACATTCGGGTACTCTTGATCCGATGGCTACCGGGGTATTGCTGGTCGCCGTTGGCGACGGAACGCGGGCAGTTCAGTTCCTGGTTGAAGGGGACAAAACCTATCGTGCCACTCTGAGGTTCGGTGCAGAAACGACCACCCAGGATGCCGAAGGTGAAATTACCCTTGAGCGGCCCTGGAATCATCTTGAGGAGGCCGATGTTCTGGCGGCGTGCAAGGAAATGGTCGGGGAACTTCAGCAGGTTCCGCCCATGTATTCGGCCATCAAGGTGAAGGGAGTCGCCCTGCATCGTCTGGCCCGTCAAGGGCTGGAGGTCGAACGTGCGCCGCGTACTGTACATATCAAACGATTGGACGTCGAACGGCTGGAAATGCCGGAACTGTCTTTTGAGGTGGAATGCAGTAAGGGAACCTACGTCCGTACCCTATGTCACGACATCGGACAACGACTTGGAACAGCTGCTCATCTGAACTCGCTTCGACGAATCCGCAGTGGTTCTTTTTCCATCGAGGAGGCGGTTTCCCTCGATTGGCTGGAAACGGCCGATGACGATGCGATTGCCGGTAAAATGCTGCCTCTGGCCTCCGCCTTGCGCGACTATCCTTGCTGCGAAGTCAGCGCCGAAGGGGCCGGCAAGCTGCGCCACGGCATACCTCCCCAGGTTTCGCATCTGATCGGTCCGATTGATTTTGAAGAAGGGGACAAGGTGCTGTTGACCTTTAATGGCCAGGCTCTTTCCATGACGTGTTTTGCCCCGTCGAGAAACCGTGAAAAACGCGGCGATTTTGAGTTGTTAAGAGTATTCAGCAGCAGTGAATAGAAGCTTTACACTGCTGGTCTTCTATGGTAAAAGATGAAGTTTCTAGGGCGCAGTCGCGTCCGTTATTGAACAGAATCGAGTGTGAAAGGAGATGGCACAGTGCTGGCCACAGAACGTAAACAGGAAATTATCAACGAGTTTAAGCGCCATGAAGGCGATACCGGTTCCCCTGAGGTGCAGATCGCACTTCTTTCCGAGCGCATCACTTACCTGACGGATCATTTTCGGACCCACAAAAAGGATCATCATTCCCGCCGGGGTCTGCTGAAGATTGTCGGGCAGCGGCGCAGATTGCTGGATTATCTGAAAAAGATCGATGTTGAGCGTTATCGCGCTATCATCAAAGCCCTGGGGATCCGCAGGTAATATCAGGCAGCACGCCCATCGCCGCAGCGTAGGGTCTGCTGCCTGAGTTTTTAGTACAGCGCGGGAGGCTGTCCGGAGAGAGGGACCGGTGTAGGTTGCCATCAGGCAACACCGGCCGCTGTCTCAGGCCAACCTCCTTTAGCTGTTTTATGCCCCTAAACAGATTAGTTCGGCGGCTGCGGCCGGTCGAACAGCAAAGGAGAATATCTTGGCTTTTCATAAAGTAGAAACCGAATTCAACGGTCAGACTCTGACCATCGAAACCGGCAAAATGGCCCGTCAGGCTGACGGCGCTACGGTTATCACCTACGGCGACACCAAAATACTCTGCACCGCCGTTTCCGCTAAGCAGATGAAGGAAGGGCAGGGCTTTTTCCCCCTGGTTGTCAACTACCAGGAGAAGTTCTATGCCGGTGGTAAGATTCCCGGTTCCTTCTTTCGGCGTGAAAGGGGTGCCACCGAGCGGGAGACCCTGATCTGCCGTCTGATCGACCGGCCTCTGCGGCCGCTCTTTCCCAAAGGCTACCTGTACGAAACCCAGATCATCCCGACGGTCATCTCTGTCGATCAGGAAAACGATCCCGACACTCTGGCCGTGGTCGGTTGTTCGGCGGCCATCGAAATTTCCGACATCCCCTTCGACGGTCCGATTGCCGCAGTACGCGTCGGCCGGGTCGACGGGCAGTTGATCGCCAACCCCACCATTGAACAGCGCGAATCCAGCGACCTCGACCTTATTGTCGCAGGTTCCCGCGATGCCATCATCATGGTCGAAGGGGAGGCCGACTTCCTCACCGAAGACGAGGTGCTCGAAGCCCTGTTCTTTGGCCACGAGGCGATGCAGCCTTTGATCGAAATTCAGACCGAATTGCGCAAGCTTGCCGGCAAGGAAAAACGCGAGTTTGAAGTTCCGGAAACCGATCAGGATCTGGCCGCTCGTGTAGCAGCTCTGGCGGAAGACCGCCTGTTGGATGCGGTTAAAATCCATAGCAAACAGGAACGCTATGCCGCCGTCGGTCAGGTCAAGGAAGAGGTCATTGCCGAGCTGGCCGATGAGGAATTGAACAACCAGGAAGAGATTGGCGACCTCCTCTCCGCCCTGCAGAAGCGGGTGGTGCGACAGATGATTATTCGCGACCAGGTGCGTATCGACGGCCGCGATATGAAGACTGTTCGACCCATCACCTGCGAAGTCGGCCTTCTTCCGCGTGCCCACGGCAGTGCCCTGTTTACCCGTGGTGAAACCCAGGCTATGGTTGCAGCGGCCCTCGGCACCACCAAAGACGAGCAGCGCATGGACAATGTACAGTCCATGGAATTCAAAAAATTTATGCTGCATTACAATTTCCCTCCGTTTTGCGTCGGGGAAACCAGCATGCGACTCTTCCCCGGGCGTCGGGAAATCGGCCACGGCATGCTGGCAGAACGCTCCATCTCCAAAATCCTGCCGGAGCACGACGACTTCCCGTACACCATTCGGGTCGTTTCCGAAACCCTCGAATCTAACGGTTCTTCCTCCATGGCCAGTGTCTGCGGTGCAAGTCTGGCATTGATGGATTCCGGTGTGCCGGTCAGCAAACCGATCGCAGGCATCGCCATGGGCCTGATCAAAGAAGGTGACGATGTCGCGGTCCTCAGCGACATTCTCGGTGACGAGGACCACCTCGGCGACATGGACTTCAAGGTAACCGGCTCTGCCGAAGGTGTTACCGCTCTGCAGATGGACATCAAGATCAAAGGTGTCGACAAGGCCATTATGAAGCAGGCCCTTGACCAGGCTCGTGAAGGCCGCATCCACATCCTCGGCAAGATGGCTGAAGCCATCAACGCGCCTCGGGAAGAGTTGTCGCCTTATGCGCCGCGCATCACCACCATTCATGTCAAACCGGACCAGGTACGCACCGTTATCGGCTCCGGCGGCAAGAACGTTCGCGGCATTATTGAAGCTACCGGCTGCGCGATAGATATTGAGGACGATGGCCGCATTAATATCGCGTCTGCCGACGGCGACGCATGCAAGCAGGCTATCAAGATGATTCGCGACCTGACTCAGGAGGCTGAAAAAGGCAAGCTTTACATGGGGACGGTTAAAAAGATCATGGAATTCGGCGCCTTCGTTGAAATCTTCCCCGGCACCGATGGCCTTGTGCACATTTCCGAACTTGATAAAGAGCGCGTCCGGAATGTTACCGACATCCTCAAGGAGGGGGATCAGGTCCTGGTTAAATGCCTCGACATCGATCGGCAGGGCAAGATCAAATTGTCCCGTAAGGAAGCTTTGGGCATGAGCCTGCCCGAAGAAGATTAATAGCGCGGACAGGCATGTATCAAAAAACGGTTCTCGACAACGGTATTCGTGTACTGACTGAAAAGCTCCCTGGAGCTTATTCGGCCGCCTTGGGGTTTTGGGTCGAGAACGGTTCAAGGCACGAATCGAGGGCGCTGAACGGTGTGTCTCATTTCATTGAACATATGCTGTTCAAAGGGACCCAACGCCGCAGTGCCCTTGATATTGCCAAAGAGATCGACTCGGTTGGCGGTGCGCTCAACGCATTTACCAGTCATGAAGTGAGCTGTTTTTATGCCAAGGTGGCTGGAGAAAAACTGCCGCTGGCTATAGATCTGCTTTCCGATATTTTCTGCCATTCTCTTTTCGATCTCGATGAAATCGAAAAGGAACGTCGGGTCATCCTTCAGGAAATCCACATGGTGGAGGATAGCCCCGACGAACTCATACACGAACTTTTTGCCGAAAAATACTGGCCGGGGCATCCCCTCGGCCAGCCCATTCTTGGCACCCCCCAAAGCGTAGCAGGTCTCGATCGCGACACTCTGCTGCAATTTCTTGAGGAACGTTACACCGGCAAAAATCTATTGGTCACCGCCGCTGGCAATCTCGATCATCAGCAGGTGGTCGACTCAGTTGCAGAGGCCCTTGGAGATTTGCCATCGGGCCGTGAAGCCGGAAAGCTTTCACCACCCGAACCACCATTGCGACAGGTCAATATTCTCAATAAAAAACTTGAGCAGGTGCACATTTGCCTCGGCACTGCCGCTCTTCCTCAGGGGCACCCGCAACGTTACACCTGCCAGATCCTCAATGCCATCTTTGGCGGAAGTATGAGTTCACGGCTTTTTCAGGAACTCCGAGAGGAGCGGGGGTTGGCCTATTCCGTCTACAGTTATCTCAATACCCATTCCGACAGCGGTGCTCTGGTGGTTCATGCTGGTGTAGCCCCTGAAGAGGCTGGACATGCGGTGGGAGTTATTCTGCGGGAACTCGACCGTCTGAAAAAAAAGTCCGTCAGCGAAGAGGAACTGCAGTTTGCCAAGGATCAACTCAAGGGACAGTTCATGCTTTCCATGGAAAGCACCGATAACCGCATGACTCGATTGGCAAAAAACGAGATTTTCCTACAGAGGATACTGTCCCCCGAAGAAATTCTTGCCAACATCGACCAGGTCACCGCCGGCGCTATTCATGAGCTCTCCGAGAAGCTGTTTCAGGATAGCGGTTTGGTACTCCAGATGGTCGGCGACCTGGAAAATGGTGCCTTTCCCCTCATGGATTTGACTCTCGGCTGATTACATATAAAAAGGACGGGCAGAATGAGTTCCATTAATATTCAAGTCAAACTTTTGCACGAAAGCGCACAGTTGCCGGTTTATATGACTGAGTTGGCGGCTGGTATGGACCTTTTTGCCTGCCTTGACCAAACTCTGCATTTGTCTCCAGGACATCGCTGCCTGGTGCCGACTGGTATTGCTCTGGCCATTCCTGCCGGATACGAGGGGCAGGTAAGGCCGCGTTCGGGGCTGGCCATCAAAAAGGGGCTGACCCTTGTCAATGCTCCGGGTACTATCGACGCCGATTATCGGGGGGAGATCAAAATTGTTCTGATCAATCATGGCCAGGATCAGGTGTCAATTAATCCCGGGGAAAGAATTGCCCAATTGGTGATTGCTCCGGTGCAGCGTGCGTGTCTGACGGCGGTCGAACAACTCGACAGCACTGCTCGCGAAAGCGGTGGTTTTGGCCATACCGGTTAAAACCCGAACTTTCGATTCGTTTATGCTAAAATTTCCATAAGACTTCATGATAGATAATGCGCAGGGGAGGGGACCAGCATGATTCTAAAACTCAATCCGGATAATCCTCAGCAGCGCCTGATCAACCGGGTGGTCGAGACTCTCAAGCAGGGTGGAGTAATCGCCTATCCCACGGATACCATCTACGGCCTCGGCTGCGATATCTTTAATAAAAAAGGTGTCAAAAAGATCTATCAGATTAAGCAGCGAGATCCCCGCAAACCCTTTTCTTTTATCTGTGCCGACCTCTCCGACGTTGCCAATTATGCCCAGGTGAGTAACTTCGCCTTCAAGATCATGAAACGCTATCTGCCAGGGCCGTACACCTTCGTTCTCGAAGCCACCCGCATCGTTCCGGACACGATGACTACCCGGCAGAAAACTGTCGGCATTCGCATCCCCGACAATGCCATTGCCCTGGGCATCGTTCACGAACTTGGGCATCCTATCGTTACTACCAGTGCCAATCTGTCGGGAGAGGATGCGCACTGCGACCCCGCTATGATTGAACAGCAGATAGGCAAGCAACTCGATATGGTAATCGACGGCGGGATTCTGCTTGGAGATCAGTCGACGGTCATCAGCCTGATTGACGACAAGGTGGAAATCCTGCGCCAGGGCAGCGGTGAGACCTCCTGGATCCACCAATTATAACAGCCTGTCACGGCCGGTAGACAACTGCCGAATCTTCCCGGAACAAACATTCCCACTTATATTGATAGGACAGGCTATCGACCGTAATCGGTAGTTGTCCCGAGACTTGGACTCGTAAAAAGAATTACCGTGCTGCCGGATTATATTAATCAGCCTCTGGTATTTGGCCTTATTGGCGGCCTCGGTCTGCTGCTGTTCGGCATGAAGATCATGTCGGAAGCACTGCAGAAGATCGCAGGAGACCGTCTGCGCCGGATTTTTGCCAGCCTGACCGATAATCGCTTGATCGGCGTTTTAACCGGCGCAGCGGTTACCGCTATCGTTCAATCGTCCAACGCCACCGCGGTTATGGTGGTCGGTTTCGTTAATGCCGGCCTCATGTCGATCATTCAAGCGTTGGGTGTGCTGCTTGGTGCCAATATAGGTACTACCGTTACCGCCCAGTTGCTTGCGTTTAACATAGGGTACTATGCCCTTCCGACTATCGGTATCGGTACCGCCCTGAAGCTACTTTGCACGAACAAGCGCCTGTCACAATTCGGCGAGATGTTGCTCGGATTGGGCATTCTGTTTTTCGGCCTGACCATCATGAAAGACGCTTTTATTCCGATCAGGGATAATGCCGCCTTTCACAACCTGCTGCTGTTTGTAGGTCAGAATCGGTTGCTCGCGGTAGCTGCCGGGGCCTTGTTGACCGTGTTGATACAGAGCAGCAGCGCTACTATCGGTCTTACCATTGCACTGGCCGGTAATGGTCTTTTGCCATTCGATCTCTGCGTCGCTGTTATTTTGGGGGAAAACATCGGTACGGCCTGCAGTGCCAATCTTGCTGCCCTCAAAACCAATCTGGCCGCCCGCCGTACTGCGCTGGCGCATCTGCTTTTCAACCTGGTCGGCGCAATCTATATTTTCCTGCTCCTTCCCCATTTTCTGAACCTCGTCAACTTGATTACGCCCGGCGATCCAAACTTCATTGTTTCCACTCCGCAATTGGCCACACAATTGGGTGCCACCATCGGTGATAAACCGTTTATCGCCCGTCACATCGCCAATAGCCACACTCTGTTCAACATCATCAACGCCCTCGTGTTTCTGCCCCTGCTACGCTGGGTAGCCCGCTTAACCACCCTGCTGCTGAGAGGCCGACTGGTGGCGAGCGAATTCCACCTGCAGTACCTGGATACACGGGTTATTAATACCCCCATCCTGGCTCTGCGGCAGGCTCAACTCGAAACCCGGCGCATGGCGCATCTGGGCCTGCGGGTTTTTGACCAGAGTTTGCAATTGTTAGAAGGGTACGACGAGGAACAACTCAGCCAGATGCGGCAGGATGAAGATTCCCTTGATCTGCTTCAAAAAGAGATTACCGATTTCCTGGTCAATTTGTCCCAACAATCGGTTACCCGTGACGTTTCACGCCAAGCCGCAGAGTTGATGCACATTGTCAATGAATTAGAACGGCTCGGCGATAATTGCGAGGACCTGAGACGGTTATTTATCCGCCGCAATGAACAGCGGATCGAGTTTTCCGAGGCAGCACTGGAAGAACTTGACGAGCTGATTTCTCCTACTCGCGACTTTCTCGTGCAGGCCGTTGCCCTTATCGACGACCCAGCCAGGGCAAAGGACCTGCCTGGAGAAGAGCTGGCAGACGCCATTTGCGAACTCGAAGCCGAATTTCGGAACAACCACATTCAAAGGCTCAGTACCGGGGAGTGTGGTACGTCCCAGGGGCTGCTGTTTATCGACCTTTTGCATCACGTCGGTAAAATCGGCGAACACATCGGCAATATCACTTACGCTGTCAGCAAGGAAGGTGTATAGATCACGGTGTTATTTTGACCGCCCGGTCTGGCTGATAGGCGATTAAAAGCGGTGAGGTGTTTTATTGCCGAAGAACGCCAAATAAAAGATTCCCTCCGTTGCCAGGGCTAGATGCTCTGGGCTTTCGGTTAATGATGATGTTTATGGGACCTGCTATTTATTCAGGTAACAAAGCAATCGTTGATAATTAACGTAACCTTCTGAAGTTGTTTATAAATCAGACCTTTAGAGAAATCGAAATGCCGGGAATTTTCCCTTGACATTTCCGTGCGGATGGACAATAATCCGCGGGCGTTGATTGACGGGGCGTAGCGCAGCCTGGTAGCGCACCTGCATGGGGTGCAGGGGGTCGGAGGTTCAAATCCTCTCGCCCCGACCAACGCCAAAGCCGTGACGAAAGTCACGGCTTTTTTTATTTCCAGCATCTAAATCTTTTAAACTAACGGATTAATCTGGAAAGGGCAGCGGATGACTACCAAAGATCACCATCGTTGTGCGCCGGACTGTCGAAATCGAAAGTCATTTGGGCGTTGTTGCGAGATCTTGCCAATCGTTGATTTCAGTTATCGTTCCCTTGCAGGCAGATCCAGGCAGGCAAAATTGCTGTAGACATTGAAATTGTCGTCGCGGGCGAAGCCGATGAGGGTCATGTTCAATGCCTGGGCCTGTTCGATAGCGGCACTGGTAGGTGCTGAGCGGGAAATGATGGCCGGAATGCCGTGTCGGGCCACCTTAGCAAGGATCTCCGTGGAAACCCTGCCGCTGGTGAGCACGACTTTGTCGTGCAGTGGCATATCAACCATCATGGCATGGCCCAATACCTTATCCAGGGCGTTGTGACGGCCGATGTCATCTTCAAAGACCAGTATCTCACTGCCGTCGGAAAGGGCGCAGCTGTGCACCCCGCCGGTATCGAGAAACAGCTGGGATTGGCGGCTGAACCGGGCCATGATCTCCAGAACGTTTGCCGGCTGAATGGTAAAGGTACCATCCATATTTCCGGGCAGTGATTGGATTTCGCAGGTGTTCAGGGGAGTGTGCCCCTTGCCGCCGGCAGTAGGTACGGTTTTCCGGACGTCGCCGCTCAAGGTGGAGGCGGCTTGCTTGCGCAAGGTGACCCGGGCCAGTAGCCGTGCAACATCAACCGACAATTCCTGCAGGTCGTTTCGGCTTTGAATGACTCCTTCGGAAAACAGGAAACCAGCCACCAGGTTTTCGAGTGAACGGGGGGTGCAGAGCAGGATGACGAACTCCTTGCCGTTCACCTGAATCGTCAGGTTGTATTCGGCGACAACCACATCCGATACTTCCGATATTTGTCCCTGTCGGTATCGCAGTACAGGGAATTCCCGCCGATCGCTGTCCGCTGCCATGACTCGTTTCTCAGAGGTTCAGGCTGTTGAAAAGGAAGGCTGAAGGGACTTGAACGCCTTCAGCCTTCCGTCGATCATTCGCTGTTGTTTGCCGCTTAGGATTCCTGCGCCAACCGGTACTGTTTGGCCAAGGCGGTATTGACCTTGACCACTCCCTTGTTCAGGTCCTTGAACGGGTAGTCGGCGGTAATCTCGGGCAATTCATCGGCCTGTTCCTGGCTGCGAATGACCGAGCCGGCCGGCACATAGCGGTTATCGGCCACGGTGACGCCCATGACGATGGCGCCCGGCTCGATGACGCAGTTTCTGCCAACAAAGGACTTGAACACCAGGGCCTTCATGCCGACGAAGGTGTCGTCCAGGACCACGGCCGGGCCGTGAATCTGCACCTGGTGGGCGAGGGAGACCCGGCGGCCGACATAGGCGCCGTAACTGTGGCCATCGACTTCAAAGAGGTTCTTGGTGACCGGGTTGCCGTCCACTTCCGTTTCCAGGGCGTGAATCACCACCCCGTCCTGCACGTTGGAGTCGTCGCCGACGAACAGCGGCTGGCCTTCATCGCCCCGCACCACCGCCGTGGGCGAGACCATGACGCTCTTGCCCAGCGTCACATTGCCGATGACCGCTGCCAAGGGGTGGACGTAGGCGGTGGCATCGATAGCGGGCTCGGAAACCTCGCTGCAAAAGTCGGTAATTACGTTTTTTTCGATCATTCTTGGAACTCTCCTGAACTGAATTCGCTAGCCGATACGAAAACCGGCTCCTGAAATTGTTTTATGGCACTATCCACGGAAAATGGCTTGGATCGATTTGTTCCGCCAGCTGCAAAAGGCCAAAAGCATTTACCACAGAGTTCACAGAGGGCCACAGAGAAAGTCAAAATAATCATGGCTCCAAAAAGAACCATTCTGGCAGGCCGAATTGAATCTGCAAAGGTATCAACCCTGTGAAGCCCCCCTCTGGTTTCCTCTGCGTCCTCTGCGGTGAGAAGGTTTTAGGGGGCACAGCTAAGGCGCATTGGGGAAAATCACTTTTTAGTAGATAGTTCTGTTTTTATACCATATAGCCGTTGAAAAAATCACCTTCTCCGCACGGTCCTGGTCTAGCTTTAGGCCGTGGGAAGTTTCGCCACCCTGGCCGCGCACGATTTGAGCTCGGGGATCTTGGCGATCGGATCGAGTGCGGGGTTGGTCAGCGCATTAGCCGGGCCGTCGGCGAAATGGAACGGCATGAAGATCACGTTCTCCTTCAGTTTGTCGGTCAACACAGCCCGCGCTTCGATCTGGCCGCGGCGGGTCGCCACGGCGATCTTTTCGCCATCCTCGATGCCGAGCTGTTGGGCGGTTGCCGGATGGATTTCGACGAAGGAGCCGGGGAACAGTTTGTTCAGGCCATCGACCTTACCGGTCATGGTCTTGGTGTGGTAGTGGTAGAGAATGCGACCGGTGGTCAGGATCAGCGGGTAGTCGTCGCAGGGCAGCTCGGCGCTCGGCTGGAACTCCCAGGGCTTGAACAGGCCGAGTCCGCGGGCGCACTGGTCCCGGTGCAGAAACCGGGTGCCGGGGTGGTCCTCGCTGGGGCAGGGCCACTGCAGGGATTGCTTTTCCAGCCGCGCATAGCTGATGCCACCGTAGGCAGGAGTCAGGGCAGCGATTTCGTCCTGAATCTCGCTGGCGCTGCCGTAACTCTGCTCGCAGCCGAGGCGGTTCATCACCGCGGACAGGATTTCCCAGTCGGCCCTGGCCTGGCCGACCGGTTCGATGGCTTTGCGCACCCTCTGCACCCGCCGCTCGGTATTGGTGAAGCAGCCGTCTTTCTCAGCAAAAGAGGCGGCCGGCAGGACTACGTCGGCCAACTGAGCCGTTTCGGTGAGGAAGATATCCTGCACCACCAGAAAGTCGAGGGTCTCCAGCACCTTCTGAACGTGTTTCTGGTCGGGGGCGGACAGCATGGGA
>ENA-ORCT01000663-ORCT01000663.1-marine-metagenome-genome-assembly--contig:-NODE-663-length-15664-cov-3.419773_pt1 | contig 15664 bp, 13 predicted proteins | sample MGYA00248632_ERZ508511 | MGnify/ENA primary metagenome ERZ508511 (study PRJEB26182, sample SAMN06268839) | marine metagenome | isolation source: Tt an P1-techrep anaerobic enrichment on pine from sediment...
AGGCCGGCAGTTATCACGCCGGCGCCGACCCCCCCCAGAAAGGCAAACGCCCAGTCCCACAACAGCTTGATCCCGGACAACTCGGTTTTATAGATGGCAATGCAGGTCGCCAGGGCGACATTCAAAAGTCCCAGTTTGAGCCCGGCCTTGATGAAAACCTTACGCTCCCGGCAGTGACGCATCCAGTGCGCGGCCATGCTGCTGGTCAGCATGAAATAGATGAAAATCTCGAACCGGTTTCCGAAAAAAATGGCCGCGCCAATGGCCAGCACCACGGCCACAGGAATGGCCGTTTCAATCCCGAGAAACACGCACACGGTCATGGCGCCTGCGGATAAGGGTATCCCCAGATAAAGTGATGCGGGGGACATGGCAAAGGGAGTGTTGGCGGTCAGGGACTCGGCTAACGAGGCCGCGATGGTTGCAAGCAGAAAAAAGGTGCAGAGCACACTCGAAATAAACAGCAGATTTTTGTTGGAAGGCCGCTTCATTTCAGCCGGCCCGCTGATGTGGATGATATACGTAATGATCAAAAGGCAGAAAATGAGCACGGCCGTTCCGGCGCTGCTGACCAGAATCTCGCCTTCGTCGATCTGCTCCTCCATGGCCCGAAGTTTCAAGAGCATCACGGGTGTTACGCGCTCACCCTCGCGAAGAAGCATTTCGCCGGCCTTGATCTTGTAAAGCACAGGTTTGACCTGGGAGATGACGTATAAACGCCGCTCTTCGGTTTCGTTCTTGTTCAGAGTGATATTGGGCTGAAGCAGTCGCTGGGAAAAATCGACGATCAGATTGACAAGGGTATAATTTAAATCCTTTAAAAGAGGCTGTCCCACAATTCGGACCATGGTTTTGGCCTGGTCCAGACCGTAAAATGCTCTCAGGTTGGTCACTACCCGCTCAGTCTTGGTACCGATCCGTCGCAGAATGATACCTTTATCAGATTCTCTGAGCAGAATCTCCTTGTTGGCCACCACACCATTTTCGAGAATCTCCGTAAGGATCCGGATAATCAGGTCGCTGATCTCCTTGGAAAAGTTCTCGTTTTCAAGGATCTTATACGCCCCTTTGCTGACCGGAATCCCCAGTTTTTCCTCAAACGCCCCCTTCTGGAGCCGGATTCGTTCATTCAACGACAGGATTTCACGAGGATTGTCAGCATTGGCATCCACCAAATCGACAGAAGGGGTATCGGCACTTTCAACGACCGCCCGAATGTCGGAAAAAGACTGTTGCACACGCTGGAAAATTTTGTTGAGGAGACTGATGTCATGATCGTAAACGGTCAGAACCTCTTCGGCAGCCCGTTTTCGATTTTCCAGGGTAGCCTCTTCATCTTCGATGAAAAAATCCCGGGGAGCCTTGATGTTTTTCTCGGCCACGTCTCCGAGAGAATAAACGTATCGCCGTTTGGCCACCAGATCCGGATAAAGGATCAGGGTAAAAATAACCGTCACCCCCAGCAGCAGGAGCCACGGAACGACTCGGCTATCGGCGAGACGCTGTCCTATGGATTCTTTGGTTTTCCCGATATTCATTGGTCTGCACCATGCACGTTCGGTGGCAGGCTGTTCCTGCCCCGGCTATGAACCAGGTTTAGTATTGCCGTATGCGGTGAGAGATAATGGTACCATCTGCACGGTAATGCCTTGTCAACACGGGAAGGAGATCTGGAGAGATCTATTTTTTCCGGGAAGCGTCAAGCCTGTCGTACGCCTTGATGATCTCTCTTACCAGACGGTGTCTGACAACATCGATCTCCGAAAAGAATACAATTTTAATGCCTTCGATTCCCTGGAGAATGGTCTTGCATTCAATGAGGCCGGACTCTTTTTCGCCCGGCAAATCAATCTGAGTTATATCGCCGGTAATTATTGTTTTCGAACCAAAACCGATCCGAGTCAGAAACATCTTCATCTGTTCGGAGGTGGTGTTCTGTGCCTCGTCCAAGATGACAAACGCATCGTTCAGAGTGCGGCCGCGCATGAACGCCAGTGGAGCAACTTCAATGACACCCTGGTCCATGAGCCTCGACACCCGTTCAAAGGGCATCATGTCGTGGAGCGCATCGTACAGCGGCCTCAGGTACGGGTCAACCTTTTCCGCAAGGTCCCCGGGCAGAAAGCCCAGCGATTCGCCGGCTTCCACGGCCGGTCGGGTAAGGATAATACGGCTGACCTGCCCCTTTGAAAACGCAGCCACAGCCATGGCCATGGCCAGGTATGTCTTGCCGGTGCCGGCAGGACCGATCCCGAACACCATGTCTGCGGATCGAATGGCGTCGATATAGGCCTTCTGTGCAGGACTTTTGGGCGTAATCAGGCGTTTTTTGGACGTTACGTATATCGTATCGAGAAAAATATCCTTGAGCCGTACCCGATCATCACGGCTCAAGGAGGATATGGCAAAATCAATATCGTTGGGATATATCGGATAACCTTCCCGAAGAAGCTCATAAAGCTGATCAAGGAGATTTCGGGTCAGTTCCCGGGAAACGTTATCCCCCCCCTGGATAAAAACCGTATTTCCCCGGGCATGGATCTGCACACCAATCGAATCCGCGATTCGCTTCAGATTGCGGTTCTGTTCTCCAAAGAGCTGACGGGTAAACTCAAGATCCGTAAATGTCAGATCAATTCGATTGTCGGTTGAATTTTCACTCATAAGTACTGGATTATTATATTGATCCGGTTTCTGCGTACCGGGTGCCGCGATAATTTAAAAAGCGTAAATTTTGCATTTTCCGATCAAACGCCGGTCTGAAAACGTCGTCATCAGATAACGCATAATAGACGGATTCATATTTCTGTTCAGTTTCGGCCTCTTGCACACACCTGGCCGATTGCCGACTTCCTAACATACCATTTCTGTAAATTGCAAATGGCAAATTCCGGGCTTTGGAATCTGAGGCCGCTTACCGGCGGCAGGACAACGACTTTAACATCAACCCGATTGACTGCGCTGAAATTGCAGCCTGAAGTAAACCCGGGTTTGCGTCTTGACTCTTGGATAGTGCTTTGATAATCTGGAAATTTAAAAAAATTGGCAACTCACTGAATACACACGCATTATTTGCCGATGAGCTTACAACCCGCTCAAACGTACCCATCACCGGGATCTCCCCCGGCGTTTTATTGGAATACATGCGGCCCGTTTAGACGAGCAATCCACGCCTGTTATCGGCGTGTTGAAAGGAAAAAATGAATCCGTTTGATATTGTTATTGCGGTAATCCTGATCTTCTGTCTGGTCCGGGGAATTTTTCGCGGCCTCATTAAGGAATTGTCATCGATTGTTGGGGTTCTGGCCGGATTTTATGCTGCCTACAGCTATTACCCGGATCTGGGGCATGTCCTGGCCAAGTGGATTTCCAGTCCGGCATACCTGAATATTCTAAGTTTCATGCTGATATTTTTCGGCGTATTCATTAGTATCGGCATACTCGGGGTGATCATTAAATACCTCCTCAGCATCGCATTTCTCGGATGGGTTGATCGGTTATGCGGGGCGGGCTTTGGTGTGCTGAAAGGGATTCTCATCTCATCGGTGATTCTTCTGGTACTGGCCACCTTTCTGCCCAAAGGTGCCCCCATCATCAAGGAATCTATTCTGGCCCCCCGGGTGATGCTGGTGTCGGAAACAATGGCTCAGGTGATTCCCATCGAAATGAAACGAGAGTTCTCAAAAAAAATCACAACGCTTAAAAAATCCTGGAGGATTCCAATTCGATGAAATCGGATACTCCACTTAGCCGGATCATGGCGATTATCAAAACACTGAGAGGTGAAAACGGCTGCCCGTGGGATCGCAAACAGACGCCCGAAACCATGGCAAACTACCTGGTCGAGGAAGTTTACGAACTGGTTGACGCGATAGCGTCGGGAAAGCCGGAATCCGTCCTGGAGGAACTTGGGGATGTCCTGTTCCTGCTGTTTTTCATCATTGGGCTTTACGAGGAATCCGGCCACTTCAACCTCGAACAGGTGGCTGCTGCCGGCGCCGACAAAATGATCCGCCGCCATCCGCACGTTTTCGCCGATGCGGAGGTTGCGGACTCAGATGAGGTCCGGCAACAGTGGCACGAGATAAAAAAAGAAGAAAAAAACCACCAGCCCAGGGCCTCCATCCTTGACTCCATTCCCAAATCCCTGCCCGCACTGATGCGGGCTTACCGGGTGTCTGAGCGTGCTGCCCGGATTGGTTTTGATTGGGAAAACATCACCGGTGTCATGAATAAGGTTGAGGAGGAGTGGAAGGAGCTGGTTGATGAACTCACCCCGATTGGCCATAAAGCCACTGACAGCCAAAGCCAGGCCCTGGAATTCGGGGATGTATTGTTCACTCTGGTCAACGTGGCCCGTTTTGCCAGGATCCACCCGGAAACGGCTCTTTCAGCATCCACCAGAAAATTCGAAACCCGATTCCGCCACATGGAAAAATCCGCTGAAAGCGCCGACCGGGTGCTTGAGGATCTACCCCGGGAAGAAATGGAACGGCTGTGGAATAAAGCTAAAAACGAGGTGTGATGCCATCGACACAACCTGAAATTAACGCCTAACAGCACTTTTCAATCGCGTGATCAAATCGCCGGTTCCCTCTCCGAAACCGCATTGGCTCAATCAATTCGGCGTAACAGAAAATCAGAATCGTCTACAGAAAACTCCCGAGTGACCGTCCTGTTCTTTTCATCTAGCACGTGATACACGAATCGGCTGGAAACACCCCCTCCCCCATCCTCCGGTGGTTTACTGACAGGTGAAACCGTCCGTGTATTGGAGTCCGCAGGATTCGATTCAAGCCCGGATCGGGATATTTTTTCGATGATATCGGTGACCACCTTATTGATCAACGCCTGCCGCCGCAAAAGGGCCGGCCGGCCGTAGGCTTCAGTACTCCAATCAGAGCGTCTCTTAGATCCTGATCCGGAGGTACCGAACCGCCGGCAGAACACCTTCAGCACGTTGTGCATCTGATAGCTTGGAATCGGCATGCCTCAAATCACTCCCTGCTCACAGCGCGTCATCGGCGATGGCGTAAAAATTGGGAATCCAAACCCGCAATTTCACACCGAACGGAGACATCGCCAGGCTTCCAGGGCGCCTGACCACCCAAACAGGCGTTGATAAAATGCCTGTGACTGCTGAAGGCAATATCCGGCAAACGGGCCGGTGAAAAAAAAGCAACCTCGCAGGCGTCATCACCGGGTATCGGTTCACCATGATGGTCCACAACCCGGTAGCCGATCATCAGTACCGAGTCATACATCGCATTGGGCACAACCATTACCCCCAACAGCCTGTCAATGTGGCCATGGACACCGGTTTCTTCATGGAGCTCTCGAAGCGCCGCTGCTTCAGGTGACTCCCCAAGCTCCATGAATCCGCCGGGAAGACACCAGAGGCCCTTCTTCGGCTCCACACTCCGCCTGACCAACAGAACCTGACTATCTTCCCGAAGCACCACCAGGCAGGTGGCAGGAACGGGATTCTCATAGATCGGCTCATTGCAATGCTCGCAAAACAGCCGCTGACGGTTTTCCCAGAATTTTGTCGTCAGCCGGGCGCCACAAAAATGGCAGAAGCGTTTATCTGGCATGATCAGTCGTCAAAATCTCCTGTCGTCCCCTTGTCTGTGGACAGGGTTGCAGCGCGACGCACAATTTCCTCTTTGGTCCACTGCGCAGGGTCCTCTATCCGGTCGGCCTTGGGCCCCGGGTCGTGACCACCGGCCTCCAATATTGCAGTAATTGCCAGCGGCGCAGTATCCTTGGCATTGAACACATCGACCAGCATATTGTAGACAAATGTTTCCACCCCTTTGACCATCCGTTCCCGCACCGGACCGGGCTGCCCCAACAGCTTGTTCTCAAAGGGGCGGTTCAGCTTTTTGTAATCGCCCTTTTTCCAGCCGTTCTCCTCGGCAAAGGCGACCATCCGGCTCCACATGTCATTGATAACCCCATCTTCCGGACGTTTAATGAAATTCCCGTTGTCATCCAGCATGGCATTTCCATAATCGTTGACCTCCAGCCCCCAGGAGATCATCTGCAGGGCTGTCGCCACATTGGCCTTGGTCGTGCGCGTGCGGGCGGCAATTTCACGAAGCCGATCCGAATTGTTCCCGGAAGTGCCGTGCTGAGCCCCTGACACCCGATACGGAGCCAGCGCCTCATGGATACCGGCAGTCAGATCGACCTGAATGCCCTGGCCGCTGGCTTCGATGCCGTGAGTTGTGCCGTTGTTCAGTGCAATCCAGTTGGGAAAAATTCCATGGGCATTAAGCCCCTGAATCAGAAACAAGGCTTCCTCCACCGAGGACAGTCCCGCTTTCCCCTTGATTTCACCGACTTCAGTTTCCAGACCGGCCCAATCGGGTACATAGGGATAAAGTTCCAGATTGGCCAGCAGGTTCTGGTCATCCGGCATATGGGACGCGTCAATAGCTATCGACGTAACACCGGCTTCGAACAGCGTTGGAATTTCAATCTTTGCCGGCTCGATATCTTCCGGCTTCTTGATTCCATAATGATCGGCATGAATCGCCACCGGGACGGTAATGCCCAGTTCATTGCAAAACGAATCCACATGCCGGGCAATATTCCAGAAATTGACGGGGCAATAGGCATCGGCACCGCCTTCCGAGCGGGCAATTTCAATGATCAGCCCTGCATTTGCCCGCTGAGCGGCGAGCAGTGCACCACGGATGACAAAGCTGTTTCTGCCGTTAGCAGCAATGGCGATCGCCTTGCCTTTGGCGATCATTGCCAGGTCGATGAACTTGCCGCTGACAATCAGCGCCCGGGAATTGGGAAACAGCTTGACGATGTTTGGCGGCCGACCGATTTTTAACGCCTCATCAAATTCTCTTGAATCGATTCGCGTATCTGCGCACATGGAGACCTCCTTCTGATCTCAGAGCCTGTTTGAAAACCGATGAACGGGCTCTCGGCGAAATGGTGTATCGAGTTATTCCGGTATATCCCGGGTTCGAATTTCTCTTACAATCTCAAGAATTTCGTTATGAAACCGCAGCGGTGAGCACACCTCCCCCCAGCCTCTTTGAAACTGAAACAGGCCGTCGTAGGCAGTATCATGATAGGATCGAATCTGATGGGGGATGTGCTGTTCGGCCAAAATGGCGGCGACCAGCTGGGCCTCGATTATGCTTTCCAGAACGAAAACCCGGATAAATTCATCCGTGCAGGTCATACGCTCATCTCCTTGCTTTTCGCACGATTATTTTACAAAGCAGGACGATAAGCATGGTTGCCTGGACAGGCAATCAAGACTCCGAAATTATTGGGAGTCCATTTCAGCGGCATTGTCTTTGGAATTGTTTTTTTCCAGGTTGGCATTGTATGCCCGGACCTCGGCATTATGCTCTTTGCGCTTCTTTTCAAAGGCTTTCACTTTCTTGTTATACGCGCGGATCCGATTGTTCAGATCCACAACCTGCAAATTACTGAACGTCTCCCCCTCTTCATCGAGCCCCTCTTCATGGACCCGGTTGATTTCCTCTCGTTCCGATTCCAGAGCACTAAATTCCTGATTGAGCACTTCGGATCGCTTCATCAGAGCATCAGTCTGCAGCGAAGCGTCCTGTCCTTGGGCAGCAGCAGGCGTCTCGTCTGGCTGGGTGCCGCTTTCGGCCAGTGGTTCTTCCGGCGGCGCTACACTCTCACTCTCCGTCAAGTTGTCAGCCGAATCGCCGGTTGCAGCGATGTCATCTGACGGATTGGTCGAGGGGGACCGGGGCTCCAGCGGCGGGCTGGAATATTCGAAGTACTCGCGGGCAATAGCCCGTTGCTCCGGCGGGACACTGTTCATATCATCGGTGTAGGTGACAGTGCCGTCGTCGTCCAGGTACCGATAAAATTCTGCCGAAGCAGCCGAGGAGCCGAATACCAGCAACAAAATCAACAGGCATCGCAGATGATTCATAAATCAGCTTCCTTCCATCCATCGTACACGCATTCTGTCGGTGCTATCGCTACCTTTCATCCAATACCACTTTATCCAGTACGTGTCCATGGGCAAACCGGTTCGCCAGGAAACCCGCCTGAAATTGAAAACGTTTTGAAATTCAACTCACTTGAGTGTAAAGGGAATAAAGATGGACTGACTGAGGGGCATGGACACAACGGCTTGTGAAAACCGATTGCAGATAGCGCAGCCGTAAAAACCGCCCCGCCGACGTGTTAACTCTTAGCCATAGAATCGAAACCATGCAACGAATTGCCGTATACCTTATCGTACTGAGCAACCTGATCATCGGCTCCTGCGGTCCCAGGCCAACGATTTCGCCCACCCCGGATCCGGCAACGCTGGAAAAGCAACAGTTCAACGACGCTGAGAGACTGTTTGAAGCCGGTTCCTACGACAAAGCGCTTAACGCGTACACTAGTTTTATCAACCTGTATCCGGCCAGCGAAATGGCCGATACGGCACTGATGAAAACCGGGACCATTCTCTCGGCTCTCGGGCGGCCTGATGAAGCCATTGAGGCATATACCCGTCTGCTCCGCCGACACCCGGACAGCGTATACGTACCCGATGCCCGAATGGCGATGATGAATCTGCAATTGAAAACGGGACAGTACCAGGCGGTAATCAGCGGCGAGCAAGAGCTCCTTGCAACGGTAACGAACACACCCCAGCGGGTCATCATCCTGGAGAGCATTGGGGATGCGTATCTCGCGCTGCAAAGCCCGGAGGATGCAACCTATTACTACGTCCAGGCTCACCATGAATCTCAAAAAGACGAGTCGGATCCGCTCCTGGACAAGGTCAGAACGGCCATACAGGAACTTTCTCCCGGCGAGTTGCAGTCTGTAATGAATCGACTCGGTGATCCAGCTTCACGAAATCTACTCACAGCTCTGAGCGAAGAGTTCATGTATAACCGGGACACCATCGGATGTCTGCTTCCGCTCAGTGGCCCGTATGAGCTTTATGGCAACAAGGCCCTTCGCGGGATTGAACTTGCCCTTCAGGAGTTCGGCGAAAGCGACCTCTCCCTATATGCAAAAATCGTTGTCAAAGACACCGCATCGGACTCTGAAACAACTCGCCAGGCCATCCGCCAGCTGATCGATGAGCATCGAGTGGCGGCGATCATCGGCCCATTTATTGAAGCCGAAACCGCGGCCATGGAAGCCCAGGAGGGCAAAACCCCGATTATCACCCTCACCCAGAAAGACGGCATTACCGACATGGGAGACTTTGTGTTTCGCAACTTTTTCACCCCGAAAATGCAAGTCCGCGCCCTTGTCAGCTATGCCGTCGACCGGCTCGCGATGGATCGCTTTGCGGTGCTTTACCCCGATGAACGATACGGGGTGACATTCATGAACCTGTTCTGGGATGAAGTTATCGCACACCAGGCTACGGTTACCGCTGTCGAGGCGTATCCTCCGGGCCAGACAGATTTTGTCGACCCTATCAAAAAGCTGGTTGGACTCTTTTATGATGTTCCCGGCGACCTCAAAGCATTTGAACCGATGCCGAAACAGGAACCCTGGATGACGATGCCCCGTCAAATGGGCGAACAGCCGGATGATGAGGCCGAAGAAATCGATGAGCCGCAGCCCATTGTTGATTTCGACGCCCTGTTCATTCCCGATTCCCCGAAAAAGGCCGGACTGATTGTTCCTCAGCTGGCTTATCATGATGTATCCGACGTTCTTCTTCTGGGAACCAATCTCTGGAATTCCCGGAAAATGATCGACATGAGCCGCCCTTATATCCAGCGCGCTCTGGTTCCCGAGGGATTTTTTGCGGAAAGTACCACACCGGCTGTCCGCAGGTTCGTGGCTGAATTCAACGCCATCTTTGAAGAGTCCCCCGGTTTTATGGAAGCCATTGCATTTGACTCGGCGATGATCATCCTGCAGGCAATGAGCAGTGGGGATAACCGGACCCGGTATGCGATCCGGGATAATCTTCTGGCTACCAGAGACTACCCCGGCGTTACCGGCAGAACCTCATTCGACGCCAGCGGGGACGTTTTAAAGGAGCTATATCTTTTAAAAGTCGATGGGGACCGCTTCACCGAGATCGACTATACGGATTAGCGCATTCAAGGAGGTGATTACACGTGACCGTTAACCATTGACGGCTGGCCGGTTGCCTCCAGAACGCCTTGCCACAATTTGCCGTTGGGATTGACCTGTTTGCGGGTTCCTGCCGAAGCACTCATGGGAATATGGACAAAATGATTGTTCCAGTTCCCCACAATCAGTCGGGTTTTCCCTGCCATTCCCGCATGGACGGCGTCTCTTCCCAGAAAGCTGCAGAACACGGCGTCATTGGCATTGGCCGGAAGGCTTCGAATCAGATAACTTGGATCAAAATACTTCAGTGTGATATCAATGCCCCGGCCATGAAAATAGGACGTTATCTTTGACCTGAGGAATGTTCCGATGTCCTTGGGTTTGATATTTCCGGACTCGTCCATCACATCTTCCTGATTCAGCAGAAATTTCTGACCGGCACCTTCAGCCACGACAATAACCGCATGCTTTCTGGCTTCCAGCCGCTTTTCCAAATGAAACAGAAATCCATTGGGGCCATCGAGATCGACATCCACCTCCGGGATCAGGACAAAATTCACATCCTGCTGAGCCAGCACGGCCGTTGCAGCAATAAATCCTGAATGCCGCCCCATCAGCTTGATCAGCCCAATGCCGTTTGGATAACCGGCGGATTCGTTATGGGCTCCTTTTATGGCCAGAGTGGCCACATCAACGGCTGTGTCAAATCCAAACGAGCGGGATACCAGATGAATATCGTTATCGATTGTCTTTGGGATACCGACCACACTGATTTTAAGGCCGCGCTCCAAAATGGCATCGGCAATCAGGTTGGCGGCCTTGAGGGTTCCATCACCGCCGATCATGAACAAAATCCCGATATTCATCCGCTCCAGACTGTCGACGATATCCGAAATTGACTGAGGGCCCCGGGAAGACCCAAGTATTGAACCGCCCATCTCCAGAATATTGGAGACCCGGTCGGGGTCAAGTTCCATGACATTATGCCCATATTCGGGGATAAATCCCTGAAGGCCATACCGAATGCCGAAAATACTCCGCACACCGTAACCGTGATAAAGAGCCAGCACGATTGCCCGAACAATATCATTCAGCCCCGGACAGAGCCCCCCGCAGGTTACCAGGGCACAGCGCAGTTTGCTCGGGTCGAAGTAAATTTTTTCCCTGGGCCCCGCCACTTCAAATGCGGGCAGCGTCCTGCCGTCCCTGACCAGCTTTTCAACAGCGTCGGGATTCACATCGATCAGAACCCGCTCCCCGGCGGAAATGAACCGCTGGCAGAGCGTTCCTTTCGCGCCCTCCTGAAGCGGTGACCTTATCTTAGCCTCACCCAGCACTGGAACGACGGTATCGGCCGGATCAATAACAACGTAATTCATCAGTTCTCATCCTCTCGACGCTTGTTTGGAAGGTTGGGGGATCAATGCGAGAAGGTGTAATACACAGACAAATTTTCAGGATGTTAATACGCCCCAGCAAATCAACTTCCGTTAAATTTAAATTCTCCTTTTCCCAGAATATCATGCAGATGGAGAATCCCCTGGATCCGACCGCTGGAGTCAGCGACCGGGAGAACGGTAATCTGATGCTGCGCCATGATATTGAGTGCATCATAGGTCGGTGATGACGGACTCACGGTCCGGGGTTCAGATGTCATAACCGACTCGACCGGGCGGTCAGCAAACGTTTCCCTTGCCGCCACCAGTCGCCGCAAATCGCCATCGGTAATAATGCCAGAAAGCCGCTCCCGGCCGCCACGGATCAGGACAGCGCCGAGATTATACCGATTCATCACGCCGATGGCTTCTTCAACACGTGTGCCTTCCGGAACCACAGGGACAGCATCTCCGGACAGCATCAAATCACTGACCTCGATCGACAACCGCTGCCCAAGAATTCCCCCGGGATGATTTTTCTTGAAATCGCTGGGTTTGAAATGCCGTTTGTCGATTAACACCACAGCCAGCGCGTCGCCCATTGCCAGTTGAGCGGTGGTACTTGCGGTGGGGGCCAACCCGAGGGGGCAGGCCTCACGTTTGACACCGACATCGATCACAAGATCACTGTGACGGGCAAGTGTGGATTGCGGATTGCCGGTGAATGCAATAATTTTGCATCCGATTTTTCGGATACTGGGCAGCAGAATATTGAGTTCATCTGTTTCTCCGCTGTTTGACAGCGCCAGAAAAATATCATCCGGGCAGACCATTCCAAGATCACCGTGCATGGCCTCTACCGGGTGAATAAACAGCGACCGGGTCCCTGTGCTGTTCAACGTCGCCACGATCTTTCGCCCGACGATCCCTGATTTTCCAATACCGCCGACGATCACCCGACCCGACGACTCATAAATGATGTTAACCAATTCGACGAACGACTCGTCAACCCGATCTGCCAGTTGCAACAGACCTTCAGCTTCAACGTTCAATACTTCAATCGCTTTTTTTAAAACCATCGTATCACTCAATTTCCATCGGCCCTCAATTGGCGTTCCCATTAATATACCTGTTCACTCGCGTTTGAGTCGGATTCGCTGAGTCCGAAATACCTGTTGCAGGAATAGACGTCTGTTTTGCGTATCGTAACCTGTCGGATCGGGCAAAGGCGGCATAAAGACGAGCATAAGCAATTTGTTATAATAGGTACCCTTTCCAGTTTTTCCAGAAAAATGCAATTTTTTTTACCATATAAAACATGCAAAAAATCTATTGACAAGGCCAACGACGCCGTTTATAGTCGCCGCGTTTTTAAAAGCCTTACTGATAAAATACAGGCCGCTCTTGCTGGGCGGCCTTATCAAGTTTATGGCTTCAATTCCCAGGAGGTGATTCCAATGGTCTGTACGACGATTAAACCGGGTGTCGAATGTCCTTTCATGACTGCTAAGGGTTGCACATACAACGGCGGCAAATGCCACGAAATCGTAGAACAGTGCAATGGCTGCAACCGTACATCGGAGCTTGAATCCGGCTGGTACTGCATGGCCTGCCCCGAACCGGCTGCCAAGTGGAAGAATGGCAACTGCAACTTGGCCACTCACGTGGAAACCACGGTAGCGGCAACCAAACAGAAGATCAACCCGCTCAAAGCATCCAAACGCGGAAGCCATTAGTCGAGTCAATCTGTTATCGACAATCCACCCGCCCGGTTCACCCGGGCGGGTTTCTTTTTGCCTGAGAGCCTGTTTGAAAGCCTCACGGCCCGATTCAAATCAACCTTCCCCGCCCTGCCGTTTTTATTCATCCGTCCAAAACGTTTCCTCTTGACAATTTGCTCAACGAAAGCGTATTAAGTCCGGTTACTTGAGGTTACAACAGTTCAGGGTGCTCGCATCATCAATTGATCTTCGATTGATAAACGCGCAACATACATGCAGTGCCCATCGTATTGAACTCACCCTGAAACAGGCTCTTTGGAGCGCGAATCGCCCCGATTCAGACGCAAATCAATTCGCGTTCCGCACGTCTATGAATCCTGCCACCTGGAACGAAACCGTTACGGCAGCAGCAAGGAGAGGTCAACCCCATGAATCCAATTGCAAACGAACTCAATACCCGCATACAGGCCGCCAATCCGCATATATTCGACATGTTGTCGGCAATTGGCAAAAATCTTTTCTTTCCCAAGGGGATCCTCAGTCAAAGCGCAGAGGCCAGAGAAAAGGCTCACCGGATCAATGCAACCATCGGCATTGCCAAGGAACAGAATCGAACCATGAAGTTCGATTCTGTCATGAGCTCTCTGAACGACATACGTGCCCGCGAATCGCTCACGTACGCCCCCTCTTTCGGTATTCCGGCTCTCAGGGAGGCGTGGCGGGATGAAATGCTTGAAAAAAATCCGTCACTGACCGGCAAAACCCACATCAGTCTGCCCGTGGTAACATGTGGCATCACCCATGGTGCCAGCATTTTTGCGGATCTTTGGGTCGATCCGGATGACGTGATCATTTTGCCCGATATGATGTGGGGAAACTACAATCTGGTATTTACCGTCCGCAAAGGGGCCAGGCTCTCCCATTATCCGCTGTTTACCGAAAGCGGCGGATTCAACCTGGAGGCTTTTGAAGCTAAATTAAAGGAAGAGGCGAAAACACAGAGCAAGCTCATCGTCATGCTCAACTTTCCCCATAATCCGACCGGCTATACCATCACCCGGGAAGAAGGCACCCGAATCGTAGAGATTCTGACCGAGATCGCCGAGGGGGGAACCCACGTCATAGCCGTATCCGACGATGCCTATTTCGGCCTGTTCTTCGAGGAGGAAACCCGAAAGGAATCGCTCTTCTCCAGCCTGTTCAACGCACATCATCGTCTGCTGGCGGTCAAGCTGGACGGCGCTACCAAGGAGAATTACGTCTGGGGCCTTCGTGTCGGATTCATCACCTACGGATGCCCGGTCAATGGTGATCCGGCACCGTTTTTTGATGCGCTGGAGCGAAAAACCGCCGGCGCCATCCGGGGAAATATTTCCAATGCCTCCCACGCCAGCCAGTCCATTATCCTCCGATCCATGCGAGACGGTCGCTACCCGGAGGAGAAAAAAGAAAAATTCGAAATTATGAAAAAGAGGGCTCTTGGCGTAAAAAAAGTGCTTCAGGATCCGAAATATAAGGATGCCTGGGATGTATATCCGTTCAATTCCGGATACTTCATGTGCATCCGCCTGAAAACTGTTGATGCCGAGGCACTTCGGGTTCACCTGCTGGACAAATACGGCGTGGGATTGATATCCATCGGTGAAAAAAATCTGAGAGTCGCATTTTCCTGTCTGGAGGAGGAGGATATCCCGACTCTGTTTGACACGGTTCTGAAAGGGGTCGACGATCTGAAAGCGTAGTAGGAGTGATGACCGTAAATACGCAAATCAAAAAATCGCTGAGCGTCTTTGCCGGCCGGGATATGACCGCCAGGGTCTCCCGGGCCGGCAAGTGGACCATGTACTTCGTTTTGATCGGCATCATTGCCGGGCTGGGTTCGATTGCATTTCACTACCTGTGCCAGCTCGGCATTCACTATTTTATGGATCTTCTGGCCGGATACCGCCCGCCTGCACCGGCCGGGGAGCATCACCTGCTGCATCCTTCCGGGACAGCCTTCAACCGCTGGATGCTTCTGTTTCTACCGGCCCTCGGCGGTATCCTCAGCGGATGGCTCGTCTACACGTTTGCCCCTGAGGCCGAAGGGCACGGGACCGATGCGGCCATCAACGCCTACCACCACGGGGGTGGTTTTATACGCGGCCGCGTACCCATCATCAAAACCCTGGCCTCAACCATCACCCTCACCACTGGCGGATCCGGCGGTCGAGAGGGTCCCATTGCCCAGATCGGCGCCGGCTTTGGATCTTTTCTGGCGACCCGGTTGAAGCTATCGGATCGGGAACGGCGAATCATGATGGCAGCCGGCGTCGGCGCCGGTGTTGGAAGTATTTTCCGGGCGCCACTGGCCGGAGCCCTGTTTGCGGCGGAAGTGCTCTACCGGGACCCGGATTTTGAATCCGAAGTGATTATCCCGGCAGGTATCAGCTCGGTTGTGGCCTACTGCCTGTTTTGCCTTACCTTCGGCTGGGGCTCCCTGTTCGAAGCCCCGCCATTTAAGTTCCAGAATCCTCT
>ENA-ORCT01000664-ORCT01000664.1-marine-metagenome-genome-assembly--contig:-NODE-664-length-15625-cov-3.362748_pt1 | contig 15625 bp, 12 predicted proteins | sample MGYA00248632_ERZ508511 | MGnify/ENA primary metagenome ERZ508511 (study PRJEB26182, sample SAMN06268839) | marine metagenome | isolation source: Tt an P1-techrep anaerobic enrichment on pine from sediment...
AAACAGCTGACGCGCCTTGAAGATGAACCAACATCCGGCGCAATATTCTTGCAATTAAATAAATCCTCGTTCCTTAATGAAAGATGGGATACCATGGGATCAAAGTCTTGATCACTATGCAACAATGGAAGCGCTTCCATTATGCAATAGGTGCCGATGATGACATCGATTGTTTTGCGGACTGTTACCTCTTTTTTTCTGAGTTTTCTGTAGTTTTGAGCACTTTGTACCGCGACTTGATATCCTCCCATCCGGCGGAAAGGAAGCTCACTCAAGCAAGCTTTTGCTGGTTTTTTATGCAAGACCTGTCCTTCAAAGATTTTCGTTTGACCCGTTCTTACACCTTGGGAAGATCGTTTCGACGGACCCTACGATAAAGGAGATTGAACACACATGAACCGGAAATTTTTGCTCACATTCGTATTCATCGCGCTGATACTCCCATTTGTTTCATGCACCCATATGGCGCCGCCGGATCAACTCATCAGCCGTACGGACGGATTGGAAGACTGGGGCAAGGCACCGCCCGGCCCCAACGATCTTGCTCGTCACCGCATTGACGGCGAAAAGCCTTTTGAATGGTGGTATTTTGACGGCCACCTGGACAATGGACAGGTCTTTGTCGGCGTGTTTCAGGTGCCCAGTTTTGTGTCCGGCGACATTGAGGCCATGTTTACGCTTTATACGGAAGACTGGGTGCGGAAGGATTACTTCATCAAACTGAACCCGGAAGAGATCCGTGTCTCTTATGATGACGTCCATATTGAGACTCCTGCCGGCTTTGTGCGCCGTCTGGATGACAACACCTACCATGTGAAGTGGGCTATTGACGATATGGAAGCGGAGTTTACCCTGACCACCCTTGCGCAGGGCTGGATGCCGGGAAAAACCCGCGGTCAGGTCAATCTGCCGGAAAACGAGTTTTTCTGGGCGGTTCATCAGGGCCAAAACCGGATCGATGGCACGCTCACCCGAAACGGTGTCACCCAGCATGTTACCGGTATCGGTTATGCCGATCACAACTGGGGTAAAAAACCGCTTAACGAGATTACCCGGAAATGGACGTGGGGCAGAATTATCGCCGGTGACTATACGATTATTTATGCGGCCGTGGATTACCATGATCCCGCCCTTGTATTGAACCCGCTGTATATCGCCAAGGGTGACCGACTGATCGTCGGCTCCGGCAGCCCGACGATCCGGCAATGGGATTATGAAACCCACCCGGGGTTAGGACGCCACTTCCCCCGGCAGGTGGAAATTGAATATGACGGGGACGGCATTCAGGCAAAGCTTCATGTCAGAAAAAAACGGCTTGTTGAAGACGTCGATCTTATTAAATATGCCGGATATGATGGGATATCGCGCTGGCTGATCCGCACATTTTTCGCGCGACCGACCTATTTCAGGATCATCGCCGAATTTGACGGCTCCATTCGGGTGGACGGCGAGGAAGACGCCATCGCCGGTGAATGCCTGTATGAAGTCATGGGGTTTGAATAGGGCTTTTAGCCGGGAACTTCTGAGCGATTGGGCAGGCAAGCTGACCGTCGGCCAGCCTGCCCGCTCCAGGGAAAAAACGCAAAGCCATCCGTTGAGGCGGGCAGTGCCCGCCTCGCTTTGGAAAAGACCCGCCACTAGCATTTAAGTTGTTTGAAAACTAGTCATAGACTCTGCGTCACTACGACGATTTCGGTTTCGCGGTGACACAGAAGGTGACCTCCTGCGTGCTGACCATCTCGCTGTCGGGAACCACACCTTCATGGCACCGTATCTGTTCGAATCCCTGTTTTGCCACGATGCGCCCAAGAACCTCGTGGGAATAGCAATGGGTCCAGAAACGATACACCTCTATATCGCCGGATTCTTCCACGATAACATGCTGGCTCAGGACGACTTTCTCCGCCTCATAGAGAAACAAGTCGGAAAGGGCGAGGTGAGGGGTGTCCCGCCAGAAACCGGATTCCGACAACTGCCAGTCCCTGCTTCCTGTTTTTTCCAGGAAACGCTCGTTGAGCACATCGAAGACGAATTTACCTCCCGGCTTCAGGGCCCGGCGGACATTCTCTAAAAGCAAATCCCGCTCCATGGGCTGCAGCACCCCGAAATCCGTAAAGATCATGAGTACAAGGTCGTATCTGTTTTCCTCCCGGAACGTCAGGTAGTTCTGGTGAATATAGGTTATGTCCAGGTTTTTCTCCTGTGCGGATTTCCTGGCGTAATCGATGGAGTTTAATGAGTAATCCATGCCTGTAACACGGTGTCCTTTTTGGGCAAACTGCTCCGCGTACAGCCCCGGTCCGCATCCGAGATCGAGAACGTGTAAGGGCCCCCCGGGGACTTGGTCGGAAATCCAGGCCACCGTTTTTAAGATGGTTGACATTTTTCGGCTGGCCAGGTCGATATCCGGGTCCAGGTGTATCTTCAGAAGTTGGCGGGAGATATGATCGTCCACCCACATCTCTGCCGTGCCTTTGGTGTATATTTCCGGTTTTTGGGTACAATTGATCAATTGATTCATATTCATGAAAACCTCACTTCCATGGACACTTTTTTCCCTCGGCTTCAAAAATTGAAACCGGTGTTAATTTTAGGAAACTGATTGTTCTTAACATGATGGCGACGAAATGCTGCGGAAACACGCAGGCAGAGGTAAAGCGCAGCCAGTTAAGGCGCAGCCCTCCATCTAAAGGCTGAGCTTGGCACACACTTGACACAGGGGGATTTCAAAAACTCGCAAGAAGCAGGGTAATCCATTGTAATATCGAGGTTATTCTGGATTCCCGCCTTCGCGGGAATGACATCAAGTGTGTATAAAGATCAGATCTAAAGGGGAGCGCCAACCTGCTGTTTCCACCAATGGGAGCCAATGGGATTGGATATGTGATCAGGCGTTTTTCATGGTGGGTTTTGCCTAATATGAATCCATGAGCCGGTCAAGTTCTTTTTGAGACGGGTCGAGCACTCCTTGATGGACTGCGAGGCCGAAAAGCGACTGAAATGCCGAAGGACCATCCGGAAGGGTTTTACATAGCGCAAAAATTGTGTCTATTATTTTTGATAGTTCAACCAGTTGTGCAATACACGGCATTCCGTTCATTTCGAATTTTTCTTGGATGGCCTGAGTCGGGACCGGTTTGCAGGCAGGACTCAGGATGCACGGTATGTAGGGCGCTATGGAGCACAGGGTTCAGGAACTCAAAGAGAATAAGTTACCCGGATGAAAAATCAAAAACGTAATCGTATTTTGGGAAAAGGGTAAAATTAATACAGCGAGTTCCCTAAGGACGGAAAACCATCAGGAAGGGAGGATCCACATTGGACAATCACCAAACCGGCAAGCAACCCCCATTGATTTCGCCTGAGATTGCCATGGATATTCTGAATTCCCTTCAGGAACATGTCGTTTATTACGATCGAGAGATGAAAATTATCTGGGCAAATGACGCGGCCTGCTATTCGGTCGGACTGCCTCTGGCGGACCTCCGGGAAAAAAACTGCTGGTCGATCTGGGCTCAGCGCGAGGAGCCCTGCACGGATTGCCCCGTTATTCGAGCGATCGAAAACAATCAACCGTGCATCATTGAAAAAGACACAATTGATGGGCGCTCCTGGCTGGTCAAGGGTTACCCTCTGAAGGACGCCTGCGGCGAGGTTATAGGTGGAATCGAAACCACGCTGGATATTACCGATCGCAAGAATGCCGAAAAGGCCTTGAAGGAAAGTGAGGAAAAATATCACAAGCTCTTTGATTTTTCCAACGATGGTATTTTTATTCACGATTTGCAAGGCAACATCATTGATGTCAACCGCAAAGTCCTCGAGCTTTTCGGCTATGCCAGAGAGGAAATACTCCATCGGAAGGTCCAGGACCTGCACCCGCCCGAGGCACTGGAAAAGGCCAGGCAAGCGTTCAAGACCGTTGTCGACCAACGCATCGTGCGCTTCGAAATTCTTTTCACGCGCAAAAATGGCGAACCATTTATCGCCGACGTCTCTTCAAGCTTGTTCTATCTCAGCGGCCAGCCGGTGGTTCAGGGTATTGTGCGGGATGTAACCCAACTAAAAGCCGAGGAGAAAGAAAAACGCAAACTGGAACGGCAGCTTCAACTGTCCCAGAAGTTTGAAGCCATCGGCACCCTTTCGGGCGGCATCGCACATGACTTCAATAATCTTTTGATGGAAATTCAGGGCCGGGCTTCGCTTATGAACATCGATGTCGATGCCGGACACCCCTTCAAAGAACATCTTACGTCCATTCAGGAGTGTGTCCGCAGTGCGACGGGGTTGACCAGACAGTTGCTGGGCCTTGCCCGGGGCGGTAAATATGACGTTCGCCCCATAGACATCAATGAGTTGCTCCGCGGCAGTGCCGCGTTATTCGGCCGGACCAGAAAAGAAATCCGCATTCACTCCCGTTTGAGCGATTCGGCTCCTGTGGTTGACGCTGACCGCAATCAGCTCGAGCAGGTTTTTCTGAATATTTTTGTCAACGCCTGGCAAGCCATGCCAGACGGCGGTGAAATCTATCTGGAAACCACAATCGCTCAGTTGGATGCGGTCTTTTGTCGATCCAACCAGGCCCAACCGGGACCTTATGCCAAGATCGCCATTACAGACACCGGCATCGGCATCGATGCCAGTGCCAGGGAGCGTATTTTCGACCCGTTTTTCACAACCAAGGATAAGGGCCGGGGAACGGGTCTGGGGCTGGCGTCGGCCTACGGCATCGTAAAGAATCACGGCGGGATCATCACCGTATACAGCGAGGTCGGCCGCGGCAGCACATTCAATATCTATCTGCCTCTGTCAAAACATGGCGTTTCGAGAAAGGCGCCCGAGAGAGAGCGGCTGAGCCAGGGAACGGAAACCATTCTTCTGGTTGACGATGAAGCGGCCATCATCGCGGTGGGAAGGGCCATGCTGGAGAGATTGGGCTATCGGGTTATGGTTGCGCAGGGGGGCGAAGCGGCTATCGCGGCGGTGGAAACAAATGGCGCGGAAATCGATCTGGTTATTCTGGATATGATTATGCCGGGGATCGACGGCGGCAAAGCCTTTGACCGCATTCGTGCCTTGCGGCCGGATATTCCGGTGCTTCTGTCCAGCGGCTACTCTCTGAACGGACAGGCCCAGGATATCATGCAACGGGGATGCAACGGGTTCATCCAAAAACCGTTCGAGATGGCCGAGTTGTCGCAGAAAATCCGATCGATTTTAAATTCATCCGGGGATCACCGGGGAAAACCATCTGCCGATGATGAGAGCGTTTCGCGGCGGCAAGACCTCGATTCAATCCAGGCTGGTTACGATGAGAAATAGCAATGCCATGAGAACCGTTGGGTTGGCATGAATGAATTTTGAAAGATTGGACACTTTCATCATGTTGTCCGGAACGAAAAAAACTGCTGTAAAACTTGCCCGTCCGCATCTATCCGTATGCTGATCCCCCAAAAAAAAAGAGCAGAACCTAAAATTGGTCCTGCTCTTCATAATCTTGATTAATATCTGAAACAGTCGGTTAGCTAACCACCCTATTTAGCATAGTGAATGTAAATGTTCTCACTTATCTTACTGCTGGCTGTTTCATATTTTGCACGCTGCATGAGTGTTACTTTTATTGAAGCAGCTGTTGATGTAGTAACCGAATACGGCAATTGTCAAAATTGTTCCGATCATAAAGCACCTCCGATTGTCTATCCCGCCACATCGATGCCAAGATCACATCCCAGATGGGGATCGGGGTTATCGCATACATGATTGAGATGTCGGGTATCTACGTGACCTTCGTTATCATTGTCGAAGTAGTCTTCAGTTCGTGTATTTTCCATGAGGCACCTCCATATTGTGTGTTTGATTTAACCATTTTTCCTGACTTACAATATGCTCACGGAATTGCATCCGGCAACACCAGCAATACGGTGGTAAAATAATAGTCTAAATCTATCAGTGAAAAGGATAGGGTATTCATTTTCAGCTTTTGGAGCCAATTCGTCGGTTTTATTTTGTTTTGTTGATCGACGACTGGTATAATCCGGATTCTATCTCCTGAAAGGCAAATGTGATTTTGCTGAAAACCAGGCCGAACGCCAACCCGGCGCCGGCTCTATCAAGGAACGAGGATTTATTTAATTGCAAGAAATTGTAATTAATTAATTTTGCGTTCCTGAAGGTAACGCCCCCGATGAATCAACCGATCTATCTCGATTACAATGGCACGACTCCGCACGATCTGGAGGTGATTGAGGCCATGCGGCCCTTTTTCGAAACCGAATTTGGAAATCCCTCAAGCTCTCATTGGTATGGCATCGCTCCGAAACGGGCCGTGGAACAGGCCCGCCGGCAGGTGGCCGGACTTCTCGGATGCATGCCGAACGAAGTTATCTTCACCAGCGGAGGCACCGAGGCCAACAACCATGCAATCAAGAGTATCGGAGGGGCCCGTTTTGCCGGCGGAACCCACATCATTACCAGTCAGATCGAACACCCGGCCGTGCTGGAAGTCTGTCGGTTCATGGAGGGACACGGCTTTTCGGTCACCTACCTGCCGGTTGACGGCTCAGGGCTTGTCGATCCGTCGGCGGTGGCGGCGGCCGTCAGAACCGACACTATCCTGATCAGCATTATGCACGCCAACAACGAAGTCGGGACAATTCAGCCCATTGAAGCGATCGCGGATATCGCCGCTGGAAACGGCATTCTTTTTCACACCGACGCGGCTCAGTCCCTGGGTAAGATCCCGGCAGCGGTCGACGAGCTCAGCGTCGGACTGCTCTCGGTCGCCGGTCACAAGCTTTACGCACCCAAGGGCGTTGGAGCGCTTTATATCCGCGACGGGGTTCAGCCGGCGGTTTTTTGCCACGGCGCCGGCCAGGAACGGAGAATCCGCGCGGGGACCGAGAACGTGCTGGAAATCGTGGGCCTGGGCAAAGCCTGTGAGATTGCCGCCAGAGATCTTGACCAGAACAACGCCCACATGGCCGCGATGCGGGACCGGCTCGAGAGCGGCCTGCAATCCGAACTGACCGACATCCGGTTTAACGGTCACCGGGAAAAGCGACTCCCCAACACCTGCAGCGTGTCGTTCTATAAGATGGAGGCCAATCGGATCCTTGAAGAGATCGGGCTGGAGGTGGCGGCCTCGGCCGGAGCGGCCTGCCACTCGGACCATGTGCAAGTCTCCCATGTGCTGGAGGCGATGAAGATCTCTGAAAAATGGGCCATGGGGACCCTTCGGTTTACCACCGGAAGAATGACCTCCGCAGATGACATCGACCGGGCGGTTTCGGTAATTGTTTCCGCAGTGAAAAAGCTTCGCCGGTGATCGCTGGCTGCGGCCGCCTCTTCGCTGGCCAGCTATCTGGAATCCGGAACACAGTCTTTGTACCGGATGGCCACCGATTTGCAAGGGATCGTGATATCGCTGGGGAGCACGTAAACCGGTCTGTGAGCGAAAGCCGGTCCCTTGATCGATAATTGCTTAACCAGCGAGTTTTCCAACATTTGCTTTGAGCAGGGCAAGCCCTTCTTCACGGGCATGAAGAATTCGCTTGATATCTACTCCGTGCAGTTCATCCCTGTAAAGGAAACGTTATGGCAGAGAATCTGAATTGGAAAGCGTGGAAGGATAAACAGAAAAAGAGTCTGTTGCAGAAATCGTTTCGAAAGCTGGGCCTGGCTGTTTTTCGCCACCGGAAGAACCATGTCTATTGTCCCGAACGCTTCGCCGTCAAATCGGCGAAATTGATTGATGTTAAAGAGACACCCGGTTTCGGGGACCTGGCGAAAGCCGTTAAAGGCCAGAACCGGACACGCCTTGATTACGATAAGCTGTACATGATCTATCAGGGAATCTGGAATATCCGGCACCTGGCCGACCAATCGGTCGCCATTGCCGAGGTGGGGGTGTATAAGGGCGGCGGTACCTATTTCATTGCTTCAGCCGTCAACCGGCTGCTGGCCAAACCATCGGCAATCCATGCATTCGATACGTTCGACGGACACGCGCCTGAGGACCTTACGCCTCAGCTTGACGGACCGCACAAGCCGGGAAAATTTGACGATACGTCTTTTGATGCGGTACAAAGTTATCTGTCATGTTTTCCGAATGTGGAACTGCACAAGGGTCGATTTCAGGACAACTGGCACCGGATTGCCGGACAGCCCTTTTGCTTTGTTCATCTGGATGTTGATATCTACAAGGTAACTCTGGAGGCTCTTGATTTTTTTAAGGAATCCCTGTTGGTCGGCGGGATTGTCATTGTTGACGACTATGGGTTCAGGACCTGCATGGGCGCCAAAGAGGCCGTAGACGAGTTCGTCGACAACCACTCCAATTTTTTGAAATACCACCTGGAAACCGGCCAGTGCCTGCTCGTCCGACTGGCCTGAAACCGGGCGACCATTGCATAACTGAATGGCTGCTGTTGATCGGCAACCGAAAAAAATACTGACCTGCCTGAATTACTCCTGTTCCAGAGACAGCCGATCCATTTTCGATCTCCAAAGAAATTCTGATAGCCAATTCATTGGTTTTAAACAGGCTCCGAGGACATCGAGTATGAAAATTACCTTGATATCCACTACCCGCGACCTCTCAGGGATCGGTGTGCGGGTGTTGTCCGCATGGCTGCGCAACCTCGGGCATGACGTCAACCTGCTTTTTATTCCCTCGCCCGGCGGGGGCATGCTGTGTTCGTTCCGTGCCGCTCGTGCCGCGGCCGAGTTATGTCAAAGCAGTGATTTTGTCGGGTTGAGTGTGTTTACCAGTGACTTTAATTTGTCAGTTCAGCTTACCCGGGAATTGCGCAAGCACACCAGTGCCGGGATAATCTGGGGCGGCATTCACCCAACGGCACGGCCGGCCGAATGTCTGGAACATGCCGATATGGTTTGCGTTGGCGAGGGTGAACTTGCCCTGCAGTTATTGCTGGAGGGCCGTCGGCCCGAAGATATCCCCGGCATCTGGAGCCGATGCAATGGCCAGGTGGAGCCGACAGGCCCGGGCCGCATGATCACAGACCTGTCGGAACTTCCCCATCCTGATTTTTCCTTTCAGGGGCACTTTTCGGTGGATCCTGCAAGCGGCAGGGTGAACGAGGTCAGCCGGGATTATTATCGGCGACGTCCCGGGAAAAAACAGTATACCGACCTTAAGGGAAACGCTCTTGAATATTACCGTACGGTCAGCAGTCGCGGTTGCCCAATGGCCTGTACCTATTGCTCCAATGAGCTCTACCACCGGCTGTACAGTCGCCGCCACTATCGCCTGCGGTCCATTGAGAATCTGTTGGATGAGTTGAAACAGGTCAAGGCGGAAAACGATTTCATACAGATGTTCTGCATTACCGACGATAATTTTCTGGCCCGCTCACCACAGGCGATTCGTCGTTTTTCAGAACGGTATGCCCGGGAAATCGGTCTGCCCTTCAACACGGTGGGACACCCCATCCACATAACCCGTGAGCGGCTCGACCCCCTGGTGGAGGCGGGGCTGACCCGGCTGTCCATGGGGATACAGTCCGGTTCGGTCGCCACTCTCAAGCGTTACCGACGACCAGGTTTTCCCAAGCACATTTTCAACGCCGTCAACGCCATCAACTCCTATCCCGGCCGGCTGCTGCCAAGCAAGTATGATGTCATCAGCAATGATCCCCTGCAATCCCCGGATGAGGCCAGAGAATCGGTGCTGATGCTCAGTCGGGTGCCTGGCAAACTGGCCAACCACCCCATGCTTCTGCTCCCCGGCACGGCCATCAACAAGCAAGCCCGGGCTGCCGGTATACCGGTGAATCGTCGTTTGGAGGGGTATGACGGGTATAACCCCCGAATCACCAATTATTACGAAGTGCTTCTGCGCCTGATCAATGTGGACCATTTTCCCCGCGGGGCGATCCGTTTCCTTGCCAGACCCGTTCTTCACCGTGCCGGCCATCGCTGGCCGCTGTTCAACCGTGCCGGACTTCAACTGGTCAAACTGCTGCGTTTGCCTCAAAAAATGAAAAAAAAATCAAACCATACATACCGGACGCAAGGGCGGGAGCAGTTGCGATACCCTTATTCTTCCTGAATTGATTTGGAGAGTTCCTCAACGCGTTTGGAAATATCCCTGACCGTGGTTTTGCGGCTGTCTATCCACCATTTGGCACTTGTTTTTTCCTGCCACTCCTTGAAAAACATCTCAAATGCCCTGTCGGACAGCTCTTTTTCCTGGTCAGTGCTGAAGGTGAGGCTGCTGCGCAGGTAATTTGCCTTGTTGATCAATTCGGCACGGATTTTTACCGCCCATGACACCATTTTCACCGTGCCTTTGAGTTCCGGGAACCCGATGGCCTGATGGGCCTGGGTGAGTTTTGCCGTCTGTTTGCTGAAATATTCCTTTTTACACCGGTCACAGTACCAGTCCTTTTTATCCACCAGAAACAAGTTTTTCTCATGACTTTCAAACAACTGGACGTTGAAGACGGAATGGCATTGCCGGCATTTGACCTTATACGTGAAATTATCCTGATTCATTTCCTCTTACCGGGGCAGTTCCCTGCCCAATCCCTTCTGTTTAAGTGTTTTTTTGCCGCAAGCGCGAAAAACATTTCCCTACGCTTTTTTCCCAATTTTTGGTAGCCTGCTCTTATATGTTTCCGTATCATGAATCAACCATGGAAGGAGGGGGAACATGGCCATAAAGGTATTTATTAAACGGAAGTATCCGAAAGATAAGGAAAAGGAACTTCTGCGTTGCATACGGGAAATAAGAAGCCGGGTCCCGCTGCAGCCCGGCTACATATCCGGGGAATATCTGAAATCGATAGACAATACCGACGAAATAACCACTATCAGCTCCTGGTTTTCTTTAGAGGACTGGCATACCTGGTTCGAGAGCGAGGAAAGAAAAGAAATTCAGGCCCGGATCGATGCTATCCCGGGAGTCACCTCAGAATACACGATCTATCGATACATCAAGACTCGCTGATACGAATTGCGCCAGTCCACCGTTTAAAAACAGGCATATACTACTCCTCTCCTGCACCTGTCAGACCCCACCCCCGGACTATCGACTGTTCGTTACACCCCGCCGGTTTTCATTGAATTACTCATTAACCTTTTCCTCTGGTGTTACAGACTGTTTTTTTGCCCGTATGTATCACAGCGATGCCGTTGGTGAGCCGGCGATAACTGACGCCCGTGAAACCGATTCCCTGAAGGATGGCGGAAAGTTCATCGGGCAGGGGGAACATGCGGATGGTCTCCGGCAGACAGGCGTAGGCCTGACTCGATCCGGCCAGCAGCTGGCCGAGAAACGGCATCACCACAAAGGAATATATGTCGTAAAGCCACCGGAAGGCGGGCCAGGTGGGTTTGGAAAATTCCAGGCACATCAGTTGCCCGCCGGGGCGAAGGACCCGGTGCATTTCCCGGAACCCCTGCTTGAGGTGGGTGAGATTCCGGATGCCGAATCCGACCATGGCCGCATCAAAGCTGCCGTCGGGAAATGAAAGGGCTTCGGCGTTTCCCTGGACGTAGCCGAGTCTGGAGCGGATTTCGCTCAGTCGTTTTTTTTCCCTGCCGGCCTGTATCATGGCCCGGTTGATATCGCAGAGCACCACCTGACCTTGCGGCCCCACTTTTCGACTGGCGAGTATCGACAGATCCCCGGTTCCTCCGCAAAGATCCAGCACCCGGTCGCCCGGGCACAGCCCCATGGCCCTGACGGCAACCCGTTTCCACAGGTAGTGGATACCGAAACTCAGCAGGGTGTTCATAAAATCATATTTTGCCGCGACCCGGTTGAAATGCCGCTCAACCCACTCTTCCTTTTCCCCGGTGGGCATCTGATCGAGGCCGAAATGGGCGGTGTGTTTCCGGTCCACGTGTTCGTCGAGGTTTTCCCGTCGTGCCCTGGCATTCATCCATTCTGGCAGGCTGCGCATGAAAATGGTATCCTCCCGGTTTCATATAAAGATTACTTTTCACCAACCGTCGACTCGCGCAGATATGTTACGTTGACCTGTCTCGTCGTAGTTTTTTTGCACAGACGGATGGCCACAGGCATCCATCAACCCGGTCGCTGCACGTGCATGAAGTAGTTCACAGCAGCGCTTCTGATCAACCGGCTTTTCCGGATCAGGGGAAGGTAAAGCATACCGGTAAGCTCCCGGAAGATCAGGCCGGCATCGTGGGCCCAGTTTTTCAATTCGCCCGGTTTGATAAATTTTCGGTACTGGTGGGTTCCCGGGCGGATAATCCCCAGCACGTACTCGGCAATTCCGATGGCCAGCAGATACGATAGCGGATTTCGATTCAAAGTGGCAAATACCACATGCCCGCCGGGGCTCACCAGCCGGCTGCAGGCATCGACCACGGACCCGGGTGCCGGAACGTGTTCCAGAAGTTCCAGACAGGTCACCACATCAAAGGATTCCGGCTGCCGCTTTGCGAGCTGCTCCACTGAAATGTGCCGATAATCGATGCGGACGCCGGTTTGTTTCATGTGCCGTCGGGCGACCTCCAGCGATTTTTGCCCCATGTCGATACCGGTCACCTCCGCTCCCCGACGGGCCATGGCCTCGGAGAGAATACCACCACCGCACCCCACGTCGAGCACTCGTTTCCCGGCAAGTCCGCACCGATCCTCGATATATCGGATCCGCAACGGGTTGATGTCGTGAAGCGCCTGAAACTCGCCCCGCCGATCCCACCAGCCGGAGCCGGCGGATTCGAATTTATCGAGTTCCCGGTTATCAACATTCGATGGTCGATGCGGCATCGGTAACGGTTCTCCTTCTCATACTCGGCGGCGTTCGTTTTTAATAAGCAGCAGGGTGTTGCCGGTGACGCTCAGGCTGCTCAGCAGCATGGCGCATACCGCGACAAGGGGCGTCAGCCACCCGGCCATGGCAACCGGAATGCTGATAAGATTGTAAACAGCCGACAGAATAAGGTTCTGGCGGATCTTGGCGTTCACCCGCCGGGCCAGGGTAAAAAACGAAAGCGCCTGGCCGGGATCGCCCTTCATAAGCGTAACGTCCGCAGCATCCCTGCCCACCCGGTTGCCTTCGGCATAAACGGCAAACGCCAGGTTTGCCGACGCCATGGCCGGCGCGTCATTGACCCCGTCGCCCATCATTGCCACCTGCCGGCCGTTTTGTTTTATACCCTCAACAAATCGGGCCTTGTCCCCGGGCAGCATGTCGCCGCGGGCGGTGGCAATTCCCAGGTGCATGCCAACCTGCCGGGTCGTTTCATCACCGTCGCCGGATATCACCGCTGTTTCATATCCCGCGGCTTGAAGGTTTTTGACGGCGGCCAGGGACCCTTCTCGAATATCGTCTCCGAACATGAACACAGCCGCCGGCCGGGCGTCAATACTCATATAAACGCTGGACTGTGGCAGATCGTTTTCAGATGCTGAACTGACTGACGTCGGGTTCCATTCATGCCCTGCATATCCCAAGGAGCCGATGCGGATATCCTGGCCGTTGATATGACCGGAAACGCCGTTTCGGACGGTTTCGGTGATGATTGCTTTCGGCAGTTGCAGTCCCCGAAGGCTGACCTGTCGGCGAAGTTCCCGACTGACCTCGTGGTCCGATGTTTTTTCAATCGCTGCTGCCATGGCGATAGCGGCGTCTTCCGTCAGTCCATTGACCGCGTCAACCCGGTTCAGGATCCAGGTCCCTTTTGTCAGTGTGCCGGTTTTGTCGAATACCACGCTGTCAATCCGATCGGCCTGCTCAAAAGCTGAAAAATCGCGAACAAGCAGTCCTTTTTTTCCGGCAATTGAAATGCCCGCTACCCGGGCGAGGGGTATGGCCACTCCAAGTGCGCAGGGACAGGAAATGACCATAACGGTAACGGCGCGGATGACAGCGGCTTCTTTCGGCAATCCGGCAAAGCACCAGGAGATGCCGGTCGTAATCGCCAGGGAAAGCACTGCCGGCACAAACCATCGAAGGATGCGGTCGGTTTGTCCTTCCATGGCCGTTTTGCGACCGAGTGCCTCTTCCATGACGGTGACCATCCGGCCGAGGATGGAGTCATCGCCCACCCGTTCAGCCCGCACAGTGAACGTTCCCTGACAGATTTTCGCTCCGCTTTTGATCCGGTCGCCTGTTTTTTTGGCTATTGGGCGAGCCTCACCGGTCAGTGATGATTCGTCTATCGTTCCGGCACCGTCCAGTATCACCCCGTCGGCGGATACGATTTCATCGGTTTCCACTTGGAAATGATCGCCCTCACTGAGTGCATCTGCATCGACGTAACGTCCGCGCGGCCACTGGGCCGAACAGATTTTTACCTTGGCGGGGCGAAGCGAAAAAAAATGGCTCAGGTCCACCCGGACCGCCTCTTTTGCCCGCGCTTCGATGGCCTTTCCGATCAATACCAGGGTGATCAGCATGGAGGCGGTATCGAAATACAGGTGAATGCTTCCCCTCAGCAGGTTATACAGGCTGTAGAAAAAGGCGCATGTGGCGCCCGCTGAAATCAGCGTCTCCATGCCCGGAGCGCCGGTAAGGGCGCCGGAAACGGCCCGCTTATGGATGATGCGGCCGCCGTAAAAATAGACTGCTGTTGCCATCACAGCAATTGGCCAGGATATGTAGCGAACAGCCTCGGCGGTCAGTTCCGTAAAAAAACCGGAATACAGGGCAACGGATAGCATCATTACGTTCATGGTCAGAACCAGCGACAGGCCAAGGCGGATTCGTTCGGCCCGATTTTCTCTGGCCGTTGTGGATTCTCCGGGAACAGCCGCCGGGTATCCCAGCCGTTGGATGACCGTAATGATTTCAGCCGGGGAGGTTTTTATCGGATCATAGGCACAGCGCAGCGTATCGGTTGAAAAATTGCAGGTCGGGGATTCAACGCCCCGCATCCGTTCCAGGGCGACCTCGATGGCCCAGGCGCAGGCCGGGCACCACATCCCCTCGATGTTCAGGTGACAGGGCAGAGTATGCCCGGCTATCGATTCGTCGGGGGAGTTGGTGGGCGATTGACTGAAAGGGGCGGGCGGTGATGGTTTATGAAGGTCCGCCAGTTCATCTTCCGATGCCGGAATGATTCCTGCTTCACGGCACCGTCGAAACAGGTCGGTATTTTTGAAGTCGGCCGGGTCCGGGCTGCCCGAGGCTTCCGACAGCATGCGGTACACCTGGCGGCACCCCATGCAGCAGAAGTTCAGCTCCCCCTGATCCGATGGAGAGGATACGCGGCCGTATTTCAGGGAAAAGCCGCAGAGATCGCAGGTTCCGGTGTCCGGTGAAACAGAAGGGGAAGGCATGTGTCGGGTTACTTCCTGACGCCCAGGGACTTGACGTAGGCAACGATCTTCCAGCGGTCCGTTGCCCGGATCGTGGTGGCCAGTGCCGGTTGGCGACCGTCGGGCAGGCCGAAGCTGATATCTTTGAAGATCGCCCCTTCGGACATCTCCTGCACTTTGGGGCTTTGCAGGTCGGTTGGCAGCGGGGCAAAACTCTGCCCCACGGTTCCATTGCCGTCATGGCGCGGGCCGTGGCACTGCTTGCAGAATGTGAAATAGCCCAGTTTCCCGTCTGCAATATGATTCGGGTCGTCCAGGGGGATGGGGCTTTTCAGAACATCGCCGTCGGTCGCCCGGTAAATGGCCTCG
>ENA-ORCT01000665-ORCT01000665.1-marine-metagenome-genome-assembly--contig:-NODE-665-length-15621-cov-3.330739_pt1 | contig 15621 bp, 9 predicted proteins | sample MGYA00248632_ERZ508511 | MGnify/ENA primary metagenome ERZ508511 (study PRJEB26182, sample SAMN06268839) | marine metagenome | isolation source: Tt an P1-techrep anaerobic enrichment on pine from sediment...
CAGCCCAAGGAAAAAGCATTTTGTACTGTTTCAAAGATATCGGATTCGGTAATGTTTTTATTGATGACATCCCGCAGCCGCTGGCTGCCGGCCTCTGGTGCAATGGTAAATCCGGTTTTTCTGACTTTTTTAATCAGTTCCATCAGTTCAGGGGTTAGCGAACCGGCCCGCAGGGAAGGCAAAGATACCGAAAGTCGATCCTTTTTGCCAAATTCCATAATTTTATTAATTAAAGGAGCGATGCAGGAATAATCTCCGGTACTCAACGAGAGGAGGGACAGATCTTCGTATCCGGTACCTTTCATCGATCGTTTTATGGAATCCAGCACCTTTATCGGGTTTCTCTCCCGTACGGGCCGATAAATCATTCCGGCCTGACAAAAACGGCATCCCCTGGTGCATCCCCTGGCGATTTCCATGCGCAGCCGATCATGAATCGGTTTTCCAAAGGGTACGATGGGATCGAGGGGAACGTCGGCTTCGTCAAGTTCGGCGACAACAGCCTTTTCGATTTTCCGGTAATTTTCAACTTTCGGAATCAGATATTCGTTGGATCCCGATTCCTTGGATGGCTCGAAAAAAGAAGGAATGTAAACCCCTTTGATCTGCGACCAGGCAATCAGCAGATCTTTTTTACAAGCCTTGTCCGAAGAGCGCCAATTCATCCAGGATTCGGTCATCTGCAGGATTACGGGTTCCCCGTCTCCCACGACAATGGCGTCGAAAAAATCCGCCACCGGCTCCGGATTGCACATACAGGGCCCTCCGGCGATAACCAGCGGATGGCTTTCATCTCTCTCCTTTGCCAGAAGCGGTATTCCCCCAAGATCCAACATATTCACCATATTGGTGTAGTTCAGTTCGTAAAGCAGGCTGAAACCTACGATATCGAACCGATGCAGAGGAACCTGCGATTCGAGGGAACTCAACGCCTTTTTATTTTGACGAAGCTGCGCCTCCATATCCGCTGCCGGGGCAAACACCCGTTCTGCCAGAATGCTTTCCTGTTTGTTGAGGATGGAGTATAATATTTGAATACCGAAGTGGGAGGTGGCGATTTCATAAAGATCCGGAAATGCAAGGGACACGTGCAGTCGGGTTGCATCCCAATTTTTATGAATACTGTTTACTTCACCTCCCAGGTACCGGCTGGGCATTTGAACCAGGGGAAGGAAATCTTGAATGGATAATTCGCTCATGCTATAAATTTTTGCTTGTTATTACGGTTTAAAAACAGGTTGAAATGTCAAATATAGACTTTCAAATCAATATAAAAACAATGGTGAAACGATTTTTCTGCTCCCTGGCGATTATTCTTGCGCTTGCTGCCGGAAATGGTTTTTGTGATATTTATAGCCGTGAAAATAACGTCGTCAAAGCTGTACGCCAGAATCAGCCAGCGGTGGTTAATATAAGTTCCGAATATGAAATCCGCAAGAATTCCAATCCGTTTTCAGGATACAGAATAGATCCGATGCTGGAAAAATTCTTTCGGGATTTTTTTTCGCCTGAATTTGAACGCCGGGAGAAGCGAACCAGCCTTGGTTCCGGCGTCATCATCGATGGCAAACTCGGATTTGTTCTGACCAACAATCATGTCATCGAAAAAGCCACCTCCATCCATGTAACGCTGAATGATGAGCGAGAATTCGAGGCATCCATTGTGGGTATGGACCCGGATTCCGACTTGGCCGTCCTTAAAATTCAGTCAGACGGAACCCTCCCGGCGATCCAGATGGGAAATTCCGACGACATCATGATCGGCGAATCGGTTATCGCCATCGGAAATCCTTTCGGCTTTTCCCATACGGTGACGACCGGCGTAATCAGCGCCGTCAATCGCAGTTTAAAAAGCGCGGATCGCATCTACCATGAGTTTATCCAGACCGACGCTTCCATCAATCCCGGAAACAGCGGCGGCCCGTTGCTCAACATTGATGGAGAATTAATCGGCATCAATACGGCCATCTTTGCCGAAGCCCAAGGAATCGGTTTTGCTATTCCCATCAATCGGGCCAAACGTATCATAAACGATTTGATCCATTACGGATCGGTTGTTCAGGCGTGGATTGGCCTGACGGTTCAACCCATCGACGCCAGCCTGTCCGCCTATCTGAATTTAAAAAACAGTCAGGCAGTCATCGTCTCCCGGGTAACACCTGGAAGCCCGGCGGCGGAAGCTGGATTGATAGAGAGCGATGTCATCCAATCTATCGACGATACGACCATTTCCGACACCTCGGATTATCGCTTGAAATTGAAACGGATATCATCCAACCAGACGATTTCCGTGGAATTAATCAGGCAAGGCGAAATAATGAATATTCAGGTCAAAGCCCGGCCCTTTCCCTTAGAATTGGCACCGGAACTGGCCATGGACCGGTTAGGCATCGCCGTTGCAGATTTGGATGAAACGACTCGTTCAAAATACAATATCTCGGAAAAAAAAGGGGTATTGATCCTAAAAATGCAGCGCGGCTCCTATTTGGACCGTATCGGTGTGCAACCGGGTGACATAATCCGCCGAATCGATGAAGAATCCGTTGAAAATCTTACCGACTTCAACTCAGCGATTGTCAAATACCGCAGCAAACATTCCATCGTGCTGCTGATTCAACGGGAAGGTCAACTTTACCCCATCAATGCAATTATGAAGGAATCCCAATGGTAGCCAGACAAAAAATCGTTTTCCTTTTGAAAACCGAACAACCCATTGAAAATATATTAATAAAAGGTTGGGTGCGAACCAAGCGAGATTCAAAAACGTTTTCGTTTATCGAGCTAAATGATGGTTCCTGCCTGAAAAACATGCAGATCGTCGCCGATGCGAACCTATCGGATTATACAGAAATTAAAAAACTGACAACCGGTTCGGCCGTTGCCGTATGGGGGAATCTGGTCGCCTCCCGCGGTGGTGGTCAAAAATGGGAAGTTCAGGCAACCCGTATCGATACGATCAGCCTGGCTCCGGAATCCTATCCGCTCCAAAAAAAACGCCATGGCGACGAATACCTCCGTACCATCGCTCATCTGAGACCCCGTACCAACAAATACGGCGCCGTATTCAGAATACGATCCGAAATTTCCTGGAAAGTTCACCAGTTTTTCAGAAAGCGTGGTTTTCGCTACATCCACACGCCTGTCATTACCGGATCCGATTGTGAAGGCGCAGGGGAACTTTTTCGGGTAACCACCCTGGATCCATCGATATCTTTATCTTCGGATGTAAAAAATCTTTTTTCCGAAGATTTTTTCGGACAAGAATCCAACCTTACCGTTTCTGGACAACTCTCGGCAGAAATGTTGGCGCTTTCCCTGGGCGACGTTTATACCTTCGGTCCGACGTTCCGTGCCGAAAATTCGAACACCAGCCGGCATGTCGCCGAATTCTGGATGATTGAGCCCGAAATGGCTTTTTATGAGCTGAAAGATAACATGGATCTGGCCGAAGAGTTTCTGAAGTACCTGATCCGATACGCGCTGGACAACTGCATGGATGATCTCAAGTTTTTAAGCAACCGGCTGGAGCAGGAAGAAAAAAACAAGCCACAGGATCAACGATCGATGGAACTGATTGAAAAACTTCAGTTTGTACTGGAAAATGACTTTGTGCGCTGTACTTACACCGAAGCCATCGATATCTTGCGGAATTCAAAACCATACAAAAAAGGAAAATTTCAGTTTCCGGTTGAGTGGGGTATCGATTTGCAGAGCGAACATGAGCGTTACCTGGTTGAAAAACATTTCAACAAACCAGTTATTCTGACGGATTATCCCAAGGATATCAAAGCCTTCTATATGAAGCAGAACGACGATGGAAAAACCGTCGCCGCCATGGATGTCCTGTTTCCGCAAATCGGTGAAATCATTGGTGGTTCGGAGCGTGAATCGAAGCTCGACAAGTTGATGAAACGCATGGAAGAAATGGATGTGCCAACCGATGAAATGTGGTGGTATCTGGACACCCGACGGTTCGGAACCGTTCCGCACGCGGGATTTGGCCTTGGATTCGAACGCTTCATCCTGTTTGTAACCGGAATGGGCAATATACGCGATGTAATAGCATTCCCCAGAACACCCAAAAACGCAGAATTTTAAAGCAAAAAATGATTAAATAATATAAAAACAAAAGAGGTTGGCCCGAAAAGTCAACCTCTTTTTGGTAACAAAGCTTATATTTGTTATTCTGATAAAAGTTAACTTTGGAGAAATTAGAATAGTATGCCATCTCAACGATTAAGTTTACAACAGAAACTGCTACAGAAGCTTTCACCTCAGCAGATACAGGTGATCAAGCTTCTGGAGATTCCTACTATTCAGCTCGAACAGCGAATCAAGAAGGAGCTGGAAGAAAACCCGGTTCTTGAAATGATAGACGACGAGCCGGTTGATCAGAGCGATGACAGCGAAAACAACGAAAGTGAAGGCGACGAATTTTCGCTTGAAGATTACATGGATGAAGACGACATCCCCAGCTATAAGCTGAATGCCAACAACTACTCGAAAGACGATAAGCAAGTTGACATGCCCTACAGCTCGGGCAAGAGTTTTTATGAATCGCTGACCGAACAGCTGGGTTTAACCGAACTGACTGACCAGCAAAAAAAATTGGCTGAATACATCATCGGTAACATTGATGAGGATGGTTACCTGCGCCGCGATTTATTGTCGATTAGTGACGACCTGGCCTTTACGCTTAACATGAATGTGACCGAGCAAGAGCTGGAGGAGATCCTGGAAGTGATTCAGGATTTCGATCCTGCGGGCGTGGGAGCAAGATCACTGCAAGAGTGTCTGCTACTTCAAATTCAACGAAAAAAAGGAAACGATGCGACCTGCCTGGCATCGAAGATTTTGCAGCACAGCTTTGACGAGTTCACAAAAAAACACTATGATAAAATCATCCATAAATACGAGATTACGGAAGAAAGGCTTAAAGAGGCTTTCAACGAAATATTAAAGCTGAATCCCAAGCCCGGCGGCTCGGTTAACAATCCGCAAAACAGCTCGAACCAGGTGATTGTGCCCGACTTTACACTCGACAATGTGGATGGCGAGTTGATCTTGTCGCTGAACCAGCGAAATGTGCCGGATTTGCGCATGAACAACTCCTACATGGACATGCTGAAAGGCTACACCAGCAACCGGAAGAATGCCACAAAAAACCAAAAGGAAGCCGTTCAGTTTGTGAAACAAAAGCTGGACTCGGCCAAATGGTTTATTGATGCCATCAGGCAAAGGCAACAAACCTTGCTGCTCACCATGTCGGAAATCATTGAATTTCAGAAGGAATATTTCAAGGAAGGTGACGAAACCAAACTTCGCCCGATGATTTTAAAAGATATTGCCGACCGCACCGGGCTGGATATTTCAACCATTTCGCGCGTTTCAAACAGTAAATACATTCAGACACATTTTGGGATCTACGCACTTAAATATTTCTTCTCCGAAGGGATGCAAAAAGATACCGGCGAAGAAGTTTCGACCCGCGAAATCAAAAAGATTCTGGAAGAATGTATCGACAAGGAGGACAAACGCAAACCCCTGACTGATGATCGTCTGGCCAAGATTCTAAAGGAAAAATCGTACCCAATTGCCCGGCGCACGGTTGCCAAATATCGCGAACAGTTGGGCATTCCGGTGGCCCGTTTACGAAAAGAATTATAAAAGCATCACATGAACATCAAGCAAACCACCGCCCAGGTATTTTCAATTCTGTTTCATCCACTGCTGATTCCAACTTATGGGTTTCTTTTGCTGATGAATTCGGGTTTTTATTTTTCCATGATCACCTTTGAAGCCAAAAAACTACTCTTGCTGATTGTGTTCATGAGTACTTTTTTGTTGCCCGTACTCAGCCTCGGACTGCTCGCTTTCAACAAGCATTTCAACATGAAAATGGATCGGAGTACCGACCGCGTTATTCCCTTGCTTTTCACCGCAGTATACTATTATCTGGGTTATTTTTATTTGGGAAGGCTGCAGGTTTATCCCATCTACCGAATCTTTCTTTTGTCAACCATCCTGATTATTATTCTGCTTCTGCTGATTTCGATGAAGTGGAAAATCAGCAACCACCTCGCAGGAATCGGTGGATTGATTGGTGCCATTCTGGCGCTTTCCTTCCGTTTGGGTCTAAACAGCTCGTTGCTCTTAATCGGATTAATCGTTGTAGCCGGCGTGTTGGGAACCTCCCGCTTAATCTTGAAGAAGCACAGTCCGATACAAATTTATGCCGGATTCTTTTTGGGATTTGCCGTCAACTACCTGGTAATTATTTATCTATGATCATGATCCAGGCATCCTGAAGTTCTTCTTCCTGCCGCAGAACTTCCAGCGCATTTTGTGCTAACTCGAAGTCGTTGAACGACTGTAGGGCCAATCGATAATAGCCATCTTCATTTCTCATGATCAAAGCTGAGTTAAAGCCTTGTTCCTGGTACTTTTTATTCCAGCTTTCGGCAAATGCCTTTACGGTATAGGTGTCGGCAATGAGGAAGTATTTATCATCCAGATTCACACCCATGTCAATCTCAACAACCGGTTCGGGCTCTGGCTCAATAACTTCTGCAACCTGAACCGTATCCTGAGGTGCCACTTCAACCTGAAGTTCTTCTTCCTTTTCTTTGGCCTTACATGCCACCAAGGCAAGTAAGACAACCAATAACATTAGATTTTTTGATTTCATCTCTCAAGTGCTTTTAAACAAAGGTAACGAAAGAAATAAAAAAATCCCTTAGTTTATAAGGGATTAAACGACTATTCTACGAACTTATAACCAATTCCCTTCAGGGTTTTGATATGATCGTTACCGATCTTTTCACGCAGTTTTCGAATATGCACATCAATTGTTCGATCGCCAACCACCACATTGTCACCCCAAACCGAGTAGTAAATTTCTTCCCTAGTAAACACCTTACCTGGCTTGGATACCAAAAGCGAAAGCAGCTCAAACTCTTTTCTGGGGAGGATCATTTCAACGCCCTCGGTGTTGATCAAATAACGTTCCTTGTCAATGACCAGGTTACCAATGGTCACTGTTGTCGAATTTTCAACTGCTTGTTCGGTCATAATCCCGCCTCCGGTTCGTTTCAGTAGTGCCTTGACGCGGCTAACCAATACTTTTGGCCGGATGGGCTTGGTGATATAATCGTCGGCTCCGGCTTCGAAGCCGGCAATTTGCGAATAATCTTCACCGCGGGCTGTCAAAAAGGCAATCACGACATTTTGAAGCGACGGAATTTTCCGGATTTCTTCACAGGCCGCAATGCCGTCCATCTCCGGCATCATGACGTCCAGGATGATCAAATCGGGTGTTTTTTTCTCTGCCAGCTTAATGGCTTCAACCCCATTCTGAGCGGTGTAAACTTTGTAACCTTCCTTTTCGAGGTTGTAACTGATAAATTCCAGAATGTCAACTTCGTCATCGACCAGCAGAATCTTGTATTTTGTATCGTTCATAGTTGCTTGTGTTAACCACTGCCTAAGTAAAAGTACAGCGTATTTGGATTACTAAGTATTACTTTAAATTGAAAACCTACGAAAATTACGACTTTCATTTGGCTTTTTCAAGGGTGAAGGTAAAAGTTGTCCCTTCATCAACACCAGACTTAACATTAATGGTTTGTTCGTGGGCTTCGATGATGTGCTTCACAATGGAAAGCCCAAGTCCGGTTCCGCCCTGCTCGCGCGAGCGTGATTTATCAGCCCGGTAGAAACGCTCAAATATGCGGGGTAAATGCTTGCTGTCAATTCCCAGCCCGTTATCGGCTACCTCAATCATTAAATTGTGCTTCAGGTCATAAAACGAGATTTTCACATAGCCTTTCCGATTCCCATATTTGATTCCATTCACCACCAGGTTGGTCATGACTTCCATGATCCGTTTTTTGTCGGCATAAACTTTCACTGGTTTTTCAGGCCGGTCAAACAACAGCTGAATCTTGCGTTCGCCCGCCATCATCTGTTCCATTTCAATGACATCATCCACAAGCTTAACCAAGTCAAAAGTTTCATATTTCAATTTCAGCTCACCAGACTCCAATTTGGTAATGGATTCCAGATCTTCCACAATTGAAATCATTCGGTCAATGCTTTTCTCCGTGCGTTTCAAATACAGTTTATTCACTTTAGGATCGTCAATTCCACCTTCTAAAAGCGTAAGAATATAGCCTTGGATATTGAAAATCGGCGTTTTCAGTTCGTGTGAAACGTTGCCCACAAAGTCTTTTCGGTAGCGCTCCAAATCTTTCAGCCGGGTAATTTCCTGGGTTTGGTTTTTAGCCCACTCTTCCACTTCCTGCCGCGCCGTTGAAACCAGGTCAATCTGGTCGCCACGTTTTTTTATTTTCTTTCCCTCAACCGGTATTTTGCGAATAATTTTATAAATCGGTTCAATCCGGTGATCAACATATTCACGCATGATGTATACGATTAACGAATAGATAATTGCGAAGTAGAACAGGATCAACACCAGGTAAACCCATATTGAAAAAGCTAACAATGAGAAGGCTACAAGAAATAAAATCGTTAAAAAGGTCAAAGAAAGCCCGAGATAAAAGGCCAATTTTTGTGGTGAATATGTTTTCATAAAAAACTTGTTTGCGACGAATTTAGAATAAAATTTTGCTTGCTCCCTCATTAATAGTAAATTGACGGTTCGTTAACGTTAATTTAACACGTCAGGGGCGGTGTAAAGTTAGTTAAGGTTATTTTTGCCCCCGTCAATCTTAAACAAAAAAAATGGAACAATTTTACCTTATTCTTGTTGTTGTGCTTTTCGCATTGGCAATCTCCGATTTAGTCGTTGGCGTAAGCAACGATGCGGTTAACTTTCTCAACTCTGCCATCGGTTCGAAAGCCGCTCCAAAATGGATCATTTTCACGATTGCGAGCTTAGGTGTTTTAGTTGGTGCCACATTTTCCAGTGGCATGATGGAAGTGGCCCGGAAGGGGATTTTTCATCCCGACATGTTCTTCTTTACGGAAATCATGGTCATTTTTATGGCCGTCATGATTACCGATGTTATTCTGCTCGATCTATTCAACACCTTTGGATTACCAACATCTACAACGGTTTCCATTGTTTTCGAGTTGCTGGGTGCCGCGGTGGCGGTTTCCGTTGTCAAGATCAGCCAGGCTGGCCAGTCGATTGCTGAATTGCACCGGTACATTAACTCAGAAAAGGCGCTTGCCATTATTACCGGTATTCTGCTTTCGGTTATTGTTGCGTTTATTGTTGGGGCGCTTGTACAGTATATTGCCCGTGTTATTTTCTCGTTCAAATATAATCAGACACTCAAATATTTCGGTTCGGCATTTGGTGGCCTGGCCATCGCCGCCATGACTTATTTCATGATCATTAAAGGAGCCAAAGGCGCCTCCTTCATGTCGGACGAGACGGTTGAATACCTGAGCGTCAACATGAAAAACATTCTCTTGATCAGCTTTGTTGGCTGGACCGCTGCCTTACAATTGCTGTACTGGATCTTTAAAATTGATATCCCAAAAATGATTGTTTTGGTGGGAACGTTTGGCCTGGCGATGGCCTTTGCCGGAAACGACCTGGTGAACTTCATCGGGGTTCCGCTGGCCGGATTTGCGTCGTTTAAAGCCTGGATTGCCGCCGGTGCGACCTCGCCCGAAACCTTCGAAATGGGTATGCTGACCAAATCAGTCAGCACGCCAACCTACATGCTTGCCATCGCTGGCTTTGTCATGATCATTACATTGATCACCTCCAAAAAGGCCCGCTCGGTGGTAGCCACGTCGGTTGATTTGTCACGCCAAAGCGAGGGCGAAGAGCGTTTTGCTTCATCTGTTTTCTCCCGTACCATGGTGCGCACAACCATTTCGGTAAATAAGGGACTGCGTAAAATCTTTCCTACTGTAATCATCAACTCCCTGGATAGGCGTTTCGAGCCCAACAAGGAAGAACAATTCAGTGACAAGGATCGTCCGGCCTTCGACAAAATCAGGGCATCGGTCAATTTGGTGGTTGCCGGAATTTTAATTTCTATCGGAACCTCTTACAAATTACCGCTTTCAACCACCTACGTCACCTTTATGGTGGCCATGGGAACCTCATTGGCCGACCGGGCCTGGGACCGCGAAAGTGCGGTTTACCGGATATCAGGTGTGTTTACCGTCATTGGCGGCTGGTTTATGACCGCGCTGGTAGCCTTTAGCGTGGCGGCATTTATTGCCTGGGTTATTTCCATCAGCGGGCAGTTTATGATTTTCGTTTTTGTTGCTGTCGCCATTGTCATGGTTGGCCGGACTTACCTGTTGTTCAAAAAACGGGCCAAGGAGCAGGAAGAAGAGGAAGCTGAGGAAGTTGACCTGTCGGACAAAATCATCGAAAAAACAAAAAAACAGGTGTTTAACACCATTATGAACGCCAATCAGATCTATTCGGTTAGCGTCGACAGCTTTGTCAAAGAGGACCGCACTCATTTGAAAGAGTCCATGGAGTTGATTAAAAAATTCCAGAAAAAGGTGAAAAAGGCCAAAGATAAAGTATTCCCCACCATCCAGACCTTGCAACAGGAATCGATGGAGAGCGGACACTGTTATGTGCAAATTGTGGATTACCAGCGTGAAGTTTCGCACTCTTTGAAATTCTTAATCGAGCCATTGTATAAGCACCTGAATAATAACCACAAACCATTTATCGCGGTGCAGTTGGATGAAATGACCGACTTGATTAATCATGTGGATGAGTTTTTCAACCTGGCGTTGCACCTGGTGAAAGAAAATCAGTACGAAAAGTTTGACGAGATGCTGGCTCAAAAAGAAGCATTGACAGATAAACTGACCCAGTTGGAGAAAAAGCAGATTAAACGCATCAAGGCAAAAGATGTAAGTACACGGAATTCCTTGCTGTTCTTCAACATCATCAAGGAAACCAAAAACCTGATTCTGCATTCGATCAACCTGATCAAGTCGCAACGCGATTTCGTGGAGTTGAGCAAAAGGTAAAAAAACAGTTCCCATCAAATACGGAAAGCCGGACAATTATTGTTCGGCTTTTTTTTCCTTCAAGCCCACTCATCCATCTAATTTTCCTCGCCTTTATCGCAGTAAACGGCGCCAATTAAGCTGGCATATCCCGGTGAAAAATGGCTCCATTATTTTTAGCCCGCATTTCTCCTGTCGTATTGATTTTTAGTTATTTTTACGTATTGCGAACAGGGACCTATTATTTCGTGCAAAAAAAAACTAATCTTATCACGCTTCTGGTGCTGGGAATTCATCTCGCCTTTGGGCAAGATGTTTCGTTTTCCCAATTCTACGCCAACCCGATGTATCTCAATCCGGCTTTTGCCGGATCAGAAGGCGCTCCGCGAGTAGCCCTTCAGTATCGCAACCAATGGCATCAATTCGACAATGCCTTCACCACCTACAGTGTTGCTGCCGATCTCCCCGTTGAATCGCTGGAGGGCGGACTGGGCCTGCAAGTGATGAACGACGCACAAGCAGGCAATCTACTCAACCAACTGCAACTCAACCTGGCCTATGCCGTATTTATTCAGCTCAGCCGCGAATACCGGATTCACGCCGGCCTGCAAGGTGGTTACCATCAAAATTCACTGAAAACAAACGAATTGATTTTTGCCGACAATTTAGACATCAATTATGGCAATCATGGATCAACGGCTGAGATCATTACCGAACCAAATTATTCGTACGCTGATTTTTCTATGGGGCTTTTAGTGTACAGCAAGCGATTATTTTTTGGCGGAGCTATTCATCATTTAACCGAACCCAGTCAATCGTATGCTCCCGACAATGCTGCCAACAATCAACTTGATCGGAAATATACGCTTCATGCCGGAGCCCGGCTGCCAGTGTTCCGACATGGCCATTTACGCAAGAAATTCGATGTCTCCCCCCAGCTTATCCTTCAACAACAAGGCATTTCGAACCAAATAAATTATGGCATGTTTGCCACAAAACGGGGGCTGACAGCAGGTGCCTGGTTGCGTCAAAACTTCGGAATTCGGTACGATGCAATTATTTTCCTGGTTGGGTTTGTCAATAACCGCATGCAGTTCACGTATAGCTACGACTGGACGATCTCAGGTCTGTGGGGACAATCAGGGGGTACCAGCGAAGTCTCCCTTGCATTCTTGCTGAAAAGTAAACGCAAGAAAGGATACTTCCCATTTTCCAACTCCTACGAAGAGGAGTTTGGCGCTCCCTGAGTTTAGCGGATAAGCAGAATTTGTCCCTTCTGGTTGTGCTCATAACCCTGAACATCGAAAAAATTCGAAATCCAGATGTAATTTCCCATTGGTGCTTTTTCTCCATTTTTGTTGGTTCCATCCCAGGGATGCTCAGGTGTGGTGGTTTCAAATACAATTTGCCCCCACCGATCGTAAATCTTCAAGCTAAACCGGGCCAAATCAGCGCCAAGCCCAACCGGCATAAAGGTGCGGTTCTCAGGAATATCACTCTCCGGCCGAAAAGCATTGGGCGTAAATACATTGAAAGGCAGGATCTTGATATCCAAATTCGTTGTATCCAGGCATCCGTAATTGGACTCGGCGATCAACCTGGCTGCGTAATCACCCAACTCCGAATAAGTATGAATTGGATCGAATTCTGAAGACATCGCACCATCACCAAAATCCCAGGCGTAAAAATCAGCATCCTCCGACTGATTGAAAAAGGTAATCGTCGCATGCTCAATTAAGGCCACCGGATAGTCGACATCGAAAGCAGCCTTCGGCTTTGGATGAACCCAAATCCAGTCTGGCTTGATCAGGGTATCGACGCACCCCGTAAGCGAAGAAGTTGCAATCAGGCCAATTTCATATTTACCAGAATCTGCTAAATTCAGGAAAACAGATTCTCCCATTGGGTTTGTCAGGCCACCTGCCAACCAGGAATAACTCAGAAAACTATCCTCAGGATCGGCAAACAACTCAAGTCCATAGGGTTGGCATCCTTCCTCGCTGTCGGTGTAAAAATCAAAATGAGGTTTCCTTCTTAAGGTCATCTCCACCGGTTCGCTTATGCAACCGTATTCGTCCACCTTCAATTGAACTTGACCCGTTGGTCCTTCAAGAAGAACCGTAATTGAATCGTTTCCGGCGCCCAGCTGCCGCGATCCGTCAAATTCCCAAAAACAAAAAGAAGAGTCAATGCTGAATTCATAGTGAATCCGTGCCGAATCGTCATAACAGAAATCCGGATCGGCCACAATCGACGCCACAGGCGTAGGAAACACCTGGACCATGCTGTCGAGCGTAAAGCCGTTTTGGCAGCCTGTTACCGGGTTTGTAATGGTCAGGCTGACATCGTAAAATCCGGTCTCCCCAAAGTATTTTGTCGCATTTTGACTATTCACCTGCTCTCCATCACTGAATGTCCATTGAAAATCAACCTGATCATCGGTTAAAAGCCTACTGGTAAAAGTCGTTGTCAACTCATCGCAGCCCCTCAGTTGATCGGCTTCCATGGTGAAATTGGGTTTGGCACCCAAAGGCAAGGTGGTGGTATCGCTCCAACATTCATGATCATTAATGATTAGGCTGATATAAGGCGGCTCAGCCAAAAAAGCCCCAATGGTCACATCGTATTGTTGCCAGCCCAAGGTGTCAACAAACTGACATCCATCCAGATCCCAGATAAAAGTAGCGCTATCGGTGGCTTGTCCTGTAAAAAGCAGCTGCTTGCTGTACCCTTCACATTTGGCATCATCCTCAAATTTAAAGACTGAGGTCGGTTGCTGGTGAAACCTGACCTGAAAAGTATCCGCCACTTCGCAACCATCAATCGTTGTTAAGCGGTAATAAACTTCATACCGTCCCCACGCGGACGCATTGAGCTGGACCGAATGCTGTTTTTCGTCAGAAAAAGTTAAAAGTGATGGCTTGTTGGTTGCCCATTCAAAACTTCCCTCGTAATTCCAAAGCGACTCAGGCGTTCCGGAGATGGCCACATCGAGTTGGCTGACCAACTCTCCGCACAACAAGGTATCTCCAGTAATCATCAGTTCGGGCACCTGAAAAACGACCAAATTCATGGTGTCGCGCGCCGGACAATTGTACTTGTCAAAAACGGTTAGCTGGTACGCTCCGGTTTGATTGGCCTCATAAATTTGTTGTGTCGAAAGGGTGTCCCCGGCTTCATTTTGCCACAGGTACTTCTCAAAACCATCATTTCCGTCTAACTCAATCGCGTATGGGAAACACCCGTCATCATAATCCACGCCCAGGTCTACTTCGGGATGGCTTACAAAAACGACAATGGAATCTTCCAATTCGCAGCCATCAATGGTGGTGGTTTTAACGGCATATTTGCCGCCCTCACTCACGGTTAACTTTTGGCTTGTTTCGCCGGTATTCCAGGAATAAGTATCAAAATAAGGCCCGGCATCAAGTGTTCGCGATTCTCCGTGACACAACAACAGGGTGTCACCTTGAAAATCGATACTTTCACCCAGGTCAAGCACCAGATCCAGGTTAAAACCAACCCCGTAACCATAGGATTCAACGCCCCCAAAACCATACACATAGGCCAGAAAACCACGATCTTCATTGGTATTCCAAAGCCGGTACGTTCCGGGATTTAGTGCAATCTGCGCCCACGAATAATTGCTGTTTTCAAAGGGGGTGAACTGACTTTGAACACTTGCTCCGTTAAACCGGATATTCGCAGTTTCCTCGGTCAGCGTAATCACGTTGACATAGTATTTTTGGATCTGATCAGAATCGTAAGCCACAAAAGTCACATCGTTCTTCGACTGGGTCGTTGAACTTAACACGATCATAAACGGGTCGCCGTTTCCGCCGGTAAAATCCCGGTCAACCGATTGCGACTGGCTGTACTGCACAACCAGAATGGGTTTTTCGGCATAGATTCGCCGGGGTTGGTCGTGAAAGAGAACAAACTCTTCAAATTCACCGCGGTTCAGATGGATTGTAGGAAGCCCATCAATATAGACCGTGGTGCCATCCTGTGCTGCCATTACCCGGTACAAATCCTGCTCCCGCGACTTTAAAGGCACTGCGTAATATTCGCGTCCCCAGGAGTAAACGGGTGGAATTTGTTCATACAGATGATCCCAGGCCGATGTCCCCTGATCAGCAGGAACGGTGGTCGCCAATGAACCGGAGTAGAAAGCAACGGGTTTATCCGACAACACATAACTGCCGGTCAAATCGCCCTGTCCCTCCAGGTTATTGCGATTCATCGACTGCACCTGGAACACTTCGCCTTTGTTAAGAATTTGTTTGATGGTATCGCCCGCATTAACCAGCTGATCGGTGACTTTGGATGGCACAATCAACACCTTGGTTTCATCTTCGGTGGCAACGACCAGGAACTCGCTGTTCCTGCCATTTCCATAATTTCCGCTGTTATTTTCGTGAATACGGGGCTCGTAACAAATGGCAAAATACTCCGTTCCCAACGATGCCGTGGGATAAATGACAGCGACGTCAGATGAATTCGCATCCCAGTTCAGCGCGTAAACATTGACTGGTTTTTCGGAAACCAGGTGAATCCCTTTATCTTGAATAGTTTCGGAACCGATCGCTTCCACCAGGGTCCAGGGAATTGAAACTCGCTGACTTTGATTGGCCTGGACCGTGAATTCGCCATAAAGCGCTT
>ENA-ORCT01000666-ORCT01000666.1-marine-metagenome-genome-assembly--contig:-NODE-666-length-15583-cov-3.672062_pt1 | contig 15583 bp, 15 predicted proteins | sample MGYA00248632_ERZ508511 | MGnify/ENA primary metagenome ERZ508511 (study PRJEB26182, sample SAMN06268839) | marine metagenome | isolation source: Tt an P1-techrep anaerobic enrichment on pine from sediment...
GACCATGCAGGATTACGACAAAGCCCTGGAATATGCCGGACTGGCCCTTGACACCGGCTATGAGTTGATCGATTTTAACAGCCTCAATACCGAAGCCCCGTACCCGATGGAGCGGTATAACAGTGAGGTGATTTTTCACAGCCGCATGACCCGCTACTCAACCCTGTCGAGCTCGCGGCTGATTATGGATTCAACCTTGTTTCGTTCCTATGCGGAGGACGATATCCGCAAGGCAGCCTGGTTCCGGACAGTCAGTGGAAACTATACTTTCAAGGGAAGTTATGATGGTTCCCTGCAGATCTTCAACGGACTGGCTATCGACGAGTGTTACCTGACCAAAGCGGAATGCCTGGCCCGCCAGGGATTGGTCGAAGAAGCCATCCATACCCTGAATGACCTGTTGGTTACCCGGTTTGAAACGGGAGGCTACAGTCCGCTGAGTGTAACTGATCAGCAGGAAGCCCTGTCCTTGATCTTGCTTGAAAGACGAAAGGAGCTGCTGTTTCGCGGCATCCGGTGGATGGACTTAAGACGGCTGAACCTGGATCCTTCCACCGCCACAACACTTTACCGAAACCTGGACGGAACGCTTTACCAGCTGGAGCCCGGCAGTCCCAACTATGTCTTACCTATTGCCGATGATGTGATTCAACTCTCCGGTATCCCCCAGAACATCCGGGAATAGTGTATGCAAAACCCGGGGTTTGCCACCCCGGGTTTGAGTTTAGCTGCCAAAGGCGCCCGCCTTCAGGGCGTCTTTTTTTGGTTCAGTCCTTTGAACGGAAATCGATGTGGTTGTTCACTTCCGAAGGCTTGACCCTGCGTACACCGGCAATCACTTCCGTTTGACTTTCCGAGTATTCACGGGCGCAATCAGGATCTTCTAGCTTGTCGGGACAAAGGTCATCCGGGCTGGACACCTGGGTTGTGGTCACACTTGTTCCTGATGCATCCATCAAAAACCAATACGTGGAGGACGACTCCACCTTACTTTCGTTCGTAATCACAAAAGCGCTTGCGGTCAACACCGTGACCACAGCAATAAGAATTAATGCATACTTTTTCATGCTTGTTTTGTTTTTAATTTAAAAAAATGATTTTGACTTGAAACTTCCACTTTGGTGGGAAAGACCTGTGCTGGAAATCCTTCAGAAAGACCGGCACCCTATATCGGCGTATCGGCGGGAAAGCCCCGCCGGAAGAGGGCCAACCTCCAAAGGTTTTGCGTTCGGATATGCGACTTGGGGGAATATAGCAGGTAAACGCGGATAGCAACAATCCGCTCAAAGAACCGCATCATTGACACATCATAGAAACACCCGGATTGACTTGCTTCGCGCCCCATCTTTTTACAGTTTTTGTCCTGTATTAAAAGTAGTGGAGCCACCTTTTTTTACTCAGAATCTGGATTACGAAATACCAGAATCTCAGTTAAAAAATGAATGAAGGTGGATTCATAAAAAAGCGAATTCACATTCAAAAAAATTGAACTTCATACACAAATTCATTTAACCTGTGGCAACAAGAAATCGTCAAAAAAACCTGATCCAGACAGGAAGATCAAGAAAAAGTGATGATGAATACTCAATAATTAATCAAATGCAGGAGGTAGCCCCTAAGTCATCAGGGATGTCCCCGCTCCCTGATCATTTTCGCGAGTGTCTGCGGGGCAATATTCAAATAGGAAGCGATGATCGTCTTGGATAGCTTTAGTTCAATGCCGGGGTGTGTCTTCAGCAATCGCCGGTAACGCTCCCAGGCCGAAGTACCGACAAGCTCGCGGGCCCGCTGCGCATGATAGTAGACGTATTGCAATGAAATGCACCGACTGAAAACCTCCGCCTCCGGGAACGCTTTGTAAACATCCTGCAACTGCCTGTACGAAATAGAGATCAGCAGACTGCCACGCATCACCTCAATATTAACCTCAGACGCCCGACGCTGAAAAAAGCTAACCGGGTCACAGACAATACGCTGCTTATTCCAGATCATGGAGGTTATTTCCCTCCCTGTGTTTTCATCAAAATAGAAAGCCCGGGCGATCCCCTGCTCCACAAAATACATGTAGTCGGAAGTATGACCGGCGTTTAACAGCAAATACCGGTGACGATGTTGCGTTACCGTCAGCCGCTCGTCAAGGGCGGCGATCAACTCATCGACATAGGGTTTTTCAGTGAGCCTTTTTGGCAGCGGTCGCAGCTGAAAAACAACATCGTACAGGCTGTGTTCTTTCATATCGAAACAAATTTTACAGGAAGTGATTAAATGTCGTGTTTTGGGTGTTTAACGGACCAAGTTCAAAATGCCCCGGAAAACAGTAACCCACCTGATGAGCTTAGCGATCAACAGAGCGATGATTACCAACAATATTTTGTCATCTCTTTTCCAGCGCTGACCGGCTGATATCAATCAATACCGTGTGGCTGATAGCTTCCAGCCGGATACCAAACCGTGTTCTGCCATTCTGCTGAATCAGCACGCCTTCATACCCGGCCAACGGTCCGGATACAATTCGTACGGATTCTCCCTTGGAAAACACGGATTCAACGCTTACTGTCCTGTCCATTCCCAACATGCGTTTGACTCCCGCAATATCCCGCCCGGATATGGTCGCCGGCCTTCCGTCGCAGGTAACACAGCTTGCCACCCGGGGTTGGCACCTGATATTGTATAGTTCATGCTCATGGGTGTAAACGAACAGGTAATTGGGAAAAAGCGGAAGTGAGATTTTTTTCTTTTGCCGGTTCTTCCAGACTCTAAGGGAACGAACGGTTGGGAAAAATACTTCATAACTGAGATTCCTGAGAAGGTTGTAAACTAACTTTTCTGAACGGGGACGCAAGTAAAAGATAAACCATTTCTTTTCGCCTGCATGGTAACGGTTGCCCGGGAATCGCCCTTTTCCCTGATTGATCGACCATCTCCTGCTCATCGTTGAGATTTTTTACATGTCAAATTCTACTCCACATTCTCCAATACTTCCACTGCAACTGCAAAAGCAGATTCGTGGCTGGGTATCAGATTCAACGCAGATGCCTATCTCCCTTTGTAAGGAAGAATTTCAACCAACTGCCCAAAAAAGGACACACCAAAGGTTGGTCACTTAGCAAAAGCCAGTTCTTGTAGATTCTATCAACTCACATACCGAACGTATGGTTTTCAAATATATGAAATAAAATTACATAAACAAATAAAACGATGAATAGCTGACAAATTACAGAAGACTGATCCGGCTCCTGTCTCATCTTCGTTTAATTTAGCGCAACTTCTCAGTTTCCAATCCCGGATGGTTTTTAAACAGAACAAACCGGACCTGTGAAAACCCGTCACTGATCAACCAGAATAAACCCACCGTGAATCGCAAAGAAATCAAGCTTTTTACGTAAGTTTGCAGTTGACACATCAATACTGACATGACTACAAAAGACCGAATTATTGAAGAGGCTTTCAAATTGTTCTTGAATAACAATTTTGAAAAAGTAAGTATCTCGGACCTGGAGGAAGCAGTTGGAAAAACGCGAGGTGCAATTTTTTACTTTTTCAAGAACAAAGAGGAGATTTTCAATGAGGTTATTGAAACCTATATAATTAAAACACAGACCCCGGAAGTAAAATTCGACAATTCAGAAGATCTTACTTTAGAGCAATTTATCTATCACTACATTCGAGGCATAAACCGGACGATGTCCAAAATGCTGTCCCTGTCGGTTGTCAATATCTACAAGCAATATTTTGCTTTATACCTTCAGGCATCGCGCATCTATCCCAACTTTTCCGAGATCATGACAAGGCATGCCGTCGCCGAACTTGGCCTCTGGGAAAGAACAATCAGCCGCGCCGTGGAAAATAAGGAGATCAGGAAGGTAAATCCCAGGCATTATGCCGTCCTGTTTCGCAGTTGCTTCCTTGGGCTGGCCTTTGACCGCTGCCTCACCTATGGGCTCGATACAGAAGAATTACAAAAAATCTACCAAGACCTCTACAATCAATTAAAATTAAATTAATAGTGATCTTATTTGGCATTGTATGTAAACATTTTTTATATTTACATACCAATCAGTATATTTTAATCCCATGAAAGTAGATGTCTTTATTACCACAGTCAGTAAATTTTTACCCAATGCTCCTGTTTCCAACGATGATATGGAACGCTATCTTGGCCTGATCAACGGAAGGCCATCCCGGGTAAAACGTATTGTTCTAAAACAAAATGGTATTCAACACCGGTATTATGCACTGGATGAAAACCAGAAGATTACGCATACCAACGCCGAGTTGGCCTTTCGTTCGATCACGAAACTTTTCCCGGATGAAGAAATACCCGATGATGTCGAGGTTCTGGCTTGCGCCACCGGCAATCCAGACCAGCTGTTGCCTTCGCATGCCTCCATGGTTCACGGGCTGATGAAAAACAAACCGATGGAAATCTACTCCTGTGCCGGCGTCTGCCTGACCTGCCTGCAAGCACTGAAAGTAAGTTATATGAGTATTGCCTCAGGGATCTCAAAAAAAGCCATTTGTTCGACTTCAGAGTTGGCTTCGCCCACTTTGCTCTCCAAAAACTACGAAGAAGAGTACGAGCACTGTACCCAAGTCGGTGAAGATCCCTATATGGCTTTTGAAAAGGATTTTCTGCGATTCATGCTCAGCGACGGGGCCAGTGCGGTCCTGCTGTCAGACAAGAAAAACCCAACGGGTTTATCTTTCAAAATCGAATGGATTGAAATGACCTCTTATGCCAACGAGCTTCCGACCTGCATGTTTATGGGTACCGAGCTCAGGGGTGATGGCGAGCTGAAAAGCTGGAAGGAATTTGAAAGCCAGGAACTACTTAATCGGTCCGTCTTCACAGTCAAACAGGATATTCGGTTGCTAAAGCCCAATATTATTCGTTACTGGGTCGACCATCTTGAGCGATGCCTGCAAAAACACGGGGTAGACAGCTCAAAGATTGACTACGTCATCCCCCATGTTTCCTCCATGTTTTTCTATGGCAAATTAGCTGAAGAGATCGAAGCCAGAGAGATTGATCTGGGTACTCAGAAATGGTTCACCAACCTCACCGAAATTGGAAACATCGCCTCAGCATCCATCTTCGCCGCGTTGGATGATCTAAGCAAGTCCGGACGGCTAAAGCAAGGAGATAAGATTTTGCTGTTGGTTCCCGAGAGTGGGCGCTTTTCGTATGGGACGGTGCTGCTGGAGGTGGTGTCGATTTAAGGGAAAATCATAAATATTGCCTGAAATCAAGATCTGCAAAGGCTACGTTTGCAACAAACCTATTACAAAATAAAAATTTTGAGAGACTATAACTTCGTTTTCAACTTTTTCATATCCTCCGATATCTTTGAATCCAGGATACGGGCATAAATTTGGGTTGTCTTAATGGAGGAGTGTCCCAAAATTTTTGACACCGTTTCAATCGGGATGCCATTGTTTAAGGTTACAGACGTCCTTAGTCTATATGCACAAACATAACTTACATGTCACAATGACATACCTAACTGCTACTTTGAATTACAGATATATCAATTCAGGTTTATGTGAGTCGTTTTCTGAGCTCTCCCATATCCTCACTAATTTTCCTCTCCAAGACTTTTGCATAGATCTGAGTGGTTGAAATACTTTTATGTCCTAAAACCTGACTAACGGTTTCTATGGGAACACCATTACTCAAAGTAACTGTTGTCGCAAATGTGTGTCGCGCCAGGTGAAAAGTCAGGTTCTTCTTAATCTCGCACAAATCGGCAATCTCTTTTAAATAGCTGTTCAATTTCTGGTTCGAAAATAATGGAAATACCTTATTCCTGCTAACAGATCGAGGATGCTTCTGATACTTCTTAGATATTTCCAGCGCTTTGGGTAAAAGTGGAATCCTCAGTTTTGTATTCGTTTTCTGTCTCTTTGAGAAAATCCAGTACTGTCCATCTATTCCCAAATTGATTTCATCCGGACTCAAGTTAATCGCATCAATATAAGACAGGCCGGTATAGCAACTGAAAATAAAAACATCCCTCACGGTTTGCAATCGCTCAACGCCAAGTCTTTTACGTTCAATCGTATCCAATTCCCGTTCCGTTAAAAAACCTCGTTCAACTTTACGAAAAATCAGCTTGTATGAATCAAAGGGGGTTTGAGTTATCCACCCCAAACGATACCCCAAATTAATCATTTTGCGAAATCTTTCCTGATGTTTCATAACCCCATTGTTCCCCAGAGGCTTCCGATGATCAACCGGCTGATAGTTCCTCAAATAATATTCAAAATCGATGATGAATTTATAATTGACCTGAGCAAGATAGATGTCGGAAGACTTGAATTGACTTTTCAGGAACCGTTGCAGGTACTTTTTGGTGGTTCGGTAGTTTTTTATGGTTCCGGGGGAAAGGACACTGGATTGAGTGGTATTGTGATAATCCACCAGTTCGATTAGCGTGTGTTCATCAGAGTCCCCCAGAAAAAGTGCTTTGATGTTTTCCGGACTAATCTTCTCTTTGTTGATCTGCAACTCCCGGTAAGCATCTGTCAATTGCGATCGGACATGTTCCAGGTAACTGTTAAACTTTTTGGCTTCCGGACTGAAGCCCTTTGCGATTCCCCTGGCCTTGTTCCATTCTTCAACAGCGATAGTCTTTTTCAGGGAAATCTCGATCCTGCGGGTCTCTACAGTAATTCGGGCGTAAACCAGCCCCTTCTCTTTGTCCTTTTTACCAGTCCGAATAATAAACTGGATGCCAAACGTATGGGTTGTTTTCATATCATTAAATTTTTATCGGTTTAATCCGTTTTAACTGATTCAGTTGCCAAACATGCTCAAAAGACTCACGGGAATTTACCAAAACCGGTCAAAACGCATGGTCTATAATTACAAAACATGCACCTACTAACAACTGAAATACAAACGATTAAGCCCTTCTGGTGAGTTCAAAGGTAAAATAAAAAAAGACTCACCGTTTAACTCACCTGAATTGTGATATTTTCTGATATGAATTGATTTGACAAAAATCAAAAAAGCCTGTAAATCATATAGTTTACAGGCTTTTGACTTCTCTTGATTTCCCAATTTGTCGGGATACCAGGATTCGAACCTGGGACCCCCTGCTCCCAAAGCAGGTGCGCTAACCGGACTGCGCTACATCCCGAAAATATTTTGATGCGGAGAGAGGGGGATTCGAACCCCCGGTACGGTTTGACCCGTACGCCGGTTTAGCAAACCGGTGGTTTCAGCCACTCACCCATCTCTCCAGAAATATCGTGACTAAATTCTTTTAATCTCCAAAACCAATATCAGTAGAACTGACCCACCCAAGGGGACAAGCCCGTTTTGAATGTGCGTGCAAATATAGAACTACTTTTGGCTTTCGCAAAATTATTTCAACAAAAAAACCAATGATTTTACGCGGTGAAAATTAATGTGCGTAAAAGCCAGACAAAACTACAGCCATCGGGTTTTCACGGGCATTTGTACGCAGAAAAAAAAGTAAAGTTAATGGTGGGAAAAACTTGTCACACAATCTCATTATGAATCAATGAGATATTTCGATAATGTTATTAAATCAACGATTTTGCTTGGAAAGTCTGTATCCGCAAACTATATTTGAACCAACAAAACGTTCTTTCACAAAAATATTGTCCGCATTAATTCAAATTTGGTAAATTCAACAGTTTTTATTGAACCGAGCAAGCTTTTGGACGTAAAGACAGGCCTTGTAGTCCCGATAATTATCGGGATGAGTAGTTTAACTACCGGTGGAAGTCTGATCGGCCAGGCACTCAAATCCTTATGATTAGGGATTTTACGCAAACGAATTAATGCGGATTTTTTGTTTTCTCAGTAGCCGCCCTTCGTCTGTTTTCGGACCAAGAGCGACAGGAAAAACAAGACTGATACAAAAGCACTGACCCTCCCGATAAAATCACCGTATTGCGCGTAAAATGTAACTTTCTGATTGGCCTTTAGCTGTCCTTTCAGTGCAGTCTCTTTCCACCAAGCTGTTGATTTTACGACATCTCCCCGTTGGTTTATCAACGCAGAAACACCCGTATTAGCAGAACGTGCTATACTCCGGCGGGTTTCAACTGCCCGCAAACGGGCATAGGCCAACAGCTGACGGTAGCCAGGCGAATCCTTCCACCATCCATCATTGGTAAGAATAAAAATGAGCCCTGCGCCCTGTTGCACGAACTCACCCAAATATTGTCCGAAAACCGACTCGAAACAAATAACTGGAGCCACCTTTAGCCCTGACACACTAATAAAATTGGATGGCTCCCCCTGTTTCCCAAGACTACCGGTTGTTCCTCCCAAGTCAACAATAAACTTCTCAACAAAAGCGAAGTAACGACTAAATGGCATTTTTTCCGTTCCGCTGACCAGCTTACTTTTGTGGTAAATTTGAACGTCTGACTTACGATTGATGAGTAATGCCGAATTGTAAAGATCATAATAAAGACTTTCCGCTGTATCTTTCCGGGCGGTTTCAGAAGGTGGTGCTCCTTCCTGATAGTACTTACGGGTAGTGGCTCCCATGATGACATTTAGTTCCGGATAACTACCCACCCGATTATAAAAGTCGATGAGCTGTGATTCAAAACGAAGTGATTCATTCTCAACCAAAGGCTGCAGTGCCGTTTCCGGACCAACCACAAAATCGGTTTGCGGAGTGATCAGTGAATCACCCAAACGCAACAAGGTAGTTAGCTGATCAACTGCTGTTTCACTTTCAAATTTTTCATGATATGGATCAATATTAGGTTGCAGGACAACCACTTCATAGCCAACCCCGGTCTCATTGTAACTACGGTACCGTTCCAGGGATAACATCATCGGCAAAAGTACGACTAAAAGAAAGAAACCGGTGTAAGCAACAACTGTCCTCAACCGATATTCGCGAACAACATTTTTAAGCGCCTGAAACAAAATCAAGTTCCCTACAATAATCCAAAGCGAACCTCCCAACACCCCCAAATATTCGTACCATTGAATTAACTCCACCTGGTTGGCAAAACCATTTCCCAAGGTAAGCCAGGGCCATTCCATATCCCAATTAAAATGCAGATACTCGAAAGCTAACCAATATGCCAGTAGCGAAACCTGTCCCAGACTACCGCTAAAACTCCTTTTCATTTTGTGAAAAAGCCACCAAACGATAGCCATCAACAAGGCATTTAGCGTGACAATGACCACCATACCAAAAGGAGCTGCATAGGCGATCCACCAACAGGTTAACACATTCCAAAGGAAAAAACCAAGAAAAGCATACATCAGAACACTGGTATCCGGAAGCACTGCCTGCTTTCGAAAAACATAATCTTCTACAAACAACAAAGGCACCAAGGCGCCAAATAAAATCCATCCGGGCAATAACTCAAGCCAGGGCAGGCTTAGCAACACGCCACTCAATACAGCCAACAAAATAAGCTGATATCTTTTCATGCGCTGATTGGAATATTCTGTGATAAAATCTGCATCTCATCTTTTTTGTTTCGATCAAAAACAAAATCGATGCGGCCCAATACCATACCTCCCCATCCTGCCTGGTTCACCAAAATTCGTTTTCCATCGGCATTCTTCAGTTCCAATGGCGATTCGAGAAAACTATGGGTATGTCCACCAATTATTAAATCGGTGTGATGCGTTTGAGCAGCCAGTAAACGATCGGATATTTTTTTCTCTTCATATTGCAAGCCAAGATGTGATAAACAGATGACCAGATCACACCTCTTGTCTTTTTTCAGAAATAACTCCATGTCAAGCGCCACAGTAACAGGATCGATGTATTCGGTCTCAAGATAGTTTTGCGCATTTACCAAGCCGTCCAACTCGATGCCCAGTCCATAAACACCAACTTTAATTCCATTCTTGCGATAAATGGTATAGTTTGGAAAAGTATCGTACAGACGTGTTTTCGAGAAATCGTAGTTACTGCATACCAACGGGAAATTGGAGAAATCGATCGAGTTTTCTATTCCATCTAAGCCATTGTCAAATTCGTGGTTACCAATCATTCCGGCATCATATCCCATTTCCGACATCACTTTTAGAATCAGCTCGCCTTTGTAATAATTAAAATAGGGCGTCCCCTGAAACATATCGCCGGCATCAAACAACAACACATTTTTTTCGTTTTCCCTGATCCTGTTAATCAGCCCCGACAAGCGGGAAAGACCTCCACGCCCCCGGTAAATAGAATGATCTTCCGGAAACGGATCAATGTGACAATGAATATCATTGGTGTGCAAAATGCTCAAACTAACCAAATCCTGTTTGGCCAACAGATCGGATGGCCAATGTACAATTCCCAAACCGGCTGACGCGCCAATCAGATCACGAATGAATTTCCTGCGGCTATTCATAATAAATCCTCCCATCCAATATTCCCTGAATTCGCCGTCCACGCTGATGCTCCGCCTCAAACGCCTCAATAACCAGGTCGCGAATCTTCAATTCAGTCGCTATCAATTTCTTGTGATTAATCAACATACTCATTTCGTCACCTCCCGCGGCAATATAATCATTGGTTACCACCCAATAGTCCTTGTTTTTATCAAAATCCCTTTCTCCTATTTCAAGACTTCCAATCTGACTCCCCTCAATTCCCAGCCGCATACCCGCGATGCCATCGCCTCCGCGAATCGCAATCTGCTTAACAAACTGCTCCATGGTCGCACCGGATAGCTTTAGCAGCACCATTTCATTTTCAAATGGCATCAACTCATAAATATTGCCTACAGTTATTGTTCCTCTTGGAAGAGAGACCCGCAAGCCGCCATAGTTCACATAGGCCACGTCGGGAACAAAATCCTGTCCGGTCAAACGACAGAATGCTTTCCCTGAGTTTAAAAGGATATCTGCCACCAGGTTCGTCAGCTTACTTTCGGGTTTTGCCCGTGTCAATTCCTCATTGGAAATTGAAATAACCCGCGACATATCTTCTTCCAAATTCTCCCGGTAGGGTGCTACCAAGTCAGCAATAGCAACGTTGTACGCCTGCAGGGCCGAATCATTGGAAATATTTTCGGCCTCCACATCGCTGAGCTCCAGCGATGTTCTGCATGACAACAAATTTATTAACAGAACAATGAGGATAAATGGATAGCGCATTCGTTTTATATTTCAGAAATAAAAAATAGATTTATTCAAAATTACATTTTCATCGATTACTACAAAACATTAAACTGAGCATTTCGTTTTAACCAAAACAGATTTAACTCCATGAGCAACCATCATTTTGTCATTTCCTTGCGACTTCTCTGTAAGTTCCCCGCATTGGTTTTTTTCTTACTTGTCATGGTGGCGGCCACGCAAGCCCAAGATTATCAAACAACTGTGGCTAAAAATGGTGAAGGAATCTACAGTTTATTGAAACGACATGGATTATCTCCTGCTGAGTATTTAAATACGTTTATCGAACTCAATAAAGGCAAGCTAGGGCAAAATAACTCTTTATATGCCGGACAAACCTATGCCCTGCCACAAAAAGAACAGGCGAGTCCTTCGGCCACAACCGGTGGGGCGATTTACCCAATCTTCGGTAAAGCCCACGAACAGGTGAATCCGATCGACAATTCGCTTCAGGGCGCTGTTTATTACCTGATGAGCGGACATGGCGGACCCGATCCCGGAGCTGTTGGCCGGTACAGCCACCATACGCTGTGCGAAGACGAATACGCCTACGATGTCACCCTGCGCCTGGCTCGCCGACTAATTGAACATGGTGCCTTGGTTTACATGATTACGCGCGATGAAAACGATGGAATTCGGGACGGCAGTTACCTGGAGCCGGACAAAGATGAAACCTGCTATCCGGAGCTGCCTATTCCAAGAAATCATCTCAAGCGGCTACAGCAACGGAAAGATGCAGTAAACAAGTTGTCAATTAAGCACAAAGGAAGTTTTCAACGACTGGTCATCATCCATGTTGACTCACGCAGTAAAGGCGAAAATATCGATGTGTTTTTCTACCATGACCAACGTAGCAAAACCGGCAAGAAACTGGCCAATAATCTGCAACAGACATTCAAAAAGAAATACGAAACCCACCAGCCCAACCGGGGCTACCACGGAACCGTATCCGACCGCAACCTCTATGTATTAAAGTACAGTTACCCTCCGGCAGTTTTTATTGAACTGGGAAATATCAATCATTTTAGAGACCAGCAAAGGTTTATACAAAGTAACAACCGGCAAGCCTTGGCAAACTGGTTAGCCGAAGGGTTGCAAACTGATTTCGGCAACAACAAATAATGAACTCAGTTCCACCAGACAAAGCGCTCATTTTATTTGATGGGTATTGCCACCTGTGCAGCCGTTCAGTTCAATTAATCTTGAAATTTGATCATCGAAAACAGTTTTTATTTGCTCCGCTATCGGGTAAAATTGCCACAGAAATAAAAGCCAAGCTGAGAATTCCGGAATCAATCGATTCGATCATCTTGGTTGAAAATGATCACTTTTTTATTGAATCGGAAGCCATTCTGAAAATAGCCCACCGTTTAGGCGGATTGTTTAAACTGCTCCTTGCTGTGCGAATTTTACCAAGAAACTGGCGCGACCATCTGTATAAGCAGATTGCTGCAAATCGCTTCGATTGGTTCGGCCGCCGGAATAGCTGCATGCTGCCCAATGCAAAAAACGCGGACCGCTTTCTTTAAAATTCAAATTTTCCTTTCTCGTGCTGTAAATAGCGAGCCGACAAATGCCCCATCATACGACTGATGTGATCGATGGCTGTTTGAGTTGAAGATGAGATTTCCTTTTTCTGCAATCGCAACAAAATTATGCTGTATAGCGCCTGAAAAGCCAGCCGGATATCATGCTCATCCTTATTGGTGCTTTTCAACTTAAACTCGTTGATTACAGGTTTGGCCAGCTGAAATAAAGCCGGATATTGCGGATCCTTGCCCGACTGCAGCAGTTGAATATGAAACCGATTGAGATCGTCAATTAGATTCAGGATAAATTGCAAATGTCCGCTTTTCGTCACCCGCTCCTTCTCCATCATACTGGCCAGGTTCTTATACCAGTCGTAGATTTCCAAACGGGTGTCGTCATCCACCTCGAACCGGGCAACCAGCGTTTTCCCGATCTGCTCCGGATCAAAATTTAAAGCCCTAAGTAAGTCCTCAACCTGCCACAAATAGAGGATATACTCAGCCATATTTGTTTTTCGCTTCTCCTGTGCTATCAGCATAATTATTCGGTTTCAAAAAAATCATCCAAATCACGCCGGTCTTTCTTGGTTGGCCTTCCCGTCCCTCGTTCGCGTTGAAACCACCCCATGTGTTTCTGGATCTCTAAAACTTCGAGTTCCTCTTTCGGGGTCACGTCTTCCATATATTCGCCAACCAACTTGGCTCCCATCCGTTTGCCAGCCAGTTGCAAAACTTTGTAGCTATAAGTTACCGGAGATTTTCGCACTTTAATAATGTCACCAATTTTAACAACGCGTGACGGTTTAACGGCCATATCATCAATAAAAACCCGCCCTTTTTTTACCGCATCTGTAGCCATGCTCCGCGTTTTAAAAACACGAACGGCCCAAAGCCACTTGTCCACACGAACCGGATCACTCATACTACTTGCGTTTATTGAATTGATTCATCGTCCGGGCTACGCCAATGGTTCCAAAACCTTGAATGATTTCAATACAGGTATCAATTTTTTCCGGAAGGGCTGCCTTTTCTTCATCCGTCCACTCCGACAATACGTAGTCAACCTGCTGTCCGGGGTGAAATTCATTACCAATACCAAAACGAAGGCGTGCATAATCGCTGCGTCCGGTCACCTGTTGAATACTCCTTAGTCCGTTGTGTCCGGCATCTCCACCTTTGCCTCGCAAACGAAGCGTTCCAAATGGCAGAGCCAGGTCGTCGGTTAGTATCAACAGGTTTTCAAAGGCTATTTTTTCTTTTTGCAACCAAAAATTGACGGCCCGTCCACTCAGGTTCATGTAAGTAGTTGGCTTTAAAAGAATAAACGTACGCGACTTAAATTTATACTCAGCCACGTAGCCATAACGCTTGTCACTAAAACTAATATTGGACGCATCGGCTAGAGCGTCCAATATTTTAAATCCTATGTTATGCCGGGTGTGCTCGTATTCGCTCCCCGGATTTCCAAGTCCTACTATTAAATACTTCATCCGTAAAAAACCTTATTTTTTTGTGAGAAAATACGGATGAAACAACCTTACCAGAAACACCGGGCAAGGTCGTTCCCAAAGTCTATTCTTCTGATGACTCTTCAGCTTCAGTTTCAGCTTCTTCCTCTTCTTCAGCAATAGGAGCCAATCCCATGGCTGCACGGGCAGCGCGAGTAATTACAATTGACACAACCGGCACTGACTTGCTATTCAGGAACTCAATGTTGTCCAGTTTCAACTGTCCTACTTTAAAACTATCACCGAGTCCCAGGTTGGTAATGTCGATAGAAATTGTGTCCGGAAGATCTTTAGCCAACGCTTTAACACGCAAACGACGAAGGTTTGTTTTCAGTTTACCACCTGAGCGCATCCCTTTCGCATAACCGGTAACTTTAATAGGAACTTCAATTTTTACAGGCTTCTCTTCAGTCGTTTTCAAGAAGTCAACGTGCAAAATTTGCTCATCAACCGGATGAAACTGAATGTCCTGCATAATCGCCCTGTAAGTTGTTCCTTCAATTTCCAAGTCAATTAAATAAACGTTTGGAGTGTAGATTAACGGACGGAAGTCGCCGGCATCTGCCACAAAGTGAACAGGAGCTTCGTTACCGTACAAAACGCAAGGCACTTTTCCTTCACTTCTTAACTTCTTTGATTCTTTTTTACCCAGGCCCTCTCTTAGCTGACCTTTAATTGCAATTGATTTCATTTTAAAAAATTTTAGTTCATTATGATACTCAGTCCTCCCTTTTTATTCGGGCAAACAGCATACATAACCTCTATGCCGTTGGAAAAAGCGGTGCAAATGTATTAAATTATTTGAAGAATAGCGAACTAATCGACTCATTTTTATATACTCGCTGAATAGTCTCAGCGAATGCATCAGCGGCCGAAATGTACTTAATCTTCGATGATTCTTTCTTTGGTGGAATGGAGTTGGTAAAGTAAACCTCTTCCAAAGCCGAACCTTCAATCAATTCATAGGCAGGCCCCGACAACAGGCCGTGGGCTGCAAATGCCCGAACCGAGTTAGCTCCTTCCTTAATCATCAGGCCGGCAGCTTTGGCAATGGTTCCTGCGGTATCAATCATGTCATCAACAATAATCACGTCCTTGTCGCGCACGTCGCCAATTAAAGTCATGTTGCCTACGACGTTTGCTTTTGCACGCGATTTATGACAAATAACCATATCGGTTCCCAGCATCCGCGCGTAAGTATTGGCCCGTTTTGTTCCACCCACATCAGGCGAAGCAATCACGATATCACGCAATCCCATGTTTTTAATGAACGGAATGAACAGGGCTGATGCAAACAGATGATCAACCGGGACATCAAAAAAGCCCTGAATCTGATCAGCATGCAGATCCATGGTAATAATTCGGTCGACGCCGGAGGCCGACAGTAAATCAGCAATCAACTTTGCTCCAATTGACACGCG
>ENA-ORCT01000667-ORCT01000667.1-marine-metagenome-genome-assembly--contig:-NODE-667-length-15543-cov-3.630480_pt1 | contig 15543 bp, 13 predicted proteins | sample MGYA00248632_ERZ508511 | MGnify/ENA primary metagenome ERZ508511 (study PRJEB26182, sample SAMN06268839) | marine metagenome | isolation source: Tt an P1-techrep anaerobic enrichment on pine from sediment...
GAAAACCCGATTTTGGCAAACTTTAAAGAAGGATTGTCAGTTCAGGAATACTTTATCTCAACCCACGGTGCCCGTAAAGGTCTGGCTGACACGGCCTTGAAAACAGCGGATGCGGGTTATTTGACCCGTCGTTTGGTTGACGTTTCCCAGGATGTGATTATCTCTGATGAGGACTGCGGTACATTGCGTGGTTTGATTGCTTCGGCCATCAAAAACAACGAAGAAGTTGTTGCTTCTCTCTACGAGCGAATCATCGGACGAACAACTGTTCATGACGTATTCCATCCACTAACCGGAGAAATGATTGTCGGGACCGGAGAAATGATTACCGATGAGATTGGTAAGAAGATTGAAGATTCACCAATCGAAAGTGTTGAAATTCGTTCTGTACTGACCTGTGAGGCCAAGAATGGCGTGTGCAGTAAATGTTACGGACGAAACCTGGCAACCGGAAACATGTCGCAACGCGGTGAAGCCGTTGGTGTAATCGCAGCACAATCCATTGGGGAACCCGGAACACAGCTGACACTGCGTACCTTCCACGTGGGTGGTATTGCTGGTAACATCTCTTCTCAATCGATGGTTGAATCACGTTACGACGGTATCGCAGAAATAGAAGAACTGCGTGTTGTTGAAACGAAAGATGAAATTGGAGAGAAAGTCGGTGTTGTGATCGGACGGTTAGCCGAACTGAAAATCATCGATAAGAAAACAAGAATTCCATTGTCTACCCACAGTATTCCCTACGGCTCCAAATTGTACATCGAGAATGGACAGGAAGTGACCAAAGGACAGAAGATTTGTGAGTGGGACCCCTATAACGGTGTAATTATTTCTGAATATAAAGGTAAAGTTGAATTTGATAACTTGATTGACGGAGTGACTTTCCGCGAGGAATCAGATGAACAAACCGGTTATAAAGAAAAGGTAATTATTGAAACCCGTGATAAAACCAAAAACCCATCGTTGCGTGTGCTTGATGAAAAAGGCGAAGTTATTCGTACTTACAACTTGCCGGTAGGCGGTCACATTTCTGTCAGCGAAGGCGATACCATCGTTGGTGGTCAAGTGTTGGTGAAAATTCCGCGTGCTTCTGGTAAAGCAGGCGATATCACCGGTGGTCTTCCGCGTGTAACCGAGTTGTTCGAAGCCCGTAACCCATCCAACCCGGCTGTTGTTTCGGAAATTGACGGAGAGGTTTCGTTTGGCAAAATCAAGCGTGGTAACCGTGAAATTATTGTTACCTCACGAAGCGGCGAGGTGAAGAAGTATCTGGTGCCACTTTCCAAACAGATTTTGGTGCAGGAGAACGATTACATTCGGGCTGGGATTTCACTCTCTGATGGTGCGATTACTCCTTCCGACATTCTGGCCATTAAAGGGCCAACGGCAGTTCAGGATTACATTCTGAATGAGGTTCAGGACGTGTACCGGATGCAGGGTGTGCGAATTAACGACAAACACTACGAAGTAATTATCCGTCAGATGATGCGCAAAGTGGAAATTGTTGATTCAGGAGATACTCGCTTCCTTGAAAAACAAATTGTTGATAAGAACGAGTTTACGCACGAAAATGACTGGATCTATAACAAGAAAGTTGTCGTTGATCCGGGCGACTCAGAATTACGTGCGGGTCAAATTGTAACGGCCCGCCGCTTACGCGATGAAAACTCTGTTTTACGCCGGAAGGATAAAAAGCTGGTGGAATCACGCGATGCCATTCCGGCAACGTCAAGCCAGATTCTCCAGGGAATTACGCGTGCAGCACTGCAAACCAGAAGTTGGTTGTCAGCTGCATCGTTCCAGGAAACAACCAAGGTGTTGAATGAAGCAGCTATTCAGGGAAAAGTAGACTACTTGGACGGACTGAAAGAGAACGTCATCTGTGGTCACCTGATTCCAGCAGGTACTGGTTTGAAAGAGTACAAAAACCTGGTGGTTGGTTCGCGCGAAGAATATGATCGCATGGTAGATGTAAAAGAGACTGAAAGTCAAAATTACGAGGATTAATTATGTCGGAAAATAAGAATCCAAATCAGCTGAATATTGAATTGAGTGAGGAAGTGGCACAGGGAACGTATTCGAACCTGGCCATTATCACACACTCCAGTTCCGAGTTTGTTCTCGACTTTGTTCGCATTATGCCGGGTATTCCGAAGGCCAATGTCAAATCACGGGTAATTCTGACCCCTGAACATGCCAAACGCCTTTTGATGGCTCTGGAAGACAATGTGAAGAAGTTTGAAAAACAACATGGCTCGATTAAAGTGAGTGGACCACAAAATCCGATGATTCCGCCAATGAATTTTGGAGGGCCGACTGCTGAAGCTTAATTCTTATAAATCATATTTTAAAAGCCGTTTCAATTACTTTGAAACGGCTTTTTTCTTTGGGTACTATTTGATTTGGTTACAATCCTTTGGTTAATCCTTTCAATCCTTGATTGGTAATACTTTTCGGCCTGATTATTGGTTGATTAAGACCTCTCGCAATAATGTTTTGAGCACAGAATCCCAGGGTTCTTGATATACCAAACATCACGGTGTAAAAATCATAATGGGTCATCCCGTAGTGGTAGAGCAGCGAGCCTGAGATCGCATCTACATTGGGCCATGGATTGGCTATTTTCCCACCTTTAAATGCTTTCAGGATTGGTGGAGTAACCTCAAATAGTTTTTTTACGGTTTTAAAATAAGGAGAGTTGCTGCAGTGTTTTTCACCAAATTTCAGGAAGGCGGTAAAGCGCGGATCGGTTTCTCTTAATACCGCGTGTCCGTAGCCAGGAATTACATTCCCTGAATTTAGTGTGTCGACCACAAACAGATGGATTTCTTCTTTTCTGGCGTCCAACCCAAGCTGGTCGTGAATACGAGTGATGAAATGTAAACACTCTTGGTTGGCTAATCCATGTAAAGGACCAGCCAGTCCATTCAAACCAGCAGATGTCGCATAGAATATATTGGAAAGTGCGGAGTTGACCACACGGGCCGTGAAGGCGCTGACATTGCCTCCTTCATGATCACAATGCAGGACCAGGTACAGTCGGATCAAATCAGCAAAGGATTTGTCTTTGTTGTTTACGCCAAGCATTTTTGTGAGATTTCCGGCCATATCCAATTCCGGATCTGGCGGAATGAGGTTGCCATTCATAAACAGAATTTTATAAATTCCGGCGGCTAGTGACGGTAGTTTGGCAATCAGGTTTAAAGAATCTTCCAGTGTGTATTTCCAGTAATCGGACTTGGGAGTACCTTCCATGTATTTCTTTTTAAAAACCGATTCTCCCTCCATCGATAGTATTCCCATACTAAACATGGTCATCGGGTGGGTTTCTTTGGGAAGTGATTTAAGCATGTCCCAAACGTAGACTGGAACTTGAGCTCGCTTGCCGAGTTCATCCTTTAGTTCCGACAATTCTGAATCATTTGGAAATTCACCGGTACAAAGAAGGAAGAAGATTTCTTCTGGTGTTTTATCTTCAAATTCCGGAACACGATATCCACTGATGAAAAGTCCTTGATGTGGATCAACGAACGACGTATTACAAATCATGACTTTAAGACCGCGCATGCCACCCAAAAGGTGTTTTACGGTAATTTCACCAATAACATGATCTTGGTGGGTTTCATAAATTTGTGTGATCTCCTTACACAAACTCTCAATTCGACGGTGTACTTTGTCTTCAATTTGTTTCATGGCTTCACAATTTAAGAGACAACGTTCCCTTAAGGGTTCCTGGTAAAGTAAAGTCAACTAAGTTATGAAGCAGGAAACGACATTAAGGGTCAGTAGGTTTAATGGTTAAATCAATTTGGTACATTTAATCTAGGAGTAAGACTTCCAGGATGTGATTTCGCATCATACCCTGGAAGATAGTTTTTCATTCATTTCGCGTTTTTAATGGTGTCCCTCAAATTTGAAAGAAACCTTCAGTTTCGTCCGGTAACTTTCAATTTTACCTTCACTAATTTGCATATCCATGGCCGAAACTTCAGCAATACGCAAATCCCGTAATGATTCAGATGCTTTCGAAATGGCATTGGCAGCAGCTTTTTCCCACGATTCAGGACTACTCCCAACCAGTTCAATCACCTTGTAAACGCTGTTTGGCATAATGACCTCCTTTTTTTGTGTTTTAATAGTAGGTACTCCGAAACATGAATTTCGGTTTCGAAAATTTAGCTGCTAAACAATAGTTGTTTTGATTTTGCACGTTTGATCACACAAAAAAAAGCCATCTCAGATGAGACAGCTTTTCTTTTGTTTGTTTATTTCGCCTAAATTAAACTCCAACCATCGCGGTAATGATAATGTAGCTTAGCTGTTGCAGCTCCATCCTCATCATCCACAAAGGTTTCTGAAATTGGATCCCACTTGATGGTCCGTTTCAGATCGCAGGCAATATTTCCAAGCGTACACACCGTGCACGAGCTGTGTCCAATTTCAACGGGTACAATGGGGTCAACCCGGTTTCTCACCGATTCGATAAAGTTAATCTGATGAGGAATTTTCGTTTCATACGGTGTATCGTCCTCTGAACTATCCGATTTTGGAGGTAACAGCGAGTCATCCGACGCCAGGTAATGGCCGCGTGAAACTTCAATCCATCCATTTTCACCGAAAAACTTAACACCCTTGGTTTTCTTCTCATCAAAAGGTTCTGAAGTCATGACTACACCGTCGGCATAGACAAATTTCATAAATTCGGTTCCATCGCCAATGGGTGAAATTTCAACCGGGCCGTTACGGTCCATACCCAATGCCCATTGGGCAATGTCGAACATGTGCGCACCCCAGTCGGTGGTAAAGCCGCCTCCCATTTCCTTGTACCAGCGCCACGCGCCCCAAATTTTTTCGTGTTCAACCGGGTCAAGCGAGATGGGCGGGTTGAGTTCGTTGTTGAAATGAATATCACCCGGCAGTGGTCCCAGCCAAAGGTCCCAGTTCAAATCAGAGGGAATCTCTTCTTCAGGCAAATTGTATGGAATTGGAGGCGCACCAACATAGGCGTTCACCTTCTCAATTTTTCCTAAACGGCCGGTTTGCACCATGTTCACCGCGTGCTGGAAATTAGGATCCGAGCGCTGCTGGCTTCCAATACCCAATATGCGGTTCGTTTCGCGCACCACGCGTTTCAATTCCTGGCCTTCTTTAATGGTAAAGGTCATCGGTTTTTCCAGATAAACATCTTTTCCAGCTTTACAGGCGGCAATTGCAATCATCGCATGCGCATGGTCAGGAACCGCAATTACAACAGCGTCAATGTCATTGCGTTGCAGCAGCTCGTTATACTTTTCGTAGGTAGTTACGTCGACCTCTACGTTATTTTTCGAGTAAAACTCGTTGACCCGGTTTTCAAACCGCTGGCGTTTACGGCCATAAACATCGCAACCTGCTACAACACGAACACCGGGAATTTGTATAAAACCGTTCAATAAGAACATGGATTGTCTTCCCATGCCGATAAAACCAAGTCTGATTTTATCGTCTGTAGTTGTTGTTTTTGAAGTACATGAACTTAGTGAAGGCAGAAAAGTAAGACCAGCCATTCCGATGGCAGCAGTCCCCAGAAAGTGTCTTCGGGACAATTCCTTTTTAGTTTGTTTTTTCATTTTTTAGTTGATTTAATAATAGTTCGTTTATTGAATGAATTTGCTGGTAGAATCATTCTGTTGGCAGCGCTAAAAATAAGGATTAAGTTTTTAAGAATAAAAAGTTTTGGGATTATAAACCTTTTTTACCTGTCATGTTTTGGAGTAAGTAAAAAGGAAGTCGTCCGGGTGGGTTTGATTGTCGTTTTCTTATCTGTTTTTGATAATCATAACACAAATAGAGCCTTGTTTTTTTTGAAAAATAAACGACTTGTACGTCTTAATTTAAATCGGCTTAGAGTTGGCTGCAATTGCCTGTTCATGGGGCATTACGCTGATGTAGGTGGAAAACTGAAAGCGAAAACATATTGATGGATTTCGATTTGACAAAATTCAATGTTAATTAATTGATAATTGTTTTTGGTAACTATTTTTTAACATTTTTGAACGGGTAAAAAATAGGTACTATTGCTCTTTGGTCTTTAAAATGGGAAAATTTTTTTAATCAAAAATATTGACAAGATGAGTGATTTAGGATTTGCATTGCAGCTGATGGGGATCGGTATGATAACCGTGTTTATTATTCTTTCTTTGGTTGTTTTACTTGGTAATTTGATAATTCGTTTCGTAAATAAATATCTGCCGGAAGAAGTGAGTAGAAAGGTGCAACAGGTTGCCAGTGAAACGACGAACTTTAATCGAAAAAAGGTGGCAGCAATTGTATCTGCCGTCAGTACCGTAACCGAGGGTAAAGGTCGTGTGACAAAGATTGAAAAGATGTAGTAGGTCGATCATGAAACTTTCGAAATCGTGTAAAAAATAAAATGAATAACCGCATGCTTACCTAATGTCATTAACCGGTCATTCAATTCTCATTCAGGTGTCTTGAAACAATCAATGACTATAAAATGACCATGAGTGACAATAATTGACAGCCAGGACAAACCCCAATAGGTACGTAAGCGGACAATCAAAAAAAAAACAATTTAAAATATTAATTAGTCTTATGGAAAAGAGAAAAATCAAATTTTCATTGCTCTATCGCGATATGTGGCAGTCGTCAGGAAAGTACCTGCCGCGTGTTGATCAATTAGTTAAAGTCGCACCACACATTGTTGAGATGGGTTGTTTTGCGCGTGTTGAAACCAATGGTGGTGGCTTTGAGCAAATCAACCTGCTTTTTGGTGAAAACCCCAACAATGCGGTCCGCCAGTGGACCCAACCCTTTAATGATGCCGGCATTCAAACACACATGCTGGATCGGTCGCTGAATGGCTTACGCATGAGCCCGGTGCCGGCCGATGTTCGCAAGCTGATGTATAAAGTCAAGAAAGCTCAGGGGACCGATATCACCCGTCCGTTCTGTGGATTGAACGATGCCCGTAATATTCTCGACTCCATTAAGTATGCGAAAGAAGCCGGAATGATTGCTCAGGCTGCGCTGAGTTTGACTTACTCCGAAGTGCACACCGTTAAATACTACGTCGATCTGGCTGATGAACTGATTAAAGGCGGCGCAGATGAGATTTGCCTAAAAGATATGGCCGGTATTGGGCGTCCCGTTTGGTTGGGCGAAATTGTTAAAGGAATTAAGAAATTACATCCTGACACACCTTTACAATATCACTCACATTCAGGTCCTGGATTTGCGATGGCTTCTATTTTGGAAGTTTGCCGGGCAGGAGTCGAGTATGTTGATGTCGCAATGGAACCACTTTCGTGGGGAACCGGTCACGTTGACTTGCTGGCTGTTCATGCCATGTTGAAAGATGCCGGTTTTGAAGTGCCGGAGATTAATATGGACGCCTACATGAAAGTGCGCAGCTTAACACAAAGTTTTATCGATGACTTTTTGGGATACTATATCAACCCCAAAAATCGATTCATGAACTCGTTGTTGATCGGTCCTGGTTTACCCGGAGGGATGATGGGATCGTTGATGGCCGACCTGGACAGTAACCTGGCCAGCATTAACAAATGGAAAGCAAAACATAACCAGCCTGAATTGTCGCAAGATGACTTGCTAGTGAAGTTGTTCAATGAAGTAGAACATATTTGGCCAATGGTTGGTTATCCGCCGCTGGTTACTCCCTATAGTCAGTACGTGAAGAACCTGGCCTTGATGAACGTAATGCAATTGGAGAAAGGCAAAGAGCGTTGGAGTATGATTGCAGATAACATTTGGGATATGCTCATGGGAAAAGGTGGAAAACTGCCTGGAAAACTGGCTCCCGAACTACAAAAATTAGCTAAGGAAAACGGTAAGGAAGAGTTTACAGCCAATCCGCAAACCCTTTATCCTGACGCCTTGGACACTTTCCGCAAGGAAATGGATAAAAACGGCTGGGAATACGGGCAAGACGATGAAGAGTTGTTTGAACTGGCTATGCATCCGGAGCAATACCGCGCTTACAAATCGGGCGACGCTAAAAAGGCTTTTGAAGCCGACTTAGCGAAAAAGCGCGAAGAGGGTGCTGGCTTGCTCGAAGGAACCAAAAAAGCAGAAGCTCCAGTCGCTGCAGCGCCCGCCACTTTCAACCCATCGAGTATGATCGTTGATGTGGATGGCGAACAGTTCCGGGTTTCGGTAGCTTATGGAGACGACCAGCCTGCAGCAAGCTCAGTAAAGCCAGCGACAGCACAGGCTAAAACCGTGTCAGCACCAGCAGCCAGTGGAGCAACCAAAGATGTTGTGGCTCCGCTCGAAGGGAAATTTTATTTCACCAAAGAAAGTTCTGAAAAACCGGTTAAAGTTGGTGATGTGATTCAGGAAGGAGATTTGATTGGTTACGTTGAAGCCATGAAAACCTTCAACGCCATTAAATCTGATGTTGCCGGAAAAGTGGTTGAACTGCCTGCTGCCAACGGTTCAGAAGTAGAAGAAGACGACGTTCTAGTAAAAATCCAATAACAGAAAATCCTGCATATGTCTATTATAGAGAAACTCTATCACATGACTGCCATCCAGGATATTGTTAATGGACCCGGAACGCTTTTGATGTTGGCGATTGGCGCCCTGCTTTTATACTTGGGAATCAAGAAAAAGTATGAGCCGCTGTTGCTGATTCCAATTGCTTTCGGGCTTATTTTAGCGAACCTTCCGGGTGGAGGTATGAGTGTTGTTCCTGCCGAGTTCATCGAACTGGACGGGGATCGTTACAAAAACCTGTTTGAAATAGCCCATGATCACGGAATCATGAATTTCCTGTATTATTCGCTGATTAAAACAGGTTTCTTACCACCCATTATTTTTATGGGGGTAGGGGCTTTGACTGATTTTGGACCCATGTTGCGTAATTTGCGGTTGGCCTTTTTTGGTGCTGCGGCTCAAATCGGCATTTTTACCGTGCTAATTTCGGCTATTGCGCTGGGCTTTACACCAGCCGAAGCTGCATCGTTGGGTATTATTGGTGGAGCTGATGGACCAACAGCCATTTACACGACCATTATGCTGGCTCCCCATTTGTTGGGCCCCATTGCTATTGCCGCCTACTCGTATATGGCCTTGGTGCCGGTTATCGTTCCCTTGGTTACGCGTTTGTTGTGCACGGAGAAGGAGTTGAAAATTAATATGAAAGAAATGGATAAGCTCTATCCAGCCAAACAGAAAATTAAAAATCTGAAGGCTGTGAAAATTGCTTTTCCCATTGTGTTGGGCATTGTAATCTCCATTTTTGTACCTTCCTCAGTGCCACTCTTGGGTATGTTGCTTTTTGGTAACTTGATTAAAGAAGTTGGTGTGACGGTAGCCCGGTTGTCGGATGCCGCCAGTGGTTCCATCATGAATACTGCGACCATCTTTCTGGGCTTGACAGTTGGTGCGACCATGACGTCAGAAGTTTTTCTGAACTCACGAACGATCATGATTATTGTCGGCGGGTTTATCGCTTTTGCCATCTCTATTGCCGGAGGTATCGCAGCGGTTAAAATCTACAATCTGTTGGCAAAGAAAAAGATCAACCCGCTAATTGGAGCCACTGGTCTGAGTGCTGTACCTATGGCCTCGCGTGTGGCAAATGAAATAGCGGTTAAATACGATTCGAAAAATCACGTCCTGCAATACTGTATGGCTAGTAACATCTCCGGAGTAATCGGTTCTGCTGTTGCTGCCGGCGTCCTGATCTCATTTTTGGGGTAGGATCAGTATTAACTTTACAATGAAGTCTCATCCGTTAAGGCTGAGGCTTTTTTGTTTCCTGTTCTGAGTGCGTAACTCCCTTCGCAGAGGGAACCGCATGAAGAAAATGCTATTGCCGTTTGTTGTTTTCGATAACGGATTCGTCCCCCAGAAAATGCCAGCCCATAGCTTTTGTCCTGTCCAGATCGTAGCGCCTGATATTGGCCGCAAAGCGTTCACTCGTCGGACATCCACACGAGGCGCAGCTTGGAATTTCAAATTGAAATGAATCGTACACTTGTATTTCAACAGAGTCTAAAGCGTTCACCGCTTCTTCGGTGTTCGAATAATAGGTGGTTTCGCACAGCACTCCGGCAAGATGATAAATCCAGATCAGTTCGTTTTCCGAAGCATCCATTTTTTCAATGTGTTCATGTTCGCCTGGCGTGATGGGCCGGAGCGTTTGACATGCAGAAAGCAAAAGCACAACAATTAGCATACTCCAGCTGGCTTGCGGGTATAGTTTGTCATTGGGCAGGGTATTCATCGGTCATTGGTTTTATGAAGTTGAAGGAACTGTTAATTGTATAACAAGAGAAGTCGGCTCTTGTTTTTTTCTTTCTGAATGGCTGTTATGGCAACAACGGTTTGCCTGAAATACGCGGAGAGGAAAAGGGTTGAGGATTCTTTTTTAGGACAGGAGCCCGCTAAGCTTTCAAAAAGGGCAGCAGCATGCCAGGCTGCTCGTTTCAGGCTTGGCATCGGATGACTTTGATTATATTATTGCTCTGGATAGACAATCAGAACATTACTTCGTTTGTTGAAATTGATGCTGTTGTTCATGAAATTTTCGTATCTCCTGTCATGTGAGATTGCCTTTTTTCGGGAGTGAACGAAGATCATCAGTTCTGAAGCCGAGTTCTTAACCGTACTTTTTAAGTTGTTTTTTGAGAAGGCGCTATGAACGTCAAAATATTTGGCAACGTTGTTTTTTCTGGCAAAATAGTTAATGGCTTGCAGCGTTTGTTCCGACGTGCTGTTAACGAGTAGCTTAAGCTGCAGTTTTTGGGCGAGGACAACAAGTGTTTGCAGCCAAAGGGCAAACCCATGTTCATACTGTGCATTTTCGGGACAAAACAGGTGAATTTTACGGATTTCGCGAAAGGATGAGGGGGTTTTTAAAACGAGCACCATGCGCTGAGTCTTTTCCAGCAGGTTATCCAACACATTTCCGAATAATATATGAAAAGGCATGGTTCGGTTATTCCACCCCAGGATAATGGTTGTTGCCACAACTTCTTCGGCAGCCCGGACAATTCCGTTGGTCACATTGTTGTCGATCCGTGAGGCGGTTTCAAAAACAACTTCGGTCTGCAACGATTTGATCAACTTCTGCATCGCTTTTTGGCTTTCGTCTATTCTTTTTCGGACCTGGTTGCGCTGGGTGAAAATAGTTAGCGGATAAATCGGGATGCTATGATCATCATCTTTAATTAATAATGCGAAGTCAAAGAGATATTCCATGTTGGACGGATTGGCAACAGGGACCAAAAATTTTTGTTTAACACTTGCTTTGCCCGTAAAAGTATCATTTTCTTGAAACAGGATTTTTTTACCTGCATGCTGGGTGATGTAAGAACTCACGATACAGGTTGCCAAAATCAGGATCACGGTGCTGTTCAAAATTGATTCACTGACAATGTCCATATTAAACCCGATGAGGATAATGGCAATGGCCGATGCGGCACGCGAAACACTGAGCCCGAATATCAAATTGCCCTCCGGTCCGGAAAGCTTCAAGACCATTTTCGGAATGAGGGCGGCCAGATATTTCCCGGCGAGGGCCGTGGCGATAAGAACAAATACCAACCAGATTTCACTGGGCCGGTCAAAGTACACTTTGAAATTGGCTAAAATTCCAATGGAAATTAAGAAGAACGGAATGAACAGGTTATTCCCGATAAACTCGATTCGTTTATAAAGTGGCGAACTGTTGATAATCTGGCGATTCAGAACCAAACCACAGGAGAACGCCCCTAATATCGGCTCAATATCAAGCAATAGGGCGATGAGCGCCGATATAAAAAGCATCACCAATACAAAAATGTACTGGACTCCCAAATCACCCTCATATTTGCCTAAAAAAATCCGGGCGAACTTAGGGATCACCATAAACAGGATAAAGAAAAAGAGCATGAAATGAAGCCCAAGCAAGAGCAGGCTGTCAATTTCAAAGCCGTCTTGTGCAAAGTTGGTAATTAGTTCCATGGCTACAAGCGCCAGGATGTCTGCAATAATGGTTGCTCCTACGATGATGGTTACAATCGATTTGTTAACAATGCCCAACCGCCCAAGCAGGGGATAGGAGATGAGGGTATGAGACGAGAGCATGGCTCCTATAAGCCAGGAAGCATTTTTGCTTAACCCCAGATACGAGTGGCACACAAAATATCCCATCACAAAAGGCACGGCAAAAGAGAGGATGCCGATGAATATACTTTTTGATTTATTTTCGATAAAGTCGAGCAGGTCGATTTCCAGTCCGGCCAAAAACATCAGGTATAGTAATCCGATGGTGCCCAGCAAACTGAATTCCAGATCGGGCGAAACCAGGTTAAAGCCATGAGGGCCAATCAGGGCACCACTCAGGAGTAAGCCAACGATGGACGGTATGCGGATACGTTCAAAAAAAACCGGGCCAATCAAAAGAATTAAAAAAACAACAGCGATAATAATTACCGGCTCAGTAAATGGAACGTGTATGTTCAAAATTTCCATCGGCACTATATTTTTCAAGGCACTTACGACTCAAAGTCGAATGTATTGGATAAGTAAATATAGCAGGATTGCGTTAATATTTGCGTGGACTTCCTTTGTTCAACATCAATTTTGTTTTAGTTTGAAACGAATGGGCTCACTTTCGAGTTGAATTTATTGCATTGATTCTTCATCGCGCTGCTTTGTTGTTTTAGCCGACACGGATGACCACATGCCCTTTCTTGTGCCCGGTGTCTACGTAAGCATGGGCAGCGACAATTTGCTCAAGCGAATAGCTTTTGTCAATAACGGTTTTCAATTGGCCCGCCTCAATCAGCTCTTTTAGATCATTCAGGTTTTCAGTGGTGTATTTAGCGACGCCACCAATGACTTTTTTGCCGCTTTTCCTGGTGATTTTTATGTCCTCAATTATTCGTGACAATTCCAGGTGGACTGCCGACAAGTAGCGCCCTTTTTCTTTCAGTGCATGCACACATTCAGCAATCGGGCCTTTGCCAACGGTATCAAAAATAACATCATATTTTCCAGTGCCTTGGATCAAATTTTCCCTGGTATAGTCGATCACCTGGTCGGCTCCAAGCGATTTGACCAAGTCGATACCAGAGGTGCTGCAAACGCCGCTTACTTCGGCTCCCATGGTTTTGGCCAGCTGCATAGCAAACGTTCCAATGCCACCTGCAGCACCGTAGATCAGTACTTTGTGCCCCTTTTTGACTTTTCCTTTGCGGAGATAGTACAAGGCGGCCAGGGCGCAATGAGGAACAGCAGCTGCTTCTTCAAAAGTCATGTTTGTTGGCTTGGTTGCCATCACTGCATTTTCGGGCAGGCAGATGTATTCGGCGTAAGCGCCAAATGAAGCTCCGGTTGATGCGAAAATCTCATCACCTGTTTTAAAATGGGTCACCTGTTTGCCAGTGACTTCAATAATTCCGGCTAATTCAACGCCCAGAATTTTCTTTCGTGGGCCTTTGAGTCCCATGGCCAGGCGCACCGGGAAATTGAATATCGAAGGAAATACAGCTCCCCGGATTCGGGCATCAGCACCGTTGGCTGTCGTCGCCTTGATTTTGATCAGTACTTCCTTGTCTTTTGGTGTTGGTTTTTCGACTTCTTTCATTTCCAGGACCTCCGGCGGTCCATATTTTGTGCATTCAATCGCTTTCATTCCGCTACTCTTTATTTGAAAGTATGGGGGCCAGCACTAAGCCGGCTCCGATACCAATGATCAGCGATGCGACAAAAATCAATGCCGAGGTTTGCAGGAAAATTAATCCTACGCCCAGGCCGATCATGGTGGTTCCACCAATGGCCCAGGAACTTTTGTCTTTAGTTTTGTTTTTCATTTTCTTTAAATCGTTAAAGTTATTGATTCTCCAATTCTGTATTGATTCGGTCAATAATCTGGTCGATTTCGACTTGGGCTTTTTTGTAAACCGAATCTTTGGCTTTGGTTAAAAAAATACTCTCGATCAGGAAGTTTTGTATCTCAACCGAGTAAAGCTTTTCTGGCTTGACAATCTCCAGGGTTGCGTAGTTAATTACTCCCCGTATTTCAGGCGAAAGCTCGTTCATGATAATTTCCCAATGCATATCTTCCAGTTGATTCAGATGCGTGTAAGTCATTTCCAGTTTTTGAAGTCCGCTGGTTACCTCGATATTTTTCAGAAGCCTTATTTCTCCACTGTTCACAAGTATTTCGTAGATGTTACCACTGCGGTGAAAATCGGAGTATTGTGACAGCCCCATGATCATCAGGGCAAGGGAATCGGTTTTACTTCCGTTTTTATTCGAAATCATCAGGCTGGCATCGACGTAGGTCGCTGAATAGTAATTATTGAAGTCCTTCACTTTTGTCAGTTCCGCTCTGTCGTCGAGCAATTGTCGCTTAATGTTTTCATATGATTTTCTGGCTTCTTCCTGTTCTATCCTTCGCGCATTCCAGTTGTTGATTTGCAGCGCCAAAAGGATTCCGATTACCAGTAATGTAATCTCGCCAATGGCATAAAGCCCATAAGCGGCGATCCGGTTTTCGGTTTGAAAACGCTGTTGCAGTCGGTGAAAAAAACTCAACATCTTACGTTGTTTAAAGGTGTTTTGTCAAACGTCGATTCAATGGTTCATTGTATTGCTTTACGCATGGCAGTACCTACGGTTGCAAGCGTTGGGCAATTATCGGTCGTGTTGCTTCAATGTGTTTGTAGTCCAACTCAAGGCCCAGGGGTGCATACACTTTCGTGAAGTAGTCATAAATTGGTTTGACCATTTCAAATGGAGCCATGACCGATTCCCTTGCTGTCGATCCGGCATTGTTTCGAATGGTTTTATCGGCTCCAAGGTTGATTAGTTTTTCCACGATCTCTGTGCGACAGAAAAAAGCAGCGGTATGAAGCGGTGTTGAACCATCGTTGTTTGTGAAATTAATATCAGCCCCAGCATCAATTAAAGCCAGAGCGATATTGGTTTTATCAAAAACAATCGCTGAAATCAACGGGCTCGATCCTCCGGCCGGTTCTCGTTCGTTGAGTTTGCTTTTGTCTTTAATCAGTTGCATGACAGCTTCCATATTGCCGGAAACAACGGCCGCGTGAATACTAGCTGTTTCTTGAACTTGCGCTGTTGACGTTGCTTCTGGTTGGATGCTTTTTGCTTGTGCGGTTTGTTCCTTGCTTCTAAAAGCAGCTGTTAATATAAACACAACGACAACCGCTGTGACAACAGTTTTATAGTTGTATGTTTTTTTCATGGCTTGTTGGTATGCATAAATAATCATGTTCGAAAGGAAAAATGTTAAAATAGTGAGCAATAAAAATTTGGCAAAAGCCGGAATGTTCAGCGGCAACAATGCGGTAGCAATGACACCCAAAACAATGGTGTGAATAATGTAGACCGAGTAGGAGCTTTTGTTGAGCTGGCTCATCAACGGATTTATTTTGTTGAAGTTGAACCGGAAGACGTGGATCAACACGTACAGGAAACTCAACATCGACGAGGTGGCGGTGGTGTAATAGGCAATGCGATCAACCATTTCGGAAACAAAATAGTGGTTCCTGCCCGGAG
>ENA-ORCT01000668-ORCT01000668.1-marine-metagenome-genome-assembly--contig:-NODE-668-length-15521-cov-2.886882_pt1 | contig 15521 bp, 12 predicted proteins | sample MGYA00248632_ERZ508511 | MGnify/ENA primary metagenome ERZ508511 (study PRJEB26182, sample SAMN06268839) | marine metagenome | isolation source: Tt an P1-techrep anaerobic enrichment on pine from sediment...
CCGGATACGCTAACGGCAGCTTTGGCGGTTATGGTTTCGGCTTTGGCGGTCGCGGCAGAGGTTTCCGTGGACGTGGACGCGGTTGGGGATTCGGCCCCGGCTACGCGGCAGGCCCGGTACAAATGCAGGCCCCGACACCCGAACAGGAACTGGCCGGCTTGAAGCAGCAAGCCCAACTCCTGCAGGATAATTTGAATCAGATTGATGATCGGATCCAGCAGCTTGAAAAGTAACACCGTTTGAATGACAAACAGAAACCATTGTCCGCGGAAGCCGTCAATGGCCTCCGCGGACAATTATTGACAGGAATCAATGATCTTGAAAATCGCAATCACCAGCGGTAAAGGCGGTGTGGGTAAAACTTTTGTTGCCACGTGCCTGGCTGCGGTTTTATCCAGAAATATGAAACTGCACTACATCGACTGTGATGTAGAAGCTCCCAATGCGCATTTATTCCTCAAACCGGATTCGGTTGACTCCGAAGAACAGGTACTGCCCTGTATCGAAGGCGTTGATCCCGCGAAATGCTCTTATTGCGGCCAGTGTGCCAAAGCGTGCTATTTTAACGCCATAGTTGTTGGCAAAAAAAACGCTATGGTGTTTCCCGAATTGTGCCGCTGGTGCGGTGCCTGTGAAATTGTCTGTCCCAATGAGGCCCTGCTCGTCGGGAAACGACGCATTGGGACCACCTATCAGGGAAATGTTGGCAATATTGACCTGCATTGGGCCACACTCCAAGCTGGTGCCGGAGGCATGACCGTCCACCTCATCGAGCAGATAAAAGAATACGCCGATACTTCCTTAACGATTCTTGACTCCCCTCCGGGCACAAGTTGTTCAGTTGTAAATACGATTCGAGACGCGGATATTGTCGTGCTGGTTGCAGACCCGACTCGGTTTGGAATGCATGATTTGAAACTGTCAGTCCACATGTGCCGTTTGATGAATATCCAGCCGCTGGTCCTGGTTAATCGTGCCGGCATTGGTGACATTGAAGCATTACGCACCTGGTGTACAGACCAGAGGCTGCCAATTCTGGCAGAAATTCCGGATGACCGTGGAATCGCCGAACTCTATTCCAAAGGGCTTTTGGCAACCGAATATTTGGATTATTTAAGACAACTGTTTGTACAAATCGCTGGAAAACTGCTTGCAATTCCTGCACCTGAAAACAATCCCAAAACAGAATCCCGCAATACACAATCAAAGGCCCCTTTCTTAAGCTCCAACGGTTGGCAAAAAATGGCCGCGGCGGACAATCATTCTGTTAATCCAATTGAAATCACCGTCCTCAGCGGCAAAGGCGGCACCGGCAAGACGTCGCTGGCGGCCTGTTTTGCACAGCTCGGACAATCCGTCATCGCTGACTGCGATGTGGACGCAGCAGACATGCATCTACTGTTAGAACCGCAGGTGATTGAATCAGACACCTTCATCGGCGGCCGTGTCATGTCGATTAACGCGCGGCAATGCAGCGTCTGTGAAAAATGCATTGATGTGTGCGAATGGGATGCAATTACCAAAACAAACGGCGTCGTCTCCATCGATGAAGAAAAATGCGAGGGTTGCGGTGCGTGTGTTCTTGTGTGCCTGACGAAAGCCATCAAAACCACACCCACCTGTGACGGCAAATGGTACTGGTCGTCAACCCGCCACGCCAACATGAGCCACGCCACGCTTGAGCCGGCGAAGGAAAACTCCGGCAAGCTTGTTACTGTTGTTCGTAAAAACGCTGCAGCAAAGTCAGGCAGTAACGAACCATTTATTGTACTGGACGGTTCTCCCGGTATGGGCTGCCCGGTGATTGCTTCGGTTGGCGGAGCCAAAGCTGCGGTCATCGTGACTGAACCGACCGTCTCAGGTCTGCACGACCTGAACCGTATCCTCGAATTGACCGACCACTTCAAAGTACCGGCAGGCGTTATCATAAACAAAGCTGATATCAATCCGGAAACAAGCGAAGAAATAAACATTCTTTCAAATAAATATAAAGCTGAGATACTGGGCCGGATACCGTATGATACGGTTTTCGTCGATGCACAGCAATCCGGTCAAACAGTATTGGAACACAAGCCGGATTGTGAAATTTCACACACAATCAACAATCTATGGAAAAAAATTAAATTAATGTCAGGAACAAAATGAGTCATTCAGAACAAACATCTGTTAACGGGCACCCGGAAGTCAATATGCAAAAATTACAAGACAGTATGTCTGCCATCGGTAAAAAAATACTGGTCCTTTCCGGAAAAGGCGGCGTTGGAAAAAGCACGGTGGCTGTAAATATTGCAGCAGAATTGTCCCGCAAGGGATATAAAGTTGGACTGCTGGATGTGGACCTGCACGGCCCCAGCATTCCACGTATGGTCGGACTGCCGGGACAAAAATGTTTCGGGGCCGATGATAAGATTATTCCGCTCAATGCATCTGACAATCTAAAAGTCATGTCTGTTGCCTTCCTGGTGCCCGATGATACCCAGGCCGTGATATGGCGGGGCCCAATGAAATATTCCGTTATCCGGCAATTACTGGCCGACACCGTCTGGGGCAACCTTGATTATCTCGTGATTGACGCACCTCCCGGAACCGGCGATGAACCCCTTGGTGTCGCACAACTCGTCGGGACTGACGCCGGAGCCGTCATTGTTACCACACCCCAACAGGTCGCTGTCCAAGACGTTCGCCGATGTATTACGTTCTGTCATCAAGTCATGCTGCCGGTATGGGGTATTGTCGAAAACATGGCAGGCTTTGTTTGCCCGCATTGCCAAAAGAAGGTCAATCTTTTTTCCAACACTTCCGGCGGAGCGGAACTTGCCAAACAAACCGGTCTTGAACTACTGGGAAGCCTTTTGTTTGATCCGGCAATTGCCGATGGTGCGGATGCAGGATTGAGCATTCCCGAATGCTCCGTAACAAACCAGACACATCAACAAATGGATCAAGTAATACAAAATTTAATATCCAAAATACAGGATAACCAAAACAAGAAAGGAACCGAAACAATGAAAATTGCCATCCCCACTGCCAACGGTCAATTGTGCATGCACTTTGGCCACTGCGAACAATTCGCTTTTGTCACCATTGACTCGAACAATAAAACCGTCACCGGGACTGAAATGCTGACTCCCCCGCCGCACGAACCAGGTGTCCTGCCGAAATGGGTCGCCGAAAACGGCGGCAATCTCGTCATTGCCGGCGGCATGGGGATGCGTGCCCAGCAATTGTTCAATCAAAACGGCGTTGAAGTCCTCGTCGGTGCCTCGGCAGAGACACCGGAAAATCTAGCAACAGCGTATCTCAACGGCACACTGGAAACCGGCCAAAACGTCTGTGACCACTAAACAACATATTGGGTAGCACGGTCAAGCTAGGCTTGGCTGTATCGATAAAGGTGAATGTCACTGAAAAAGAAAAATCATGCGCTATACTGAAACGGTTATGGATCATTTCATGAATCCGCGTAACATCGGCCAGTTTCTGGATGCCGACGGGACCGGTATCATCGGCTCTGAAGAATGCGGCGATCAGATCCGGGTCTGGATCAAGGTGCGAGACAGTAAACTGGTACACGTTACGCACGAAGTCTTCGGCTGTCCGGCGGCGATTGCCGCATGCAGTATGATGACAGTACTGGCCACTGGTATGACATTACAGCAGGCCCAAGAGCTCACGGATGCCGATGTCGCAAAGGCCCTCGGGGGCCTGCCTGAGCCCAAATACCACTGTTCCAACCTGGCCGCTTCGGCTCTGCATAAAGCCATTGAAGATTATATCTTTTCACAAGAAAATCCGGACGACACAGTCACTATTACAACGTTGATCAACAATGAAATGCCCACCCCGCTGACATCCGAACACGGCCTGTCCTTCTGGATTCAGTTCGGCGGGAAAAACATCCTTTTTGACACGGGAAAATCCAATGCCCTGATCCATAATGCTGATCTGCTGAACATCGACCTGTCCCAAACCGACGCTGTCATTCTCAGCCACGGCCACTATGACCACACCGGGGGACTGGATGCAGTGCTTGATATAGCCCCTGATGCAGACATCTATCTCCATCCGGACACTGCCAGAATACGCTACAGTTGTCATCCGGGTAAACAATCTAAAGACATCTCCATGCCGCGTACTGTCTGTGAGAAAATTTCAGCCCAATTTGCCAAAAATCGTGTCACCTACACAAACAAAGCTCGAACAATTTTTCCCAATTTACTGATAACAGGACAAATCCCCCGTATCACAGACTACGAAGATGTCGGGGGGCCCTTTTACCTTGATTCGCAGTGCCAAACGGCCGATCCGCTGAACGATGACCAAGCCCTGTTGATCTCAACGTCCAAAGGTCTGATCGTTATTCTTGGTTGTGCCCATGCGGGTTTGATCAATACGCTCGAATACGCCGTAACTTTAAAAAATCAACCCATCCATGCCGTCATCGGTGGAATACACCTCAAATCCGCTTCATTATCACGTCTAAATAAAACATGTGAATCAATTCGCAAATTCAATCTCCAACACCTTATTCCATGCCATTGCACGGGTGTTTCAGCCGCAGAGATGCTGAAGCAGCATTTTCCTAAAAGCTATCAGGATATTCAGTCCGGGGTGCGTCTAACACTTTAATTGCCCCGGACAATGGCAGGAATACCCTAACATCAAAATACGTTGTATTCCCTGTTTCCACGTCCAAAATTTCTGCTGTATCTTCTCAAATACCTCTTGATTTCTTGAACTTTACCGGATATTCATAAGTACAATATTATTGTTATCTTCAACGGAATGCCTATTTGATCAGGAGATCATAATATGAGACAAATCATCATTATTACCACCCTGCTTTTTTCTGTCATTATGTCGGGTTGTGGCCCCAGTAAAAAAGATTACAGCTTGGCCGAACGTCGCCGGATGATCGACGACATGTCGAATCAGACCCTGCAGCGGCTTTACATCGAAAAACCTGCTGCCCAACAGCAAGTTGCAGATGCTGCCGGATACGGCGTTTTCAGCAATGCCAATGCATACATCGTTTTTGCCAGTGTCGGCGGCGGTTATGGTGTTGTAGTGGACAAAGTCACCGGCCGAAAAACGTATATGCGTGTCGGTGCCGGCGGACTTGGCATCGGACTTGGGGCAAAGGACTACCAGCAGGTCGTGATATTCAATACCCGCAAGGCCTTGATTGACTTTGTCGGCTCCGGCTGGAATGTTGGCGGACAGGCTGATGCCACCGCTAAATCCGGTGAAACCGGCGGAGGCATGGCCGGTGAAGGATCCATTAGCAAAGACGTCAGGATGTATACCCTGACCGATACCGGACTGGCCTTACAGGCCACCGTGACCGGTTGGCGGTATTGGGTTGACGACGAATTGAACCAGCCGCACTTGTAATAACATCAAATGTCAATCATGTCTGAAACATAAGAACGAATTATCAGGACAAAAGGACCACAAACCCTAAATCTATTTAGAGAGACAACTATGAAAAAATTCACGATCCTGTTATTACTAGCATGTTTGACCATTGCCGCCGTAGGATGTGGACCGAGCAGCAGCAAATACACCGTTCCAGAGCAGAAGCAAATCATTGATGATATGGCCCAGAATACTCTCGACCGGTTGTATCGCGAACATCCCGCAACAAAAGACGTCATTTCTAAGGCGGCCGGGTACGGTGCTTTCAGCAACGCCAACGTGAATATCATCTTCGCCAGTGCCGGCGGCGGCTATGGCGTTGTGGTTGACAATGCAACCGGAAAAAGAACCTATATGAAAATGGGACTGGGCGGCCTTGGATTCGGAATCGGCGTGAAAGATTATCGGCAGGTGCTGATCATCCGTGATACGAATACATTGAAAAAATTCGTCGACAGCGGGTGGGAATTTGGCGGCCATGCCGACGCCGCAGCCAAAGCCGGTGAGAAAGGCGGGGAACTGTCGGGCGAAGGGAATATCAATGACGATATTACTGTCTATGCCATGACAGAATCCGGACTGGCTCTGCAGGCCACTGTGACCGGCGCCAAATACTGGAAAAATGACGATCTGAACATGGACGCCTCAGATAATTAAAAGGCTCCAAAGACAGGTATCCTTCAGGATAGCACGTAATTTTTTTACTGTCTTTCCCTTGCCGGGGAACGATTATTTATGAACTTGTTTGCGCCGAATCACTGCTCTTCGGCATTTTACACTCCGTCTTATTTTGACAGGGGCAACATCCGGCCACAACACAGAATATAGCCAACACCACAACCAAAAGCAATTTTTGAATACTCATAAAATCTCCAAAAAACGATTAAAGAAATCCCCTGAAGAATACCACTTACGAATGCACTATGTCACCGATCAAAGAAAGAATATCAGCATTCGAATATCTACGAGAAATTATACAGATTTCGCAGATGAATTCAAGACATTTTCTTGCTTGTGTTTCAGATATATCCTGTTAAATATGCAATAAAATAGGAAAAGACTTGGTAGTAAAATTAGAATCTGCGGTGACGTATGATGGAGATGAGCAGCCAAACCCCCATAATCGCAGCGGCGAGGTATCCGATAATGCCAAGTGTTTGAAAGCTCACGATCCCCAGCACATCGCCTGTCTGCGGAACCAGCAAACTCGACGCAATCAACAGAGCAGCGATAATCACCGCAAATGAAATACGGTTGAAGCTGTTGTCCAGTGTCTGCTCCAGTTCTTCAAGATGGTCGTGGTAAACATGGATTTTAAATTGACCCCGGCGGAACTTGCTGATAATCGCCGCAGCGTCATCCGGAAATCGTGCCGCCAGTTCCCCGGCGCCGCGCGTGGCCTTTCGCATTTGTTTGAAGATGTTTTCCGGACTGACCTGCTGGAAGGTAAATTTGCGGGCGTACGGTTTGAGAAGGTCGATAATTTGAAACTGATTGTCCAGATCCGTTGCGAATGATTCGATTGTCATCAGGGATTTTAACATCAGCGTAAAATCACGCGGCGTTTCGACATGATGGCGTCGGATCACATCAAATCCGCGACTCAGTGCCTCACCAAAGGGAATATCCTTGAGCGGCAGGTCCTGGTAAGCACTGAGAATCTCCTCAAGGTCTCGGGTTAACTCGGTGATGTCAGTGGTATCGGATAACATCTCTGCGCGTTCAAGTCCGTGAATGATTTTGCCGGCGTCCGCGTCGACAATCGACAACACAATATATTGCAGCAACATCTGATCCTGTTTTGTCAATCGTCCAACCTGTCCGAAATCCAGCGGAGCCAGTACATTGTCAGGCATGATCAAAAAATTACCCGGATGGGGATCCGTATGAAAAAAGCCGTGACTGAACACCTGCTTGAGAACGAAATCGGCACCTCTGGAAGCAATCAGCTTACAATCCAGTCCTGCGGCTTTTAACTGATCGATTCGGCTGGGTTTGATTCCGTCGATAAATTCCATTGTCAGGATACCCTCGGACGAATACGCTTCCAGAACTTCCGGTACGTGTATCGCCGGATCAGATTGAAAATTTTTAATAAAACGCTGCTGGTTGCGTCGTTCGTTATCCAGGTTGACCTCGCGAGTGACTGCCTGGCTGAACTCGCTGACCATGCGAACCGGATCGATCGAATTGCTTGTGGGCATACGGGTTTTAATCAGTCCGGCGATGTCCTGTAGAATCTCCATTTCGGTATGAATCGTCTTAACGATACCGGGCCGGCGGATCTTAACCACGACCTCACGTCCTTCCCGGGTTCGCGCGCGATGCACTTGGGCGATGCTGGCCGCGGCCAGCGGTTCACTGTCAAACGTTTCAAAAATATCTTCAGGGAAACTGCCCAACTGCTGCTTGACGGTATTGCGAATGGATTCATATTTTTCCGGAGCCACTCGGTCCTGTAATTGTTCCAGTTCTTTGATATATTCATGGGGGACCAAATCCGGACGCGTGCTGAGCATCTGGCCGAGTTTGATAAACGTGGGGCCCATTTCCTGTGCGGCCATACGAACCCGCTGGGGCAGTGAGGTTTGAGCCAGATTTTGTAGTCGGGTTGTCGGCAATCCTTTCGTTCCGATACCCACCTTCAATCGCCGAGCAACAACGCCCGCAACCTCTTCGAAGCCGTACTTCATCAGCACACCCATAATATGGCGGTAGCGCACCAGGTGTGAGTACGCCCGACGAACTCGAGAAAACGGATTTCGCAACCTGAAACCTCCTAGTTTACTTTCGCAAGCAGCAGATCCAGCTTATCTTCGATCCGCTTGAGATCCTCCTTGGTTGCCAGCGGTTGCTTCGACAGGGCCTTTTCAATCTGCTCGGAAATGACTTTTTCCGTATCACGTTTTACCTTGTCTGCCTGATCCATGATGTCCTGCACAAAGCCGGCACGGTGTTCCTTTTGGGCCTTGCCTTTTTCGACATACTCATCGAAGATGGCCTCCGCTTTTTCTTTGGTCATGCTCATCGCCCCCAGTCCTGCCAACATTAGCTTATCAAGTGTCTCAAACATGGAATTCTCCTTATAAATATGTTTTTTTAGAATGTGTAGTTTTCTTCTCCATATAGTATTTATACGTACATTATAACCAATTGTTGGGAGAAATACAGGATATTCAGATACTTTTTTGGGGGAGGCAAGAGAGAATGACAAACAGAAACGTTAATTGTATGGATTACTCTAAAAACTGAACAAAAACACTCTCCTCCATCACGAGGGCGAGGAGGAGAGTGTTTTGAGTTTTTTAATTCCAATTCCCGCCGGCAGGCGATTTTAATTACTGGATTTTGTCGAGGATGTCGTCCGGGATATCGAAGTTGGCATAAACTTCCTGCACATCATCATGATCCTCAAAATCCTCCATGAGGTTCAAGATTTTCGTGGCTGTGTCCTCATTATTCACGGGAATTGTGTTGTCGGGAACCATTGACAACTCCGCACTTTCCGTAGGAATCCCTTTTTCCTCCAGTTCCGACTTGAGGGCATCATAGCTTTCGGGCTGACAGGTAATCTCGTAGATGTCCCCAGTATTTTCAAAATCGTCAGCACCGGCATTGAGTGCGATTTCCATGAGTGTTTCCTCGTCAGCGGCATCGGCCTTAACCGTGATCAGCCCTTTCTTTTTGAACAAATAGCTGACACACCCGCTGGCGCCCATCGATCCGCCACGTTTTTCAAAAATCTTTTTAATTTCCGGTGCCGTGCGGTTGCGATTGTCCGTCAGTCCTTCGACCATAACCGCCACGCCGCCGGGGGCATACCCTTCGTAAAGCACATCCACATACTCAATCGCACCGAGTTCCCCGGTACCTTTTTTGATAGCCTTTTCAATCGTGTCCTTGGGCATGTTGGCCGCTTTGGCCTTGTCAATGGCATACCGCAAGGTTAAATTTTGTGACGGATCGCCACCGCCGGCTTTAGCCGCCACAATAATCATACGTGCGATCTTACTCCAGATTTTTCCGCGTTTTGCATCGTTGGCGGCTTTTTTATGTTTAATCCCCGCCCAGTGCGAATGTCCAGCCATATTTGTTACCCTTTAACTATCAACACCCTTAATGTATTACTTTGTTTAACGGATAAGTGAAAATCCCTGACGCCCCGGCACGTTTGAGTTGGGGGATCAGTTCACGTTCAATCTTTTCTTCCACGATAATCTCCAGAGCGACATATTCCGAATCGGCCAGCGGCGAAACTGTTGGGCTTTTTTCAGCCGGCAGTAATTCTAAAATAGCATCGAGATCGATTTGCTTGATGTTCATTTTCAGCCCCACGCGGGTTTTAGCGTCTATGGCTGCATTGAGCAGAATGGCGATGCTTTCGATCTTCTGCTTTTTGAAGTCATCCTGCCAGGCATCTTTATTGGCAATGAACCGGGTGGTCGAGGTCATTAAGGTATCGATGATTTTCAGATTGTTGGCCTTGAGGGAAGACCCGGTCTCGGTCAACTCCACGATTCCATTGACCAACCGTGCTTTAACCTCGGTCGCGCCCCAACTGAACTCGACTTTGACATGAATGCCTTTTTGCTTAAAATAACGGCGTGTCGCTTCAACTAATTCAGTAGCGATGATCCCCCCTTCTAAATCCTCGGGTTTATCAATGCCGGACTCGTTCGGGACTGCCAGCACCCATCGTGCCGGATTGGATGTAGCCTTGCTGTATTGTAATTCACAGACTTCATGCACATCGGAGTCGTTCTCGCAAATCCAGTCATACCCGGTAAATCCGGCATCAAGGACACCATCCTCGACATAGCGGCTCATTTCCTGGGCACGCAGCAGGATCAACTGAATTTCTGAATCATCAATACGCGGAAAATAACTCCGTTCGAAACCGGCCACATTGAACCCGGCCCGTTCAAACAGATCAAATGTTGCATTCTGCAAACTGCCTTTTGGAATTCCCAATTTCAATACATTCTCAGACAAAACTCATCCTTTCGAGAATAAATTACCTGTTCATTATTTCTTTTTCACCTGTTTCTTTTTTGTGGTCTTTTTTTTCTTAACCGTTTTCTTTTTAGCGGTCTTTTTCTTTGTCGTCGTCTTCTTTGCCGTCTTTTTCTTCGTTGTTTTCCGGGTTGAAGCGGCTTTCTTTGTATTCGTGACAGGATCGCCCGTTTCAGCCGCCTCCCGTATCAGCATATAAAACGAATACGCATCGGCAGCACCAATCAGCCGTTCAAGAAAACCGGCGATCTCGGCTTCAGTCGCTTCGGGATAGACCAGTCCGTTTTCGTGTAAATAGGTGACCATTGTTTTATTCAGCGGGATGGCATGGCCGCTCAGCGCCGTTAAAAAACAGTAACTGACGGCAAACGGAGTAATGCCTTCAATCTCGGACAATTCCTTATGGGCCTGGCGTTTGCCTTCATGTCCCAGTTGGTCCAGGCTGACCTGATCGTATTTATCAAAGATGGCATTCAATACCTTCGTAATCAACCTGGCACTATTCTGAAGACCTTCCGCGCTCTCCCTGAAGACATCGAGAATTTCCTCCTGTCGGGACACGCGAAGGTCATTGAGATCGACAAAATGTTTCGTTACATGCCGATAAATGCGTTCAGCGTTTTTTTCAGGAACCTCTTCGCTGATCAATGCAAAAACAACCGCTTCCAGAGGATTCCTGTATACAGGCATCTCGTGTTTCGCAGCACCACGTTTAAGCGAATTAAATAAACGAGTCACTTTTGGACTGTACTTTTTACTATCCTTCATGCGTGTCCCCTGCCGTTATTCTGTGGACGTTTCCGCCTGATCCGGATTTTCCTGAAGCGGATGAGCGGTGTATTCCTGCTCAGCCTGTTCAATCAGACGGAGCGTTTCCAGTGTTTTTTTTACTTTTTGATCTTTTTCAAACCGCAAATGCGGGCAATATTTCCCTGTCAGATCACGGCCCAACTGCAGCTGAATATGGCCGATAGCATGGCAAATCGCATTGAATGTCGTGTTCTGCCGGGTTTCGTCCTCAGCCAGAACGCTCAAATACACTGTTGCGTTTTTCATGTCCGGTGCAACATCGACCTCCGTGACGCTGACCAAGCCGGTAATCCTCGGATCACTCAATCCGTTTAGAATTGTTTGGCTGACCGACTCCCGTATCGCCCGTGCTATTTTATGTTGTCTTCTGGAGGTCATTTCGTAATTCCCGGTTTCTCAGATTACAAAGTCCTTGCAACTTCTACAACCTGATATGCTTCGAATTCATCATCGACCTTGATGTCGTCATAGCCGGCTACTTTAACGCCGCACTCGAGACCGGCTTTGACCTCGCGGACATCGTCCTTAAAGTGCTTGAGCGATTCAATAACACAGTTGTCTTTAATTACAATATTATCGCGAATCAGTTTCAGCTTTGCATTTTTGTTCACCAAACCGCTGGAAACATAACAGCCGGCGATCGTTCCGACACTGGAAACCTTAAATGTGTTTCGCACGACCAGGCGACCAAGGGTTTTCTCTTCGTAATCCGGTTCGAGCAGACCCACCATGGCCGCTTTAACATCTTCAGTAATCCGGTAAATAATGCTGTACAGGCGGATATCGACCTTCTTGCTGTCGGCGATCTGGCGAACCCGTTCATCCGGTACCACGTTGAAACCGATAATAATCGCATTGGACGCTTCGGCCAGAACAACATCGCCTTCATTGATACCGCCAACTGCAGCGTGAATCACCTTGACCTTGACCTCGTCTGTGCTCAGTTCGGTCAGGTATTTGATCAGGACATCCACCGAACCCTGTACGTCGGCTTTGACAATCAGATTCAATTCCTTGACATTACCGGCCTCAATATGTGAGAACAGGTTGTCCAGTGTTACAATGGAGCGACGCGCCAGCCCCTCTTCGCGGGCGGCATGCTGTATCTGTTCTGCCGCCGATTTAGCCTGATTGAGATCTTCCAGGCAGAAGAATTTATCGCCCGCCGTGGGCACATTGTCCAGGCCGGTGATTTCCACGGGCATTGACGGCGGCGCCTTCTTGACGCTTTTGCCGCGACTGTCCGTCATGGTTCGAATACGTCCGGACGCTCCGCCGGCCAGAACGATTGATCCCTTTTCAAGTAACCCTTCCTTGACCAGCACTGTAGCCACCGGCCCGCGGGTTTGTGACATTTTTGCCTCGACAATCCATCCCTGTGCAGGTACTTTTGGATCGGCCTGATAATCATTGAGTTCGGCTTGATAATCCAGATGTTCGATCAATTCCTCAATCCCTTCGCCGGTAATAGCGCTGGTTTTGACGATCTCGGTATTGCCGCTCCACTCGGTGGGCGTCAGTTCGTGTTCAGCCAGTTGGCCGTAAATTCGGTTGAAATCCACACCGGGGATGTCGCATTTATTTAAAGCAACGATAATCGTAACGCCGGCCGCCTTGGCGTGGTGAATTGCCTCAACGGTCTGCGGCATCACACCATCATCGGCAGCAATCACCAGCACAACAATGTCGGTCATATTCGCACCACGCGCCCGCATGGCGGTAAATGCTTCGTGCCCCGGCGTATCCAGGAAGGTGACTTTCTTGCCGTTGAGTTCAACCTGGTAAGCACCGATGTGCTGGGTAATGCCGCCGGCTTCGCCGGAAGCAACGCTGGTGCTTCGAATTTTATCCAGCAAACTGGTTTTCCCATGGTCGACATGGCCCAGCATCGTTACGATGGGGGGACGTTTTTGAAGATTTTTGCGATCACGCAATTTGAAATCCTCTTCAATTTCTTCCAATACACCTTTCTTGCGTTCAACAGTCAATTCAGTGCCGTATTCCATTGCCACCAGTTCAGCCGCATCGGTAGAAATCGCCTGGTTGGCGGTAGCCATAACGCCCTGAGACATCAGTTTTGCAATAATATCGCTAACTTTCACTGCTAATGCAGATGATAAATCTTTAACCAGAATCGGCTCAGAAACGGTGGCTTTTTCCGGACGCTCCACATGTTGTAAAGAGTCACCGGCTTTTTTGGATTCAATTCGTCGCGAAGGCTTAGCCCGCATTGATTCGCCGCGAGCAGCCGCCAACCGTGCCCGGCGTTCTTCCATGTCGCGTGCCCGCATCCGTTTAATGTCACCGCGATGCCGACCGGATTCAGCCTCTTCCGGGCCGCGATCTTTTTTGCGACCGTGGGTTTTAGCTTTGCCGGCTTTTTTGCCCTTGCCTAACGTATCATGGCTAGCCAGCAGGGGTTCGGTCATCGGCTGATCATAACGCGGTCGCGGGGAACGGGGCCGCCTGTGACGGGTATCCTCTTCGACTTTCTCGACACGAATAACAGTCGGTCCTGAAAGTGTTGCGGGTTTTGGTTTTTCGAGCATCGGGCCCGCAGGTACGATTTCTTCGGGCTCTTTGGGTTTTTCTTTCTTTTTAGGCTTGGCCTTTGGTTTCTCAGGAACCTTTTGTTTTTCTTCGGCAGCCGCAGGTTCCGGCTGAGCCGGTTCGGAGGTTTCTTCTGTTGGTGCCTCTGCCGGGGCTTCTTCGGTTACTTCTTCGGCTGTGGCTGCTTCAGTTGTTTCGACCGGTTGAGGCTGTTCTGTTTCGACAGGAGCCTGCTCCATCTCCTGTGCCTGTGCGACAACCGTTTCTTCCTGCGGCTCCTGAGCCTCTTCGGTGGTTTCAGGAGTCGTTTCTTCTACCTTCTTTTTACGTTTAATACGGACCTTCTTCAGATCCACGCGCTTTGCCCGTTCAACCGTGGTAGAGTGCTCCCCTTCACTGAACCATTCCCGAATCGTAGCAGCCAGCCCGACCGAAATCGTGGACATATGATTCTTGATCTGGTCCAGTCCCTCGGCCTGACATTTCTCAATGATGGCCTTGCTCTTGACGTTCAGTTCTTTGGCCAATAAATGGACACGTGTACTTGCTTTCGCCAAAACGGTCTCCTAGATGATTCCGATAAGCATTTTCCGCTTCATTCAAGCGAATCTGTTGCGAATTTTTTATTTTAAATCGTCTTCCTGTTTCAACAGGTCTTCGGCCTGTGTGGGATTATCCTCTGCAGCGGCTTTCTTGGCAGTATCTTCCGCAGCAGTAATAATCTGCTCGGCCAGCGTTACATCAATTTCCAGTTCTTCAACAAGCGGCTCGGTTCCGACTTCTTCCAGATCCAGCACCGAGATGATTCCGAGTGCCAGCAGTTTATCCACAAAGTTGTCGTCCACACCTTGAATTTCCTTGATACAACCAGCCATACGCTCGACTTCCTTGTTGTATTCATTCGGCGTCAGGATATCGATATCCCACCCGGTCAAACGGGCCGCCAGACGCACATTCTGTCCGTGCTTGCCGATGGCCAGCGATAACTGGTCTTCGGTCACGACAACCGTAGCACGACCCAATTCAAAGCAAATCGCGATTTCGCTGACTTTCGCGGGCATCAGGGCATTCGCAATCAAAACCTGTGATGAATCGGACCAGCGAACGATATCGATTTTTTCGCCTCCCAGTTCATCTACGATATTGCGGATGCGGCTGCCGCGAACACCGACACATGCCCCAACCGGATCGACCTTGTCGTCAATCGTTTCAACGGCAATCTTGGTGCGATATCCAGCTTCCCTGGCTAACGATTTAATTTCGATGATACCCTCGGCCACTTCCGGCACTTCCAGTTCGAACAGACGCCGGATAAATTCCGGGTGTGTGCGGGAAAGGATAATTTTAACCTGACTGGAGGATTCCCGGACATCGAGAATCATCGCACGGATCCGCTCGGACGGATGATGCGATTCGCCGGTGATCTGTTCGGATTTGGGCATAATGGCCTCAACCCGGTTTTCCAATGAAACAATCAGGGTACCACCTTCAAATCGAGCAACGGTACCGTTAATAATTTCACCTTTTCGCTGGACGTACTGCGCAAAAATGCTGTCACGTTCGTCGGCTTTGATCTTCTGGATCATGACCTGTTTTGCTGTTTGTGCAGGGATACGTCCCAATTGGCGAATATCGATCTCAACATCGTCCTTGAAAGCGCGGATATTGCCGCTGGTTCGGTCGATATGAACCACAATCTCGATACCCGACGTCGGCTGTACACCAAAATC
>ENA-ORCT01000669-ORCT01000669.1-marine-metagenome-genome-assembly--contig:-NODE-669-length-15516-cov-5.279487_pt1 | contig 15516 bp, 16 predicted proteins | sample MGYA00248632_ERZ508511 | MGnify/ENA primary metagenome ERZ508511 (study PRJEB26182, sample SAMN06268839) | marine metagenome | isolation source: Tt an P1-techrep anaerobic enrichment on pine from sediment...
TTCTCGTTGAAATGGCCTGACTGGTAGCTTAGCACATTGTCCAGATTTTGGGGACCACCGCCGGGTATGTCGCGCTTTCATATCTTTAGCTCTTGTAAAATCATTCCTAATGTTGGCCCAGCAACTAAAGAGCTCAAAAATCTTTCTGAAACAAAAGCGATCAAAACTATAATTGTACTTTTAAAAGGTTTTAAAGAATAATTTTTGATTAAAGTAAAAACGAAAAATAAAAAGAAATATATTGTTACAATATATCCGAGAGGAGGACCGAAAAACTGGATTCCTGGAATCAAATCAATTAGTCGCAAAATGATACCAATAAAAGCATAACTTAAAAATGGTAGAACGAAATTTTTGAATTCAATCGATTTTTTCAGACCTGAAAGCAAATAAATGACCCAAAACTCGAAAACGTGAAACATTAAAGATAAAGCTAAAATTGAAGTTCTTGTATGAATAATATCCATATATCCAAAATAAATGTTCCAAATTATATGCTCAGAAGGATAGAAAAAATTCTTGGAGTATGTGGGGATATTCCCCAGTAATGTCGGGAAGGAAATAAATATCACAAAAACGGTCCAGGTTAAAAAAACATTTTTTTTAGAAATTTTAAAAAATGATCTAACTGGAAATAAATAATTCAACATTTCAACCCTATTGATTTAGTAGTATCGGGTAGCCAGGGGCTGTAGCCAGCAGTGGACCCTCAGAACCTTACGTGACAGTTTCCCGTCATTACGGCTCAAACATCCGTTAAGGCGTGCCCTTGTGAAGCGACCAGGCCGTTTCGTTCTATGCAGAAATTTATGCCAAGCATGTTCCTATACCAGAGACTACTTAGTGTCGCCTTTTAAATATTATTTAATCGATACGGTTAGTTAAGAATTAAGATGCCCCGATGACTCGTTAAATAATAAAAAAATCTGATCAGAGTAATCATAAACTACTTGATATTTCGCATTCTTTACGTCCAGTTTTTTGCGCATTCTTGAAATTCTCAGTTTTCACTATGACATGTCTAAAAACTTGTTTATCATCAAGGTCTAATGTTTCACTGTTAATTTCAACTTTCCTGGCATATTTGAGAGCTTTTAAGTATTCTCCTTTGAGATAATGTCCATATGCTATATAAATAAAATTAACTGGATTATTTGTTTTCTTATCGACCCGTTTTCTAATGTTAATCGTCTTTCTCAAAATACCTATGCCATCTTCAAACTCACCTTTTTCGATAAGTACACAACCCCTCGTATTTATTGCATATTGACTTTGGGGGCATAGCTGAAATGCTATCTTCGAATATTCATCTGCTTTTTCAAGGGCCTGTTCCTCAAACTTTAACATATAAGCCCAAGCAAGATTATTATAAAGAAGAAACTTATACGGATCATCCTTATATGTCTCTTTCAGTGGTTCAAGTAATGCAATTGTTTCCTCAATTTTTAATTGTTTAATATATGTCGCTGATAAGTTTAACTTAGGTAATAGTGGAATAGGATAAAGTTCTATACATTCTTTATAACCGATTTCAGCCTCATTAAATTGTTTATTTTCATACAATTCATAAGTTTCAATATGTTTCCCCGCAGAAAGAATTTCTTGGGTTTCATAAGATGTAATAAATGGGAGTTTTATAATCTGCAAACCATCATTTGACACCGGAATTCCTGAAATCAAAATTTTTCGAGGAATCAAGTTCAGCACTATTAATAATAGATTGGAATAAATAAATGCGTGGGAAAAAGAAAGGTGTTTTATATTAATTAGTTCATTAAATTGAATGTCGAAGATTAACATTACCAAAACAATGGAGATTAACTGCGAAACAACACCACCTAAAAATATTATTAAACACCTTATTTTAAATAACTTTTTCGATATTGGACCAATAAAGGTGTTTCCTCCACTAAAGCCATTTGTAATAACAACAATTATTCTCCCTATTCGTTTTCTTAATATTTCTCGGCCATTCCCAATTGTTACTCGTCTGATAGGAATTCTTACTACAATTGCAGCTAAAACATGACCAAATTCATGAATATAAACATTAAAATAGAGAAAAATAAAAAATGAAAAAAAAGCTCTCCATGTGCCAATTTCTTTTAAATATAATACAGTAGGTACTATAAGAAAAATCCAAAAAATAAAAACAGCCGTATTTAGAACTAATTTTAAAAAAAGTTTTTTCACTATGTTTTGCTAATCCTTAATATTACTATATAATATATAGCCAAAACAAACAACGGCAACACAAGTTAATCATTAATATGCGACCCTAATGTTTTCCTCATAACCGTGATAATATTTTAATTCACAAATTGTTGTCTCACGTCCTTCTGTATGGATAGACAAAAAGTTTGGGCCAACATTATTGTTGCCGGTAACACAATAATACCGATGAATAGTAACTTTGCATTCGCATATGCGACACCACCAACAAAACCAACTATTAGACCAGCAACTCCCAAAACAGCAAAAACAAAACTTGCTATTGTAATTGCCCACCAGATTGCTTTTTTAAGTTCCCAAATAGACCTTGATAAATATACCATGACAGCAGAACGGATAATGCCCCTTATAAAATCACGCACATTTTCAATTTCTCCGTCAGCAATATTCCATAAAATTCCAATAAAAATTATTGATGCATAAATGTAAAGATAACGAGAAATTCTATAAATTTTAATTTTTGTTTCCGGGTTCAACTTATTCTCCTATTTTGACGCTAACGCCGAACTGAGGGGCGGTAAACGAGGATCGGAAACTTGTGCGGTTGTCTCTCAATTCAAGAAAAAATAGACTATTGAAGTGTCACAGCCGCTTTCCCGGTTACTCTCAAGTGACTATTTTTGTTTTCTTAATTTATAATTCTGCTAAGTCTGACTTTAATATCCATAGGCTGTTATCTACATTGTTGTGGCATTCAAGCCCCAAAGATTTAACGTCTTTTTCAAATTGAACCAAGAGACGTTGATCTTCAGAAAAACTTGCATATTGGTCTTTTTCATTTGGATCTTTTACAATTTGCCCGATGGAGCCTATCAGTTTCCAATAATTCTCATTAGGCTGACAATTATCATCAGGTTTCAATGTCCCATTAAATGTTTTAAGCTTCACCTTGTTACCGATTTGCATATTCATTTCTCATTTCATAGAAAATCGGGTAGCCAGGGGCTGTTGCCAGCCCCAAGCCCCCTCAGAACCTTACGTGACAGTTTCCCGTCATTACGGCTCAAACATCCGCTAAGGCGTGCCCTTGTGGGGCGACCCGGCCGTTTCGTATTACAGCGGACATTTATTCCGAGCATATTCGTCGACAGGGACTACTCTGGCGCTCATTAAAAAGAGAATCGCATCTTAAATGATAATCGATCAATACGAATAGTTAAAAATTAAAACGCGACCTTAATATCCTAATTTCGCGGCGATGGGCGTCCCTATCCCGACATGTCAGAGTTATTTTTTTGCCTCTTCTTCCGCCATAAGTGCAATTTTTTTGCCGGAATCTACAAACCACTGTTTTAGGACATAAGATAATGCATTGCCAATTATTTTTATTTCCTCTTGACCAGTGTTTGTTCTATAAAATTTTATATATTCAGCCAACTCCTCATTCGAAATATTTCTATATGAATAAAAACATGTCAGAATCATTTGTCGGCGCATTGACTCTTGAAGTATTGGCCTCGTTTTATTAATTTGATCTTCAATTTCATTCATCGTTTGTTTTTTTTCTTCAGGCATAACAAGGTTGAATGCCACAATAAAACCACGCATCATTTCAACTATAATTCGTGTAGAAAAGTCCGTCAGATTGGTTACCTTTTCCACTTCTTGAATTGTCGCTATGCGCTCTTGGCTTGGAGGGTTAGATTGCAAATCGGCAAGGTAGCGAAGTAAGTCCGCTTGTGATTCAGGCTTGGATGAGGAAAGTTCCTCAGCTTTGATTTTGCTTGTCAAAGGTGTTTTCATCCATTCAATTAAATCAGTTAAAAGCTTTTTATCAGTATTTTGCAATAAATATGATTTTAGATTTTGTTGAACTAAGGTGATATTAAAATTTGATTTAAAGATGGAGGCAACTTTTTTCTCTAAAACTGGATTTTCCGATGTAAGCAGCCTTTGAGCAGATACTGCTTCAATCTGCCCTGGCAAAGTTGAAAGTATTTCGTTTAAACCAGATATTTCAGTATAGTCATTCACTAAAGATTCATGCGTCTTCGCGAAAGCAAAATTGAACATAATAAAAATACTAAATGTCGTTAAAAACAGGATACAAATACGTATTTTTTTCATCAAAATCTCCTTTTTACATGGATGTGGACATAACGCCGTTCTCAGAGGCGCCGACGCTTTTCCAGCGTCCCTTGCCAAATATGGTTAGCTTCCTTGATTTTTTTAAACGTAAAAAACCAAATAAATGTAATGGGCAACCAGATAACAAAATATCCGATTCCAAGCCCGATAATCACATTAATGTCGGTTAAAACGCTGCCTATAAAGTTTACAAGACCAATATTTATTAGATGTAGCAGGGTAAAAGATAAAAATGGAATAAGAAATGCACAAATTACACAACTCAATATCTTTATAGGTCTTTTATCGATTTTATTAAAAATGATGTATGATAAAGTGGTCATAGATAGAGTGACCGCTGAAAAAACAATGTAAAAAATCGATCTGTTATTTATTTCACTAAATATTCTACTTGAATTTTTTGGTATCAAATTGAATGCTCTTGTTCGGCTGTCTTGGGTAAATCAATTTCCACTATTTTTTTTGGATTTCTACTCGTTTTATATATAGGAAAAGCGCCATAATATTTTTGAGCGTGAAAAACCATTGTGATTGTGTCGACTTTTGAGTTGGTATTCAGCCTTTTTACAAGAGGGTACAGTCTACTTGAAATACTATCTGTGAATTCCTTATCTTCAAATTTGTCGTAAGGGATTGGTACTTGAACTTCGATTGAAAATGTTGTTTGTTTACCATTAAAATAAAATGTTCTGTATGAAGCAGAAATGTTTTCCATCGATGTTTCTTTTTGGATCCTATCTGATAAATCACTTATATTAGCCAAATCGAAGTCTTTACCAACTTTAATAAACAGATTGCCAAATACAAAACCCAATATAGCAAGACCAATTATTCCACTTATCACCGGTTTAATCGTAAAGTGATTTATTGGAAGGATTGGTTCGTATCTAACCGGCACCACAACAGTTTTAAATATTATATCATGCAAACCTCTTTTTTGCGGGTGAAATAACATAAACAGGGTATTGCCGGAAAGTAGAACACCGACAGCCGCCAGAAAAAGTGTCCCACCAATGCATGTGTTTGTAATACCAATGGTTGATGCTATACTATTACTGACAGCACTATTCAAGAAAGGTAATGTTATAAGGAAATAGCGACCAAATGAAACAATCGGCGAGATGAACCCGCCTCTGACGGTAATAACCTTTAAGGAAAAGATCATTTTACCAACGGACTGACTTTTAAAAATTGCGCTTTCTAACACAGCAAAATAGACAGCACCAAGCAAATATCCAGGTAGCCAACCGTGTTGATACATGGCCCCGATAAAATCCGAGAATGGGAAGAATATGATAATACCAACGATGGCAATAACTATTTGGTCGATAAGAAAGGCAACAGATTTTTTGAAACACCCCGGATAGTTAAACTTTTTCGACTCGGGAATGAACCCTTCTTCTATGCCCTGTGCTGGTTCTTCATCTTTTTGTAAACGCATATTAGAATCCGAATTCAAATCAGAGGTCATGGCAATTCCTTTTATGTAAGCCGAACATTTGAAATAAGGGACGGATAGGCCGTTGGTCTATCCGTCCCTTTTTATTGATTGGAATTTTTTTGTTTCTCCTCTGAGACCTTCCTTAGCATGGCCCCCAAACAACCTTTCTCCATCTCGTTAAGCTGATCCGACTCGTAGAGGCCCATACAGTATTGAAAAAGTAACGGGGATTGTTTGCAATTGCTCATGACAGACCAAAGAGCAGATTGAAAAACTGCCTCAAGAGTAGCTTTCTTCTGAATCTCGGGTGATTTAGTAAGTTCTCCAGACTTCACCTTTTCAAGTGTTCCAACATGGGTACCCAAATTTAGTGCCGTCAAAATTTGGCGAATTGGCTTAACTCTGGAGGTTGCGAAAAATTCTGCCCAGAGCATGTCAAGCTGGTCACCTGTTTCAATTTCCTCGTATGGATTTGGTACTCTGAGTTTTTTTAACTTTTTTATATAACCATCAAATTCGCTATTAAGTGGTAACTTTTTAAGCTTATTTAATAAATGGAACAATAGGATGATGTCCTTTTGTTGTTGCCTGGTAGCTTTTGTCTTATAAAATTCAACAGTATGGGGGACTAAAAACTCGTTTTCAGAATATATTTGTTTGTATAGCCATAGTGTTGACCAAAGTGGATTCCCTTTGTCATTTATATATGGTCGTGGTGAATTGATAAAATTTGTTAACGCAAGAGAAGGTTCTGGGCGAGTTGGATATGTGAAGTACCAGCTCTCCAAATTTCCCTCAAGTTTATTAATGTCGAATTTTTTTAGAATAACTTGGCGAGTTTTTTTGGCTTTTTGTTTTTTGACATGATCGTAAGCTGAAACATTGACGGTATATTCTCCATACGGATCTTCAGGGTCAAAAGAAACCGCAAGCATACCGAGTGAAGGAAGAAGGTAAGGGCCTGGCGCAGGACCTTGAAATCCAGTGACGTTTTTCATTGATTCGTCAACGTTTCCATCTGGATTAATAATTTCGACATCGTAAGTAATCTTAACTTCATTTTGTGATTTAGTTCCGTAGTGATTAAAGATCGGAAGAATCTTGAAAAATTCTCCTTTCGTGACTTCACTTATGGGTGAAACTTTTGGCCTGAATTGAGCAGGTACAGAAAACCACCAGTTCATTTCTATATCTTGCTGAGTCAGCAGAAGCAAAAAATCAAAATCCTCGTTTTCTGTCTGTGCAATTGGGACGCAAGGAAATAATATAATACTAGCAGCGATAATTATTAGGACTTGATGTGCTTTCTTCATTTGCAATCCAAAGCTCTAAGCATAAGGGGCTGGGAAAGCGGGTTGTCCTAAGGGAGCAACGTTTTCCCAGTCCCTTCCCATGCTCTTGTTATGGACTATTGAGGGACGCATCGCAAATATGAATCTATCGATACAAATATTTAAGAATTAGATGCGACCCTCGTGGTTTCAAATCGTGTTGTCTTGCGAAAATGGATTGGGAGGACTCCATGATGGGAGTTCCTATCCCTATAAAATCACCGACGATAACTCGTTAGAAAAACCAAAGAACACGCAACATACCGAACAGATATTTTACAAAGCGTAAGAACTTTTTATCTATGTTTTCGTTAGTCTTTTCATAACTTATAAACTCGATTCCAGGGTTCGAATTTATTAATGCATTTTTGAGAGTTGGAAACCTGTCCAACAAGCATATAATGGCAAATTTCCCTTTGTGATGCGATTAAGAGATAAAAAAGTCAAAATCTTCAATCTTCAAAATACACTCAGCGCTGATGATCCTTTTGTTGAAACAGCTTTGAAATTGAATTTTTCCTCGGGATAGGAATATAACTGTATGAATCAAGCTTAAATAAAAATACCACGACCATAAAGACAGGATGATGAAGGCTACCCTCAAGAAGATCGACATGCTTCCTATGGTAAAAATCCCACTGGTAATCAACAGCAGGATAAGGGGTAAAATGACGAACCTGTATTCTTTTGAAAGGGTATAAGTTTCCATTTGCAAATTGAGTACGACCTGGGTAAGAGGTTGGCAAAAATGCGCAGTGGATTTGCGAATCCTTTTTCACCCCTTGGTTATTTGGTATCTTTAGGATACCTGATAAATACACGATGGGACTACTCAGGGTCGTATCCTAAGTATTAATTTATCGATACGAATATTTAAGAATTAAGATGCAACCCCGGTGATTTCTTTGTCGATGGATATTCACGATTGGATTTATCAAAAAATCTTCCTATCCCTGGTATAAAAACTAAATACAATTTAGATTTTGCGACTGAAATCCATATAGATTCGAGAAACATGTAATTATAATCAGCAAAGGTGATCGATGCTTCCTTGGCAAGCCAATAGGAATATATAATCAGAAAAAAAAATACAGAGATCGTAAGGACGAAACCAAGCCAAAATAAGTTAATACCAAATCGATTTAAATAACCTATACCTTTCGCAGCAACAAATAAAAATAAGTACGTTAAGCCAATGGATATTCCTACGAAAAGCACTAAATATAGAATACGAACAATAATTTTTACTAAAAAACTTTGTGGTTTCATTTATCGGGGATCTTTTCGATTAGTATAACCCAGCTTCAGCCGTGCGAATTACGAGCGTCGGTTGGCAGTTGTTGGTATCCTTCGTTATGTTTTAAAACCTCATCTGCAGGCAATATTTGAAACCAGTATGGATCAACAGGCAATTCCCTCTCTCCCCCGTTTGAAAATTTTAAAAAAAGCCAAGAAAATCCTTCGGTAATTAAAAGTCTGATTTTAAGACAAGATTTTTCAATCACAGCAGGGAGAGTTGGATCTTCACGCTCCCAATGTAGAGCTGAATTAATGATACGGACTACTCAGGGTCGTATCCTAAATATTAATTTATCGATACGAATTTTTAAGAATCAAGACCCCCGGTGGTTCATTGGGCGTGGCTCTTGTTATTAATTATTGCAAACTTATATATGTATCGTAGAAACCATAGCCAGCAACAACTACACCGAAAAAGATTAAAATGTATCCAAATATTTCCATTTTAATGAAAAAAAAGCTGTTGCCTAAATCAATTTTGACTTTCTCCCCATCCTTTTTAATAAAATCTCTTCCAGCAAACCAAGTCCATATTCCTGAGACGATAATACCTACGCCAATACCAATAAAAAAACTATAATTCTGAGCAAAAATACCACCCACATTTCTTTTTAATTCACCAGCAATAATCCCAACTGCAATTACAGATATAATAAAGAAAATCGGCACTAAAATTCCTTTGCCTTTATATATTATCAGCATAAAAAACTCCTCTATCTAATTCATTATCATGTGCATAACGCCGCAAATATGCCGCGAATTTACGAGCCGGCAGCATTTGCTTTGAGGGGGTCTCGGGCTCGGACTAAGCTAACTGACCGTTCTTATACGTTTTTTATCCCAAACCACCCTGTCTTTAGAGCTTAAAACCTCTTTTTGGGGATCAAAATGGCTGCTATAAGCGCTTTGAGTCTCCCTGAGTTCCCACCCCCTATCGTCTCCACTGGCCTTGCGCTTCCGGGCTCTGTTACCCAAAGTCTTTTGGGTTTGCCTCACAAATCCTTCGCTTCCAGCAGCCAGACTTTCCGTCCAACGGGAATCCCGCTTGCCGTTCCCGGAAGATAGCTCAGCTTCGACCCAAGTCTGGTAGGATTTTGACAGCCGGGTTAAATCATCAATGCCGACAAGATGGGCCATTATTTCCCTGTCGATCAGTCTATAGCGTTTCTGCGGATTCACGATTTCGCCATAACCGCTGAAAGGCCATTCTGAGGGGTGTTTTACCACCCCGGCGCGGACCATATTCAGGTCGATATATACAGGTACCAGCGGGGGAACGCTGGGATTGGTCAAGGCACCGTGGAGCGATGCCAATCAGCCAATTGTGCGACTTCGTGTCGCACTCCAACGATAAGCTCAGCGGTTTTGCGGAGTGACGCGAGCTTGCGAGCGGAGACCTGCAAAATCCGCTGGAGCGCCAGGTTCGGTGTTGCGTTGTAGTTGGAACGGCAAACCAAATCTTCATAATCAACTAATTTGCCCGTCCAAATTAGAGGTTCAACATAATTTCTTCCGCGACGACATTGTGGGCGAGATATCTCAGAATGTCATGTGCGTCTTCATCGCCATTGTCAAGCTGATCAATATTGATAATCTTATCGCATCCAAAAGTTTCGCCAGTTAACTTTGTTTCAAGGGCAACAAAATCCTCACTGTCTGATATGTTTAACCATTTATCCACATTTGGAGGGCAGATCAATGGTGGGCCCAGCCTCTGTTTAACTATCTCAATACCGAGAGGTGAACCAGCAGTGAGGAATAAACTAACCTTTACTTGGTGTCTAAGCCGACGCATTAAACCATAAGCCACAATAGTGCCAAGTGAATGACTAACAATGACAACCTTCTCGTCTTTAGATAGCCCGTCCATTATTTGTTTCATAACGAGATCGTCTATTTTTTCTTTTAAACCAGGTTTATGAAGATAGGCAGCAGCTTGACTTAAAAAAGCCCTCGCTACTCTTTTACCCTTTGAAGGAAGTACCTTCTCCAAGGCTCGTGCAATGGCTTTCAACCACTTTTTATGAATCCCTTTAGCCATGCGTCTTTTAGCTTGAAGATTATCTCCAGCGTCAAGTTCCTGAGAGACTTGCTCGGCGCTGATACCGAATTTATGTTGGAACTCAAGATAAAGAGCCGCAACTTCATCATCTGCATAGTCTTCGTCTGGAGATGCGATACTCATAGGACTCGAGGTAGGTTGATTTTTCTTCCAAGACTTTGTTTCCTCAAAGAGTATGTCGCCATAGAAGGCTGCAAGAAAATTAACATCATCAGGTATGGCTCTTCCTATGTTGGTAGCCCCGCTTCTAAAGGCATCGCTCCATGTTTTCTCGATGTTCTCCTTAGAATTGTCCTGATTATTAATGCCGTGAATTAAAAGAATCGTTGTCATTGATAGATACTCCAAAAATATTAAAAGATCGTACGTGTCATTAATTCTTAAAAGTGCCACACAACCTGATAACCAAATGCTTCAATAAACATGTGTGCCCCCTCGTCTGTTAAACTAGCTGCAGATCTTCCACTCACATTTTTTCCGATTAGCCTGATCTTTTCTGGAATTTCAAGGTACCGTTCAGTTTGCATAAAATTCCAACCCTGACTATTTATTGGTGCAATCCCCAAAAGTCGGACATCCTCGCGTGCCTCAAATCCTCTTTGGGCATAGTAGGGACGAGATTCCTGATTGTTAGTTGGCTGTGATGGTTCAACTGCTGGTAGATCTGCAAATGCAAATAATCTTTCGTTTTCCTTGCGCCACAAGACTTTCTCGGCACATAGTAACGCTAAATCAAATGGCACTTTCCCTGTGTTTCTATACATATAATGGGCAGTTCTAGCGATATTATCATAGTCGTTAGAAAATTCGTAAAGATATCCAGCTGTCACTGATTGATGAGGATATTTCTCTTTTCCCACTCTAATTCTATCCGCAAATTTTTGAGCATCTGCAGCGCGTAATGGAACATTGCCAACAAGATTTGAAAAATCACTTAAATATGTGTCTAATAATTCATCTTGCCTAACACCGTAACCAGTTTTTAAGAATAAAATATCACCTGGTAAACTGCGAGAGGCAACAGTAACAACATTGGGGTAATTAGGTATAATTATCCACTGGTCATCATCCTGTTTGACTAAAATAGGGGAACCGTAGCAATCACTCGCTCTTATCAGCTTCAATGAATCATCAAGGAGGCTGAATTTGAAGTAGTCTATTTCCTCAACTGTAGCATTACGCGGCACAGCTATATGTCCTTCTCGAAAATCAATAAGAGTTAAAAAATCCAGAAGATACTTTCTGTGATCTAAAATCCTTCCATGGTAATATGTTATATTCTCTTTCAATAGCGAAAGGATATGTTTACGATATTCTCGATTTACTGCAAGTTGCTCCTTACTGCTTCCTCCAAATAAATATTTCAATCGAGAAAAGATAGATTTACGATATTTTTGATCTACTGCAAGTTGCTTCTTACTGCTTCCTCCATATGAATTTTTTATTGCCATTTGGATTGCTGAAGTTAGCGTCTGATCCTGTGAATGAGCTGTCATACCAGGATGTGGTGATTTCTCTATTATTTTGTAGAAGTTATTGGGGGGATGGATTCCAGTTAGCAGATCAGGCTCCATCTCCTCTTGAATTGCTGCAGCGCATTTTCTAACTTCTTTCTCTAAATATTCAGACAGTTTATGATTTGTGACAACTGGACTATATTGATGAAATTTACGTTCAATAGCATCTTCGACTTCGCCACGCAAGGCACTCAGCATTACTTCCGAAAACAGGCAGTACGCACTTTGACTACCAGTTTGATTGATTTGGAATGAGTAATCACCTAAGCTTGTGGACAGAAACCTATCAAGCTGAATGCGCCTATTCATTTTTGCTGTCGAAGTTATAATTGGATGGCCTTTAAAGTCAATTGCATCTCGCCCGGAATTACGACAGGCATCGCCGATGATGCACAGTTGACCAGCAAAATTATCGTTACTTGTACCAATATTACATTTCAGCAGGCCCCGTCTGAAACCTTCTACATCAATTCCTTCTTCTATATCAATTGACGCATCAGCAAGAAGCCAAAACTGTTCGCCTGCTGAGCGAACAATGCCGTGCCCTGCGAAATAAACCACAAGTCGATCTATGAAGTTATTATTTATAAAGTCACGAACTTTTTCGCGCACAAGTTGAATGTTGATTTTCTCATAAACATCATCAGCAAGATAAAGAACGTTATAATTACAGTCTTCGTCACGCTGTTTAGCCCACTTACGCAGTCTCCTAGCACTTGTTATCGCTCCTGGCAGATCATCATAAGCGCCAGTATATTTTGATACTGCGATAATGATCATCGCTTTGTCTTGTATCATCATTGCACCAATCTATAGTTATTTAAATAAGTTTTAAACTTAAGCAATATAATCAATGAATGAAATGAATGACAACGGCGGTGGACCCCAAAGATTAGACAGCCTGATGGTGGTATTAAGCTACAAGCCAGAAGAATAAAATAATTAAAAGACATCAGGCAGCCTCGGCGTAGGGAAGAGGTAGACCGTAGTAAACCTCATTCGGGGTTTTGCTGTCAAGAGATGAATGTCCTCTGTCGTAATTGTAACCGTTTATCCACGAGGCAAGGCCTCGCCGCAGGTCTGAACCATTGTCGAATGAGTGAAGGTAAAGATACTGATACTTGATAGTCCACCAGAGCCGCTCAACAAGGATGTTGTCCTGGCAACGGCCACGTCCATCCATGCTAATGGCAACCCCGTTGTTCTTGAGCGTTTTGGTAAAATCTTTGCTGGTAAACTGAGCCCCTTGGTCTGTATTGAAGATTTCAGGGTGCCCATAGCGGCTCAGGGCCTCTTTCAGCGCCTCGACACAAAAATCCGACTCCATGGTATTGGACAACCGCCAGGAAAGGATTTTGCGGCTATACCAGTCCATAACGGCCACAAGGTACATGAATCCCCGCTCCATGGGGATATAGGTGATATCAGTTGCCCAAACTTGATTCGGTTGATCAATGGTCAGGTTTCTCAGCAAATAGGGATAGATCTTGTGCTCGGGATGAGGCCGACTGGTTCTTGGTTTCGGGTAAACCGCCTCGATACCCATCAGTCGCATCAAACGCTGGACCCTCTTGCGGTTGACCTTAATCCCTTGGCGCCGCAGTTGCCTGGCTATCGACCGGCTGCCCCGACTCGGTTGCTCTGTGTATAGTTCGTCGATCTTTCGCATCAGCTTCAGATCTTCGGGTTTAACGGGTTTGGGTTTGTAGTAATACGACGAACGGTTGATCCCCAAAATTTTACATTGTTGGCTAATGCTCAGCAGTTTGTACATAGGCTCTATCATCGAAATTCGCTGTGTACGATTCAACTGCTGAGCTTGCGTGATAAAAAATCGTTTTCCACCTTAAGTTGACCGATCTGACGGTATAGTTCATCAGTCTGCGTTTGGGCCTTTTGGCTGGATTTGTGCCCCTTGTCAAAAAGATCAGCAGCGCCGTCAAGAAGCTGTCGTTTCCAATTCGACACCATGGTTGGGTGTACTCCGAACCGGTTGGCCAACTGAGCGATAGTCTCCTCGTTCTGGATGGCCGCCAAGGCAACCTTGGCTTTGAACTCAGCACTGTGCTTTTTTCTTATCTTTCCCATTGTCAGATCCTTTCTCGTTGAAATGGCCTGACTGGTAGCTTAGCACATTGTCCAGATTTTGGGGACCACCGCCAACTTTCTGATCTGAATCGATATCTCAAGCTACACCGAACGCCATTTTCACAGGCGCCAGCTTTTTGGCGTCCTGTGCAAAAAGTTGTTCGATTTTTATTCAAGCAGTTTGTAATCAGATGAAACCAATAAAAGCTGATTAGACAATTCTTTCAAACCATCAAGCATATCTGGGATACTTTCTTGGGCATTGAAAGAAAATTCAACCTCATGTGGCCTGATAATTACAGTTCTTCCAAGCCTTTTATTAAAAAGTTCGATGTACGTTACTTCAGCATCATAATCGATTTCAAATTCCTCCATTGATTCTTCATCGTATTCTTCAATTTTATCTATTAGCTGTGCTATATTCAATGATTTAGATAATGTGTATATCAAAGTGTCAAACCATTCAGGAAAGCACGAATCAATGTCATCAGATACATCAATCAATTTATCAATATCTATTGGTGTAAACTTGCCCGTAAAAACAACAGTTGAAGGATCGTCTTCTTGAAGCTCAATGCTGTACTCATAACTGAAATATGGACACTCAAACAGGCTATACCCTCCTTCATTTGTAATTTCATAATCTTTACGCCTCAATTTTAGAAGTTTCCGAAGTGAATTTGCAATTGGTTCCATCTGTTCTTTAATTTCTTTCTCAGAAATATTACAAACAAAGTTGTCTGCAGCTTGCGATTTGTAATCTGGTACTTTGTGAAATCTCTTTTTAAATCCGGATAGATTTCGTACACTTTCTTCAGATTGAGTTATAAATTCAATCCTTCTAATGCTAGATTCCGGCAAATCCTGGTACAGCTGAATATCTCCCTTTTTAAAATCTTTGATCAGAAATTCTCCCTCCTCTTTGCCCCATGTAAAAGCATTCTGAAGCGTTACATCTGGATTAGTTTTGCAGTACTTTTTTACAGCTATATTTATATATTTTTGTAATGAATAGTTAGTCAACTCGTCCTTATCGGTTAAAGCCTTAGGTTCCTTACCACTCAAAGCTTGCAGTAAGTAATATGACCAAATTCCATGTTTTTTTTCAGAAATAATATCAGCTACACCTTTATGAGATGTTGCACTAAAAACACATGAGTAACTGCTTTTGTTTAAGTGTTCGTCTAATTCTTCAGTCGAAAATTTCTTGGTTTTCTTTTTTCGAGATCCGAGTTTTATTGTACTTTCACAGGCATCAATAAAGAACAGAAGTTTATTGCAACCAGTTGAATTAATTGTCTCCATCAAAGTTATCAGATTATGCCATGAATTATCCTTCGAAGGATCAGTATCAAAACAGCTAATATGTGGCACACCCCTTGGCGGTGGACCCCAAAGATTAGACAGCCTGATGGTGGTATTAAGCTACAAGCCAGAAGAATAAAATAATTAAAAGAC
>ENA-ORCT01000670-ORCT01000670.1-marine-metagenome-genome-assembly--contig:-NODE-670-length-15508-cov-2.899164_pt1 | contig 15508 bp, 8 predicted proteins | sample MGYA00248632_ERZ508511 | MGnify/ENA primary metagenome ERZ508511 (study PRJEB26182, sample SAMN06268839) | marine metagenome | isolation source: Tt an P1-techrep anaerobic enrichment on pine from sediment...
CGTCCTGGATGTCCAACAGGGTATAGTCGGTCCCGCCGGTCTGGACGGCGATGTCATCCACCGACCAAGTGTCAACCTGGTAGTTGGGATCCGCCGTAGCGGTAAACTGCTGATCCGAACCGGCCGGTGTGGTAAACATCCCGTTGGGATCGACAGACCCGTTCGGGCCGGCCGACGACGTGATCGTGTAGGTGGGCGTCGGTATGAGCATAAAGCTGACGTCAACCGTATGATCGTCCTGAATATCCAACAGGGTATAGTCGGTCCCGCCGGTCTGAACCTCAATGTCGTCCACCGTCCAAGTGTCGACCTGGTAGTTGGGATCCGGCGTGGCCGTAAACAACTGATCCGAACCGGCCGGTGTGGTAAACATCCCATTGGGATCGATAGATCCGTTCGGGCCGGCCGACGCGGTGATTGTGTAGGTCGGTGTCGGTATGAGCGTAAAGCTGACGTCAACCGTATGATCGTCCTGGATGTCCAACAGGGTATAGTCGGTCCCGCCGGTCTGGACGGCGATGTCGTCCACCGACCAGGTGTCGACCTGGTAACCCAACTCGGGCGTAGCCGTAAACAGCTGATCAGAACCGGCCTGTAAGGTAAACATCCCATTGGGATCGACAGACCCGTTCGGGCCGGCCGACGCGGTGATCGTGTAGGTGGGCGTCAGGGTAAAGCTGACCGCGATGTTGTGAGCGGCAGCAATGTCGTTCAGTGTATACGTGGCCCCGCCCGTTTGGACCACCGCCCCATCCACCCACCAGGTGTCCACCTGGTAGCCGGGTTCGGGCATCGCCGTAAACAGTTGATCCGAGCCGTGCAACACGGTGATCAGGCCGGCGGGATCGATCGTTCCATGCAGGCCGGCGGAGGCATAGATCAGATAGGATTGCAGGGTAAACGTCACTTCAACGGCATGATCGTCTTGAGCCGTCAGGATCAAGTTCGTTCGGCCTTTCTGCACCGCAATCCCGTCCACTGCCCAGATATCGACCTCGTAACCCGGATCCGGCGTGGCCCTAAACAACTGCTCGGCCCCGTACGGTACGGTGATCAGACCATGCGGATCAATGGCTCCGTTCAGGTCGGCAACCGCGATGATGTCGCAGGTCACCCGCTGTTTAAATGTAACTGTAACGGTGTGCGCGGCCGTCACCGCGGCAAGGGTATAGGTATTGCCGCCGGTTTGGGCCTCAATCCCATCCACCTCCCAAGTATCCACCTGGTAGCCGGAATCTGGCATCGCCGCCAACAACAGATCCGAGCCGTGCGAGACGGTCATCAGTCCGTACGGATCGATCAGTCCATGCAGGCCGGCGGAAGCACTGACCGTATAGACCAGCGGGGTAAACGTGACTTCAACCGTATGATCGCTTTGAATATCCGACAATACCATGCTGCTTCGTCCGATCTGCACCAAGACCCCGTCCACCGTCCAGGTATCAACCTGGTAGCCGGGATCCGGGGTCGCGGTAAACCGTTGAGACAGTTGATCGGAAGCATGCTCTTTGGTGAGCGTAAAGACGCCGGCCGGATCGATGGTGCCATGCGCCCCGGCCGAGGCCGTGATCGTATAGCTGTAGACAATCTCCTTGAAACGAACAGTGAGGGTATGATCGGACGTGATATCCCCTAACTGGAAAGTGGTCTGGCCGGTCTGGACGTCGTTACCGTCGACGATCCAGGTATCGACCTGGTAGTCCGTCTTCGGTGTGGCCGTAAACAGCTGATCAGCACCATACGGCACAGTGACCACACCGTTGGGATCGACCCATCCATTGGGATCGGCAGAGGCGGTGATCTGATGCGGATCCGTCAGGGTGCTTACGCTGAAGTCCCCTTCTCCCGACACGCGTTTGACCACGAGCAATCCTGTAAACACGCTCGACGGTGTATAACTGAGCGACTCATTGACACCGGTGATCACATTCGTACTGGAGGCAAGGATGACCGGCTTTCCATACATTCCCGGTTGGCCGTCATACAGATACAGATCAAAATCACCCTCATCGGGGACCACAAGATAGGGCTCAAAAGCGACGTCGGCGTCCAACTCAACCCACCGTGCCCACACCCGTTTGTCGCTAAAGCCGGATCCCAGCGTACCGGTCACCGTCGTATCGATGACATACTCTTGTGTGACCGCTTCAACGGCCGCATCCGCATTGATCAGGCCGTATCCTTCATTGCGGTCCTTGCCCTCCGGAAAACCATCAGGACCGGTAGACGCACGCTGCAGCGACGGGTTGTAGACGCCATTTTCTCGGGTTGTGTTGGTTTCCGAGGCGGTCGCCGTCAGGATCATCTTGACGAACATCGGATCATTGATGGAATTAAAGTCCCAGACATGATTCTGCTGTTCCAAAGCATCGATCAGCAGCGCCGCACAGCCGGCGATATAGGGACTGGCCATGGAGGTGCCTCTCATTTGCGTATAATCATCCGGCTGCTGGTCGGGAAAACTGCCGCCGTCACTTGAATTACTATCCACCGACATAATATAGGTCTGATAAATGGATCCTCCCGGCGCGGTGATATCGGGTTTATAATCTTCTTCCTGACCGGCCATGTTGTTCGGATCGACAAATCCCTGGCTGGAATAATCCGTGATTTGATTTTCATCATTCGATGCCGCCACCGTAATCGCATAGGCGGCTCGGCCCGGGTCATCGACCTCCCGCTTATCCCTGGTGGAATTTCGACCATCATTACCCGCAGAGACCACCACGACAATCCCATTGGCGACGGCGGTATTAATTTTTTGCCGCAAGCTGGGGGACAGCCCCGGCTTGCCGGTAACGCCCAGGCTTAAATTCATCACCTTGATATTGCTGTCTATCCGGTTGGCCACCAGGTCGTCGATGGCAGGCTCAAGCCAGAGTGTCTGTCCCAGACCATCCTTGGTAAAGACCTTGGAGCCGGCCCAATTACACCCGGGTGCAACACCGCTTAATTGATTGAAACCATCGGCACTGCCCGGAAGGGGTTCGGCCGTATTGGCAATCACGTACCGGCCGACCAGATGATACCAATCAACCATGTGCGCAGGCAGAGCCGTGGTGTACACCATGTCAGGAGAGGGGGTAAACGTATTGGTTTCAAACAGGGGAGTGTACCCGTTGTTGGGATCTGACAGCGCGATCCATTGCGGGGTCGTCACATAGGGCGCTGTATTTGTCCCCCTGAGCCTGGCAAAATGATACAACGACGTTGGAGCGTCTCCAAACCACTGTGCCGTCGAGGTAAAGGTCACCTCGGTGTCCGGTAATCCAATGAGTTGGGGTTGAAAGTAACCCTCATTATTAAATGTTTTAAACGGGGCACTGCGGTCTGTATAAAACAACGTTCCCGGCTCTGAGCCGCGGGACAGCCCCGTCCCGGTCGCAATACCCGCAACATGGGACCCATGATGGTATTTGTCAATCGGATCCGCTGAGTTATCAAAGGAATAATCCTTCCAATAGACACACCGCCCCTGTAAATCCGGGTGGTTCGGATCAACCCCGGAATCGATAATGGCAATGGTAATCGAATCGCTGCCGGTGAACCCACTGGAGCTGCCTGCAAATCCCGGCGCCCAGACCGGTCGCACCCGGCCGCCAGATGTCGCTACATCCAGGTGTGCCTGAATCGGTTTGGATTCCTCGACCAGTACGAGCTGTGAACCCAACCTTGCCGTGACGGAGCGGAGTTGTTTTAATGGGAGCCTGCCATTCCACCCGTAAGAGACGGCCTCGTAGAGATAATCGATCTTGCCCCCCAACTGTTTAAAGATGTTCACGTGACTCTGTTTGACCGGCACCGTGAAGATGAGTTGAACCTCCACGAATGCATCTAACTGCTTTTTTGCCTTGTCTTTATCGTTATTCGAGACGGCCAGTGCGAGAGCACGCTGTGCCTTGTCCAGGCGGGCCTCCAGGTGATCGTCCAGTGCATTTCGATTCCGATCATTACTATACTGCTGCCCGATCAAGGGCTTTCGGGAATGATGCTGGCCGGGCACTTGAAGTTCATTGGCGATGACGTGACCGGACAGCAGGCATATGCACAGACACACCGCCACAGCCCATCGTCGCCGGCGCGTTAACGTCCGGGGTGTCTTGTTCGGAATGTCCTGATGTTTCTTGTCCATTGTATGCTATTTCCCTTAATCAGTATTCCATAGTGCGGTCCAGGTCCATGCCGAAGCGAACGCCGCATAGTCTTCAAAATCCACGATTCCATCATCGTTGAAATCCATCCCATCATCGCCGGTGAGCCAGTACTCGACAAACAGGGACAAATCCCACGTGTCGACACGGCCGCTCACATTAAAATCCATCGGATGGGTAAACACTTCGTCGGACCCCATCTCGACGCGGTTATCAAGTATACGCGGCTGGCCGTCAAGATCCGTGATGGATTCGGGGGGCAGTGAATTGCTGTCCCCGGCCTGGTAACACGGCGAGGCGGGCGTAATATGATAATTTCCGGCAACAAAAGTATCATCCTCCGGGACCAGGGGCGTATTGGGATCAACCCACACACCCGGATCAAGGAATCCGGCAGGACTGTCAATATTGCCGTCGCCCCAGGTCAGCGTACACAACGGATCGATCATCGCCTCAGCGCTGCCGCCCTGGATATTGCTGTAGGACACCGTCATGGACGTTGGTATATTTGAGCCTTCCCAGACGCGTGAGGTGTTGATCAGTGCCAGCTGGTCACCGTCGGGAGAGCGATTATCCCTGACGATGCAGTTGATGACCTGCGGGTTGCTTTCTCGAAACGAGCAGATTCCGCCCCCTTCCAGCGCCCAATTGCCGATCACGGTACAATTGATATAGGTCGGATCCGACCAGTAGGCATACAGTCCCCCGCCCCGGTGATCGGCCGAATTGGCCGTGACAAGGCAATTGAGGACCAAGCCATCGCTGCCGCCAGTTTGGTCGCCCCAGAAGCAGATCCCGCCCCCATGATGGTCGGCGCCGGCCGCGATATTTCCGGTGATCAGGCAGTTGGTGATGAGCGGGTTGCTGGAGTGCTCGCTGTAAATGTGCTCGCTGAAAATGGCCCCACCATAGCCATCGGTCGCGATATTCCCCACAAAGGTGCAGTTGTCAATGACAGGACTGGAGTTTTTTATATAGATGGCTCCGCCCATGCCGCTTGCCGAATTGTTCGTAAAGAAACAATTTCGGATCGTCGGATTGCTGTCATTGAAACATTTAATCGCGCCTCCATCGTACATTCCGCCCCCGCCGGTCATGGTGATTCCCTGGACAATGGCGTTGGGGTCCTCCTGCCGGCGGAACCAAAAGGCCCGATGCGGCTGGGCCTCTGAGCCCTGACAATCCATGATGGTGGACTGAATGATGTCTTCGTCTTCAGGATCGGTGCTTTGCAGAATAATCGATTTGCCGTTGAAATTAATATCTCGATTACCGTCGCCCTGATAGGTTCCGGGACGCAGGATCAGTATGTCCCCCTCCTGGGCATCATCCACGGCATCCTGGATGGTGAGGTATTGACCAGCGCTTGTTATGTTCCACACAGGCCATGCTTCAAGGGCTCCCATATCGGCAGCAGAACCGATCATCCTGGCGGTTCCCTGGTAGTCGGTCAATCCCAGTGGATTCGTAAAAGCAGGATCGCCGGCATCGATACAGACACTGTCAAATTGGAGGTAATAATCATCAGTATTGGGATCTTCAAAAAGCGGATTCGACGAAATATTCCCATCAAGCCCGGTTAAGTCGGATCCTTCCGGCAGGTATTGACCTGTCGTATTCCCCCAGACATTATTGTACGTGATTTGGGGTGAATTGCCGGCGGACACATCAATCCCGGACCCGTTTGAAACGATTATATTGTGGTTGATTACAGGACTGTTGCCTGTGCTTTTGAGATAGATGGCGTCATCATCATTGTCTGCGATCGTATTGAAGGAAATCTCCGGCGAACTGCCGGTCATGGTAATACCGCGGCCGATATTCTTCACAATGAGATTATTTCGTACAATCGGAGCACTGTCCCAAAAAACGCCTAATCCCGCTCCATTCGTTGACGCATTCTGCGTAATCAAATTCATTTCGATGACAGGGTTTGACTGATAGTAGACATAAATGCCGCCCCCGCCGAGGTTTGTGGCAGTATTCAACGTGACCGTATTGGATCGGATGGTCGGTGCGGAATTATAGGTGATATGGACCCCCCCTCCCAGATTTGAATCATTGGTTGTGATCGTATTGCTCTCAATCAGGCCATGACTCCACTGACGAAAATGGATGCCCCCTCCGTATTGATCCGCATCATTATTCTGTATGAGATTATCTGTAACAATCGCATCCACCCCCTGAAACGCCACGATGGCCCCGCCGTCGCCATGGTCATTGGCGGGGTAGGTCTCATCCGGCGGCTCAAATCCATGGGCGATCAAGGCCGTATTATTCATAAAAACATTCTCTTGAATCACCGGGTTCAGGTGCAGTGAAGGATTGACCGGATTCGAATTGTTCACGGCATTGCCATAGATATAAATCCCTCCACCCTGTCCTGCGGAATTCTGCACAAAGACATTCTTCGCAATGGTTGGCGCAGACATATTATAGCAAATCACACCGCCGCCGCATCGATTCCACTGCAATCCCTTGAACTGCCAGGATACGGGAATCCATGATCCCGTTCCTTCCGTGATCGTAAAACCAGTCAGGACCGCATCACTGCCTTCTCCGCCGTTAAATGTCACGACGGATCCTGTGTTGGGATCGGCCGGCAGTGAACCATTGATGACCGTTGCTGCCACAACATTCGGATCGTCGGGATTGACGGAACGAACAGTGATATCCTTTCCAGCAAAGTTGATATTTTCGTAGTAGGTACCCGGTTGAACAACGACTTCATCAAACGGCACAGCCGCATCAATCGCTGATTGTATGGTAGGATACGGATACGGAACCTGCAAAGAAGCAGCCATCAGCTTCGCCGAAAAGATCAATAAAAGAAAATGCCATTTCACCCGACTCATTTCCCACCCAATATATCAATTTCGTTGTTTTACGTATTTAGAATGTAACCCTCTTATACCACCCAACCGTTAGTCATGTGTAAAATACATGGCCGACATCAAAGGAAAGTGCCTTTATTGTACCAAAAAATGAGGTCTATGTCAAAAGATTAACCATCACTCAGAACCCCCCAAAACGAGCTAAATTCGGTGTTTTTTTGGGACTTTCAGCAAAACTGTTATCGACACGGAAAGCCTATACTTTTTTTGATCAAAAGAAGCCCTGATAGAAACCCTACCAATATCAATTTCTCGTGCATATGCAACAGAGGATCGTGAATACATTTCCATCGATTCACCCCCCTGCTATTGCGGAGGAAAAAGAAAGGGGTATTCATGTGCACATGAATACCCCTTTTCATCTTTTGACTCTTAATTTGACAGAGAACTTTAGTTACTTCGGCGTTTTCTGAGAAGGAAACCACCCAGGCCCAATAAGGCAAGCGTCGCCGGCTCTGGAACCTGATGGATCACCTGCGTATCCGCTGTCAGGAAATTCTCATCATACGCATACAGTGTAACATCACCCTCGCCTTCGCAGTGGAAAGTGCTCGTATACAGCAGCCCGTCAACGGAATTAGCTAATGTCATAGAAACAAACGGATTCTGGACATTATAGCTCGCTGCCATCACTTCGTCATCTGTCAATACTGCGTTAACATTGTCTGATACATTTGTGGGGTCTGTGATACTACCCGGTCCTACGAGACCCAGGACATAAAAGCCATCCGGCGTGAGACCGTCGTCCTGTACACCCCATACGATTTCTGTGCTCGGTGTGATCGTGAAGGTACTGTTCTCATACTCTTGCCAACCACCGGTTTCATCTTGAATCACGACTCTCAAACCAGCGGATGCAACAGTGACCATACTCATCACCAAGCACGTTATCACAACTTTCTTCATCATAGGCTATCCTCCGAAATATTATGTTTTCATCATCCTCAAAACAATTAAAATAACATTTTAAATTCTTCACCTCTGATACCCGTGACAGTGCCCGCAGGCATCATCAACTGAGCACTCATAAACTCCAATCCTTTTCCCAACCTTGAGAGAAACAGTGAACCACTTTTGGATAGAACAGAGAATCCGCTGCATTCAGCAATGGGTCATTCGACACCTCGGCCCATGCAGCTCTATACGCTATCCTAAGCTTTGCGTTTCCTGAAGAACACCAAGCTGCCAAGCCCCAACAGGGCCAGACTTGCCGGTTCCGGAATCTGATGGATCACCTGGGTATCCACCGTCAGGAAGTTCTCATCATAGGCATAAAATGTGACGTCACCAATCCCTTCGCAATGGAAGAGCATATTGTAAACCAACATGCTGGAGACCGGATCACCCACAACTGTTACCATGGCAAAGTCATTCTGTATCCCCAAATCCGCTGCCAGCTGTGCATCATTGACGGAAGTCAGAGACAGACCGCTCAGTGCATTTGCCGCGCTAAGATCCATAACGCCGGGACCTTCGGAGATACCCAGATAAAACACATCTCCTGGCGTTACATTCGCCACGCCCGCATCGTCAGAGAACCCGATATAAAGCTCATCACTCGGGTGAATGATTAACTTACTGTTTTCCCACTCTGCCCAGCCGGCGTTGGGCGGTAAGCCATCACCAGGGTCTTTGACCACCACTCTCAAACTGGCGTTTGCACTTACTACCAAAGCCAGCATTACCATTAACACCAAAATCTTCTTCATCTTTCTGTTCTCCTCAATTCGTCCTTGTTATTGTCTTTCTCTCAACCTCACAATTTCCACAAGGGAACTTTATTATATTTTTAGGGGATAGACTCGAAAGTCCTCAATTAACGAACTGTTAAGTACTTTTTCATCTTTCCTCTACCAAAATCAACTTACACTATTCTTAGGTTGCTCTTCAAACCTTATTTTCCACGCTTAATAATACTGGAAATCAAGTTTTTTGTCTATCCGTAAAACTACGGAGTTAGCTTCGTTTTATTATCTGGACGCCCTGGAGCCAAAAGACAGCCAGCACGACTCGATATAAAGCTATATTAAAAAAGAACTTATGATTATTACAAAAAAGGTGTTTTATTCCAGAATATGGCTTAAAAATCATAAATATTTTTATTTTTTTAAAAATTTCTCTTTTTTCCCTCGGCCTAAAAAACGAGTTTGAAATTCAAGTGCGATGTTGTAACGCTCAATCCGGGTCCCGAATACATTCCCTTTGCCCCCCTCCGCTGTAAGCAATGAGGCCCTTCTCATCCACGCGTCGGGCCTCATTTTCGGATTTCATGTTGAGGTGATGATACCGTTGTATTTTATCTATGTCTTGGCTGATGTTAATCGTCCCGCTTGTTGGATTGGGATTTTAGCGCCAGTGACCGCCCATTGATTCTCGTGTAGATTAATTGCACCCGCCCAGCCAGTGTGCTGTGATGATCTGCAGATCCGTCAAATTCACCGCCCCGCTGCCGTTGACATCTCCATCTAGGGCCGGTCCGCTGATCTGCCAATCCTGACCCCGGACAGCAAGGTCCGCCAAATCAATCCAGCCGGTCCCGTCCAGATTGGCCGCCATGCACTCGCAGGCATCGCCCATGCCGTCGGCATTCGAATCGGCCTGGTCGGGATTGAACACGCCGGGACAATTATCCGACTCGTCCGGTTCGCCGTCACTATCGCCATCCGGCAGCGTAGCCTCATCGATCTGCTTGGAGATTGTCACACAATCGAGCCAGACATGCTCATTGGACCCGGGGGTCGCATTGATTTTAAACCTGAAATTGGGCACAAAAAACCGGCTGTCCGTAATCGTATCAGTATAGTGAATCCACTGGCTGTCACCCCCCAGTGTATCCATATCCATGATATACACATACTTGCTGCCGTTGTAATAGTACAGATCGCAATCCTCGCCGGGATCGATTCCCCGTTTATTAAACCAGAAATCAACGGTCACTTCGGTGGCGTCGCCGGTATTAACCGGGTTGGAAATCATATCACCATCCGCACTGCCGTTGGAATGTGCTGAGGCAATCCCGTCATACTCGACCTTCGGGTCCTGCTCCCAATCGCTTGGGTCAAAATCGAAACCGGCATCCCAACTGGAACCTTCATTGTCAAAGCTGGCCTGGAGCAGAATTCGACCGTTATCGCCTCCGGGAGGCGGTGTCGTGCTGCCGATCTGTTGCGCCACGTTGTCAATCCGATCCACAAACCAACTGCGTAAGAAATCAAAGTGTGCGGCGACATTGTTCTCGTCAATGTTATTGTTGGTATCGGCCAGCAGCGCGTCGGTCAGAACTGGTTCGACAGCATCGATAAACGCGATAATATTGGCGGCCGTCAGGGGGCCGTTGATCAGGTCATCGATGATTTCGTTATACTGGGCCCTGAGCGTGGGATTGCCGAAAATCACTCTCTGAATGCTCGTTTCACCCCGGCTGGCCACATAAATATCATAATCCGTTTTGGTAATCGTAGAGTCCATGTCCCACGGGAACCACATTCGTTTGCGAATTTCGGCGGGATTGTCGAGATTAAAATCAATAAAGACCGCGTTATTGAAATGGGTAAACATCGAATCGTCAGCACAGGCAATGGCATCTACAGCCCCCAATGTCAGTAAACTTCGCACATCCATCCATGTATTCAGGCTATCGACCAGGTCGCTGCCGGTCGGAGTGGGACATTCCCCCCCCGGGGGATACAGCGGATCACTGGGGTTGGCGGCGGCAAACGGAACGTAGCACAGGGCCTTAACCGCCGGGCTGGCCGGGTTGAGTTCGTCACCTACATTTAAGGGGAACTGGCCTTCGGAAGAATATTTGTACATCCACGTTTCGTGCCAGACATACAATCCTCGATTGGCCATGAATGGCTTGTCGTACTGTTCATTGTTGACAAAAACCCCGCGATACTCGCCATTGACATACAGTTTGACCCAGTTGGCATACCAGCACGCCCAGGGATAATTGTATCCTTCCGGTCCGGAGGCCAGGCGGTGCAGGCTCGCCGCAATACCCTCGGTGACCACATCCTGGTCGTCGCCGTTTTCCAATGACAACTTTTTGAGCCCGTGCCAGTCTGCTACAGCTCCCGGATGCCCCGGGCAATCCGGATCCGTTGGGTCCAGAGGATCACAGTAATAATCGTTGATATCGACCTTGATGCTGATTTTGTAAGGATTGCTCTCACTGGGAAGTGCATCACAGGACTTACGGCGGACATTGACGTAGATCGGCTCTTCGCCCTCGGCCCAGAACCAGGCAGGCTTTTCGATGTCAAACGTGGTATCGTACCGGATGATGTCCCAATCACTGGGATTTTCCATTTCGATGTACAGCGTGCGCAGTTCCAACGGCGCAAAGGCATCCGGCCAGGGACCAATCGCCCCAAGCGCAGCACCCGCACAAACAAACCACAAACAGGCATTTATGAGGGTCTTCTTCATCATCACTCATCACCCTAAAGTTAATGATTCCCCCTGTTTCCACTCGGTGGGCATTATACTGCTTTTGCCTGAAAAAGTCAAGCAAAACCAGCTTTGACAGCTGTTCAAAACACCTTGTATCAACAAAAAAGGGGTTCTTTCATTGAAAGAACCCCTCTGGTACTAATATCTTTCCTACTTCCTCCAGGAAGTTTTATTTTTTGCGTCTGAGCAGCAGTCCACCCAGTCCCAGCAGAACCATCGTGGCCGGCTCGGGAACCGGTACGGTTACTACAAATCCTTCAAAATCCTTCTTTTCAAGCTGTGCATATGATCCGGATTCACTTAATGCAAACAGGTTATTGTCCATCGTGAAATAGATTCGAGTTGCTTTTCCGTCGGTAATTCCATTATCCAAAAGAATTTGATCGATATCAAACTTCAACTCGCCTTCCCACAACTCCGCGGCGGGCCCGTCTTCGGCCAACGTAAAGATACCATCATCCCAAAAGGCATTCTTTGACTTTTTGTAAAGCATCGCCCCCTGCGCGTTGATTGGGTTATCCAGAGCAACCCCTTCGACTTCATCAATCCGCAGCGTCGCCAAGCCGGCAATGCTCACATAAGTAGTGTCTCCAATCCCCTGCAGGGACCAGTCGCCGTACTCCTCGAGTTCAATGCTGTCAATGTCGCGTCCGGCAGCGGCCTGAAACGTCATCCACACATGACCGTTCTTGGCATCGACACCGCCGCCCAGGGTTTCAACAGCAAAATCCTGCGGTTGGAATACAAGGGAATCCCCGATGACCAGTGGAGCACCGAAATACCCTTCTTGTTCACCCACATCCTCGAAAGTGACGGTATTGCCTACAAAATCGCCATATTCAAAAGCGGCATAACTGGTCGATGCGACCAAAAGGCATGCTAAAAGTACAATTCCATTCTTCATCTTTCTTCTCCAAATTCTCCGGTCTGTTCAAGCTAAGACACAATAAACAATATTATGAGGCAATGGGGTGAGTAGCGAAATGCACTCTTTCCACGCCTCCTCCGGTTATCATCTTTCACACAGTATGCTAACCGAAAACCTTCTTATTTGTCAACAATTAAAGTTTCTGGAATTACAGACACCTTTAAACCCCTAACGTATCTCCCTGCTTGCTAGAGCCTTAGATCAATTTTAACGACCGATAAAAAATTTTTTTTTTTGATTTTTTCCCTGCAGCAGCAGTCATAACACGATTTTCAAATATCCGCGCATGCGCATAGATAGAAAAGAGACCTTCCGCGGGGAATTGAGGCTTTAATCTCGAAGATCATCATGATGATGATAAAAAGTCTATTTTCGCCTGCTCAGCAATAATCCGCCCAAGCCCAGCAGGACCAGCGTGGCCGGTTCTGGAACCCTGACAATAATATCATCAATTCCCACGATATCGCCGCTGTTGCTGTCGTTCATCAGCACCTTAAACGACTGCAGCGCTCCGGGGGCATTGTTGCGGAAAGCCCGGCCCGAATCGACCAGTCCGCCGTCGACCCATAGATCAAACGTATCGGAATCATTGTAAATATCCATCCGGACATCATGCCAGCCGCCGATGGTCACAGTGAATACTTCATCGAAATCAACACCGTTGTAAAGGCGAATCTCACCATTGTAGACGGAAATATACGGCCCGAAAAACTCCCACTCGGCAACCGCAGCATTGGCTGGCGCCGCGGCAACCAGGCCGATCCCCGAATCCGTCCCATTGGTGGTGGCCATCACCCGAAACGACAGGTATCCCATCGTCCCGTCGGCAATCGCATCGTTACCAAGGCCAATCGTGGCTCCACGCGTGTATTGGCCGGACGTGTTATTGTTGGCATAGTATTGGTTACCCGTACCTTCAACAGCAACCAACTGGTCCGTAATATCTCCCTTTGACAGCCAGGATGGATTTTCGTCTGATAGTGGATTTCCGGCGGTATACCCTTCAAAAGTATCGATTAAGCCAGCCTGAACGGTTGCAACAAATCCCACTATGACGACACATGCAAAAAGTTTTCTCATTTTCATATCCTCACAAACCGGGTTCTTTTTCAAACAGCCTGCCATTAGAGGGCATGCTGCCGCTCGTGATAACTGCTTTACGACACAACCGCCGTATTTGTGCAGCTGTTTTGGAGCTGAAAACAGTACTTTCCTGTCCTCCGGATGTAAAAACCTGAAAACATATTTAAAGCTTCATGAAATGCGAAGCAGCAACGCTGTTATCTTTCCTGAATTATCGCGAAATGAAATAAATCTGACCTCCTGCTTAGAACTTACTGCAAACCGGGGGGCCGGTCAAGATATATATACCGTTTTGGAAAAAAATAAACCGTCTCCGGTTGAATGAAAAAATGGATATTTGGACTCAAAAAAAGGCCTGTCTCCATTGGAGGCCAGGCCTTTTTTTGCTTATCTCTATATTACGAATTCGGGCTTATTTTCGTTTCCGGAGCATCAGGCAACCAATCGCCAGAATGGCAAGCGTTGCCGGTTCCGGAGTCAACAGACTGTCCGGAGCTGTGCCCAGTCCAAAAGCGAACTCCTCAGAGATGTCCTCTTCCGTAAAACCGGTCAGGCCGCTGAACAGGAATGTCGCGTTTTCCTTGACAAGGGCATTTGGATTGGTCAGCGGCTGCGTGGTGATTTCACCTTTGAAAATCGCAAAATTGGCCCCACCCACGATATTGCCGCTAAAACTGTTTGGCGACAAACTGCTGTTGCCGACCGTGCCGAGACCAAAGCCCGCATTGGGGACGTAGTCGACGTTCATCGGTTTGAACTGCCAGGTGTCATCCCCGGCAGACATCGCTTGAAGGTCGGCACCGGTTTCAAGCAGGATGTCATCACCATTTTTGACGCCCTTGTAGGTGTCGCCGGAGGCACTGACATAGGTCAACGTCGGACGGTCTCCCTCGGCGTTCACAATGTCAAAGTAGAAACTGCCCAGCAGGTCGGCCGGGCTGAGGCTGTCGACGGGCGAATCATTGGTCAGCGCAATCATGAGAAAATCACCGGACAGATTCAGTTCGGCCACAAATCGAATCGGGACATTCTCGGCTGAGACGCCTTCGGCGACAAGCGTCAGCGTCGCCGGAACGGATTGGGTCAGCAGACCCAGTGTGAGTAACAACAATAAACACTTACGACACAATAAAACATTCTTCTTCATCTTTCCACCCCTCAAAAAAGGCTTCGCAACATCATAGAATTGCTGCAAGAACACATCCTCTTCGTACAATTTACAATGCGTAGAAAGAAAGTTGGAATGAGTAATCCTGTCTTTTCTCCCCATCGCATTTCCTATGTTTTCATCATAGTCAAAATGATACTTTTAAATCAAGGAGCTCTTACGAACTTTCATGATTTACGGTATCCTAAGGGGCTTTGTAATGCATGTTATGGGACGTTCGCTGTATTTTTTTTCCTTCCAGGCAGACAAAAAAAGACCCCTCTTTGAACGAAGAAGGGTCTTTTATTTAACGCGTTAATTGCAATAGGTTCGATAGCTTATTTTTTGCGCCGCAGCACAAGAGCACCCAGTCCCAGCAGAGCCAGCGTTGCCGGTTCCGGAACCGGGGGAGCCGCAAGGGTCAGATCCTCGCCATCGGTGTAGTAAACGTTTTCAAACGTGTAAGTCGTCAGATCCCAGCCGGCGGCCATGAAACCGAACGCATTGAGGTCCAGGCCAGCAGGATGGTTCCGCCAATCAGCATCGGCTTCAACCAGTACAGCGGCATCTGTACCTTCAGAATAATACAGGTCGAACGTCGGATCAACGGCATCGTTGTTGACGACAATCCAGACATTGGTCCAGGTATCCTGAGTCATGGGAGCCCAGTATGTACCCGGGCCATTCGCATTGATGAACGGCGTCGCCGGGGCGTTGTTGACGTATGGCATGACGCTGTAGTCCTGCCATGCATTGATTTGGTCGATGCTGGCAGTTTCAGGAGCCAACCCCATCATAACGTCATACGTCCAGGATGTGGTGTCCCATTCAGTGTCAACCTTAACCTGCC
>ENA-ORCT01000671-ORCT01000671.1-marine-metagenome-genome-assembly--contig:-NODE-671-length-15479-cov-3.703026_pt1 | contig 15479 bp, 13 predicted proteins | sample MGYA00248632_ERZ508511 | MGnify/ENA primary metagenome ERZ508511 (study PRJEB26182, sample SAMN06268839) | marine metagenome | isolation source: Tt an P1-techrep anaerobic enrichment on pine from sediment...
GAAGCAAGTCACCATAAACGGAAACGAAATTTATCTGGACCTCGACTCAAAATACGAATACGACGATGAGATTATTGTCAGCTACAGCAGAGGCACGACGCCAATATACGACGAATTCGGAAACGAGATGGAGCCGTTCGAAAATTATCAAATTGCAAACAACATTATGATGGGCAATGGTATCAATACTGGCATTGATCCAACCGCAAATGCGCTCGATGTGATCGTTTTTCCAAACCCATCAGCGGGTCAGGTTAACATCCGCGCAAATAACCTGAGTTCAGACGATTGCGAACTATTCCTGTTCAGCATGACCGGTAATCTGGTCAGCAAAAAGCTTGTTTCGGCTTCGTTTGGAAATTTGGAAGAGCGGCTCAACCTGTCTCACCTCAAAAAAGGAACCTACGTTATCAAGCTGATCTCTAAAAGACAAATCTTTCAGGATAAGATAGTGATCATGTAAGCGCAGAAAAAAGCCGATACCACAAAAACCACCCATGGACGGAATTCTAATTCCTTCACCATGGGTGGTTCTTGTTTAAATCAAAACTTGTTTTTGTGCAACCAAAGCTACAGCGTAAAATGGAGACAGACGGCTAGCGAACCACCACAGGCTCATCCGTCTTTCCTTGTTTCAGGTAACCTTCGATCAGGTCTTTTGTTTCCTGGATATGTGATTTACTTGAAGCACCAAATAAAACCGATTCAATTTGTGGAAATCTACCCAAATATTCAATGGCCTCTTTGGGCCGCAGTGCACCCGCAGCCAGTACTTGCATCGCAATTGGCCGAAACTGTTTTTCGTTCAGATATTTCTCGTATAATTCAATTCCACCACTCATTCGAAACCCAATCTTATTAATTGAACTACAAATAATTGGATTCTCAATGCCTATCCCATTCAGCGCATCCAACAGTGCAGGCATGTTCATCGTAATATAGCCGGGTTCAGCATTATACTTTTTACGGATATAAGCATCATATTCCTGAAACACATCATACATTTTTAATCCCAGGATCATATCAACCAATACATTCTGAATAAAGACAACCGGCGTATTAATGCCATTGAACATCTTCATCTCAGCATCGATCAGTAGTTTCATCAGTTTGATAAAATCCTTGTTTAAAAATGCAACCCCCCCCTTCGCAAAGGTGCTAAAGACATTTCCAGGGACATATTGCTTAATGGTTCCCGCAATACCCAATTCGGTAACCGCATTGGCATATTTGTGGGCATAAGGCATACAGGGGAAAATATTAAAGTCTGCATACCGTGCAGGGTTGGCCCGCATATGATTGCAAATGTTGGCTATCCGATCGTGGGTAGTACACATAAACGTATTAATTCCGGTGTCTATCGCCTGATCCAACACCCGGATAATAGCGGCATCATCTTTAAATTGGATGGCTTGAGCCCGAGACTTCTCATCGGAAGAATGGTTTACCGCAAAGAATTGGTTATCTCCAAATAGTACTTTATCCATGGGCTATGTTGTTTTTAGCGTTATCAATAAACATTTCTATTATTTTATCGGTGTACAATCCCTGCTCAAACGTGTTGTGTTGCGACGGATTATTGTTGACAATACAGTCAATGAAATAGTCGATCTGAGCACTATATTCTTCTCCACGGAGGTAATAATCTACAGGAATGGCCAGATCAGTAATGTATTTTATAGTCCAGCCCTTATCCAATCTTTCTTGTAGTGAAGGCTCCTTCAGGTAAATTTTCAACTCGGTGGCATCGCAAATTATTTTGCCCCTTTTTCCATGAACAGTCACTGAAGTCGACATCTTCCGGTAAGTTTCATCGCTCCAATTCACCGACAAAACGCCGCTTGTACCCCCTTCTAAGGTAAGCAGGGCATAGACGGCATCTTCAACCCCGTTCGAGTAAAAATTTTTCAGCAGTAAGCCATTCAACTGGGTTGGACGGCCGACAATTTCCTGAATTAAATTTAATACATGTGAGGCATAATCATAAAGACAGCCCCCTCCTTCCTCCGGCTTGGACCGCCAGGTAGCACCTTTCTCGCGCGTAACCACAGGACCGTAGGCTTCACCTGAAAAATGAGTCAGCTCACCTAAAATTCCGTTCTGCAACAACCGCTTCAACTCACGAAAAGTCCCAATGAAATGATTGTGGTAGCCCACCTGATTGACGAGTTTCTTCTGCCGGGCGATTTCGACGAGCTCATTCCCTTCCTGAACTTTCAAGCTAAATGGCTTTTCACAGAATGTATGAATTCCCTTTTCCAATGCATACTTAACAATTGGGTAGTGAAAACGGGTGGGTGTGGCGACGATCACAAAATTCAGGTTTTCGCCGTCCAACATTTTAGTGTAATCACTGTAAGTCCTTATTTGACTGAACTTCTTAAAGGCATTCAGAACGAGGGATGATGTGTCGCACACAGCCACGAGCTCCACTTGCGGATGTGCTCCGACAATGGCCGCATGGGACAATCCCATCTTACCTAATCCAATAATTGCTCCTTGTATCATATTTTCTAATTTTAAAGAATATCAAAATCACGTGCCAGAAAAAAAGCATTTGGTTTCCTATATTTCGCTTAAAAACCTCCGGTCGCAAAAAGATGCGTACCAACCAGCCTATTCTTAATTTAAACCAAATGGGGTGGATGGCTTTCTGTGTCCCGGCAAACCAATCAAAAACATTTCCAATGCAGATCACAAGGCTTGCCTTTAACTGATGGCGATGTTTGATCGCCCATTTTTCCTGCTTAGGGCAAGTCATGCCAACAAAAAGAATATCGGGTGCAAAAGCATTGATTTTCTCTACCATTGCCGCATTATCTTCGGCTGAGAACTCAGGCTTAAATGGTGGCGAATAGGTATCGACTGTAATGCCCGGGTATTCTTTTGTTGCGCGGTCTTTTATTTTCTGAAGCGTGCTTTCCGACGACCCCAGAAAAAAAGCCTTTCCTCCTTGCTTGTTCAGGCGGTCAATAAAATGATAAAAAACATCGGGTCCCTGGTTTCGCTTTATATTTTTGCCTTGAAGCAACAACGATGAAAAAGCGAAATACACCCCATCCAAAACCAAATAATCCGAGGTTTTCAGGGCTTTTTCAAATACCGGGTCTTTTGTGCTTACTCCATAGGAATTTGGGCTGATCGTATTGATCACACGACATTTCGCTGACTGAATCGGGATTACATCAAGCTGATCTGAAAAGACAGTAAATCCTAACGTATGTATGGTATTCATAGATTGTACATTTATTGGGGTTATTTAAAATCTCAGTTTGACTTTCTACAGTGCAACCTGCTCCAGAATTTCTACAATTCGCGTCTCGAATCTTTCCAAAGTGAACTCCTTTTTGTATTTCTTACGCCCTGCCAATCCCATCTTTTGACGTGCTTGTTCATTTTCAATTAAAAACTCAAGCTTCGAAGCCAGGGTTTGAACATCTTGTTGTTCAACCAAAAACCCTGTTTCACCATCGATCACCATGTCTCTTATCCCTCCTTCGAAAGATGAAACAACGGGTAGCTGATGCTGCATAGCTTCCAGTATGACCAGTGGAAAACATTCATTTGGATAGTGCGTTGGGAAAGCAAAAATATCAGCCCCTGCAAAGGCTTCGTATTTCTCCTGGTCATACTTTTTACCTAAAAAACTAACCTGGTTCGCTAAATTGCACTGATCAACTTTAGCCTGAAACTGCTCCGCGGTAATATCGCCTTCCCCTCCAATAAAGTCACATTGAAACGAAATCCCCTTTTTTTTTAAATGAGAACATGCTTCAATCAATACAAAAACCCCTTTCGATTCAATCAGATTGGATAAGAATAGAATTTTCGTTGGTGACGGAGTTTGATTCTTCCTTGCAGCTTGATGAATTTGTTCGGGTATCCCGTTTGGACAAATATGGACTTTTGACTCAGACACAAAATCCTGAATATCAGAATACAGGTGTTTTGACAATAAAATGACATCAGCCTGACTGAAAACAAAGCGGTAAAAAACACGATGAATCCAGTGGCTGCTCCATCGCAATACGCCCTTGTTGTGCAGGTGATAAATTCGTTTGATGCCAAATAATCTCAACAATGCTACAATCAGTACATCCCGGTAAAAGGCTGCTCCGGTAGCGGTTAAAGCCAAATAACACACCCGAGGCCTTTGTCTGATCAATCTGCCCAAAATTTTAAACCACGTTCCGACAAAACTGCTCAGCTTGCTAAAACTCACTTTCCCGGAACTACTCACATTTTTGGAAGCCAATAAGTTAACAAAGCCACACGAGAAGGAATTGGCAATTTCTGAGCTTCTATGAATATATTGTCCTACCATGGATGAACCATGAACTGGAGGTGGGAGGTGAAGTAGGAATAAAATGTCAATATGTGGCATAATCAAATTTTAACTTGTCATATTCTCTAAAATAAGGTGATCGATATATTGATAATGTTTTTTGCTTCCTTCACTTGCTGCCCTTAGTTTTTCTACATCATAAATTTGTTCCAGAGTAATTGGCCTTCCGGAGTTAATTAACTGTTCAAGAAACTCATCCAATTGATCGCCAGAGTCAAATATCGCCTGATCCGCCTTCAACTCCCTGAGCTGTGCCTTGGTTTTATCTTTCCCCTTGAAGCTGAGGAAGGGTGTCCGCAAAGCCAATGAGGTGAGACCAACATGAAGCTTCGACGAAATTATGATATCTAATGAAGTTAGAAGGTTCAAAGTATCTTCAACATCGGAGTAGTTGTATGGCTTGACATTTGGCAGACTGGTTTCCGGACAATACTCATAGTTAATCTGATAATTTTCCAAATGTGTTCGGATAAAAAACAATTTAAGATGAGGTACCTTTCGGGCTTCTTCAACTAATTTATCCAACCAGTATTCTCCCTCCATATCTTTCGATATCAAATTCAAACCAATCCAAATCTCTCCGTCATGAGGTTTTCTGAGCGACCTGACCTTAAAATGACTTTCAATATCGAACAAAATATCCGGGAAATAAGTGAAGCTTTTTCCCATTCGTTCAGTCAGCGAAAGATCCCCTTTTAATCTGAGCGTCCCTTCCCGCACAAAATTGCTTGCAAAAAACCTTTCCCTTGACCTGGGAAGTCTGACGTCCTTTTTACCAGCTCCCCCAATCGATATCGGATAAATGTTCTTTTTGAACTTTTCCAGCGCCTTTTTCAACTGCTTAAAATCGTTTTCGAATTTTCTGGCAATAGGACTAAAAATCCGTCTGATTCCGGAATTGCCAACGAGCATCCCACCACCACCTATTATCAAGAAACTGGTCTGTGCAACCAGGGCCGAAACTGAAGTCTCCGTCTCGATGTCAAATTTTTCTGCCAACCGCCTATCTAAACGAAATACAATGGGCTGATGACCTTTTTTCTTTAAATAGTTTGCGATTGATATTGCCATCAAATCATCTCCAAAATTTCCATAACAATAATTTCCCCAAATCCCAATCTTCATTATTTTGCTTTTTATTCAATATACTCGACATTATCAATCGGGTCAATAACATTTTTATCGATCAAATAACTTAGAATTTTCCCCTTGGCTCGTTCACGCAGTGAACTGTTTTTCTTCAGCTGGTGCTTAATATTTTCATCCAATCTAAGATCATTCGTAAAATAGAAGTTCCTTTTTGCTGAGCCATCGAACAATATTTTGTCTTTATTATAAGCCGTTTTACAATGTGTCGCATCAGCTCCAAAACCTATATTTCTCACCTTTGAAATCACCGGAGAAACCGTGATCCTATTCTGCATAATCTGGCTATATGCAAATCGAATTGCCCACGAATCATTTTTTCCATTGATGTAATCCAGCAGCATTGGATATAAATCGCTGCCATGCTCCTCAAGTATTTTCACTTTTCCATCTGTTCTCTGAATAGAATCCCAATCCTTCAAATCCCAATCAACCGAAGACCAACGATCTTTCCAGGTTCCCCATCCCCATGATGTTGGTCTTCCTCTTAAAAAAACATCCGAATGACTATTTGCAGGGAGGTTAATCTTGATACTGTAACCTGCGATGGAAAAGACCTGCTGTTTATCCTGATAGTGGTCTAAAGCCTGATTCATGAAATCGAGAAAATTCTCAGACGTAATCAAATCGTCCTCTACAACAATCACTTTGCCATGCTTTTCAACAATACTGCTAACTCCTGAAATTATCGAATCAGCCAAGCCTTTATTTTCAGATGACTCTATTAATGTTATGGATTTGAAACCATCAACAGTACGGAGGTAGTCCCGCACCTTCTCAACTTTCCGTTTAGAATTTTCATCCTTATATCCATCTGAGAAGATAAACAAATCACTCTCGGAGGATAAAAAGTTGTCTCGAAGAGCACAAATCGTTTTCTGGGTTTCAGCCAACCTGTTATATGTAAAAAGACAAATTGGAGCAATCATAATCTTGAAATTTTAGAATAGATTCGTGGAATAAGTACCTTCATGTAGGCCTGCAGAGCATATTTTATCCACAGATGCCCCCAGAACTTTCGTCTAAACCGATTGTACTCTTTAAGGTTAAGTCCACGGGGTGAATGTATTGATCGCCATCTTCTGGCCAAGGGAACTTCGGGATTTTTCCAGTCAGGAACACTATTGTGTCTTGGACAAGCGGCAACATATTGTGTTGTTGAATAACAACTAAAATAAGACGCACCTGCCCGCAAACCATAATCAATATCTCCCATGGCATGGGTATAGTCATTTGAAAGGTTCCCCAATTTTTCGAAAATTGCTTTGGGGACCAGCACAACATTGCCATTAATATACTTACAAGTCTGCAGCTCGCCGTTTGGGATAACCGGCCCCGCGTCGTTCCTGCCTCCATACGAAAATTCGCGACTCCCTTCAGACGACTCACATGCACCGACAATAAGAGCAGCTTGCTTATCCGCTTCCAAAACCTTCTGAAAACAATCAAACAATTCGGTCAACGCAAAAGCATTTAATATCGTATCGTCATTGAGCCACAGGTAAAAATCATAATCATCTTTCCCGCTGGCTGTATTCCATGCCAGTCGCATTCCCTGATTCCAGAACAAGCTACCATCTCCCTGGATAACATTAACTTCAGGGAAAAATTGTGCCACGGTTTCTCCGGTTCCATCTGTTGAACCATCATCCACCAGGTAAACATCCAACTTGTGATCAAGCCTCAGTACTGCCCTGAATAAGGCCTCTAAACAAAGTCGTGTTTTTTCCCGGCGATTATGGCATGTTAGAAGTGCTGCTATTTTAACGTTCGATTCCATTGCTTCTCTTAGTTAATTGTTTTCTCTTCAAACACTTTTTTCAAGCTCTCCCTGAAAATGCCTTTCGAATCTCAAGCCCACTTTTCTATCAAAAATAGCCCATGCCCACAATCTAACCTGCGTATTATTCATCTTTCGGAAGGATGAAGACAAACACATTCCAATCATTAACCACAGGACAAAGTTGTTCATGTCAAATCCCTGATAATCCTCCACCCAGGAATAAGCCCATCGAAAAGCGACAAACATTCCAACCAGCTTGATAAAAATATTGTTGGATCGGCAGATGGCTAAATAAGAAGCCTGATAGAAAACAAGAAAAAACAAAACAACCCCGATAACACCCGTCCAGGTAAAAACATTGAGGATCCCGACCTCGTTTCTTAACCGCTCGGGCCGTCCGGTGGTATCTTCTCCTAAATGTGCAAAATGTGTCGTCTCGTTACCCCGGGCCGGACTGCGGCCAATCAACCAGTAGTTGTTTTTTATGGCTGACTGCAGCACTTCAACATACAAAAAGGTACGCGTGTCGACGGTCAAATCTTCCTCTACGACCTCGCCATCTCTGGTTTTCTGCACCTCAACATATTCGCCCTTAATGTACTGGTCCATTTTAAATATTTCGAAAACTCCCGTAACTGCCAGAATGAAAAATAATAGCGGCATAATAATCACCACTTTCTGAGCCCATCTTATTAGCCTGCCGGATAAGGCGAAGTGACGGGTCGTGTAAAAAGCAAGCAGAAAAATGACGGGGATCCCGTATTTAATGACGTGACTTCTGGTGCCCAGATCACCAAATCCTGCTACCAAGGTAACGATGATGACGATCACTTTCCCGCGTATGGGCAACACAGGCAGAAAAATCATCAACAAAGTAATTGGAAATAGGTACCAACCCCACGCCCCAACAGACATAAAAGGAAAAATCAATACTGCAAATGGCAACGCATATTTTACAAAAGATGACAAAATACGATTCACACGACCTGGATTAAGCGCAATATATGCTACAATCGGAAGCAAAAGAGCCATCGACATATCAGTTAACCCTTTGTAATCCCAATAAAGCTCAGCGACAAATATGCCTCGGATGATATTGAAACAGTTCCACAGCATGTACCATTTCACAACCCGAATAGCCAGCCTGTCTTCCTGTTTGATGTTGTCATATCTGACCACAACAAAAAAGGAAACCAAAACCATTGCTTCGATGAGCCACCAAATTGCCGTATTTCCAATTGGGTAATTGGAGTATCGCTGCACAGAATAAACAGCGATTGGCAAAACGGTAAAAGGAACTATTTTGGGTAAACTTTTAGTAAGCATGTTACATTTTTTGATTTTGAAAAGCGAATAATTCGTCACTCTTCCACACCCGTCATATCACTTCTCTTTACTTTCTTGAACCCAAAAAGAATGACAGATAAACGCTTGACGAAGAATAATTGTTTGAGTTTCTCAGCCTACCTGTGAAATGTATCAGTTCTGTGTTTGATTGATAATTTCGGCATAGATTTGATGGAGTCGCTCTGCATTGCGGGTTTTATGATGCCGGACTTTGGCACAAGCGCGCCCCCCTTTCGATATCTTGAGTGCCAGCTCTTTGTCGGCAAAAATCTGACAGACACTTGAAGCAAGCATTTCAACTTCCTCAAAGCGATACAACAAACCCGTTTCTCCGTGTTCAATCATATCGGCAGTGCCTCCGGTGACAGCAGAGATGCATGGCACTCCCAGCAACTGAGCCTCTCCAACTGAGTTGGGACTGTTTTCAATGGCAGAAGGGCAAACAAACACATGGGACTGGAGGAATCGTTGACTCATTTCTTCTTCCGACAATAAACCTGTAAAAGTAATCTTGCCCTCCAGTTTATGCAGTTTTATTAAACGATTGACATAGTATCCAAACCCGTTGATCCGTAATCCTCGATCTGAGAAAAAATTGTTCCCGGCCACATAGACTTTTGTTTGTGGGAAATGCTCCAAAATGATCGGGAGAGCTTTTACCATCTGATGAAAGCCTTTTATTGGATAGTGCGCCTGGCTTATAAAAATGCTATATCTTTCACTCTTTTCCAATGACCATTGCGACTTGTAAAAAGATGGTCGAAGCGTTTCATTACAGAAATGATACCCGGCCTTTGGATTGACAGCCCACACATGGTCATGATCCCAGGAGGTTCTCCCAATAAAATGGCTTACCTTTTCTATCAGCAACCTCTCAAACTCCCCGCGTTTCTTCATTTTTTTATGCTGGGCAAAAAGAGTATCAAACCTGATCAGATCTCTGATCGTGGTTGATTTTAATAAATCCACCTTGCCAATACCCCCATAGTAATAACGTTCGTATACGCTCACCAGGCCTTGTATGGAGACAACCACACGATCGGAACCACATGCCCGAACAAAAGAATAGGCGTGTGGATACTCCGTTCCATGAATGTGAATGACATCAGGCTTAAATTTTTCATTCAATGAATGCCACAAATAGTCGTTGCTTGCATCATTTGGTTTTGCCTTTAAAACATCTGGGATGAGGTAGTGAATAATCCTGCCACTTTTCAACTCTTTCATTTCTTTTCCTCTAAAGAAGGAAGCTACTCCGAGCTCTATATGATCATTCCCGTCAAGCAATGCATTTGCTGCAGAATGAACCCAACCTACCGTGACCGGTGCTTCAAGGTTCAACATCTGATAAGCTTCAGGGAATGGTGAATTTGTGATCCAAAGTATCTTCATGCTTTTCAATTTAAAAAATCAGCCTGCATTTGTCCGTTGCAAAACTTACCTTATCTTCTCACATTTAGTTGTTCATTTGTCGTGCGATATTTGAAATGGTCGAAAAAAAAGAGGCAAAAGCAAACTCGTAAGCCCTAATTTTTAATAACTGGGTTAGATTTCAAAAGGAGATTTTGTCCACAGATTTTACTTTTTTTAATGAATGACTACAAGATTGCTGCAAGCTTCCTCCATGACTTGTAAACAAACTTGACTCCCAAGCTGGGTAAGCAGAAAAGTAAGTTGACTAGTCTGTCACGCTCTAATTTTTCTCTCAGATAATCACTGAATACGGAGTCCGTTCTAAGAAACTCCCTGATCATCTTTTTGTTGGCAATTGCTTTTAGGCGTACCAATTCATCAAGCGCTGCCTTTTCAGCCATCTTTTTAAGTTTCGGATCTGAAACTTTTTTCTTTAGAATCTCCTCATAAATATAGGGAATCGTCAAAACATACCTGACCAAATTTCTCTTCGTATCCTGCATTTCATGGTCTCGAAATAGGTAAAGTTTCCTCGAATCCCCATAAAATGAAAATTGATCCGCCTCCGAATATATCCACGCCCAATCATAACAGCCAACGCCACCATATTTGTCAAGCCCGTTCATTTTTGTCTTTTTGATGGCACTCGCCATATAGGGGAAACCTAAGCGATATTGAATTCCGTATTCAATGACTTTATCTCCTTTTCCCATATAACCGAACGGAAGTGTATGCTTGTGTGGTAACTGCCCTTGCTTGGTAACGCGTATAAAGTCAGTGAAGAATATATCAATATCAGGATATTTATCTATCGCGTTCTGAAAAGCTTCCACGTAATTCGGTGCCAATTGGTCATCATCCTGAAGATTCATTACGAATGGTGTTTCTGCTAATTCAAAGCCTCTGGCAAAATTTCCAGCCATTCCAATATTTCGCTCATTTCTATAGTAAGTGACCCCCTTTTCTTTGCAAACACGCTCAAAATAATCATGCGAAGAACAATTATCAATCACAATCACCTTGCACTTAACCGTCTGATTTAATGCACTATTCAACGCTTCAAGAAAAAACTCCTTTCGTTCGAATATGGGCATAGCAATGGTTAGTAAATCTGTAGCATTCTTCATTGGGTATTTTTTTTGAAAGCTTAAATAAAACTGAATCGCATACGTTTGGATCCATCAGGGATTGTTAGATTAAAGCAATCTTTTTCAGTGATCGGTAAAAGAAATCAACACTTGATCGGGGAATGGTAAAAATGGTTTTAATCCGGGGATCATTTTTCAACTTATCTTGAAGATAGCGGCTGTAAATGTTATCCTTCATAAGGAAATTACCAATCATGTCCTTGTCCGCAACCGATTTTAAATGAATAAGCTCCCAAAAAGCCCGCTTTGCAGCAATTTTCTTCAACTCCGGATTCGAAGTTTTCTCTTTTAAGATCGCCTCATAAATATACGGTGTCGATAAGTTATAATTCGCAGCGTTTTTTTGGGTATGCTGCATTTCGTGTTGACGGAATGTATAAAGTCTCCTGCTTTCGCCATAAAATGAAAATTGATCCGCATTGGAGTAGAGCCAAGCCCAGTCGTAACTACCGCCTCCATCATATTCGTCAAATCCATCGACTTTTGTGCGCTTGATTGCACTGGAAATGTATGGAAATCCTAATTTGTACCTAATCCCATATTCAATGACCGTATCGCCATTGTCCATGTATCCAAAGGGCAAGGTATGGTGGTGAGGCAACCTTCCCTGTGGGGTCAGCCGCTCAAAATCGGTGAAAAAGATATCCAGATCAGGATACTTTTCGACTGCATCGACAAATGCCTCAACATATTCCGGAGCTAACAAATCGTCATCCTGCAGATTCATGACATACTTTGTTTTTGCCAGTTCAAAGCCCTTGGCAAAGTTTGGAGCCAATCCGATATTACGTTCGTTCCTATAATAAGTAACTCCTTTTTCTTTGCAAACCTGCCTAAAATAGTCATGCGAAGAACAGTTGTCAATCACAATAACCTTGCACTTAACCGTTTGATTCAACGCACTCTCCAAAGCATCTCGAAAAAAATCTTTTCGCTCGTAAACAGGCATTGAGATTGTAAGTAGATCTGTATGATTCATAGCTACAATATTTATTTCTTTAATGTGATTTTGTGTAAAATGTTACGTCAGACAGCTTTTAAAATAAGTTTTAACAGATTTTATTAGCAGATATATTATTCTAATGTAAGCTAAACTCAGGCTATTAGCCATTTAAAGCATTGAAAAAACAAAAGGTAGTTATTCTTTCAGATAAAAGGAGGAAAAAGGAACCCGTTTTCAACATTTTACCATTCCTACCAATAACATCCACCCTCAACTTTATTTGCATGGGCTGGTTTCTCTTGCTCGTTTGGACTCTCCCAATACTTATTGACAAGGCCCGGGTAATCATAGGTATGGTGATAATCGGGGCTCTCCCATCGCTTCCCCCTGATTCCAAATAATAATTGCAAACTTCCTCCAATATGAAAACTCTTTTTCCCCATCCGCTTCACGTGAGCAGCCAAAGGAAAACCATAGGCTCCGGCTCCAATCAGACAAATATCATAATCGGTTTTGTCAATTTCAGTTTTCATATAGTCCAGCGCTTCAAACCAGTCTGCAAAAGGTGTTTTCTCTCCCGCGATGCTTTGCACCGCTTTAACTGTCTTCAAATCGAACTTCGGCAACAAATTATTCTCAAACAAGAGTTCACGCTTTTTATACTGTTCTTTAATGGTTTCAGCAAAAGGGTGGACAACCAATACCTTTTTTCCTTCCAACGCCTTGGTCCATGGCTTTTTTGCCCAATAAGGATCTAATGTAAGTAACTGCACTTTTTCAGCTTTCTTTAATGCATCTTCGAAATAAACTTCATTTGGAAGCCATGAACCTAGTATATCAACCAAGGGAATATCTTTTATCATGAGTTCGCAGAATTGTTCTACCTTTTCCTCAGTTGGGGGAAAGAATCCAGCACCAGTATGTAACAGTTGGATTAAGTTTTCATTCCACCACCAGGGAGGAGAATCTCCTGATATGTAACTAATTGATTTTCTAGGCATTGTTTTAACCCCCAAATAATTTACCAAAGCAGACAATTCATTTGCTCCAAATCTGGCGATCATTCGAGGTTCATCATCCAGTAGTACTTCCCTAATTTTTACGGCCACAAAATCGGGATCATGAATGCAGTCTGGCCTTTTTATTGGTTTTTCCAAAAAGCTGTGAGCATAAACTCCCCGCAAAATTTTGAGACTGAAAGTAACTGCTTTGTTCATCTGTCTGGCTATTTACTTAATTGAAGATGTTAAATAAAGATGAGCTTCCCGTTTTCTTTGTTCCAACTTACTGTTCGTCTCATCCCAATCGATGGGTTCTTTCACCCGCTCTATATAGTCATCGGTCTTCACCAGGATCATTCTTCGTTCAAGATTAAAATCACCTAATACTGAAAAAAACCGGGCAAGTCCTCTCTTTTCATTACCAATTACGAGAAAAGGTTTGTTGAAAATGATAGAAAAAAGACATCCATGAAAAGAATCAGTAATAACAAATTTTGAATCATAAAATCCACGCAGCCAACTCGTAACACGAGGCTTCATTGGCATTCCCCACTTCACGACATCTCCATTTACAGAATAGGTTTCATAGTCAAATTTCTTCGCGATATCGTTAACGATCGACCGCTTCTCTTCTGTAGAATCCAGTAGGTAAACCAAACAATCCCCTTCAGCTCGTTCCTCCCTTTCATCATTTATTAGATTGATATAGTCTTTTGGGGACAGCAACATTACAGGATCAATAACATATTTAGCGTCAATGTTCAAATATTTGTTGCATAATTCCAAACCCGACTTCTCGCGTACTGAAACAGCACTGAATTTATGAACAAGCCTGTTTATTTCCTTTGTCTCCAATTCATCAAACTCCCAGAAATCAACGCCGAATGAGGCGGCATAAGTTATCCGGTTAATACGATCATCTGCGAAATCCAGAAAATAATTCAGTTTCAGGTCTCCGTAGATACAAGATTTCCTCCACACCTGATCGCTTCCAACGATTATGGTCGTTATGCCATTTTTATTGATTGACTTTAAATCTGCCAAGGTTCGAATTCTGTCTGTTCTGGGATGTACGTATTTCTTGAAAAACCCAAATGTATAATGTCTTTTGATCCGGCTCCGCACAGTTCTGCCCAGCAAAAATTTGACCGCGTCTTTTAAGCTGGCTAAAACTTTATTCTTCTCAGGAAAATCCCGATAAATATGAATGACTTCATACCCTTGCTTTTGTAAATATGATTGCAAAGCGTAGGTTTGAAGAATTCCGCCATAATTACCATTAAATGGTAAAGTTAAAATCCCAACTTTTGTATTTCCTTTCTTCGTCATTATAAACGCTCATTAATTAAGTCCGGGGTATATGGTCTTTTTGCCAGCCTGATTTATGACTTTCAAATTGCATCGCTTGGTGAGATCTGCGCATCTGACTATCCCGTTGCTGACCTTGCTAATTGTTGAAACACGCAGTTTGTTCAAGTCGATCTATGCTTACGGATTCGCTCGGAAAATTTCTCCACCAGCATGTACATAAGTTCTTTCTCTTTCGGGCTGATGGAAATAAACCAAAACGAAAGCAAGAACGAAATGCTGGAGAGTGTTCCTACAAGAATAAACCGAACAAAGCCGCTGTCCATCATTAATACAGGCACCACTCCCGCAAGGCATGATATCGTGAAAAGGTAGACAGCGGGGAGAAACACATTCTTTACATACTCCCTCATGGGTAATCCGTAATTTTTATGGGCATAATACAACACAATAAAGGATCCAATAATTCCCCAACAAAAAATCCACAAAATGTATATGTAGAATGGAGGAAACCCAAGCGAGAAAAACAAAACAGATAGAGGGAGTGGCAAAAAATAGGAAATGCTTCTCACAATCGTGAAATTTTTTATCCTGCCTTCTGCTCCAATTCCACTTTGTACCACCACGATTAATTGTGTAATTAAATTTCTTACTAATTCGAGCTTACAAAAAAGAACTGCCCACTCGGGAACATCCTTCAACCAAAGCTCCAAAATATATTGTGTTTCAAGAATACACGGTATGGCAAAAAAGGCAAGCAAGAAAAAAGAAAACTTTGACCCGGTCATTGCAATCTTTATCATTTGATTCCTGTTGCTTCCTCCTTCGCTTTTTACCAATACCGGGTTTAACGCCTTCAGCATCGTATTCGAAAAAGCCATTAGTTGTCCTGAAATCTGATTGGCAACCCCTTGTGCTGCATTGACAATAACCCCAAAAAATGAATTGAGGACAATGGACATGCCCTGCATGGTCACCAGGCTTGCAGCACTGCTCAAAAAACTCCAACCTGCAAATCCGGTCATCTCTCTGAAAAGCGATTTTT
>ENA-ORCT01000672-ORCT01000672.1-marine-metagenome-genome-assembly--contig:-NODE-672-length-15471-cov-3.421073_pt1 | contig 15471 bp, 9 predicted proteins | sample MGYA00248632_ERZ508511 | MGnify/ENA primary metagenome ERZ508511 (study PRJEB26182, sample SAMN06268839) | marine metagenome | isolation source: Tt an P1-techrep anaerobic enrichment on pine from sediment...
TCAAAATTCGAGTACGATTACGAGCACCGCTGCGCTGAGCACGAGCACGACGAACGAAGCACCACGAACCACGAACGAAGAACCACGAACCACGAACGAAGAACCAAACACAGCACTCTATGCCTCTACTGCCATTGAAAGTTGAACCGTGAACCTTCAGCTATCACGCGGAATTCGCTACGGCCGATGAGATATGAAATTTCGATTACGATTACGAGCACCGCTGAGCTGAGCACGAGCACGACTAACGAAGAACGAAGCACTAAGAACGCTGTGCCACTACTGGCGTAACGTTGAACTTCGAACTTAAACTTTTAATTTCACTCTCGGAACTCGAAACTCGGAACTCGAAACTAAATCAAATCCGTGAGCACTCGGTGACCTCTGATTGCTCGTATGCCGGCAGGGGGCGGCGGGTGAAGATAAAGGTTGTGACGAGGCCGGCGATGATGTGCCAGATGCCCCACCAGCCGACGACGATGGCCATGCCGCCGAGGCCGCCGAAAAAATTGAACACCAGCACCAGGCCGAGGGCCGAGTTCTGGATGCCCACCTCGATGGAAACGGCCCGGCAGTCCCGCTCGTCCAGGCGGATGAGGCGGCCGGACCAGTAGCCCAGGTTCAGGGCCATGGCGTTGTGGATGAATACCGCAACGACCACCATGCCCACATAGGTCATGAAGTTTTGCCAGTTGGCGGCCAGTGCCCCGCAGACGATCAGGATGAAAAACCCGAGCGAGAAAATTTTAAACGGCCGCCGAACCCGGTCGGCCAGGGTGGGGAACACCCGGGACAGGGTCATGCCCACGGCAAGGGGGATACCGAGGATAACGAATACCGTGGTGAACACGTCCATGGGACTGAGGCTGACCTGCTGAAGGATTTTTGCCGTGTGCGGGTTCAGCGAGCCCCACAGGGACAGGTTGAGCGGTGTCATCACGATGGCCGCCACCGTTGAAACCGCTGTCATGCTGATGGAGACGGCGCAGTTTCCTTTGGCCAGGTAGGTCATGATGTTCGAGAGATTGCCGCCCGGGCAGGCAGCCACGAGAATCATGCCCAGGGCCATGGACGGGTGCGGTCGAAGAATCAAGGTGAGCAGAAACGTAAAGGCCGGCAGCAAGAAAAACTGGGCGGCCAGCCCGATCCCCGGCGCTTTCGGGGAAACGATGATCCGTTTGAAATCCTCGAATTTCAGATCGAGGGCCACACCCAGCATCATGAGGCCGATGGCGGCGTTGATCACCATCAGACCCTGGGGATTGAAATTGAGTCGAACCTGATCAATGGCTGCGGGATCCATGGTATTTCTCCCAAAAAAAGATGGTTCCGAGTTTCGAGTTCAAAGTTCCGGGTTCCGGGTTCCGGGTTTCGGGTTTCGGGTTCCGGGCTCTTCGTTCTTCGTGCGTTGTTCTTGGTGCTTGGTTATTTTAGTTCAAAGTTCAGGGTTCAAGCTTCAAAGTGACGGCGGTAGAGGCACAAGGAAATGTACTTGGTTCTTTGTGCGTGGTGCTTGGTTTTGAGTTTAAAGTTGCTGCGGTAGGGGCACAGCGTGCTGTGCCCGTAACGGTCCATGAGCTGAGCTCCGAGTTCAAGTTGTCGAATTCAAGGATAAAGCTACGTGGATGAACTGGAGCTTTATTCCAACGTGGACAAGCCGCAAGCAAACACGCATCACCGGCGCGAAGAATAAGCGTCTGGCGCATCGCTTATCGGGATCGCTATCGAAATCGATTTTCTCGATCCCCTTAGCAGGCAGAACGTCGCCTATTGCAAGGCGGTTCACATCCGGTTTGTCGTGCCCAAGCCCCATGGCTTTTCGATTTCGATCCCGATAGCGATTGGGAATAGCCAATCAGCTTTCTTGTTATTTTTACAGAAGTCAGTGAATCCACATTTCGCAATCCGAATTCCGCAATGTATTGTTGGGTTCCGGGTGCTTCGTTTTTCGTTCTTCGTGCTTGGTTTTGAGTTTAAAGTTATGGCGGTAGGGGCACAGCGCGCTGTGCCTCTACAAGGTCCGTTTTTCGGATCAGGGTGGGGGGGAATTTCAACCACCTACCATCCACCACCCACCATCTACCGCTTTAGCCAGCCTTATAGGCTCCCACATTGGCCAGGGCCATGCTGCCGGGGCTGACGGTGGTGGGATCGGTCATGACGTTGATGCAGGCGGTTGTTCCCGAGGCAAAGGCCTCCTCCAGGGCCGGCCGGATGTCGTCGGGTTTTTCCACGAGGAACCCCCTGCCGCCAAGGGCCTCCACCATCTTGTGGTAGTCGACCCGGCCGATGTACGTGCCGGCCTCGATGGCATGGCCGATGCGGATCTCCTGGCTGTGGCGGATCATTCCCCAGCCCAGATCGTTGCAGATGACCACTACGATGGGCAGTTTTTTTCGGATGGCGTTTTCAAATTCCATGAAATTGAATCCCACCGAGCCGTCGCCGGTGATCAGCAGCACCCGTTTGTCCGGGTGGAGAAGTTTGGCTGCGTTGGCATAGGGCAGCCCCACGGCCAGCGATCCGAACAGGCCGTAGTCGAGATAGAGGCCGGGGGTGCGGATGGTTCGGGTCATGCCCATCCAGGTGGTGGTGTCGCCGCCGTCGGCCACCACGATGTCATCCTCCCGGTCCATGAATGCGTCGATTTCCCGGGCCAGGCGCATGGGGTGGATGGGGTTGTTGTCGCTTTCCCAGTCGTTTCGGGCCGGGGTTTTGCCTTCTTCATCGGCGGAGCGGAGTTCTTCGATCCATAGGGAAAAGCGCTCTGTGAGCGTCGCGGCCAATTTTTTCTCATCGATGATCCGGCTGCAGGTGGTGAGCAGTGAGCGGATATCACTGACAACGGGCAGATCGACCGATCGGTTGCGGCCGATTTCCTCGGGTTTGATATCGACCTGGATGATTTTTGCCGTCGGATTGAAGATATCGCCGAACATGTAATAAAGGCTGATCCGGGTGCCCAGCACAATGACCAGATCCGTGCCCAGATAGGCGAAAAAGGCTGCACCCGGCCGGATGGCCAGTGCTCCCTCGAAGCACAGGGGGTGGGTATCCGGCACGGTTCCCCGACCGGAGAGGGATGTGAAAACCGGGATGCCGGTCTTCTCCACAAACGCCTGCAGCTGCTTTTCGGCGCCCGATTGCCACACGCCGGTGCCGGCAATAATAACCGGCTTTTCGGCGGCCTGGATCATTTCCACCATCTCAGCTGCCTTGTCCGTGTCGACCGGACTGGCATCAATCCGGGTGCGGATCGGTTTGACCGCTGCCCGGTCAACGGGTGTGTTGAGTACATCCACCGGAAACTCCAGATAGACCGGCCCGGGGCGGCCGCTGGTGGCGATTCGGAATGCCAGATCCACGTACTCGGGTATCCGTTCGGTTTTCTGGCAGACCAGGGTCTTTTTTACCATCGGGGCAATGACCGGCTCCTGGGGCATGTCCTGGAGGTCCAGTTTTTCCTTGCAGTCGAGTCCGACGCATCCGGAAATGAGTACCAGTGGGGTGTTGGAAAAGTTCGCGCTGGCGATGCCGGTCAACGCATTGGTGAATCCCGGTCCTGCCGTCACCATGGCCACGCCGGGGGTCCGGGTCATTTTCCCCCAGGCCTCGGCCATGAACACCGCCGCCTGCTCGTGGCGGGTGTCGAACAGGGTTACGGGTGTGTTTTCCAGGTACTGGTAGATCGGGGTAATGTGCCCGCCGCTCAGGGTAAATATGTAGTCCACCTGTTGATCGATAAGGGCTTCGGCGACCAGCTGCCCGCCGGTGACGTTTTCCATGATTTTCCTCCTCAGGCTGAAGGTGGATTCGTCGCTTCGCTCCTTAATCCACCCTACGTTTTTTTCTCTGCGCTTTTGCGTGAACCTGCAGTTTCGTGATTCCCTTCTCAGGGGTTCTGGCTTGTTCAGGTTGTGTGGCGGGTGGATTCTTTCGACATGGGTTGAATGGTGGATTCGTCGCTTCGCTCCTTAATCCACCCTACGGTTTTCTCCGTGCTTGCGTGTGAGTCTACAGCTCCATTAGCTGGCCGCCGGTGACGTTGATGGCCTGGCCGGTGAGGTAGGATGATTCCTCCGAGGCCAGAAAAGCCACCAGGTTGGCCACTTCCCCGGGAGTGCCGATTCGCCCGAGGGGGATGGTCTTGCACATCTCTTTTTCCTGCTCATCGGCAGTGGTGCCGAAAAACTGGGCTTCTAGGCCGAATCGCCACTTTTCCAGATCGGTGCTGACCTGGCCCGGGCATACGGCATTGACCCGGAGGCCGGCACCGGCCAGCTCCAGGGCCATGACTTTGGTCAGCATGATCACTCCGGCCTTGGCAACCGCATAGGCGCCGTTGAACATGGCGGGCACTTTGCCGGCCCGGGAGGCCGTGTTGATGATGCTTCCGCCGGTGCCCATCATCAGCGGAAGGACTGCCCGGGACACCCGGAAGACGCTGTGCAGATTCACGTCGATGGTCTTCATCCAGGCCGCCTCATCGTAGGTGTGAACGGCATTGGGTACACCGAAGGAGGCCCCGGCATTGTTGCACAGGATGTGAACTTGGCCGACCTGCTCCCGGATGCGATCCACCATGGCGGCAATGGAGTGGCTGTCGGTGACATCGGCATCCACGGACAGGGCGCGGACGCCGAATTCGGCTTCCAGTTCTGCGGCGATCGATCCCATTTCGTCCAGGGACCCGGTCTGGACCTGGTTGCCGGCATCGCTGGCCCGGCCGAGGTCGGAGATCACCACATCGGCTCCGCATGCCGCCAGTTTTCGTGCGATGGCACACCCGATGCCGGAGCGTTTTCCGGCTCCGGTGACAAGGGCGGTCTTTCCGTTAAGTTCGGTACTCATGTTTGCTCCATTTTATCAATGCGTTGCAGTTCTAAAGTCGCGGGTGGGTAGTTTCGAATGGTATTCTAAAAATAATTAATAATATTTTTTCGAGTGATGGTCAACAGAAAAAAATGTCTCGTGTGCCTCATGATTGTCTCAGAAGAAATCGTGCTTTGATGAGACATTTGGTGAGACATGTGATGGTCATAGAGTTATCTCTGTAAGTTGAATGCTATTCGGTGTTTTATATCCAGATAATCATTTAAATTCAGTTTGTTGATTTTAGCCAGGTGCGTCGGACTGGGCTAAAGTCGTCAGTTGATCAATTAGCTTTGCACAATTTGTGGTGGATAAAAACGAGACGGTATTCAAGAATGAATAGCATAAATAGTATCCATCATATTGTATATTATATAACTATCTGAAATTTATAATTATAATTTACGTTCAATGCTCCTGAATTTTATGCTATAGGGGTTTTCTTTGCCATACAGCAGGAGCTGATGCTGGATTGAATTTTCTTCATATATGTTGCGGTACAAGATGAAGACATTACTGATAGTTGATGACGACAAGGCGTTTTGTGAAGCGGTCAAATATCATTTTATGACGAAAAACTGGCAGACCCTTGTGGCCCACAAGGGGGCCGAGGCCGTTAAACTGTGTTCCGTGCAGAAGGTCGATGTGGTGTTGCTGGATCAGAAGCTTCCCGACGGCCAGGGGGTCGGGTTCTGTTCATCCATCCTTTCCAGAAACGACCAGACCAAGATTATTTTTTCGACCGCCTACCCGAACTTCGAGAATGCCGTCGAAGCGATCCGCATGGGAGCGTACGACTATCTCTCGAAACCGTTCAAACTGGAAATGCTGGAGCTGGCCATACAGAAGGCGTTTCGCACCGTCGAACTGGAAAAGGTCAGCCAGGTTCAATCCTATAAAAAACAGAAGGAAAGCGAGGAGGCGGTTCTCGTGGGGGGCGCAAGCGGCATGGGCGATGTGCGGAAGTTGATCGAACTGGCCGCATCGTCCGAAGCACCGGTTCTGATTACCGGTGAGACCGGCACGGGTAAAAGTCTGGTTGCCAAATGCATCCATTATCGGGGGGGGCGCTGCACCGAAGCGTTTATTTCCCCCAATTGCGCCTCGTTTCCGGAGAATCTCATCGAGGCCGAGTTGTTCGGGTGCGAAAAAGGGGCGTTTACCGGGGCTGTTGCGGCACGCAAAGGGGTATTTGAGATGGCGGAAAACGGCACCCTTTTTCTGGATGAAATCGGGGAGCTGCCTATCCATCTGCAGTCAAAGCTGCTGGGCGTGCTGGACGATCGGCAGATCAAACGAGTGGGCGGGGAAACCATCCGGCCGGTGGATGCCCGGATTATTGCGGCCACCAACCGGGATCTCGAGGAGGCGGTGGCGGAGAAATCCTTCCGGAACGACCTGTACTACCGGCTCAGTGTGCTGCGGATCCACGTACCCCCGCTGCGCGAGCGTGTGGATGACATTCCGGATCTTTGCCGGTTTTTCATAGAGAACATCGCTCCATCGATGCCCTTCCGCCTGCCGGACGGCGAAATCCGGCAGCTCATGAATTACCCCTGGCCCGGAAACGTTCGCGAACTGCGAAATATTATCGAACGGGCCATTATCCTCCGCCAGGGCGATCGCCTGGAGCCATCGCGGCTGCTGGCCAACGGGGGGGCGGCGGCTGGCGGCATCGACCAGCCTGTTGCGGATAAGGAGAATGGCTTTTCCCCCTTGAGTCCAACCGGGGATCTGGCCTCCCTGAGGCATGTCGAGGAACAGTATATCCGGTTTGCCTTGGGCCAACTGGCCAATAACTACACGGCAACGGCCAGGGCATTGGGCATTTCCCGGTCGACGCTGATGCGAAAGGTCAAAACCTTCAATCCGGAGGTGTCGTCATAATTTGACGCCCGGCGATCAAAATGAACAGCCCAAAACGATACGTCGGACGACAGCTTGAGGGGGCCACAAGCGGTACCTTGTTGTTTGTATTGGTGTTTGCAGAAGGCAGGACGCTGGCATATCAATTGCTTATGTCGAATCCAGAGGTTTTGCCAATGAAATGTATTTTAATTGTTGATGATGAAGAAACATTCCTCTGGAGTGCAGCGATTGGATTTCAGGCGTACCGAAGACACTTTGATGTCATGACGGCAGAAAATGGTCGGGCGGCCCTGGACATTCTCGAAAAAACACCGGTTGACCTGGTCGTGACGGATTTGAAAATGCCCGAGATGGACGGCATGACCCTGATCGGCCGGATACGGGATAACCTGCCCTACATTCCGGTCATTGTTCTGACGGCCTTCAGCACCCCGCGGCTCCGGAAAAAGCTGCTTAGCCTGGGGGCTCCTGCCGTGCTGGATAAACCCGTCAGTTTCGATCTGTTGCGGCGCCGGATCCAGGAGATGCTGAAAAAGTGTCCGGGGCGTCGGCTCCGGGGGAATGTCTCCCTCACCGATGGTCTCAAGCTCCAGGAGGTCGAAAAGCGCACCTGCTCTCTGGAGGTCCGTTGTAAAGATCGGGGAACCGGCTACTTTTATTTTCAGGATGGCCGGTTGTGCGAGGCCGCCGTGGATAACCGGACCGGCAATCCGGCGGTGCGGGAAATGATAGGCTGGAACCGGGTGCGAATTACGGTTAATGACTTTCCGGCAATGGAGTTCAAACCGGGGATCACCCGGTCTCTGGATTATTTTATTGGTGAGGCGGCACGGCCGGCAACAGACAGTGACCGCGTTTGAAAAGAAAAGTGCCCGGCTGCGCCGGGTGTCAGGTGGTTCTATGTTTCACTCAACACAGTCGTATTCAACGCTTCGGCATGAGCTGGGCAATTCGGTGAATTCTCTGACCATTACCCTGGAAGTGCTCATCAAGAACTACGACATGTTCAACGACGATATCAAGATCAGCTTTCTCGAGCGATCACTGGAGCAGGTGGGACGGCAGAAAAAATTGCTGGAGGGGATGAAACTGTATGAATCGCTTGAGCCCGGAGAGGTCAGGGATTTTGATTTTCATCCGTTTATATCCGATTTTCTGGAAACTGCCCGGAAAAAGTTGGCTAAAGAAGGCGTTCGACTTTCCTGCAGTCTGCCGGAGGGCAGCGGTGCGGTGCGTGGCAATCCCGAATCGCTCGGTGAAGCCCTGTTTCATCTGGTGGACAATTCTCTGGAGGCCATGTCGGTTACCGACCGGCCGCGAATCGATCTGTCGGCTGACTGGAAAGGTGATTACCTGGAAATTTGCCTGGCTGACAACGGCTCCGGCATCCCTGAGGATATCCTGCCAGATATCTTCTCTCCCTTTTTTTCGACCCGGGAAGATAATCTGGGCCTCGGTCTTTCGATTACGGAAAAACTTATTCGTTACATGAAAGGGGAGATATGTGCTGGCAACCTGCCTGACGGGGGGACAACAATGCGGTTGAGGCTGCCAGCTGTGAATGCGGTTCCCTGCGACTCCCTGGCTCACTGAATATGGGCAGGGGCAATGGTTTTTAACAGCCTGAAGTGGGATTCGGTAAATTGATGCGGAGGATCTGGTGGAGGCTACATCTGGTATTGAGGAACCTGAGACGCGAATTCAGTTGCTGGAATCAGAAATTGCCCGGACTCGGGAACAGATCGAGAAGCTGAAGCAGGAAAAGCGATTACAGAAAGAATCCGAGGCGAAATACCGTCTCCTGGTGGAGAAGGCCAACGATTCGATTTTTATTCTCCAGGACGGCCTGATAAAATATCACAATCGCAAGACCGAAGAAATTATCGGATACAGCGCGGATGAGCTGCGAACGATTCCCTTTGTCAATCACATCGCCGCCGACGATCAGGAGGGGGGCATTGCCAATTATCTGGCCATGCTGAATGGGGAAACCTGTGATGAAAACCATGCCTACCGGATCATTCACCGGTCCGGAAGTGAGCTGTGGGCTGAGCTGAACTGCATCCGGGTTGACTGGGAGGGCAGCCCGGCCGTTCTGGTTACCGCCAGGGATCTTACATTTCAGAAAAAAATGGAGTGTCAGCTCAGCCAGGCACAAAAGATGGAAGCCATCGGAACCCTGGCCGGGGGTATTGCCCATGATTTCAACAATATCCTTGGAGCCCTTATTGCCTACACCGAGGCCAGCCTGCACATCGTTCCCGAAAAGAGCAGTCAGCTTCGATCAAACCTGACTCAGGTCCTTACGGCCGGGCAGCGGGCCAAGGATCTGGTCAGTCAGATTCTTGCCTTCAGCCGGCAGACGGACCAGGAGCAACAAATCGTCCAGTTGGAATCCATTGTTAATGAGTCCCTCAAGCTCCTCCGGGCCTCCATCCCGGCAACCATAGAGATCCGGACGCAGATTACCCCGGGGCTTGGTCCCATCCGGGCCTATCCCACTCAGGTTCATCAGGTCCTGATGAACCTGTGCTCCAACGCAAGCCATGCCATGCGGGAAAACGGCGGCGTGCTTGATATCCAGGTGGTACTGGTTCAACTGGGTGCTGCTGAAGCGGCCCGGCTTACGCCCTTGAAACCGGGACGCTATATCCGGCTGTCGGTGAGCGACACCGGATGCGGGATGGATGCCGCCGTTGTGAACCAGATTTTCAATCCCTATTTCACGACCAAGGAAAGAGGGGAGGGCACGGGCCTGGGGCTGGCCGTGGTGCAGGAAATTGTCAACAGGCACAATGGAAGCATTGTGGTCGACAGCAAGCCGGGCAGGGGAACCGTTTTTCATGTCTTCCTGCCTGAAAATCCGGGAACGACCGAAGAACCGGCCGACGTGCAGACCCTTGCTCCAAAAAATGGAAACGAACATATCCTGCTGGTTGATGACGAGAAAATCCTGGTGGATGCCCTGGGCCAGATGCTCGAGAGTGCCGGTTACAGGGTGACAACCCGGACCGACAGCGAGGATGCCCTGAAAACGTTTGAGACCTGTCCGGATGCATTTGATCTTCTGATTACCGACCAGACCATGCCCCGGTTGACCGGTAAACACCTGGCGTCGCGGATGATGGAAATCCGGCCGGATCTTCCGGTCATTCTGAGTACCGGGTTCAGCGACGTGGTGGACCGGGAGGATGCGGCGGCCGCCGGAATTCGTGAATTCATCATGAAGCCCTTTAAATTCAACGATCTGTCTTCACGGATTCGAAAGGTTCTCGATAATCGGCCCTAGCCGGTCGGAATTCCAGCGCCGGCCACTGTCCATGATCCGGGCTGGTCATGATACGGAGACTATCGATGGTCCGCAAGATCAGCATAGGACGGTTCAATTTTCTAAGTTCCATTGTGGTATTGTCTCTTCTTGTGCTGTCCATCGGGGTTATCTGTATTGTAAATGAATACAAGCAAATGCAGCTTGAGTGCCGGCGGTTCGAAGAGGACTTCATCCACGCGCGACAGGAAGAGATAGCTCGCGAAGTTAGAGACTGCATTGACTTCATTGACTACATGAAAGCCCAGACCGAAAACCGGGTGGAAAGACAACTGATCGCGCGAATCAGTCGGGCTCACGAACTGGCCGAGCATCTCTGGCTTACCTTCCATAACATCAAATCCACCATTGAAATCAAACAGATAATCTGGGAGTGCCTCTCGTCGCCCCGTTTCAACGACGGTAAGGATTATTTTTTTGTCCTGGCTGCCGACGGATCCGAGTTGCGGTTTCCCCATCGGCCCGATTTTATCGGGAGGGCCCTGGATGACATCCAGGACGCCAAGGCCCGCCAGATCGGCTGGGATCTCATTGAAATTGCCACGTCCATCCAGGAAGGGATGTACTATAACCGCGGGCCGAAACCGGATGTTCCCGGGCGCAATTACCCGAAAATAACGTATGTCAAGCACTTCGCTCCGATTGACTGGGTCATTGGCACAAGTACATATCTCGATGATATGGAGAAAAAAATCAAGGCGGAGGTGCTCCGGCGGATCCAGCACATCCGGCTCGCCGAGGATCAATACCTTTTTGTCCTTGATTTCAATGGCAATATGCTCAGCCACCCGGATCCCTCACTGATCGGACGCAATATCATCGATATGGCGGATCCGAGCGGTTTTCCGATCATCCGGGAATTGATCCGGGCAGCCCGCCGACCGGCCGGCGGATTTGTCCGCTACGGATGGCAAAAACCGCAGTCGGATGCGGTTACGGGCAAAATGTCTTATGCGCTGTCCTTTCCGGAGTGGAAATGGCTGGTGGCAACCGGCATTCACCTGGATGACATGGATCGGGAAATTGCGGAGAGAACATTGCTGTTCAGGCAGGGGATGCAGCGGCAGATTACCTCCATCCTTTTTCTGTTTACAGTGGCCATACTGGTGGTCGTAATGATTGCCCGGTTTTTTTCCCGCAAGCTCCAGCTGGCCACGGAGACCTTTATCCGCTTTTTTGCCGAGAGTTCGAATTCGTACCAGACGATTTCATCGGAAACCCTGGTGTTCAGAGAATTCAAAACCCTGGCCCGGTTTGCCAACCGGATGGCACGCCGGCAGATGCAGGCTGAAAAGGACTTGAAAGAAAGCCGGCGAAAGCTGGAGACACTTTTGGGCAATCTTCCCGGCATGGCCTATCGTCGGTTGAATGATGCCGACGGGACGTTTGAATTCGTGAGCCAGGGCGGAGCCAACCTGACCGGCTATCATCCCGGGGAACTGGCTGACAACGGCGGTATTTCCTATGGCTGCCTGATCCACAACATGGATCGTGATGATGTGTGGAACCGAATCCGGGATGCGCTGGCCGCCGGAAAATCCTATCGAATCGTCTACCGTATCCGGACCAAAAGCGGTGGGGAAAAATGGGTGTGGGAGCAGGGCGGGGCAGTCGCACCTGCAACCGGTGAACCGGACGTGCTGGAAGGGTTGATCGTCGATATTTCTGATCGAAAAGCAGTGGAAGATCAGTTGCGGGAAAGTGAGGAGCGTTTCCGGGCCATCTTCGAGACCGCAGAGGATGCCATTTTTCTGAAAAACAAGGAGCGCCAGTACACCCTGGTCAACCCCAGTATGAAACGGCTTTTCGGTGTGGGTGCTTCGGAAATCATTGGACGGACGACTGCCGATTATTTTGACGGGGAGTTGGACAATCAGTTTCGCGAGCAGGATCTCCGGGCATTGCGCGGGGAGATTGTCGACCAGGAGATTTCCTTTTCCGTGAACGGGTCGTATCGGACCTTTCAGACCATCCTGGTTCCCATGCACGATGATCGGGGTGAGATCACCGGCCTGTGCGGCATATCGCGTGATGTGACAGAGACCCGGCTGCTGGAGGCCCGGCTTCGTCAGGGCCAGAAGATGGAGGCGCTTGGAACCCTTGCCGGGGGGATTGCTCACGATTTTAACAACATTCTGGGCGCGATCATGGGGTATACCGAGGTGGCGCTTTTGAAAACCACAGATCCGGGATTGCAGAAAAACCTCAACCTGGTGATCGGTGCAGCGGATCGAGCCAAGGAGTTGATCTGGCAGATTCTCACATTCAGCCGGAAGAACGATCTGGAACTCAAGCCCGTTCAGATGGACACAATTGTCCGCGAAGCGTTGCGGCTCCTGCGGGCCAGTCTGCCGTCGACCATCGAGATTCAGCAGGATTTTCAGAGTACCGGCCGGATTCTTGCCGATCCGACCCAGATCCATCAGATTCTCATGAATCTGTGCACCAATGCCGCCCAGGCCATGAACAGCTCCGGCGGAGCGCTGTTTGTGGGGATCCGTGACATCGCGGCGGGGCCGAAGACTGCCGCTGATTATCCGGGGATGAATCCCGGTCCGCACATCCAGTTGACGGTTCGGGACACCGGTCACGGCATGAGTCCGGATGTGATGGAGCGAATTTTTGATCCCTTTTTTACCACCAAGAATCGCGGTGAGGGGACCGGAATGGGACTGTCTGTGGTCCACGGTATTGTGACCCGTTGCGGCGGGACCATCACCGTCGCCAGCGAGCCGGGACTGGGGACCGCTTTTGATCTGTTCTTTCCCCGGGTCGATTGTGGGAACCCCGCCGAGTCCACTCCCCCTGCGGAACTGCCCGAGGGAAATGAAGCGGTACTGTTCATCGATGATGAAAAAGATCTGACGCAGGCCGGACGGGAAATGCTCGAACTGCTTGGCTACCACGTTACCGCCATGACCTGCTGTGTCAGTGCGTTGAAGTTGTTTCAGTCGGCTCCCAACCTCTTCGACGTTGTCATCACGGACCAGACCATGCCCCAAATGACCGGCCTGGAACTTGCCGAAAAAATGATGTCCATCCGTCCCGATATGCCGATCATCCTGTGTTCCGGCGACAGCAGTCGGATTGATGAGGAGAAACGTCGCACCTCAGGGATTCGGTTCCTCTTAAAAAAACCCCTTCATCTTCATTCACTCGCTGTTTCTATTCGTCATGCCATAGATCGAAATTGAATATACGCTGTCTCCTTCCCGATTGTTCAGGAACGCGAATTTAATTAATTACAATTAAATAAATCCCCGTTCCTTAGTAGCAAAATCATTATCTGGTTTAATCTGAACTATCCAAAACAGGACAGTTTTGCGTCATCTGTTTTCGGCATTTTTTTAACCAACTGAAATTAAATAGAAAAATTTAGTATTTAAGGGTGGCACATAAATTGTAGAGGTATCGAAGAGAGGTAAAGAGGTAAAATTGCCATTTGCAGATTTACAGGAACACTGAATTGGGAGTGTCCCGAAATGCTTTGTATCATATGGTTTTCAACACGTTCCATCAGGCAGAACCCATTGCCCGAAATCTGCCGGGTGCACGGGCGCCTGCAGCGGGATCCACCACCGGAAACAAGGCTGAGGCCTTTTGGGTGCTTACGCGATAGATTTTGACGTCTGGAGAAAATGAAAGGACTGGAATCATGATTAAGAATTTAAAACTTCGCGCCAAGCTGTTGACTGTTGGGATTGTGTTGACTCTGGTCCCACTTATCGTGGTCGGATTTGCGCTGTTTTGGCAAAACCGGCAGATGTTGGAAGTTTCGGAAGAGGAGACGGTAAATCTCGCCTGGGCTGACCAGGATCACATGGCCAATCTGGTCTACCACATGGTTGCGAGCCAGGACGACGTACTGAAACTTCAGCTTTCCGCCTACATGAACGTTGCCCGGGACCTGTTGAACCAGAACGGTGGGATTTCATTTTCCCATGAAACCGTTTCATGGTCAGCGATGAATCAGTACAACCGGAATACGACCAATGTGTTGCTGCCAAAGATGTTTGTTGGTGGTGAGTGGTTGGGACAGGCTTATGATTTCAACGTGAATGTGCCGGTTGTTGATCAGATGAAGAAAATGGTTGGGGCCGGTTGTGCAATATTTCAGCGGATGAACGCAAACGGGGATATGCTTCGAGTCGCCACCGAAAATGCCCGCGAGGACGGCTCCCGAGCCATTGGTGTCTATATGCCGTACATGACTCCGGATGGGAAAGCTAACCCCATTATATCGAGGCTGCTTCGAGGCCAGACATATATGGGTCGGGCCAATGTGCTCAATAAATGGTATCTGACGCTTTACGAACCGCTGTTTGACGAATCCAAGAAGGTTGTCGGTGCCGTTGTTGTGACGGTGCCTCAGGAGAGTGTCGCGACGCTTCGCGAGGCTATATTGGATATCGTGGTGGGGCAGAGCGGCTACATCTTTGTGCTGGATTCCAATGGGCAGTACGTGATCTCTAAAAGAGGTCAGCGCGATGGTGAAAGTCTCTGGGAGGATAAGGATGCCAATGGAAATTACTATGTTCAGGATATCGTGAAAAAGGCGATAAATTTGAAAAGCGCCGAAATCACTCATTTCGAATATCTCTTTTCCGAGGCCGGGAACAGCCAGGGAAACCTGAAAACCGTCAGTTTGATGTACTATGAGCCATGGGACTGGGTCATCGGTGTGGGTACCTACCAGAACGAGTTCATGGCCGGTGTAAATCATATCGATGCTACGGGTAAGACCGGTCTGAAGATTCTATTTATTGTTGTCGCCGTATCGCTGGGAGTGGCTGTTTTGGTGTGGCTGTTTGTCTCCAAGGGCATTGCCGGCCCCATTGTCCACATCGCCCAGGTTGTTCAGAAGGTCGCACAAGATCGGGACCTGACCCTCAAGGTTCCGGTTGCCAGCCGGGATGAAGTCGGCAACATGGCCGGCGAGTTCAACAACATGCTTGGGGTGCTCCGGGATTCCTTCCGGCTCGTCGACGGCAGCGCCGTGGACGTCCGATCGTACGCCGAGGATGTGGCCAAACGGGCCGGTGCAAACCGGGACCGTGCCGAGCACCAGGAAAAACAGGTTAACCTGATCAAGCAGACTGTCGATGAGATGCGGCAGACCGCCGGTGAGGTCGCCCAGCATTCCCAGGCGCAGAAAGATGACGCGGTGTCGTCCGAAGAGCGAATTCGGGAATTGATCCAGGCCCTGGCTCAGGCAACCGAATCCACCCGAAGCCAGATCGAGGAAGCCAACACCGCGGCCAGTCGCGTTGGGGAGATGGGTGAGACCGGTGGCCAGGTTGTGGCGATTTCCCGGGAACAGGGGCAGCAGGTCCAGAAGGTCACCGATGCCCTGAACCAGATTACCACAGCGGTGGAATCGATGAACCAGGAAGTGGCCCGGG
>ENA-ORCT01000673-ORCT01000673.1-marine-metagenome-genome-assembly--contig:-NODE-673-length-15440-cov-3.397188_pt1 | contig 15440 bp, 11 predicted proteins | sample MGYA00248632_ERZ508511 | MGnify/ENA primary metagenome ERZ508511 (study PRJEB26182, sample SAMN06268839) | marine metagenome | isolation source: Tt an P1-techrep anaerobic enrichment on pine from sediment...
GATGCTGACCTGATTTTTCAAGTTGGCGATGGTGAGAACTTCAGCTCGCTGGACACCCTGCGTATCACTCCCACTGGTGGTTGGCAAAAATGGGAGACCCAGTCAACGACTGTTTATTTAGAGGCGGGGGATTATTTTGTGCGTTTGCTGGTTAAGCAAGGAGAACATAATCTGAACTGGTTTAATTTGGATTTCAGCACATCGGTCAATAGCAAGCGAACACAACATGAATACCGGATTTATCCAAATCCGGCCAGCGACAAACTTTATGTGAATTTTTCGTCTTCAAAAAAGCAAGATTATACCGTAAAGGTGATCAGTCTTCAAGGAAATGTGGTCTTAAGCCGGGAAGTTGAGCAGGCTGATCAGACTATGCTCGATTTGAAAGGACTTTCGAACGGAATCTATTTCCTTCAGATCGCTGGTGAAGGAGCGGTAACCAGTCACAAGTTCGTGATTATGAATTAGTGAAAAAAACAACAACAATGAAAACAAAGTATCTTCCCATTGCTATTTGCCTTTTCAGTCTGCTGGCTTCCTGTCAAAGTCGCAAGACGGATCAAGTAGCAGGCGACTATGAGAATTATCGACTGGTGTGGTCCGATGAGTTTGACTACGAAGGATTGCCCGATTCGTCCAAATGGAGCTATGACACCGAGGGGAATGCCTGGCGTTGGGGAAACGAGGAAGAACAGTATTACACCAGCCGCCGGCTGGCCAATGCCGAGGTGAAAGATGGCAAGTTGTTGATCACAGCCATCAGAGAAAGCTACAAAGACCGGAACTATACCTCTGCCCGTTTGATTACCAAAGGTAAAGGCGACTGGCTTTACGGCAAGGTTGAAGTGTGTGCCAAATTGCCCGAAGGACGCGGTTTGTGGCCAGCCATTTGGATGTTGCCAACCGATTCGGAATATGGCAACTGGCCGGCCAGCGGCGAAATAGATATCATGGAAAACGTAGGCTACATGCCCGACACCATCCTGGCAACTTCACACACCAAAACCTACAACCATAAAATCGGCACCCAGCGTTCGGACACGATCGTGGTTCCTACCTGTTACGATAAATTTCACCTGTACCAATTGGAATGGGAGCCGGAACAGTACAAGGTGTTTGTGGATGGAGAGCACTTTTTTACCTTCAAAAATGAAGGCACCGGGCCCGATGAATGGCCCTACGATAAACGTTTCCACTTGTTGCTGAACCTGGCTGTTGGGGGAGCCTGGGGAGGCTCAAGAGGAATCGATACCGGGATTTTTCCCCGATCCATGGAGGTGGACTACGTGCGGGTGTATCAGAAAGAATAAATCGCTTGAATGAAGCAAGTTGTCCTATTCGAGATTCTGGTTTTTATGTGCTTGGTTGTTTCGGCACAAAGCGGCAAGCGGGGGATGGCCTATGGGCATCACTCTCCTCAGGACTTGTCCGTTCTTTCCCCCGAAATATCGTGGTGGTATAATTGGTCCGAAGTACCTGAGAGTTCAGTAGCTAATGTGTTTGAAGACTATGGGTTTGAGTTCGTTCCCATGACCTGGAATGGGCAATTCAATGAAAGCAAACTCAGAAACTACCTCAAGGACCATCCGCAAACAAAATATCTGCTGGCCTTCAATGAGCCCAATTTCTTGGATCAGGCCAACATGAAGCCGTCCGAGGTAGCTGCCCAGTGGCCGCGTCTTGAAGCGATTGCTTCGGAGTTCAATCTGGAAATTGTTGCTCCCGCGGTTAATTTTTGTGGCGAATGTGTTTCTGAAAATGGAACCGTATACACCGATCCTTTCCAGTATCTTGACGATTTTTTTGCAGCCTGCCCGGATTGCCGGGTCGATCACATTGCGGTACACAGCTACATGAACACGGTGAGCGCGCTGGAATGGTACATCGGTGAGTTTAAGAAATATGGAAAGCCCATTTGGCTGACTGAGTTTGCCGGATGGGAATACAACGGGAACATCAACAATGTTAACGATCAGATTAGCTTTATGATTGGTGCCGTTGATCTGTTGGAGAATGACCCCGATGTTTTTCGCTATGCCTGGTTCATTGGCCGTGGAAGTGGCATCCAGACCTTTCCTTACATTGACCTTTTAGGAGCTAACGGAACCTTGACACAGCTGGGAAAGGTGTATAAACAAATGCCCACGCACGATAAGAATCAAGTCGTGGCTGTTCCTGCAACTATCGAAGCTGAAGCCTACAATAGCATGAGCGGGATTCTACTTGAAAAGACATTGGATAATTCGGGCTTCGCCAATGTGGGGTATATTGACGCAGGTGATTGGCTGGAATATAAAATCGAGGTGACCGAAGCCGGCAGTTACGATCTCCGCTTGCGGGTGGCTTCAACCAAAAACACAAGTCTGCAGGTGCTGGTTGACGGAGAAGTTAAATTGACACAAAGCATTGCAAATACCAATGGCTGGCAAAACTGGCTTACCTTGAACAGTGCCTTGACCCTTGATGCCGGGGTACAAACGCTTCGCGTCAGAGCCGTCTCGGATGGGTTTAACTTCAACTGGATGGCCATCGGAAATGTGGCCACAGCGTCGGATGATTTTCCGAACCGAAATCTGGAACTTGAGGTATTTCCTAATCCCGGAAGCGGCATTTTTGAGCTGCGCACGGATAGGAACGTGGATAAATTGCAGGTTTTCAATTTGACCGGCACGCCAGTGCGTACTCTTGAGTTTGCAAGAACAATTGATTTGAGTGAACTGCCATCGGGAATGTTTATTCTGAAAGCTATGGATAAAACGGGAACCATGCTTGCAACCGAGCGTATCGTTATTCGGAGGTAGTCACGAGGTTTGAACAAGCTGAACGGTTTAATTACAGAAAAATGAAAACGAATAGAATATTGATCTTATCCTTATTGACCATCTTTTCGCTGGGTGTAAGCACTCAGTCGAATGGACAGGCTGATTGTGAAAGTTTAGTTTGGGTTGATGAATTTGAGACTGATGGGGCACCCAATACAGCGAAATGGGGATACGATACCGGTGGCGGCGGCTGGGGCAATAACGAGCTGCAAACCTACACCAATAACCGCACCAACTCGTGGGTTGAAAACGGGCACCTGTTTATCAAGGCGGTCAAGGTGAACAATAACTGGACTTCGGCCCGGCTGGTTACCAAAGATAAAGGAGATTGGTTGTATGGCCGCATTGAAGTGAAGGCCAAACTTCCATCGGGAAAAGGAACCTGGCCGGCCATTTGGATGCTGCCCACCGATTGGGCCTATGGCGGCTGGCCTGCCAGTGGCGAAATCGACATCATGGAGCATGTGGGTTACGACCCGGGCGTGGTGCACGGCACGGTTCACACCGAAGCGTATAATCACAGTATTGGCACCCAGGTCGGGCAGAGCATTCAGGTTTCTGATGCCATGAACAATTTTCATGTTTACGCCATCGAGTGGACGCCTGAGTCGATTAAATGGTACCTGGATGATCAATTATATTTCACCTTCAACAATGAAAACAAAAGCTTCAGAGAATGGCCGTTTGATAAACGGTTCCACCTCCTGCTGAATATTGCCATTGGAGGAAACTGGGGTGGTGCGCAAGGCATTGATCCCAACCTGACCGAAGCCATTATGGAAGTGGATTATGTGCGTGTTTACAACAACAAACTGCCGCAGCCGGTTATTCAGGGATCAGCCTTAAATTCCTTGAATGATCAAGCCACCTATTTTGTCGATGAAGTTGCGGGTGCTCAGTACAGCTGGAGCCTGCCTGACGGGGTTAACCTGCTGAGCGGAGAAGGAACGTCAAGTATTACGGTGCAGTGGAATGATGCGCCGGGGGATCTCCAGGTGGAGGTTTCAACGGCCTGTGATGCGGCTGTCTCCAATGTTTTTCATGTCGATTACCTCATCAGGCCAGATGCTGATCATTGGGATGTATTTCCAGCCAATGAGGCACAACAGCTGCTTTGGCAGACCAATGCCGGCACCGGTAATAGCCTGAACTTGAGTGAGGCGAATGATGTATTGATGGTTGATTTTGAAATTACGAGTCCAACACGAAATCCCAATTTTTATTATGATTTTGATGGGCTGATTGATTTGACTGCGATCAATGAGTTCGCTTTCGAATTGAAAGTTGATCCAAATAATCCACCTTCCAACCTGCGCTTCGACCTGGTGGATGTCAATGGGAATGTGGAGCTGGTTAACTTGTTTCAGATGAATTCGTTTGATTCGGATGACAGTTTTCATTTTCATTATCACCATTTTGCATCCCGGGCCAACGGTTCATTTTTGTTAAACAGGATCGCCCAGATCCGGGTGTATGTCAATTTTGGAATTTTTGGAAAGGCTGGCAGCGGACAGTTCTCCATTCAGAACATGCGTTTTCAGGAGGCAACGAGCACTTCATCCGGCGACCTGGCTGAGCAATCGCATTTCAAGGTTTATCCTAATCCGGCTAACCAGCTGATCAACATTGAACTGGCCGAGGGCGTGCGTGCAGTCAAACTGTTTTCGATGAACGGACAATTACTGATTTCGAGAGACGGAATTCGTGGAACTAGTTATCAACTCAATCTGAACGGACTGCAAAGCGGACTGTACCTTTTACAGGTCAATCAGTCTCAAACGGAGTTGGTGTCGGTTCGTTAGCGGTTTTTACTCCGAAACAGGGTTTTCTGTTCAAGCAAACATTCTTTAGTTTTGCAGGCATGGAAAAGATCCTTCGTGAAGTGAAAAATATTGTGTTCGATTTGGGTGGCGTACTGCTCGATATCGACCCGGAACGGACCGTTCAGGCCTTTGAAGTGCTTGGATTGACCAATGTTATAAAGCCGGGAGGTTGGGGCTATAAACAGCCGGTTTTTCTTCAAATGGAAGAAGGAAAGCTATCAGACGATGAGTTTCGGAATGGCGTTCGCGAGTTGTTTCCGGCGCCGGTTTCCGATGCTGAAATTGACCAGGCCTGGTGTGCCATGCTGATTGACTTTCCTGCCGACCGGGTGGCTTTGTTGAGACAACTGCAATCGAAATACAACTTATACCTGTTTTCAAACACCAATAATATTCATGTGAATTATTTCCACCAGCTGTTTCATCAGAAGTTTGGATTTTCCTTATCCGATTTGTTTGTGAAAGACTACTATTCGAATGAAATCAATAGTCGGAAACCAGCTTTGGAATCTTTTCAGTTTGTGTTGAACGATGCTGGTCTAAAGCCGCATGAAACGTTGTTCATCGACGATTCAAAAGAAAACGTTGCGGGTGCGGAGCAAGCGGGAATGCACGCATTTCATTTGAATGGAGCCACCACATTACACCAGCTTTTTAGCTTGGCTTAGTGATCTTCCGGCTCTTTCCAGTCGCCGCTTTCCCGGATCAGGCTTTCCAGTTCGTACACGGCGTTTTCAAAAGGGATGTGTCGTTTCTTCAGGCTTTGGCCTTTGTAGAGGTTGACCTTGCCGGGCCCCGCGCCAACAAATCCGTAATCCACATCGCCCATTTCGCCGGGGCCATTCACCACGCAGCCCATCACCCCAATTTTCAGGTGGCTGAGGTGTTTGAAATGTGCTTTGATATTTTTGGTGGTTTCGTGCAGGTCGAACAGGGTTCTTCCGCATCCCGGACACGAGATAAATTCGGTTTTGGTAACCCGCATCCGGCTGGCCTGCAATACTGAGAAACTGAGATTCTTCAGGTCGGTAAAGGTGATGTTATCGCCGCTGTTGGTGATACAGAGTCCATCGCCATAACCATCAAGCAGTAGCCCACCCAAATCAACGGATGCTTTAATTTGAAGGTCATCCAGGTGTCGCTCATTGTATTTCCGGTAAATAATGACCGGCACTTTCCAGATGTGCGTTTCCAGGTTCATAAAGAAGGCACGTAACTCGGCCACAGGATTTTTATTGAAACTTTCCAGAATCAGTACGGTTTTGCGGGTCTGCTTCAGCTTGGTTATGATCTCCGGGTTCTCAGCCATAAACCGGTCAAACTCGGGTTTGTTGGTCCGGATAAACTTCATCTGTCCCCAATGTGATCCGCCAAACAGATATTCGTCGATCGACAGGATGGGGTAAGTATTACCTTCCAGGTCGAATACTTCATCGTTTTTCAGGAAGTATTCCGGAATTTGTTTTCCCCGCAATGGCAAAATTTCCGACATGCTCCGGTCTCTTAAATCGGCCAAAACAACCGGAACCTGCTTGTCGCCCATATTCATCACCGGACGAACCGACCGGCGTTCGTACTCAAACGGGTTGGTTTGTGCAAAAAGAGGAGCTTTGATAGGTGCGTGTCCCCGGTAGGTTAACACATGATTGATAATCTTTTGTGCCACGGGAATCTCAGCTTCCGGAGACTCGGTCAACGAAACACGAATTGTGTCGCCAATACCGTCAACCAGCAGAGCTCCAATTCCAACAGCCGACTTGATACGGGCATCTTCGCCTTCCCCGGCTTCGGTTACACCCAGGTGAAGCGGGAAGCTCATGTCTTCGAGTCGCATCTTTTTATTGAGCAGCCGCACGGTGTAAACCATCATCCGCGTGTTGCTCGACTTAATCGAAATGACCACATTGGAGTAATCCACTTTCTTGCAGATACGCAGAAACTCCATCACCGATTCGGAAATACCGGCTGGAGTATCGCCAAACCGGCTCATAATGCGGTCGGAAAGTGAGCCCTGATTGGCTCCGATACGCAAAGCTGTTTTGGTCTTTTTCAGAATTTCGAGGAAGGGAATGAACTGTTCCTCAATCTTATTTAGTTCTGCTTTGTATTCGGCATCAGTATACAAATGATGCTCAAAACGGGCACGTTTGTCATAAAAGTTACCGGGATTAATCCGGATTTTGGAGATGTATTTGGCAGCTACTTCGGCCAGGCGCGGATTGAAATGAATATCAGCAATCAAAGGAGTTTCAAAACCACGACCCACCAATTCCTTCTTGATATTCTTCAGATTCTCTGCATCATTAATCCCTTTCACGGTTACGCGCACATAATCTGCTCCGGCCCTAATAATCCGGATAATTTGCTCCACTGTCGCATCCGTATCGCGCGAATCAGTGTCAGTCATTGACTGAATCCGAATCGGATAATCACTCCCCATCGGCACTTTCCCAATCTGCACCGTTGAGGTGGATTGGCGTTGGTATTTTGTTAAATCTTCGACGTAATTAAAATTCTGATCTTTCATCTTCCACCGTGCTTTTTTGAGCGCCACAAAGTTAATTTAAAGTTAAGAAATAAAAAATCCCCCAAGCCTAAATTCCGATGCCGCTTGAAAAGAAATTGTGGCCCCTGGTTTCTTTTTATTTGAGAAAAAGCCGATTGGCTTAAAAATTTGCAGGATTACAGTTTGATTAAATTGGAATTGATATCGAAAGGAGGCGGTCAGATGCAGGGTGATGAAACGACATTGAGGGTGACTTACCTTTGCTGTTTTCGTTTTTAGGTTTGGTCTAAATCGCTTACTTTTGAGCAATACCAAGTGAGAAGTATGCCGGTACAAGTCGAAAATATCTCAAAAACCTACGGAACGCAGAAGGCCCTTGATCAGCTTAGTTTTCGGTTTGACGATGGCGAGCTGGTTGGCTTTTTGGGGCCAAACGGAGCGGGAAAGTCTACCCTCATGAAAATTATCACCGGCTATCTGGCTCCCGACCAGGGAGAAGTGATGTTGAACCGCGAGAAAATGACGCCGGAGAATTACCGCCTGCGTCGGAATATTGGCTATTTACCGGAAAACAATCCCTTGTACACCGATCTGTATGTCAAAGAGTTTTTGAGCTTTGCCGCCGGCTTTTATCAGCTTCAGCATAAAAAGCAGAAAATTGCCGAAGTCATTGAAATGACCGGCCTGGGATTGGAGCAACACAAGAAGATTGGTGCGCTCTCGAAAGGTTATCGCCAGCGTGTTGGGCTTGCCCAGGCATTGATTCACAATCCATCGGTGCTGATTCTGGATGAGCCAACGACCGGATTGGATCCCAACCAACTGGAGGAGATTCGTGCCCTGATCCGGCAGATTAGCCGGGAGAAAACGGTGCTTTTCTCATCGCATATTATGCAGGAGGTGGAGGCCATTTGCAATCGGGTGATCATCATTAACCGGGGGAAAATAGTCACTGACGGGCCGGTCGAGCTGGTTCGCTCGGGTCAGCTGGCTTCCAGGCAGCAAGTGTTGGTGGAGCTTTCTTCGCCGGTTGATAAAGAGTTGTGGCAAAAGCTGCCAGCCATTGAGTTGCTTGAAATTCGATCAGAAAACTCCTTCCTGGCGGTAGCCCGGAAAGAAGGGGATGTGCGTCCGGCAATTTTTCAGTTTGCCGTTGAGCAAAAATTGGTTTTGTTAACCCTCACCGAAAAGCAGGCCGGACTTGAGCAAGTGTTCCGGCAGCTAACTTCCAGCCAAACTTAGTTTTGATGACACAGCAGATTTCCATTTCTGTAATTCTTCCCTTTTACCAAGCCGAGCTTACACTGGAACGCGCGGTTCAATCCATTTTAAAGCAAACGTTCACCGACTTTGAGCTGCTGCTGGTGGATAACAATTCGACTGATCAAAGCGCAGAAATAGCTTGGAAACTGGCGCAGTGCGACCCGAGAATTCGTCTGCTGCACGAATCGCGGCAAGGGGTAGTTTTTGCCATGAACCGGGGCATGACTGCGGCCAGCGGAAAATATCTGGCCCGGATGGATGCCGATGATGTTTCGCTGCCCGAGCGCCTGGAGAAACAGTACCGATTTTTGGAGGAGCATCCCGGAGTTGGGTTGGTTGGCTGCAATGTGCGCCATGTTTCAAGCTTGCCTTCCAAAGGCCTGCAGCGCTTTGTCGATTGGGTCAATACCTTTCATTCGGAAGAAGAAATTTGGCTCAACCGTTTTGTCGAAATTCCACTCGTTCAGCCCAGCGTGCTTTTCCGGGCCGAGCTGGTGAAGCAACACGGTGCTTACCGAGAGGGGGATTTTCCTGAAGACTACGAATTATTTCTGCGTTGGCTGGCTGGTGGTGTTCGTTTTGCACAGCTACCTGAAGTATTGCTTGAATGGCATGACTCCGAAACCCGCCTCACCCGAACCGACGAACGATACAGCACTGAAGCCTTTTACAGAACCAAGGCACAGTATTTTGCCCAATGGTTTCAGCAGAGCCAGGCTCAGAAAGAATTATGGATCTGGGGTGCCGGACGAAAATCGAGACAGCGGGGCCGGTTTTTGGAAGATGAAGGTTTGGAAATAGCGGGTTACTACGATCTGAAAGCCAATAAAACAAGCGACAAACCCTGCTTCAGTTTTCACGATATTCCGCAGCCGGGAGCACAGTTTATCCTTTCCATGGTGGGGAATTATGGCGCCCGAGAAAAGATCTCGTCTTTTCTGGAAAGCAAACAATACCGGGCGGGTGTCGATTATTTGCTGATGGCGTGATAGTTTGGCGGTTTTATGGGGCGGATCTGCAGGTGGATTGTCCAGGCCAACCTGACGAATAGTCTTTTCCCGAATTGGAGGCTGTTCAAACAAAAGGCCCCTGCCCATCAGACAGAGCCTTTCGTTAAAAAATTAAGCAGTCCTTTTCAATCCGGGCATCTGCGACTTGTTCACTGAAACTGCCAGCTACTTAATCCCGCGAACCCGTTTTTCCCAATTCCAGGCCGAGAGCAGGGTCTCTTCCAGGCCGACTTCGGCTTTCCATCCCAGCTCTTCGTTGGCATAGGTCGTGTCGGCCCAAATTTTTTCAATGTCGCCGGCGCGGCGCGGAACAATTTTATAGTTCAGCTTTACGCCGGTGGCTTTTTCAAATCCTTTTACGATTTGGAGTACCGAATAGCCATTGCCGGTTCCGAGGTTAAAGACTTCGTAACCCGCCTTGTTTTTGCTTTCCAGCAGCCGTTCAATAGCAATTACATGTGCTTTGGCCAGATCCACCACGTTAATGTAGTCGCGGATCGCCGAGCCATCGGGCGTGTCGTAGTCGTCGCCAAAAACGCTGAGGCTCTCGCGCAGTCCGGCAGCCGTTTGGGTAATGAAAGGCACCAGGTTTTGCGGCACACCCAGGGGCAGCTCGCCAATCAAAGCCGAGGGGTGCGCGCCAATTGGGTTGAAATAACGCAGGGCAATGCCTTTCAATTCCGGATAAGCCTCGATGCTGTCGTTGAGAATGTCTTCATTCACCCGCTTGGTGTTTCCGTAGGGCGATTCGGCATCTTTACGCGGCGTGTTTTCCGTTACAGGCAACTTGTCTGGCTGTCCGTAAACCGTGCAAGACGAGGAGAAGACAATGTTGGCGATTTTGTATTTGCGTTGGCATTCCAGGATGTTCATGAGCGACACCAGGTTGTTACGGTAGTAATGCAGGGGAATTTGCACTGATTCGCCCACTGCTTTGGACGCTGCAAAGTGGATGATGGCTGCAATGTCCTGATTATTGCTGAAAAATTCGTCGGTTCTAGCCGCGTCGGCCAGATCGAACTGTTCAAATGCGGGTCGCTTCCCCGAAATTGTTTCGATATTGTCCAGCACGTCTTCACTTGAGTTGGAAAGATCGTCTACAACGACCACTTCGTAGCCTGCTTCCTGCAGTTCAACAACCGTGTGCGAGCCAATGTAACCAGTTCCGCCGGTTACCAATATTTTCTGAGTCATAGTAATTGATTGAGTATTTTTTCCAAAACTACGAATTTATATGCAGTGCGTAATTCAAAAAGCTTGTGGATGTTACGCCATAACATTGAAAACTCGCTTAAAATGTTGAAAACTTAGGCTTGGCGGCGCGTTAATTTTTCTTTACTTTTGGACGTAAATACTAATTCCCGTGGAAATTTTAAGCTACATCAAAGAACTTTTGCTGCTGAATGATTGTGTGATCATTCCCGGCTTTGGTGGTTTTGTGAGTAACTACAAGCCGGCATCAGTCCGGTCTGCACAATTTAACCCGCCAACCAAGGAAATTAGTTTTAATGAAAAACTGACATTTAATGATGGCTTGTTGATCAATCACCTGGTTGAAAAAGAAGGCGACAATTATTTGGCGGTCAGTAAGAAAGTAGAACTTTTGGTGCAGGAGCTGAATTACCGTTTAACCGATGGTGAAACCATTTCGATTGACGGCATTGGAAGTTTAGCTTATGATGACCATGAAAATTTGAGATTTAGTCCGGCGTTGCGTGAAAACCTGAACCTGGATTCCTATGGACTCGCGGCTTTCAGCTACGAAACCTTGTACGCCAAAAAGTTGGTTCGCACTCAAATTACTGCAGAAGAGCGTGATGCCGTGCAGGTTTTCTTTCAAAAGCGAACCTTGAAAAAGGTACTGGTAGCCATTCCTCTGTTGTTTGCACTGGCTTTGGTACCCATTAAAAATAACACCACCAATCTACAAAAGTCTAACCTGAGCAACCTGACGGAAATGATGTCAACGAGGGAATCGCTGCAGGAAATTGAACCCCTTCCCGCCCTTGTTGAAGAATCGGAAGTTATTGAAGAGCCAGTTGAAAATCATTCGTATTTTATTATTGGTGGCAGTTTCCGCAGTGAAGCCAATGCGAATAAATTTGTGAAGCAAAAGCAAGCCGAAGGATTTGAAGCCCGGAATATTGGCGTAATTAAAGGCTTGCACTACATTGCGCTGGACAGTTTTGCCAATTTCCGCGAAGCCAAAGCGGCACAGGACAGAATAAAGGATGAAACGCCCGGATCAGGTGTTTGGGTTTACTTCAGAAGATAAATGTGTCCCACAGATTTTATGGTTTGTAATAGTTTATAGTAGGTTGCCCTGAATTTTTAAGTTCAGGGCTTTTTGTTTGCTGTAAGCAGTCTTGGAGGTGAAAGTGCTGCTGTTCTTCTTTTAGTAGAACTTGCGGAATCCAACGACTTTCTTCACCTCATTCAAGGTGGCTGTTGCTGATTCGCGGGCTTTCTCAGCCCCCATTTGAGCCACCCTGGCCAGGTAGGCTTCGTCTTCCAAAATGGTGACAATGCGTTCGCGAATGGGTGCTGTGAACTTGACGATGTCTTCCGCCAATTGCTTCTTCATATCGCCATAGCGGATTTCACATTGGTTGTAAGCTGCATCGAACTGGTTGACCACTTCGGGTTGCGATACGATTTTCATCAGGGTAAACAGGTTTTGAATGGCTTCCGGCTTCTCCGAATTCATTTCAGTCGGGCCCGAATCGGTCACCGCACGCATCACTTTTTTGCGAATTTCTTTTTCTGTGTCGTACAGGTTAATGGCATTACCTTCCGATTTACCCATTTTTCCGCTACCATCAAGCCCGGGAACCTTAATTAAATCGGCCCCGTCAAAAGTAAATGGCTTTGGGATGGGGAACACCTTCGATTTGTACATGCGATTGAATCGCTTGGCAAACTTACGAGCCATCTCCAGATTTTGCTCCTGGTCTTTTCCAACCGGCACATAATGCGCTTTGTGGATGATGATATCCGAAGCCATTAACACCGGATAAGTTAAGAGCCCGGCATTCACATTCTCAGGCTGCTGCCGTGCCTTGTCTTTAAACGAGGTGGTGCGCTCCAACTCTCCTAAGTAAGCATTCATATTCAGAATCGTGTACAGCTCACTTACCTCAGGTACGTCACTTTGAATAAAAATCGTTGATTTCTCAGGATCGATGCCACAGGCCAGGTATTCGGCCAGGACTTGTTTTACACCCGCCTGCAGGTTTTCAGGAGTGGGGTGGGTGGTCAACGAGTGAATGTCGGCAATAAAAAAATAGCAGTTATAATCTTCCTGCATGCGAAGAAAATTTTGTACAGCTCCAAAGTAATTGCCTAAGTGTAAATATCCTGTTGGCCTGATGCCACTAACAACGGTCGCTTTATTCATTTTGAGTTGTTCTTCGATGAAAATGAGCTGCAAAAATAGCTTGAATACTCGAAAGACAAAAATTTATTTTCTGGGACAAAGCACATCTCAAAAAGAGGCTTTGAAACATAATTGGCTTGCAAACTTTAATTTATTCGCTAGTTTTACGGGAAATTAATGAATTAATGTATCAAATGCCTTTATACGGAACTGAGTGGCACTGGCGTAACGTGAAAATGGAAACGCTGGAGCAGACTGTTGTTTTTCGATCATAAAGGCCGTGGAATGGGGTTTGCTGCATGTGCAGCAGGCCCCATTTTTTGTTTAAAACATGAATTAAAAACCAATAAATTATGGCCAGACAAAAACACATCTACCTGGACGCAGCAGACATGCCCAAACAGTGGTATAATTTAGCTCCTGATCTTCCAACCCCTTTAAATCCGCCACTGGGACCCGACGGTAAGCCGGTTGGCCCGGAAATGTTGGCTCCTGTTTTTCCAATGAACCTGATTGAGCAGGAGGTTAGCCAGGAACGTTGGATTGACATCCCCGAAGAAATTCGCGAACATTTGTTTCGCTGGCGTCCGAGCCCGCTGATTCGTGCTTACGAACTGGAGGCAGCTTTAGGGACTCCGGCTAAGATATATTACAAAAATGAAGGAGTTTCTCCGGCTGGAAGCCACAAGCCCAATACAGCCATTCCACAAGCTTGGTACAACAAGCAATTTGGAATTAAAAAACTAACGACGGAAACTGGTGCCGGCCAGTGGGGATCGGCATTGTCGTTTGCCTGCTCGGTGATTGGAGGCATCGAATGCAAAGTATTTATGGTACGTGTGAGCTTCGATCAAAAACCCTTCCGTAAGATGCTCATGAATACCTGGGGAGGAACCTGCGTCGCTAGTCCGAGCATGGAAACCCAAGCCGGACGAGACATTCTGGCACAATATCCCGACACACCCGGATCGCTGGGAATTGCTATTTCTGAAGCTGTTGAAGCTGCGGTGACCGATCCTACAGGGCAGACCCGCTATTCATTGGGGTCGGTCTTAAATCATGTGATGTTGCACCAATCTATTATCGGATTGGAAGCCAAAAAGCAGCTGGCTAAAGTGGGAATTGATAAGCCCGATGTGGTGATTGGATGTTGCGGGGGGGGTAGCAACTTTGCCGGGATTTCCTTTCCGTTCATGTACGACAAGATTAACGGAGCGGATATCCAAATTATTGGTGCCGAACCTTTCTCATGTCCTACACTAACCAAAGCCCCGTTTATTTACGATAATGGCGATGTGGCCCAAATGACACCCTTGCTGGCCATGCACAGTCTGGGACACAACTTTGTTCCCGCGCCTATTCATGCCGGCGGTTTACGTTATCACGGAATGGCTCCGTTGGTGAGCGCAGCATTGCGCGATGGACTGATGGAAGCGCAGGCTATCCACCAAAGCGAATGTTTTGAAGCCGGTTTACTTTTTTCAAAAACGGAAGGCATCATTCCTGCACCGGAAACGACGCATGCCATTGCAGCGGTGATTCGCGAGGCTAAAAAGGCCAAGGAAGAAGGCAAGGAAAAAACCATTCTTTTCAACTTCAGTGGCCACGGATTGATGGACCTGGTGGGTTACGACAAGTACCTGAATGGCGAATTGCATGACTACGAGTACCCGGAATCGGAGATCGCACTGAACCTGGAGAAGCTTCAGGGGTACCCGCTTCCGAAGTAAGAGATATTAGATTTTCATGATCTAAAATTGAAGTCCTGTCTAATTTGGCAGGACTTTTTTTATGAATCAAAACGACTGATTCACCAATCCCCAATAACCAACTTTTTTGGACGGGTATCTTTTTCAATGACAAGAACAAACATTGCCGTGGGGAGTAAGCAGCTTAAGTGAAATGTTTTTCCAGATGTGTTTGCCTTGTTTTTCTGAATGTGCTAAATGAAAACCGAAAAAAAAGATGTGTGCATTTCAAAAAACATTATTCAAGTGCCCCATACAAAACCTCTATCGGATGAAGCGCCGTTTTGCCCGTTCCGTCTTTTATATGATGGCGGCAAGAAGTACCCGGGGCAGAAATTATATAATCCTCTTTAGCCTTGCGTACTGCAGGGAAAAGTACCAACTCTCCAATTTGCATCGAAAGTTCGTAATGTTCTTTTTCGTAACCAAACGAGCCGGCCATGCCACAACAACCTGACGGAATTTCTTTTACAAAATAGTTTTTGGGCAGCGACAACATTTTTTTCGATGGTTCGGTTGAAGCCACGGCTTTTTGCTGGCAGTGTCCGTGCAATAAAATATGTTGTTCTTCTGTGGTAAAATCTGCTTCTGTAATATTTCCTTTTTCAATTTCGGCAGCTATAAATTCTTCAAAAAGAAGGGCATTTTTGGCGAGCTTTTCAGCAGCCGGCTGCAGGTCTTTGTCTACCAGTTCCGGGTATTCATCGCGGAAAGCAAGAATGGCAGAAGGTTCAATTCCTACCAGCGGTGTTTCGTTGGTAACAATATCCTTTAGCAGGTTGATGTTTTCGGTGGCCACTTTTTTCGAAGTTCGTACCATTCCTTTCGAAAGGAAAGTTCGTCCGCTTTCTTTGGTTTGCGGAATTTTTACCTCGTAACCCAGTTTGGTTAA
>ENA-ORCT01000675-ORCT01000675.1-marine-metagenome-genome-assembly--contig:-NODE-675-length-15425-cov-2.959408_pt1 | contig 15425 bp, 11 predicted proteins | sample MGYA00248632_ERZ508511 | MGnify/ENA primary metagenome ERZ508511 (study PRJEB26182, sample SAMN06268839) | marine metagenome | isolation source: Tt an P1-techrep anaerobic enrichment on pine from sediment...
TCCGGCCCCATGCACGGCATTGACGCTTTCGACGAATTGGCAAGCCAGCTGATCGAGGGCATCCCGAGCCTCGGCGATGGTTTCATCCCGCACCGTAAACAGCCCCTTGATCTCCCCCCCCAAATCGTCACTGTCGATGGCGACGCTGGAATTGCCGCTGGCGACGCTGAGTTCCACGGTGCCGCCACTGCTCTCGGCACTCAGGGTGCTGGCGTCGGTACCGAGCACCAGCGATATGCCTGAGGAGAGCTGCACCGAAACGGCGCCGTTGTCCTGTTCGTAATACTGGATACCGATGGCTTCGGAAATCTCCTGCAGCAGCAGGTCCCGTTCATCGCGCAAGCTGTTGGCCGATGTACCGCCGGCCTCCATGGCGACGATCTGGCCGTTGAGTTCGGCGATCTGTGCCAGCTGGCTGTTGAGGGAATCGACGGCTGAAATGATCTGCTGGTCGATATTGTCCTGTAGCTCGGCCAGATCCTGATCCATCTCCTGAAAAGCCAAGGCCAGATCCTCGCCGGCCTGCAGTACCCCTTCCCGCTCCAACGATTCTCCGGGGTTGCTGCTCAACTCCTGCCAGGCTTCGAAAAAGTCGTCGATGGTGCCGCTCAAGTTGCTGTCGGAAATACCAATAATATTTTCCAGGGCGGTGAGAGATTCGGCCTGGGCGGCCTCCTCTCCGTAGTCGGCATTTTTACTGACCAGCTGGCTGGTAATCAGCGTGCTTTCCGCCCGGTCGATGCCGCTGACCGTCGCTCCGCGACCGACAAAATTGCCGTTGAGCTCCAGGGTCGGCATCGAAACGGTCTGTACCGACTGGCGCGAATAGCCTTCGGTGTTGGCGTTGCTGACGTTGTTGCCGGCCACCTCGATGCCGATCTGATTGACAGTCAGCCCGCTCTGGCCGGTATAGAGGGAAGAAATCAGGCCGCTCATGGTTACACCTTTCCGCTGAGCAGCGGTCCGGCCATGCCGGCAACTTTACCACCGGCAGGCCCGTAGCCCTGCTGCTCGGCTGCACAACGTTGCTGCACCGTGCGGATGCCGAGAATGGTCTGGCGGGCCGAGCGATACAGGCTGGTGTGGCGTCGAACTTCATCCTGCAGCTGGGCCAGCAGCGATCGGGCGGCTTCGTCATCGGCCGCTATGGGGGATGATGGCAGTTTCTTCAGCAAGGCCATCTTGTCTTGCAGCACCTTTTCCAGGCCCTGCATATCGAGACCGACGGCACAGGCCCGCTCACGGTCCAGCAACTCTTTCAGCTGTTTCAACTTATTATGCAATCCATCACTCATCTACCGATTCCCCCTCTCGCGCCGCAGCTTGCTATCATTTGATGGGCTCAAAAATTCCTAGGATGGCTAAGCAAAAATTTCGTCCTACAAGGCTTGGTGTTTTTTCAGGGGCGAAGGCATACATGAAGTATGTCGAGGTCCTGAAAAAACACCGTAACGCCGTAGGGCGGACTTTTTGCGACGCCATTAGCGTTTGAGATTGATCACTTCCTGCAACATTTCATCAACGGTGGTAATAACCCTGGAGGCCGCCGAATAGCCGTTCTGGATGGTGATCATGTCGACGAACTCCTGGGACAGATCGACGGTGGACAACTCCAGAGCGTTGGTATAGATCGTCCCCATGGCGCTCCCAGCAGTACCGATCCGCGGTTCCCCGGAACTGCCGTTGGCGGAGTAGAGGCTGCCGCCCTCCTTTAGGAGCCCGCCGGGATTGGCAAAGCTAGCCAGGGTCAGTACGGCCACATCGATGGTCTCGCCGTTGGAATAGGTCGCGCTGACCACCCCGTCGTTGTCGATACTCACGTCGACCACATCGCCGGAGGTATAACCGTCCTGTTCCTGAGAGAAGACCACCGAATCGCTGCTGAACTGGGTGGTATCGAATTCGAAGGTGAGCTGCTGGCTGTCATCCGCCCCGTTGACCCAATCGAGAATACCGGCGGTACTGCTACCGCTAGCGCCGCTGACCAGCGCTCCGGAGTTGTCGAATTCCAGAGTGCCGGAGCCGACCACGTTCAGCACCCCGGCGGTACCGCCATCGAGTTCTTCACCGTCCACTACCGTGTTCCAGCTCCACTCCTGGTCGGCGGTTTTGGTGAAATAGGTGGTCACGGTATGGGTGGCGCCAAGGGCGTCGTAGATCGTGGTCGAGGTGGAATAGTTGGAGGTCGTATCCGGATCGGTGCTGTCGAAGGGACCGGTGACCTCCTCGTCGGCATCAAGATTGGTCGACATGCTGACATTTTCCGTAGCATGGGCCGCAATCTGGGTGTCGAGATCGACCTGGATATCCTCGGGATCGCCGTTGGACGGTTCGCCATCGGCGGTATAGGTCTGGCCCTGAACCCGATAGCCTTCGGCGTTGACCAGATAACCGTCCGAATCGAAGCTGAAAGCGCCGTTGCGGGTATACAAAACCTCGGCAGAATCGGCGGCGCTGACCATGAAGAAGCTCTCCCCTTCGATGGCCAGGTCGGTGGCGCTGGAAGTACTTTGGAACGAGCCTTGGCTGAAATCGGTGCGCACGGTAGAGACATTGCTTCCGCGCCCGACCTGACCGGTACCGCTGGCGGTGGCGACCGATGCCGAGAGCACATCGGAGAATACCGTGCTGCTGCTTTTGAAGCCGACAGTATTGCTGTTGGAAATGTTGTTACCGGTGACGCTCATGGCGGTGGAATTGGCCTGCAAGCCACTGACGCCGCTGTATAAAGTGCTGGAAAGTCCCATGATCCTTCCTCCCTGTGCACCAGGCCGGCCGATCAGGCGAGCATGGCGCAGTCGATATTGGTAAAGATGTGCTCACGCAAATGCTGTTGCCCCACAACGGTCACCACCCGACGACGCCGAACGCTGACTACCAAAGCGATCTGGTCGAGCAAAACCAAGGCGTGGCGACCGCCTTTGGCGCTCAGCGACACGATGGCCGCACCCAGGCGATTGTGTTGAGCGGCAGTCAGATCGATGCCGCGGCTGGCCATGCGCTCCAGGGCGTGGCGGGAGAACTCAGGAACGATCTCGTCATGCCCTGTTGCCGCCTGTTCGGATCCGACATTCACACTCTGCATAACGGCCTCCTTTCTCAACCCTTGGACACGCTGGCAACATCGGCGAGGCGAAACTCCCCGGCGTCCGTCTTCAGCACGCTGCCGCTCGATTCGAGGGAAACCTGAGTGACCCCGGCGCGCACCAGCGAAGTCGCACCGACTTCCGTACCGTCGTCAACGGCGCTGACGGAAAAGCTGTAATCACCGCTGGTCAGTTGAGAGCCGTCATCACCGGAACCGTCCCAGCTGACGAAGGAAGTCCCGATCTCGGTATCACCGAGCTGCAGGGTGGCCACCAGGCACTGGTCAGCGTCATAAATGGCGATCTGCACCTCCTCGGCGCCCTCTTCCAGAGTGAAACCGAGTTCAACGCTATCGCCGGCCAAGGAAAAACTGTCGCTTTCGGCGACGATTTCCGTGCCCAGCAGCTGAAAGGCGGCATAACTCTCGGTGTTGCCGGCCGAAGCGATCAGGGTTTCGAGGTTTTCGTTGGTCTGGATCTGCTGCTCCAGGGTACTGAATTGCGCCATCTGGGCGATGAACTCCGCCGAGTCCTGCGGATCGAGGGGGTCCTGGTTTTCCAGCTGGGCAACCAGAATGGTCAGAAAATCTTCCTGGTTGAGAGTCGTGCCGCCGGTGGCTGAGCTGGTGTAGGTCGAAAGATCGGTAGTGGAACTTACGCTGGTTACGGACATGGGCTACCCCCTGCTGAAGGAACCGTCAGTTACTTGCTGTTAGATGACGCGCCGAATCAGGAAGAGAAATATGAAGTCAGATAGTCGGCCGATGAATTCATTTCCGACATCAGCAACTCCAAGGCCTCGTACTGGGCGGTCAGCGTCTCCTCCCGCTTTTCCAGGCGAATCTCCATGCGATCGATGGAATCCTCGATGCGCGAGATCTTGGCATTGAGACTCTTTTTGCGAATGGCGTAGAAACCGTCGATGGAATCGGTCTGCTCGTCGAGATAACTGAACATCTGCGTGAAGATGCCTTCTTCTTCACCATCGCCGGTAAACAGAGTCATTACACTGTCGAAGTCGTCTTCCAGAGCATCGCTAAGAGTAGAACTGTCGATGGATAGTTCTCCGCTCTCGTAATCTGTTTCAAAACCGAGACTGGCAAGGGAATTGAAGGTACTGTCGCCGCTGAACTGGTTTGAGATGTAATTACGCATTTTGCGAGCGACAGTGCTCAGGTCGTAGCTCGATGAAGAACCGGACTCCGCCGTTTCATCGATGAAGCTGACCATCTCGTTATAGGCGCTGACAAAGGCATTGACCTTGTCGATCATGGTTTCGCTGTCGGAGGCCACGGTGACGTAAGAGATTTCGCCCTCAGAACTGCTGTCGAGCAGATCGAGAGTCACGCCGTAGATACCGTCGGTTATGGTGTTGTTTTCGCTGTAGACATCGATACCGTCGATCTGAACATGAGCCAGGGCGGCGTCGCGGGTATGGCCGCTACTGGCGGTATCGATGGCGATGCTGCCGGTGCCGAGGATGTCGGCACTGTCGGAAGCGCTTTCGCCGGTCAGTACAAGCCGCCAACCGTCTTCGGTACCGTCGTTGATCATGCTGGCGGCATAACCGGTATCCTCGTCGTTGATCAGGTCGATAAGCTGGCTCAGGGATACGCTGTCATAGCTGATTTCGGTGCCGTCTATGGTGAGGGTTCCGGACAGACTTTCGTCGCTGACGTCGGCAAAACCTTCACTGCTGACATCCTTTTGAGTCTGGGCCAGATTGAGCACCTCCACCTCATAGCTACCGGCCACGGCGTCGCTGGATGTCGATACGGAAACAACTTCATCTCCGGAAACCGTTCCTTCATAGGCGCCTAACTCCTTTACTGTGTCGAGATCATCAACGGCATCCTGCAATGAATTCAGAATGTCGTTGAAAGAACTGAATGTATCTAGCTGGGTTTCAAAATATTCCTTGTCACTTTCCAGATTTTCTAACGGTTCACTTTCAACCGCCATGATGGCGCTGATTATTTCTTCAGTTTCAAGACCGGAAGCCAGACCGCTGAAAGTTATCGTAGACATCCCACTCTCCATTTAAAAAGCGACTAAAAATATAATAAGGAATATTTTTTACAAATAACTACTTCAAATCAAATTACAAATTTCCTCTCAATTCTTGATTTACTTTTCGATCAATTGCCAAACCATCTATATATAAGTTTCGTATTTATAATTATTGACTTTGTCTATCATTGTATTTTTTTGTTAATTTGTAGACTTTTGTTTATTTATTAGCGAAACGCAAAAAGGCCGTCCTCTTCAAGAGAACGGCCTTTTAAAACGCTTTACTATTTTCTACTCAGATTTCGTTTTTGTTAACCACCCAAAAGATAACCGACACCTCGCACGGTTTTCAGCAATTGAGGCCTGCGAGAAGGGTCGCCAAGCTTCTGACGTATGCGGGAGATATAGATATCGACTGAACGGTCGTAACCGTTGTACTCAACCCCCAGCAGATCTTCGTAGATTCGGTCGCGGCTGACCACCGCCCGGGCATTGCATGCCAGGTACCACAGCAGATCGAACTCCCTGGAAGTCAGGTCGACCGACTGGCCTTCAACTCGAACCTCCCGCCGACCGCCATCCACCTCTAACGGGCCCAAGCTTAGCATTTTGGCCGGCGTTCCCGCGAGCCGCTTGTTGCGGCGCAGCAGAGCACGTATTTTAGCGACCAAAAGTGCGGAGCTGATCGGCTTGACGATAAAATCGTCCGCTCCCATTTCCAGGCCCAGAACCTGATGCATTTCGTCAACACAATCGGCCATGACCAGCAAGGGACCGGCATAGCTTTCCCTGATGGAACGACAGACCGCGAGACGCTTCAGCGAAGGCAGAGAGAGATCAACCAGAATCAGCTCCGGAGCCCCTTCGGGCGGAGAACACCCTTCCAGCTCATCGGGCCCCAGCAGGTCAACGATAAAACCCTCCTCCTCCAGAGAGCCTGCCAGGGAAGCAGCCATGTTGCCCTCGTCGGATATCAGTAGAATTGGATATTCTTTGTCCATAAGTCTTATACGGACCTTTCTGTTAGCCTGCCTGCAAATCAATCTACGGCAATTGAAGTCCAACCCTTAGGCCATCGACCTCTTAGGCCAAAAACCTTGTTGCATTTTTGTAACGCCCCATAGAGTCGATAATGCCGGCCACATGTATTCAGCTACTAGCCTGCGGCACCTCAACAAAGGGCCCCTGGCCTTTGGGGCCACGGGGACCACCGGGGCGTTTATCTTGATGGGGCCCTCGCAACTGCTTCAACTTGTAAGCCAGATCAGCCAACTCCTGCTGTTCGGGGGTCAAGAGGGCATAAAATTGGCTGCGGGTCTTGGCATGGCCAACCATTAGTTCGGCATGCAACTGGCCCTTCTCGGTCGCCAGTTTGCGCAAGCCTTTTTCGTCAAATTTTTTCGGATTGGCTGCCAAGCGCAATTTTCGATCAATTTCTTTCATCTTTATGTGCAACTTCTCAGCCTGTTCACGGTTGGCCTCAAACAGCTTCTTGGCCTCGTTACGCTGGTCCTCACTCAAGTCGAGCTTCCCGGCCATTCGTTCCCAATGCCCACGCCTGGCCTCCATTCGACAGGTGCCATTTCCCTGCCGCAGTCCGTCCATCTTGCCACCACGCCCCCAGGAATCCGCCAGTACCGTCAAGCTTCCGCCCAGTACCAGAGCACCACACAACATCATCAACCAGAGCTTCTTTTTCATCACACCTCTCCTTGTCGTTGCGGGCAACCGAATCAGGCGCCTGCCCTTTGCTTTGGTTTCTGTTCTGCCGTCAGCCGGACTTGATACTGCCGCCCGCGAACACAACCTGTTTCGCTGCTGACGGTTATAGAAATACCGGTCGAATTTGCAACAAATATGGAAGAAGTGTGGAAATGCACCACAAACGGACAAGATGGCTGGTATTGGCGACCCGGGATGTGCTAGTAGAACTATATAGTTCGCAACCGAGATGTATTCAGGACAAAAGATGAAGATCAGCATCAAATACCGGCTCTTTTTGGCCTTCCTTGTGGCAACTCTCACCCTGGTAGCCAGCATGTTTATGGTCACCAAGTTGAGTTTCGACCGAGGTTTTTTACGCTATATCAACAACGTTGAACAGCAACGCATCGAACAACTGGCCAACGACCTGGAACAGTCCTTCGCCGAACACGGCAGCTGGGATTTTCTGCGTCACAACCCACGAGCATGGCGGCGGCTGATGTTTGCTGCCCGGTTCGAAAACGAATCGGAGCCACCCCCTTTCGATGAGCCGAAAGAGCCTGACAACAGATTCCATGAAAAGGGACCTTTGCCCCCCCCTCCTCCCTTTAAAAATCATTTTGAACGTCGCGTTTTACTGCTGGATGCCGAGCGCCAGCAGATCTTCGGTCCACGACGATATCCCACCAACCTTGAGTTGCGCTCCCTTAAAAACGGGGATCGTACGGTCGGCTATCTGACTATTGTTCCGCCACGGGCCCCGAGAGATCTTGTCGACCCCCATCAGCGACTGTTCTTTGATAAACAGCGGCGCTCCTTTGCTGTTATCGCCATCGCCATGGCAGCGGCCGCCGCTCTGCTCTCCGTCCCCCTGTCCCGGCGCCTTGTCCGGCGCATTACCGACCTGGCCGCCGCCACCCATCGTTTGACAGACGGGCAGTACCAGACCCGGGTCCGGGCAACCGCATCGGACGAACTCGGCCAACTGGCGCGGGATTTCAACAGTCTGGCCCGCACCCTGGAATACAACGAAAAGCTGCGGCGGCAATGGGTAGCCGACATTTCTCACGAATTGCGCACCCCACTGGCTGTGCTGCGCGGCGAAATCGAAGCGCTGCAGGATGGCGTGCGGCCGCAGACTCCTGAGTCCATGACCATGCTGCACGGTGAAGTCATGCACCTGAGCCGCCTGGTGGAAGATCTCTACCAGCTCTCCCTGGCCGACATCGACGCTCTCAGCTGCCGCAAGGAACCGATCGACTTAGGCGAAACCCTCCAGCAGACCATCGACACTTTTCGCGGGGAACTGGCTGCTCACAATATGCGACTGACCTGCGAACTCCCCGAGGGCAAAAATGTCGCCATGCTCGGTGACGAACGGCGGCTTCGCCAACTGTTCGGCAATCTGCTGGAAAACAGCGTGCGCTATTCAGACCCTGGAGGTGAACTGCGCATACGGCTGACAACCGATGGACAATGGGCTGCCATCCACTTCGAGGATACGGCACCGGGAGTGGCGGAAGAAAAGTTGAGCCGCCTGTTCGACCGGCTCTACCGCGTTGAGGACTCGCGCAGTCGAAACACAGGAGGGGCCGGCCTCGGCCTGGCTCTGTGCAAAACCATCGTCGAAGCCCATGGCGGCACCGTCACGGCCCGCCCTTCATCCCTGGGCGGCCTGTGGGTGAAAGTCGACCTGCCGTTGAAGGAAACAGCATGAATAACAACCGAATTCTTATCGTCGAGGATGAGGAGCGCCTGGCCGGCATTCTGGCGGACTACCTGAGCCAGGCCTATTTTGAGCCCGCCTGCGTGGCAGACGGCACCAGCGTAGTCGACAGGATCAGGCAGGACCAGCCGGCGTTAATCCTGCTGGACCTGATGCTGCCCGGCCGCAACGGCATAGACATCTGCAAAGAAATCCGCTCTTTCTCGGACGTGCCGATCATCATGATTACCGCCCGCATCGAGGAGATAGATCGCCTGCTGGGGCTGGAATTGGGGGCCGACGACTATATCTGCAAACCTTTCAGCCCCCGAGAAGTGGTAGCCCGGGTCAAAGCCGTGCTGCGCCGCAGCCACGGTCATCAGGCTGTGCAGGCCGAAGGGTTGAGCCTTGACGAAACAAGCTATCGCGCCACGCTCGACGGCCACGACCTCGCTCTGACCGCAGTGGAATTTAAACTGATGCATTACCTGGCCGCCAATCCCGGCCGTCTCTTTTCCCGCATGCAACTGATGGAAAAAATCTACCCCGACCAGCGAATCGTCAGCGACCGGACCATCGACAGTCACGTCAAAAAACTGCGCAAGAAAATTGCTGCAGCGGCACCCGACCGGGAACTGATCCATTCGGTGTACGGAGTCGGTTACAAATTCGAAGCCTGACAAACCCATCCCCTGAAAAAACAAACTGTGGCATGCCCCACATGTGTGGACCTTAGCAGTGGGGCACTGCCACACTTTTTCATGTACGGTTGCTGTCCCAGCCTCGGCCAGAAAACAGTTAGAAGATTTCTTGAGCCCCCGAAAAGGCTTTGGCCCAGAGGCAAGTGTTTAAAAAACCATGAGAATATTTTTCTAAGCGAATTGCAGGACAAGCCCTGCGGATATTTGAGCGATCTATCCAGAAACATTGGAACAACTCTTGCGTTTAATAGATCGTCAAAACCTGCGCAAAATTACACCTTGACAGCACGGAGATATGCGAAAGCGAAAGTGATGCACGCAAAAATTACTTTCCAAAATCTAACTCTCTCGTTGCCGGCCCTGTTCGGAAATCTATTCTTTGGCGGTGCCTTAGCCTCCATGCCTTCTCTTTCAACCCACAACGGAGGCACAAAGTGCTAAAGGAATTAAACGAACTGCGCCGTCAAAACCAATCCGTCCAAAACCTTTTTCAGAACATTCCCGATTTCCTGGTAGTTCTTGACCAGGATCTTCGCATTCAATATTGCAACTGGCGAGGCTGCTACTCCAAGGTGCCCGAGGAGCGCCGCCGCAACAACATCCACTGCTATGAAGCCTTTTACCCTGAACAGAAGGGGCCCTGTGATCCCTGCCATGCACAGGAGGTCTTTCGCACCGGCCAACCGATAACCCAGCTCAAACACAATCCCCGCATCGGCTATCTGGAGATTCGCTGCTTCCCGATCTTCGACGAAAAGGGCCATGTCATCTCGGTCGCCGAGCAGATCTGCGATGTCACCGACCGGGTTCAAGCCGACAAAGCCCTTAAGGAAAGCGAAAGAAAACTGCAAGCGATCCTCCACTCCATCCACGACCCGATCCGCGTGGTAGATAAGGATCTCAATGTCGTCTGGGCCAACGAAGCGGCACACCAGATCTTCGGCGAACCGCTCCTCAGCAAGAAATGCTGCGCCCTCTACGAACTGGACCTGAACCGCCTCCAGGCCTCCTCCTGCCCCACCAAAGCGGCCCTGAGCGACGGCAATACCCACGAACACATCCTCACCGTCCCCCTTTCTGACGGGAAAACTCATACTTTCAAGACCTCCTCTCACGTTATCGAATGGGATCAGCAGCACAATCCGGCCGCAGTGCTCGAGGTGTTCTGGGACATCACCGAGATCAAGCAGGCAGAAGAGGCCTTGCGCCACAGTGAAAACCTTTTCCGCACCGTCGTCGAATCGAGTAAGGACGCGATGGTGGCTATTGACCGGAACGGCCGCATCACCCTCTTCAATCCCGGGGCGGAGCGCATCTTCGGGCGGACCAGGAAAGAGATGCTCAACACCCCGGTGGAAAGGCTGATGCCCATCAGCTACCGCCTGGCCCACAGCCAGTACATCGGGGGCTTCTTTGCCGGCACCAAGCCCCCGTCGGTCATGGGCAAGACCGTGGAACTGGAGGCGGTGCGCAGCAACGGTGAAACCTTTCCCGTCGAACTGTCTCTCTCCAAAGGCCAGGCCGGCCACGAACCTTTCGTGCTGGCGGTAATCCGCGACATCACCGAACGCAAACTCATCGAAGATCAGCTGGTTCAACAGGCCAATTACGACGGTCTCACCGGTCTTCCCAACCGTAACCTGATTCTCGATCGTCTCGAAGATGCGATAAGTCCGGAACAACCCCATCGAGAAAAACTGGCGGTGATGTTGCTCGACCTGGACAACTTCAAGACCGTGAACGATAGCCTCGGTCACGACGGTGGCAACCAACTCCTTAAAGAGGTTGCCAACCGGCTTGCTGCAACGGTGCGCAGCACGGATATTGTTGGTCGTCTTTACGGCGACGAATTCGTTATCGTACTGCGAAATATTGCCGGCACCGAGGAGGTGATGCGGCTCGTCACGAAACTGGTCCAATCATTCGAAGTGCCCTTTTCTCTTGCCGGCAACGAATTCATGACCTCCTTTAGTGTCGGCATCGCCCTTTACCCGGAAGACGCCAGTGGTGCCGATGAACTGCTGAAAAAAGCCGACACGGCCATGTACGAGAGCAAGAGAAAGGGCAAAAACCACTTCAGCTTCTTCGCCCCCAGCATGGAAGAGACCATCCGACAGCGGCTAGAGCTGGAAAAAATGCTGCAGCGGGCGGTGATTAATCGAGATTTTTTTCTGCACTATCAACCGCGCGTAAATGCCGCCAGCGGCCAGATCATCGGCCTGGAAGCCCTACTGCGCTGGCAACCCGAAGGCTACGGTTCAATTCCCCCCGATCAGTTTATTCCGGTCCTGGAAGAAACCGGCTGGATAAAGGAGGTCGGCGCCTGGGTTCTTGAAACGGCCTGCCGGACAGCTAAAACCTGGCTGGATATGGGATTGCTCCAGGCACGGGTATGGGTCAATATTTCTGGCAAACAGTTTCAGGACAAGGACCTGTTTGAAAAAATTGAGCAGATTCTCAGTATCACTGGCCTGCCCGCACAATCGCTCGGCCTGGAATTGACCGAGAGTGTTTTGATGAAGGACGTGGAAGTTCATATCGCCAAGATGAAACAACTGAAAGAGCTGGGGCTGCAGATAGCTCTGGACGATTTCGGCACCGGCTATTCTTCGCTGAGCTATCTGAAACGCTTTCCCATCGATGAGATCAAAATCGACCGCTCATTTGTCGACGGCCTGCTGACCGATGAAAACGATACCGCCATCGTCCGCACCATCCTCGCTATGGCCCAAAGCCTCGGCCTGCGCGTGGTGGCCGAAGGGGTTGAAACTCCCCAGCAGCACGACTTCCTGGTTGAGCAGGGCTGCGATGAAATGCAAGGCTATCTGTTCAGCAAGCCGCTGCCTTCTGATACAGCTGCTGCCCTGTTAAGCTCTGCAAACCACGAGGCCTGCTCCGCGGCTCCCACACAGCTCTCAACTCCCCCTTCCCACTGAACCGATTTCTACAAAAGTACACCCCGCAAAATCTCTATCCCGTAGTTATTCGCAGACTACAGGACAAAATTTGTCGCGGCCATGCCATGTCGCGGCTCAAACGGTAAATATTCGCCAATTAGCGGCTTTCGGCAAGACACAGGTCCGGTCCTTACCGAGAAGTTGGCCCACCCTAATAAAAAAGACAAGAAACAGGGCCATTTCTCGCAAGTTAATTAGCTGCAGCCAAGACTCCGGGGCATTTGTGAATACTCTCTTAACCTGCCTAAGAAAACATTAAGGATTTTATTAGTTAAAACAAATCCCCGACGGGTCATATTTCATCAAAACAACGGTCCACTGTCCTCGATGAGGACAAAATGCGTCACTGTTCGCTATCAGATTCGACGCTTGCACCATTTTTTGTTTTGGCCGACAAGCTATTGTCGTTACAATGGCTTCAAACAGCCACCGGCTGCCGGCTCGACATAGTATTGATGAACGGCTTTTTTAAAGTTGACGATTCAAGTGACACGACAATCAGCAGCACAAGGTTTTTTTCCATGGCAACAGACGTTGACAAAACCCGATCGCAAAGGATAGAGGACTCGGCCGTGGAGAAAAAGCAACAGGCAGCGCTCGAGGGGCAACTTCCTAACGATCCCGCTGCAGCCAGCTCTGTCGCAATCGACCCTCCGGATCGATCTGCCAACGAGACACTCGATCAGCAAACCGATCAAGGCACTCCGAGTTGTAGTGATGAATTGCAGGAGGCAAGGCGGGAGATCGAACTCAATCAAAAACGCTTCGAAACCCTGCGCCAACTGACCAAGATGATCCACGAGCCGGAGCGAAACATTCTCGCTTTCGCCCTGGAGGCCGGAGTACAGGTCACCGGCAGCGCAATCGGCTATATCTATTTCGTCAACGAGGACGAAACGGAACTGACCCTGCATGCCTGGTCGCGAAACGTCATGGCCCAGTGCCAGGTCGAAAGCTACCCGGAAACCTACAAGGTGGAAGAAACAGGCCTGTGGGGCGAAGCGATAAGGCGGCGGCGCCCGATCATCACCAACGATTATCCGGCCAACCCCTTACGGCGAGGGCTACCGGAAGGCCACGTACCGGTACAGAGGCACATGAACCTGCCGCTGTTCGACGATGGCCGGATCGTGCTATTGGCCGGGGTTGGCAACAAGCAGGCCCCCTATGACGAGCAGGATGTGCAGCAACTCTCCCTGGTAATGGAGGGCACGTGGAACATCGTCAAACGCAAGCGGGCGGAAACGGCCTTGCACCAAGCCAACCTGGAGCTGGAGGAGACGGTTCAGAAGCGCACCGAGGCGCTGCGCAAAGCCAACCGGGATCTGGAAAAATATCAGCAGATCGTCTCTTCCACACCTGACCTTGTCTCCCTGGTCGACCGTGACTTTGTCTATCGCATCGTCAACGACAGTTATCTGCGCGCCTTCGCCATGAAGCGCGAGGACATCGTCGGCAAAACAGTGGCTGAGTTGCTGGGCGAGGACGCTTTCTTGCGTTATACGAAGCCGCACCTGTTGCGAGCCTTCAAGGGCGAAACGGTCAACTACGAACGCTGGATCGACTTTCCCGCCAGCGGCCGTCGTTTGTGCTCCATCAGCCTGCATCCGGTATCGGAAAACGGCGCCCGCATAGACCATGTGGCCGCGGACATCCGTGACATCACCGAGCGCAAGCAGGCCGTGGATGATCGCCAGCGAATCTTCAACTCCTCCTTCGATATGATGTGCGTCATCAGCTTTGACGGCCTGTTCAAGGATCTCAACCCCGCCTGGATTCGCACTCTGGGCTGGAACCTGACCGAACTTCAGGACCAGCCGTGGCTCGAACTGATCCATCCGGAAGACCGCACCAACGCCATCGAAACGGAAGAGCGACTGCTGCTGCGGCAACAAACCGGCACCGCCGAATATCGCCTGCGCTGCAAGGACGGCCGCTATCGTTGGGTTTCCTGGCAATGCTCCGCCGACCTGGACCGTCAGGAACTGTTTGCCACGGCCCGCGACATCACCGACAGCAAACTGCTGCAGGAGGCCCTGAAATCTTCGGTGCGCAAATACCGGACGTTTTTCGACTCCGCCGGCGACGCGGTTTTCGTACACGATTTTTCCGGCCGCCTGCTCGATATCAACAGGGTGGCCTGCGAACGACTCGCTTACAGCCGCGAAGAGCTGCTGCGCATGACTCCCGCCCAGTTGAAAGCAACCGCAACAGCCATCAATTCGGCCCAGCTACTGAAAAAGGTCGAACAGGACGGCAAGGCATCCTTCGAAGCCCGCCACCGGGCCAAGAACGGCGAGGAACTGCTGGTGTGGACCAACGCCCGGCGCATAGAATACGACGGTCTGCCGGCCATCCTGAGCATCTCCCGCGACATCTCGGAACGCAAGCGCATGGAAAACGAACTGCGCAAACTGGCTGTTACCGACCCCCTGACCGGCGCCAAAAACCGCCGTTATTTCATGAGCCGAGGCAAGGAAGAATTGGCCCGCAGTCTGCGCTACGGCACCCCGCTCTGCCTGCTGCTCCTCGACATCGACCACTTCAAGCAGGTCAACGATACCCATGGCCACGATGCCGGTGACGAGGTCCTGAAGAAACTGACCGAAAAATGCCGCGCAGTGCTGCGCGAGACCGACCTGTTCGCCCGCCTCGGCGGCGAGGAATTCGCCGCCCTGCTGATACAGACCGGCCAGCAGGATGCGCTTCTGACCGCGGATCGCCTACGGGCTGCGATTCAAACCATGCCTCTGCCACAGATTGCCGCCAACTTTTCCATCACCATCAGCATCGGCCTCGCATTGTTCGACGGCAATGCCGATTCCATCGAAGAGCTGATGAAACAGGCTGACCAGGCCATGTACCGAGCCAAAAAGAACGGCCGCAATTGCGTCGTGCTTTACTGATTGTTTTACCTTGCCACAAATACAACAGCCCTGCCGGCGTCAACCCAAGGGGTTCACTTAACGTGTTGGTCAATATGTATAAAAAGAGCCTCCCAGGTTCACATGGGAGGCTCTTTTCTGTGCGCTAATCACTGGCACTAAATTATATGGTCTGCTTGGCTTTATTGCGGCTAGGAATGAGTCCATTGGCCCTACTTGATAACTGATAAGTCCTAGACAATCTAATATTTAATTTGGGACAAAATACAAGACGGCCCAACCTATAGGTATCAGGTTGGGCCGTTTGATGTTATGTAAATCGTAATATTTGCTAAAATGAAGCCATGAAACCTCAGCCACGGCAATATCTGCTGGCT